>Ga0335075_10006772_pt1 | contig 17686 bp, 17 predicted proteins | sample Lox_Sample_24_FD_206723 | JGI IMG/M metagenome (GOLD analysis project Ga0335075, IMG submission 206723) | Soil microbial communities from Loxahatchee National Wildlife Refuge, Florida, United States - Lox_Sample_2.4 | ecosystem: Environmental > Terrestrial > Soil > Wetlands | place: USA...
ACTTCGCCAGGATGGCCGCCCCGCCGGAGAGGATGAACGTCAGCCCGGCCATCCCGATGAACTCCGACAGCAGCCGCCGCAGCCGGTGATCGGGGTTGGTCCAGTCGGCGTAGCCGCGCTGGCCGCCTGCGGACGCGATCAGCGCGGCTTTGCCGATTGGCGGCGGGTTGCCCGCGCGCTGCTCGCCGCGGAGGATGTGCCGCACGCGTCAGGCCTGCTTGGGCACGGTCGAGTGCGGCGGGGCCGGGTTCGCCGGGGCCGGGTTCGCCGGGGCCGGGAGATCGGCCGAGCCGCCGCGGGTGAGCGCGAGCGGGTCGACCACCCGGTCGAACAGCTCCTCGCTGACGCCGTTGGCGAGGGCGGCCTGCTTGAGCGTGAGGTCGTGGTCGATGGCGTAGTAGGAGATGACCGCGGCCTTGTCGTAGCCGATGACGGGCGACAGCGCGGTCACCATCATCACCGAGCGGTCGATGTTGTCCTTCAGCTTGGCCTCGTTGAGCGTGGTGCCCTCGACCATGAACTGGCGGAAGTGGTCGCACATGTCGGCCATGATCAGCGCGGAGTGCAGGTAGTTGCTGATCAGGATGGGGCGGAACGCGTTCAGCTCGAAGTTGCCCTCGGCGCCGCCCATCGTGACCGCGACGTCGGAGCCGATGACCTGGATGGCGACCATCAGCATGGCCTCGGCCTGGGTCGGGTTGACCTTGCCGGGCATGATCGACGATCCCGGCTCGTTGGCGGGGAAGGTCAGCTCGCCGATCCCGGTGCGCGGGCCGGATCCGAGCCAGCGCAGGTCGTTGGCGATCTTGTACAGGGTCACGGCCGCCGCCTTGAGGCCGCCGTGCGCCCGCACCAGGCGGTCGAGGGTGCCCTGGGCGGTGAACTTGTTGCTGGCGGCCCGGTAGCGGGCGCCGGTCATGGCGCTGATCTCCGCCGCCACCTGGTCGCCGAAGCCGGCCGGGGCGTTCAGCCCGGTGCCGACGGCGGTGCCGCCGATCGCCAGCGTCAGCAGGCCCTCGGTGGCGTGCTCGACCTCGGCGATGGCGTCGTCGAGGGCGCCCGCGTACCCCGACCACTCCTGGCCGACGGTGAGCGGGGTGGCGTCCTCCAGGTGCGTCCGGCCGATCTTGACCACGCCGGCCCACTTCCGCGAGTTCCGCTCGATCGCGTCGCGGAGCCTTCGCAAGGCCGGGATCGTCTTTCCGGTCGCCATCGCGTAGGCGGCGATGTGCATCGCGGTGGGGAAGGTGTCGTTGCTCGACTGCCCCATGTTGACGTGGTCGTTGGGGTGCACCGGCTGCTGCGAGCCGAGCGTCCCGCCGACCAGCTGGATGCAGCGGTTGGAGATGACCTCGTTCACGTTCATGTTGGATTGGGTCCCGGAACCGGTCTGCCACACGTAGAGCGGGAAGTCCGCATCGAGCGCCCCGCTGATCACCTCATCGCAGACTTTTCCTATCAGCTGGCCCTTCCAGGCGGGCAGCCGCCCGGCCCTGGTGTTCACCTGCGCCGCGGCCTTCTTCACGTAGCCGTAGGCGTGGTACACCTCCTCCGGCATCCGGTCGCGGCCGATGTTGAAATGCTCGAGGCTGCGCTGAGTCTGGGCGCCCCAGTACCGGTTGGCGGGCACGTCGACGTCGCCCAGGCTGTCGAACTCCCGCCGGTTTCCGGTGGCGTCGAGTCCGATCGGAAGGTCGAGGATCTTCGGCTGCGCGTTCGTCGTTGTCATGATGCGCTCCCCCGGTGGCTCCGGTCTCGACTCGGCCGCGGACGGTCGCGACGCCGTCCGGTACCACGCTCTCGCTCCGACCCGGTCGGCCGCGCCCGGGGGGACCCTGGTCCACCCCCGGGCGCGGAACGCCTGACCGGCTATGGGCCTCATCCAGCGTCCGGCCAGCGGACGACTGGATGTTCCCGGCCCCGTACAGGTACGCCCACGCCCCCGGCGGCCAATCTTGCCCGGGCCCGGAATCTCGTTACGCCGCGATTGCGGCGGGGCGGTCGGCCAGGCGACGAGTCCCGGTCGGCGCTCTAGGACGACACCGCCGTGCCCAGGGAGTCGGCGCCCGCGAACTTCGGCGCGCCCCGCTCGTAGAAGACGTCGACCTGCCCGACGGTGAAGCCGGCGGCCGTCAGCAGGTCGACGATGCGCCGGGTGAGGTGGCAGCCGCCCGCCAGCCGGTACTGGACCGGCTCGAGGCGCCGCTGCCAGCGGCGGACCGACTCGTCGGGCGCCAGCCCGTGCTCGAGGAAATGCAAGGTTCCGCCTGGCTTCAGTACCCGCCGGACCTCGTGCAGGGCGGCATCGGCGTCGGGGATCGTGCACAGCGTCCAGGTGGACAGCGCGGCGTCAAAGCTGTCGTCAGGGAATGGCAGCGACTGCCCGTCGAGCCCGGACCGCTGCACCGGGACTTTCGCCGCCTTGACCCGCCCGGCGGCCAACCGCCAGCCGACGTCGGACGGCTCGACCGCGGTGACCCGGGTGACGGGGGCGGGGTAGAACGGGACGTTGTGGCCCGAGCCGAAGCCGAGCTCGACCACGTCCCCGGCCAGCCCCGCGCACACCCGCCGTCGCAGCGGCTCGGCCATCTTGGTGCCGCAGGCCTTGTCGATAATCCGCGGAACGACCTGCTCGGCGTAAAATCCCACGACTGCCTCCCCGGTGGCTCTCGACGCTTGCGCCTATTATCCAGCCTCGGTCAGCCGCGGATCGCGGCGGATTCGCGGGTGAACTGGCGGTGGCCGATCAGCTTGTAGGCCAACCGCGCCGGGGCCGGCACGACCTGCATGAACTTCCGCCGTTCGGCGTCATCGGCTTCCTCGGTGATGTGCCCGAGGATGACCAGCCGCCGGGTGACCGGGATCGCGCTCATGCCGTGCTTGCCGAGCGCGTCCCATTCCCTTTGCGTCAGCGTGACCGAGACGATCGGGAGCACTTTCTGCTCCTCCTCGGCCAGGTGATCGATCAAGGCCGGCATCGCGGCCTCGATGAAGGCCGCCATCCGCTCGCCGGCGGCCGCGTCCGCGCTCGCCGTCCACGCCGGCAGCTCCGCGCCGACGGCCGCGACGGCGTCGTTGACCTGCGCGTGCTGCGCGTCCATCCGGTCCATCAGCTCCGGGTCAAGCGCAGCTCGCTCGCGTAGCAGGGGAAAGAGCAGTTCGTCCTCGCCGGTGTGGTGGGTGTGCAGGAAGTCCAGCATCTCCCGGGCGTGCTCGCCGATGACCTCCGATCGCCCGCGGTCATTGGCCGCGGCGCGGAACAGTCGGGGGAGCCGACCGAACTCGCGCCGGATGACGCGGTGGATCAGAACCATCTCGTGGGTATCGACGCCGGGTCCGGGGGTGCTCATCGTGACCCCTCGATGGTCGCGGCGTTCTGGACGGCTTCGTGCGCCGTGGTCGCGGGCCGGCCGATGAGCTTCACCAGGTCGTCGCTGGCGGTGAACAACTCTCCGCGAGCCAGGCCGGCGTCGGCGTCGGCGACGGCGGCGGCCATCTCCGGGGGCAGCCCGGCAGCGGTCAGGGCGCCGGTGTAGTCCGCGACCGACATGTCCTGGTAGGCGATGTGGGTGCCGAGGACGTCGCTGATCGTGGCGGCGAGTTCGGTCAGGGTGAACGGCGTTCCGCCCAGCTCGTAGGCCGCTCCGAGGTGCCCGTCCTGCGTCAGCACCGCGGCGGCGGCGGCCGCGTAATCGCGTCGGCTGGCCGCGCTGACGAGACCGTCGTGCGCGCTGCCAAGCAGCGCGTGGTACCTGGTGATCATCGGGAGCTGGTCGGTGTAGTTCTCCAAGTACCATCCGTTGCGCAAGATCACGAACGGCGAACCGCTGCCGCGCAGGTACTCCTCGGTGCGGCGATGCTGGTCAGCGAGCATCATCTGCGCAGTCGAGGCGTTGACGATGCTGGTGTACACGATCTTGGACACACCCGCCCGGGCCGCCGCGTCGATGGCCTTGCGGGCGTTGTCGAATCGCTCCGCGACCGTCGTCGTCGACACCAGCAGCATCGCGTCGGCGCCCGCGAACGCGTCGTCGAGGGTGATCGGGTCGGCGAAGTCCGCGCGCCGCACCGTGACCCCGTGCTGCGCGAGGTCGGCGAGTTTGTCAACGTCGCGGCCGGTGGCCACGATCCGGGCAGGCGACGTCCCGGTGGCGAGGAGTTGATCGACGACGAGCCGGCCGAGGTGACCTGATGCTCCGGTGATGACAGTGGACATGGTGTTTCCCTTCGACAGGGTGTGGCGTGAGTGAAGATCGTCGGTACCAGCGATGGCTGCCGAGAATCGTCAGTAACATTGACTAAACTAGTCAGGAAGCCTGACTATGTCAAGGCCGCGCGAAACCTGCCGCCGTCCGCTGGCGCCGGTGGCCCGGGTGGCGCGGGTGGCCCGGGGCGATCGGGCATCGGGGGCGGACCGCCCGGCGCGGCCGGGTCTACCGCGCGTAGGGGTCGGTGATCTCGCGGAGCTGAGCCAGGATCTGGTGCAGCAAGGTGAAGTTGCGGGTGCCCAGGTAGGCCTTCCACTCCGAGAAGATCTGGTCGCGCGCCGCCGCGGCCACCTCGACCGCCCGCCGGCCGCGCTGCTCGATCACGATCAACCGGGCGCGGCCGTCGGCGGGGTCGGGAACCCGGCGGACATAGCCCAGGCGCTCCAGCTGATCGACCAGCACGCCGACGCTCTGCTTGGTCATTTGCGCCTGGTCAGCGAGGTCCGTGAGCCGTGAGCCGTCCGGGGCGACGCGCTGGAACACCCGGCACTGGGCGAGGGTCCAGTCGTCGAACCCGGCATCCTGGAGGGCCCGGAAAATCCGGTCCTCGGCGTACCGGTACGGGATGAACAACGACACCCCTAGATCAACCGCCTGCTCGTCGTCCATACCGCCTCGGCTCCGTCGCCCCACGTGATCCCGCGAGGTCACACCCTACGGCAACGCGTCGCCGTCGGTGCTGCCAAACGACTAATGTAGTAAGAACTCCTGACTATAGCGGAAACGGCTCCAATGCGGCGGCAGGCGGCCGGGGACTGTTCGCCTCGGCCGGGCCCCAGCCCGGCGGACGCAACGTCAAATAGGCCGCCGATCACGCGATAGGTCGCTCTTCGCCGGGTAGACGAGAACCGGCCTCAAGGGCGGAGAGCGAGGACATGGCGAAAGATACGCGGCAGCGTCACGACACCGCGCGGCCGACCGGCGCACGCGGCGACAAGGCGGCCAAGCACGGCAGACATCTCCTCGGTCACCGGTTCGGCGGCATGATCGCCGCGATCGTCGCAGCCGCGGTGATCGTGCTCGTCGCCGCTTACCTGCTGGTAGCCAAGATCGAAAGCCTTAACCCATTTGGCTCGCACACCACGATCACCACAACGGTGGTCCTGGGGAAGCTCACCAAGATCGAGCAGGTGCACGTCGCGACGCGCTCGTACGCGGTGGACGTGAAGATCACCCAGAGCGTGGGGGTAATCCCCTGCTTCCTGGTCTGCAATCAGATGGAGCTCACGGGCAGCGGCACCGACGACGCCATCGTCGATCTGAGCAAGCTCACCAAGAAGGACCTGAGCATCGATCAGTCCACCGACACGGTGACCGTGCGGTTGGCCGCCCCCGCCATCGGCCCGGCCACCCTGAACCCGGCCCTGTGCACGATCTCGAGCACGCACGGGGTGGTCAACGGCGCGACGCAGGGATTCAGGAGCAACCCGAACGGCTACCGTCCGCTCTACGCGGCCGCGGAGAGCCAGATCCACAACGCCGCCCTGCATGACCGGGCGCTGCTCGCGGCCGGGGAGCAGAGCACCAGGTGGATGCTCACCCGGCTGCTCGGCGCCGTCGGCGTCAAGAAGGTGACGGTGGACTTCGGCTAGCCCAGCTACCTCGGTAGCTAGTCCAAGTCGCTGTCGACCTGGGTGGGGTCGCGAGACCGTCTGTCACGGACGGCGGCCGGGGCAAGTCGGGCAGCCTGGTTTGCGCTGGAGGCGAATCCGGTACGTCGCCACTAGGGCTACTGAAGTGGCCGCGTGGCATCTGCGGCCAGAGGGGGGAACTCATGCCGAAGTACCTCGTCCAAGCGTCCTATACCGGCGATGGCGTCCAGGGACTCCGCCAAGACGGCGGCACGGCCCGCCGGGCCGCCGTCGAAAAGGCGTGCGCCAGCGTCGGCGGAAAGCTTGACGCGTTCTACTACGCCTTCGGCGAAACGGACGTGATTACGATCTTCGACCTGCCGAACAACGTGACCGCCGCCGGTGTCGCGCTGCTCGTCGCCGCCAGCGGCAAGGTGGACATCAAGACCACCGTCCTGCTGACCGCGGAAGAAATCGACGCTGCGGTCAAGGTGACCGGCGACTATCGCCCGCCCGGGGGCTGAGCCTCGTACCCCGCGCCATCCGCAGCGCACCGGTGCCGAGCGGGGCAACGATCGCGTCGATAGGGTGCTGAGAGTGAGTGAAAGAGCAGAGGAGGGCGGTGACCGGGACCCGCTGCTCGCGTTGGCCCGGGAGGGCGATGAGGGCGCCTTCCGGGCGCTGGTAGAAGCTCACCGAGCCGAACTGCATGCCCACTGTTACCGGATGCTGGCCTCGTACCACGACGCTGAGGATGCCCTTCAGGAAACCTTGCTGCGGGCCTGGCGGGCCCTGCCGGGCTTCGAAGGCAGCGCGCTGCGCGCGTGGCTGTACAAGATCGCCACCAACGCCGCGCTGGATGTCGCCAGGCGCCGGTCCCGGCGCGAGCTTCCCGTCTCTTACGGTCTGCCGGTGGCGGCGGGGGGCGGGCCCGGCGCCCCGCTGGCCGAGACGACGTGGATCGAGCCCTACCCTGACCGCCAGCTGGGGACGAGCGGATCGCTGGCTTCCCCAGAGGCCCGTTACGACCAGCGCGAGAGCCTCGAGCTCGCGTTCGTCGCCGCCTTGCAGACGCTGCCCGCCTCGCAGCGGGCGGCGCTGCTGCTGCGGGAGGTGCTCGGGTTCTCCGCCGCGGAGATCGCGGACCAGCTCGGCACCTCCGTGCCCGCGGTCACCAGCGCCCTGCAGCGAGCCCGGGAGGGAGTGCGGCGCCGGAACGGCGAGCCGGACCAGCAGCAGACGCTCCGCACCCTGGGCGACCAGCGGGTCCGCCACCTGGCGGAGGCGTTCGTCGACGCGCTCGAGCGAGCCGACGTCAGCTCGCTGGTCAGCCTCCTGGCCGAGGACGCCACGTGGGCGATGCCCCCGCTGCCCGGCTGGTACCGGGGACCGGCGGCCATCGGCGAGTTCCTCGCCGGCTTCGGGTTCAACGAACGCTGGCGGCACCGGCCGTGCGGTGCGAACGGCCAGCTGGCCCTCGGCTGCTACACGCCCGATCCCGCCACCGGCGCCTGGGTGGCCTCGGCGCTCATGGTGGTGTCGCTGCGGGGCGAGCAGATCGCCGAGGCCGACTACTTCCTCACCGCCGAGCTCCTGAAGCGCTGGGGGGGCGATTCCTCCATCGACGGCGCCGGGATGTTCGCCCGCTTCGGGCTGCCCGCCATCATCCCGTGAGAAATGCCGGGCCGGACCGGTTAGTCAGGGCGCGGCCGGCAGTTGTAAGGGCGACCGGCAGCGGACGGCCCGCTGGACAGGTCCCCGTGAGGAGCACCGGTGTACTTCCCGACCTTGATGCTGATGCCGATGTACGAGGAGCTTTACCGGCGGGCGCGCTGCATCCCCCCGGGCTCGCCTCAGCCCGCGCGCGCCCGGGCCCGCCTGGCCCGGTCGTGCGGAACCCGGGCCCGGACGGCCATGCGCGCCCGCCCGGCAGTCAGCGCGTGCATTGCGGGCGCCGGGCCGACGGGAGCCAGGCCGTGACCGCCCCGCGGGCCGGCGCCATCGCCAGGGTGATCGCCGCCGACGCGGCGGGCGACGCCGCGCCGATCGGCTGGGACGAGGCTGGCCGGCTCTTCGCCGCCGAGCGCTCGTACTGGGTGGCGACAACCAGCGATGACGGCCGCCCCCACGTCCGGCCCGTGCTTGCCGTCTGGGTCGACGAGCGGATCTACTCAACCACCAGCCCGGCCGCCAGAAAAGGCCAGAACCTGGCCAGCAGGCCATCAGCCGCCATCAGCGCCCAGGCGCCGACGATGGATATCGTCATCGAGGGACCGGTCGCCTGGGTTGACGACCCCCTGCGGCTGCGCCGAATCGGTGAGGCCTACCACGATAAGTACGGATGGCCCGTCACCGTCGTCGGCGACGCCTTCCACGCCCCGTACGCAGCGCCCACCGCCGGACGCCCCCCATACCGGGTCTACGAGCTCACCCCCCTCGTCGCCTACGCCTTCGGAACAGACAACGACCTCGCAGAACGCTCCACCAGATTCCGCTTCAGCGCCTGAACGGCCAAGGACGCCGGCATCGTCCAGGTGGGGCCCACCCGGACGATGCCGTCGTCACAGCCATATGCAGGGCGGCCACGCAGCTTCGATTTCAAGCGGTCAGGCAGGGTGGCAGAAGCCCAGATCCGGGGCACCAGATATCGCCCCGGATATCCTCGCCCGGCGGCTGCTATGCAGCCCGGTCCGGGAAGGCGCGGACGACCGCAGCGGTGCGGCTGGAGACACCCAGCCGGTCGTAGATGTTTTCCAGGTGGGTGCGTACGGTTCCCTCGGAGATGCCGAGCCGCCGCGCGATCTGGGTGTTGGTGCGCCCGGCTGCCAGTTGGCGCAGCAGGGCGTTCTGCCGGGGAGTGAGCCGGGGGACCGGATGGCGGCGCCGCTCGACGTCCTGGCAGGCCTGGTACAGGTGCGGGCGCAGCAGCACCAGCAGCGCCCGGTCACGCTCGGAGAAGTCCGGGCCAGGCCCGCGGTGCAAGACCAGCCGCAGATACGTCTCGGGTCCGGCGGCCGGCCCCGGCAACTCGTGCAGGGCCAGCATGAGATGGTGCTCTATCCCCTGCGGCCGGATGCAGTCGATGTACATGCCGGTGCTGTGCCATTGCCGCATCGAGTAGAAGTCAGAGGTTTTGACGACGCTACGCAGGTCACCGGTGCGGACCGGATGGCTGCAGATCAGGCAATCCCAGTAATGGGCCCAGAACAGCCGAGCCCAGTCCTCGGGGACCCCGTCGTCGTCGTCGGCGTCGCTGCCCTGCAGCCAGGTATGAACCTGCCGGGCGGTATCGTAGCGCTCGACCGATACCCCATCGCAGCGGATCTGCCCTATCAGGTCTGATAGCAGGGACGGCGGTAGCAGCCCTTCCCCAACCGGCAGGTCGGGGCGGTCCTGGCTGACGATGGCCGCCAGGGCGCGCAGGTCTTGTTCGCCGGCCCTCACCGAAGTACTCATAGCGGGCCCCCTTTGCTCCTGATGATCTGACGCTACGGGAGATGGCTCCGGCCTGGATATCCGCAGAACATCGGATAGCCGACGCACCGCAGGCCCGCCCCCCCGCCGAAAACGCTAGGAGCGAGCCGGCACGAGAAGCTCCCGGCCCCGATAGAACGCCTCTTGCTCGTCAAGGACGTAGGGAGCCATGGCCGCCCGCCGGCGCGCCTCGGCATCCGACGCCCGCCACGCATCACAGGACTGCCTTGATGCCCAGAGCGACACGCCGATGATCTGCTGCTCGTCGTCGGACCAGTACGCATAGGCAGTCAGCATGCCCTCCGGATGCCGATCCGGCCGCCAGGCTCTTTCGAACTCAGTCAGTGTGCCCGGCCTGATCCGCCTTGTGGTCATCCAGGCAAAGTGGTCCTCCATCACAGCCTCCCCTAGGCCGGCGCGGGCACCCGCCCCCCGCAGTGACGACTCCGCGCGATTTCTGCTGACCTGAGCGCGCCCCACTGGCCGCCGGCCGCACGAGGCTGAACCCGCACTCACGTCAGCAACCAGAGCACCTTGATCGGTATCTCCCCGATCCGGCCGAGGCCTGAACCCGAAGGCGCGCAGAACGGCGGTTCTGGGTGCGCCCATGAGTGCGCTGTCCGCTCATCGGCGGTATGTCAGGCGGTGATGTGGTGCTCGGCGGGCTCGTGCAGAGTGTGCAGGTCCCAGTAGAGGCGTGCGATGTCGTCGGGGTCCTTGCCTGGGGTTCCGGCGGGAGCGCCTGGGGTGCCGGCGATCCATGTCCCGATCGCGACGTGGCCGGCGTAGACGCCCCGACCGGCCAGTGCGCCGTTGAGGGTGACGGCCCATTTGCGCAGGGCCGCTCCCGCCATGCCGGCGCTGACGAACACTGGCGCGGGCGTGACCGAGGAGCCGCCGGTGGTGTACAGCAGCGTTCCGGTGCCGGCGTCCAGCATGGCGGGAAGCACCGCGCGGGTGGCCGTGATCGCGCCGTAGCAGGTGCTTTCGATCTGCGGCCGGAGGTTGTCCACGGTGACGTCCAGCGGTCCGGTGCTGCGCAGGGCCTGCATGGTTCCCGCGCCCGGGCTGGAATAGTGCAGCACGCGGATTGCGCCGAATCGCGCCGCGGCGCTGTCCAGAGCCGCGGCCAGTGCGGGGCGGTCGGTGACGTCGGCGGGAAAGCCGGCCGCCGTGATCCCCTCGGCCGCGAGCTTCTCGGTGAGCTGGCCGAGTCCCTCCTTGGAGCGGGCGATCAGCGCGACATCGAATCCGTGGCCGCCGAAGACCTTCCCGAGGGAGAAGCCGAGGCGCTCCCCAGCGGCTACGAGGGCGATTACGGGCATGGTGATCTCCTTGGATGAGGGTGGTGGGCCTGCTGTGCGGGTGAGATGACCCCAGCTCATCACCGGAGCGCGCGGTGCGTCCAAGACCGGCCGGGCTGGGACCGATAACCTGGAGGAATGGACCGCCTGGAGACCCGGGAACTCGCGTATTTCGTGGCAGTCGCCGATGAGCTTCACTTTGGCCGCGCCGCGGCCCGGCTGGGCATCGCGCAGCCCGCGCTGTCCAAGGCGGTCCGGCAGCTGGAACGCAGGCTGGGCGTCACCCTGCTCGAGCGGACCAGCCGCGCGGTCGCTCTGACCGAGGCCGGCCGGGTGCTCAGCCGCGAGGCGCGCGTCGCGCTGGAGGCGGTATCCGCCGCCGCGCTGCGGACGCAGCGGGCCGGCACCTGCGATCCGCGGGTGATCCTGGCCATGAAGCCCGGCGGCGACGCGGGCCTGCTCCCGGCCATCCTCGCCGCCTACGAACGCGAGCCAGCGGCGCTGCCGGTCGAGGTCGCCTTCGGAGCCGGGCCCGCCCGCATGCTGCGCGACGGGCAGGCAGACGCCGCGCTGCTGCACGCGCCGCCCGACGAACTGGCCGGGCTGGACTACCACGCGCTGCTGACCGAGGCTCCGGTCGCCGTGCTGCCCGCATCCCACCCGCTCGCGCGCAGGGCCAGCCTGCAGATGGCCGACCTGGCGGGTGAGAACCTGCACCGCAAGCCGGCTGATCCAGACGAGATGCGGAGCCTCAGCGAGCTGATGCACCTGATCGCCCTGGGACGCAAGGTCGCCGTGCTGCCCCGGGTACTGACCAGGCCGTTGCGGGATGACCTGATCACCGTTCCGGTGACGGATCTCCCGCCGGTCGCCTTGCTGCTCGCCTGGCCCGCCCACAGCACGTCCCTGCCGGTCGCGGCCCTGGCCCGAGCCGCCGCGGCCGCCGTGACCTCCAGCGCGGCCGCACCACCCGCGATCGCCTAGGGCCGGCCGCCAGCCCGGCATCACCGCGGGAGACCGGTCATCATGCCCGACGCTCCTCCCGCCGCCGGCGACCAAGCCCCGAGATGGCGCCCTGGGCGGTTACCCGCGCCTCGCGCACCCCCTTATCTGAATCTTGCGAAGAGAGCGCAGCATGGCACCCGCGCGCCTGGCCAGCTAATGCTGGCCCGGGAGTAAGGCGCCAGCTTCGCATGACACGCCAACCAAGCCGACCCGCAACCGCTCGTCCTCGGCGGCGCCATCGACGGCCACGCTCACTATCTCGCCGCCTCCGGGTCCAGGGCGGTTCCGACATTCAGTCCGGCACGGCGCCTCGTCCAGCGCGGGTCAGTCCACGTCCAGCGCTAGCTGATCGATGCGCCGGTTCCTGGCCTGGGTGAACTCGATGCTCAAGCGCCGGAACTCGAGGTAGGCGTCCAGGTCCCTGGGGATCGCCGGAGGGTTGAAGTCGTTGAACGGCATGAAGAACCTGACGGTTTCGTAGTCAGCGCTGACGAGGTCCTGCAGCAGGAAGAAGTCAACGTAGCCCCGGAAGTCCTCGAACAGGGCGAAGAAGCCGGCGTACCGGCCGAGGTCCGGGGCGAGCGGGCTGTCCTCGTGCCGGTAGTGGCGGCGGACGCACTCCAGGGTCAGGTCCATCCGGTCGGAGATCTTGCGGTTGAGCCCCCGCGCCCCGTTGAGCGTCGGCTTGCCGTCCACCCGGTTGCTGGGAAAGATCATCATGCCGCCCATCGTGTACCCGAGACGGTCGAACTCATCGTGCTCCGCCTGCGGGACCTGCTCGACAATCCGCGCCGTTGCCGCGTACCTGATGAACGTCGCCATCACGGCATCGCTGGAGAGCTGGAACTCTCCCAGGCCGGAACGGTGGTGCAGGTAGACGCCGGGGGTGGTGTCGCGCAACTCGAAGGGAACGCCGCCCGGCAGGGGCCGGCTCCACAGGCGCTTGTGGTACTTCCGGAGCGTGGGACTGTGACTGTCGGGGTCCTTCCCGCCCGCGTCTACCCGGAAGTCGAATGACGTATCGATCAGCATTCGCCCTGACCCTCCAACGGCGCGGACCACGCATACGGGCTCAGCCTAGTAGTCGGCACAGGAGCGACGCGCGATCGGGCAGGCAGCCCGGCTGCACAAGCGGTCTAGGGCCCCTCGGGCGCCCAATCGGCCATGCAGATCGGCGGCTCTGGAGCGTCCCCCCATCGCTACGCTCAGGAATCCATCGGTTAAACCGGGACTGGGCCCGGGACAACGGTTACGACGGACTCGAGGCCGTGAAGTCCCGGCCCGGCACGACGGTGGCGAGGAGCTGCCGAACCCGGTCGCCCGGGTCGGCATCGCGCTGGGAACGCGCCCGGTTAGACCAAGCGGCGGCGTGGCCACGCGGCCAGGAAGAACGGTGACGCCGCCCGTGGGACCACGCGACCGTTCGGGATGACCAAGATTTTGACTTTCCGACTCCGGGGCGTTCCCGGCAAAAACGGCATTTGTTTCCGGCGCTGCCCCGTTTGGCCGGCGTCTGTCCTTGGCAGACTGCCCAGCATGGTCTCCAAGATCCTCGTGGCCAACCGGGGCGAGATAGCGATCCGCGCGTTCCGCGCCGCGTACGAGCTCGGCATCGCGACGGTGGCGGTTTTCCCGTACGAGGACCGCAACTCCGAGCACCGGCTCAAGGCCGACGAGGCGTACCAGATCGGCGAGCCGGGGCATCCGGTCCGCGCCTACCTCGACCCCGCGCTGATCGTGCAGGCCGCGCTGAAGGCCGGAGCCGACGCCGTCTATCCCGGCTACGGCTTCCTCTCGGAGAACCCGGCCCTGGCGGAGGCGTGCGCGGCCGCGGGCATCACGTTCGTCGGGCCGGACGCGGGCGTGCTCACCCTGACCGGAAACAAGGCCCGCGCGATCGCCGCCGCCCGGGCGGCGGGGGTGCCGACCCTGCGCAGCGTTGCCCCGGGGACCGACGTCGACGCGCTGGTGCGGGAGGCCCGAGATCTCCCCTTTCCCGTCTTCGTGAAGGCGGTGGCGGGCGGGGGCGGTCGCGGCATGCGCCGGGTCGAAGAGCCGGACGCGCTGCCGGAGGCGATCGAGACCTGCATGCGCGAGGCGGAGGCGGCGTTCGGGAACCCGACCGTCTTCATCGAGCAGGCGGTGCTCGATCCCCGCCACATCGAGGTGCAGATCCTCGCCGACGCGGAGGGCGGCGTGATCCACCTGTACGAGCGCGACTGCTCGGTGCAGCGCCGCCATCAGAAGGTCGTCGAGATCGCGCCCGCGCCGCATCTCGACCCGGAGCTGCGGATGAGGATCTGCGCTGACGCGGTACGGTTCGCCACCGAGATCGGGTACGTCAACGCGGGCACGGTCGAGTTCCTGGTCGACCCGGCGGGCAACTACGTCTTCATCGAGATGAACCCGCGCATCCAGGTCGAGCACACCGTGACCGAGGAAATCACGGACGTCGACCTGGTGCAGGCGCAGCTGCGCATCGCCTCCGGCGAGACCCTGGCCGATCTGGGCCTGTCGCAGGACGGCATCCGAATCCGGGGGGCCGCGCTGCAGTGCCGGATCACGACCGAGGACCCGGCCAACGGCTTCCGGCCGGACACCGGCGTCATCACCACGTACCGCTCGCCGGGAGGCGCGGGCATCCGCCTCGACGGCGGCACCACCTACACCGGGGCCGAGGTCTCGGCCCACTTCGACTCGATGCTGGCCAAGCTCACCTGCCGCGGCCGGACGTTCGAGGCCGCCGTCGACCGGGCCCGCCGGGCGCTGGCCGAGTTCCGGATCCGCGGCGTCGCCACCAACATCTCGTTCCTGCAGGCCCTCCTCGACGACCCCGACTTCCGGGCCGGGCGCCTGTCGACTGGCTTCATCGAGGCGCACCCGCAGCTGCTCACCGCCCGCTCGTCGGCCGACCGCGGCACCAAGCTGCTCACCTACCTGGCCGACGTGACCATCAACCAGCCCTACGGCGCCCGGCCGGTCAGCACCGATCCGGTCAGCAAGCTGCCGCAGACCGACCTGCAGGAGCCGCCGCCGGACGGGTCGCGGCAGCGGCTGCTCGCGCTCGGGCCGGCCGGGTTCGCGCGGTCGCTGCGCGAGCAGACTCCGGTCGCGGTGACCGACACGACCTTCCGCGACGCGCACCAGTCGCTGCTGGCGACCCGGGTGCGCACCCGGGACCTGCTCAACGTGGCCGGGCACGTCGCCCGGACGATGCCCGAGCTGCTGTCGCTTGAGGCGTGGGGCGGGGCGACGTACGACGTGGCGCTCCGGTTCCTGGCCGAGGACCCGTGGCAGCGGCTGGCCGACCTGCGGGCGGCGGTGCCGAACATCTGCCTGCAGATGCTGCTGCGCGGCCGCAACACCGTCGGGTACACCCCGTACCCGACCGCGGTAACCGAGGCGTTCGTCGAGGAGGCGGCGGCGACCGGGGTCGACATCTTCCGCATCTTCGACGCGCTCAACGACGTCAGCCAGATGCGGCCCGCCATCGACGCCGTCCGCGCGACCGGAACCGCGGTGGCCGAGGTCGCGCTCTGCTACACCGGCGACCTGTCCGACCCGGGCGAGACGCTCTACACGCTCGACTACTACCTGCGGCTGGCGGAGCGGATCGCCGACGCGGGCGCGCACGTACTGGCGATCAAGGACATGGCCGGCCTGCTGCGCGCGCCGGCCGCCCGGACGCTGGTCACCGCGCTGCGGTCGCGGTTCGACCTGCCGGTTCACCTGCACACCCACGACACCCCGGGCGGCCAGCTGGCGACCCTGCTGGCCGCGATCGAGGCCGGGGTCGACGCGGTCGACGCCGCCAACGCGGCCATGTCCGGCACTACCAGCCAGCCGTCGCTGTCGTCGCTGGTGGCCGCCACCGACTACTCGGCCCGGTCGACCGGGTTGTCCCTGTCGGCGGTGTGCGACCTCGAGCCGTACTGGGAGTCGGTGCGCCGGCTGTACGCGCCGTTCGAGTCCGGGCTGCCCTCTCCGACCGGCCGCGTCTACCACCACGAGATTCCCGGCGGGCAGCTCTCGAACCTGCGCCAGCAGGCGATCGCCCTCGGCCTGGGCGAGAAGTTCGAGCAGATCGAGGACATGTACGCGGCCGCCAACGCCATCCTCGGGAACATCGTCAAGGTGACCCCGAGCAGTAAGGTCGTGGGCGACCTGGCGCTGCACCTGGTCGCCGTCGGGGCCGACCCGCAGGCCTTCGCGGCCGACCCGGGGAAGTACGACATCCCCGAGTCCGTGATCGGCTTCCTCTCGGGTGAGCTCGGCGACCCGCCCGGCGGCTGGCCCGAGCCGTTCCGCACCAGGGCGCTGGCCGGCCGGACCGCACGCGTCCTCGACACCGAGCTCACCGGCCCGCAGCAAGACGGCCTGCGGGCGGATCGCCGCCGGACCCTCGACCGGCTGCTCTTCCCCGGGCCGACCAGGCAGTTCGAGGAGTCGCGGGCGACCTACGGCGACGTGTCGGTCCTCGGCACCGCCGAGTATCTCTACGGGCTGCAGCCCGGGCGGGAGCATCCCGTCACCATCGACGAGGGCAAGACGCTGCTGTTCGGCCTGCAGTCGGTCGGCGAGCCCGACCAGCGCGGCATCCGCACCGTCATGTGCACGATCAACGGCCAGCTGCGCCCGATCCCGGTCCGCGACCGCTCGGTCGAGCCCGACGCGCCCGCGGCCGAGAAGGCCGACCCGGCCCGGCCCGGGCACATCGCCGCCCCGTTCGGCGGCAGCGTCACCCCGGTGGTAACGGTCGGCGCCCAGGTCGCGGCCGGCGACACGGTCGCCAAGATCGAGGCGATGAAGATGGAGGCCTCCATCACCACCCCGGTGGCCGGCGTCGTCACCCGGATCGCCCTGAGCGGCACCGCGCAGGTCGACGGCGGTGACCTCATCGTCGTGATCGACTGAGCGGCCTCTGTCGCGACCGAATCGGCCGCCCGGGGACGACGCCCCGGATCCCCGCCGGTCGCTCCGACGAACGGCACGACTCCCGGCCGACGCGGAATTTGACTTGAAGTGCTTCAAGTTTCCGATACTGGTCGGGTGGACGAGGACTGGATGACGATCGCCGAGGCTGCGGCCCGGTGCGGCCTGCCGGAGAGCACGCTGCGCTACTGGGAACGCATCGGCTTGGTCGACCGGGTGCAGCGCGACGCGTCAAGCGGGCACCGGCGCTACCGTCCCGAGGACGTCGCCACCCTCGAAACCCTGGGCAATCTGCGCGCCGTCGGGCTGGGCATCGAAGACATGCGCGCCTACCTGTCCGGCGCCCGCCGGGGCGACGAGGCGGCCGGGGAGCAGCGGGAGCTATTCGAGACCCATGCCCGCCGTCTGGCCGACGAGGTGGCCGCGCTCGAACTGCGCCGCCGTTACCTGGACCTCAAGGTCCGCTACTGGAGCGCCCGCGAGGCAGGCGACCTGGATAAGGCCGCTGCCGTCGCCCAGGAACTCGCCCCGATCATCCGCCGCATGAACCCAAAGGACAACCCATGACAACCACCCGCGTCACCTCCCCGTTCGGCTTCGAGTCCACCGCGGCCGAGGTGATCGCCGGCATCGACCTGCACGGCGGCCGGGCCCTGGTCACCGGGGCGGCCAGCGGCATCGGCGTGGAGACGGCCCGTGCCCTGGCCTCGGCGGGCGCCGAGACGGTCATCGCCGCCCGCGACCTCGCCGCCGCTGAGCGGACCGCCGCCGACATCCGGACAACGACAGGGAACCCGGCCGTCTCGGTAGCCCGGCTTGACCTGCTCGACCGCGGCTCCGTCGACCAGCTGGTCCGCGACCTCGCCGGCCCGCTGCACATCCTGGTCAACAACGCCGGGGTGATGGCCGTCCCCGACCTTCGCCGCAGCCCGGAAGGACATGAGCTGCAGTTCGCGACCAACCACCTCGGCCACTTCCGACTCGCCCTGGGTCTGCTGCCCGCGCTACGGGCCGCCGGCGGCGCCCGGGTGGTCTCGGTCAGCTCCCGGGCCCACCTGAACTCCCCGGTCGTCTTCGACGACATCGACTTCCGCGACCGCCCGTACGACCCGGCGCTGGCCTACGCCCAGTC
>Ga0335075_10006773_pt1 | contig 17686 bp, 16 predicted proteins | sample Lox_Sample_24_FD_206723 | JGI IMG/M metagenome (GOLD analysis project Ga0335075, IMG submission 206723) | Soil microbial communities from Loxahatchee National Wildlife Refuge, Florida, United States - Lox_Sample_2.4 | ecosystem: Environmental > Terrestrial > Soil > Wetlands | place: USA...
CTCCTTCACAGTCCACCACCGGCGTTAGGCGCCGCTGACTCGAGTTGTCACTGCCGGATTGGCCCGGCAGTGACAACTCGTTTTATGCCCTGCGTAACTGACTGCTTGGTGTGCGGCTAGCTTGGCGATCGCCGGTCAGCCGGAAGACGTCCGCAGCGACGCCATCGCGCACGGCACCTCCATGACCACGATCGTCGGCCCGCCAGCCGGGCTGCTGACCGCCAGGATGCCATCGAACGTCGCCAGCCGCCGCTCCACGCCTGCCAGCCCCGAACCCTTCGCCGGGTCGGCGCCACCAAGGCCAAAGTCGGTCACCTCGATCCGCAGGAGCCGGCCCGAATGCGACATCGAGATCCGGGCGTCCCTGGCGCCGGAGTGCTTCACCGCGTTGGTCAGCAGCTCAGCTACCGCGAAATAACAGGCGGTCTCCACTGGCGCCGGCAGCCGCCCCGGCAGGTCGATGTCGGTGTCAACGTGCAACGGGCTGTCCAGGGCGAGCGCCCGGACCGCATCGGCAAGACCCCGGTCGGCCAGCACTGGCGGCAGCACGCCCCGGACCAGCTCACGCAGCTCATTGAGCGCCTTCACCGAGGTTTCCCGCGCTTCCGCGACGAGCGCGACCGCGGCATCCGGGCTGGTCGGGATCAGCCGCTCAGCCGCGCGCAAGCTCATCCCCAGCGCCACAAGCCGGGCCTGAGCGCCGTCGTGCAAGTCCCGCTCCAGCCGGCGCAAGTCGGCGGAGGCGGTATCCACCGCGACCGCCCGGCTCAGCGTCAGCCGCTCGACGCGCCTGGTGAGCTCCGGATCGGGAGTCCCGCCTAGCCTGCGCCTGATCAGCGGGAACGTCTGCGGAGCCAGCCAGGTGGCAAGGGCGAGGAACGCCAGGCCCTGCACGCCCGCGGCGTCGGCTGAGGTCTGGCTGTCGACGAGGACCGCCCCGTACGGCAAGGCCTGGCCCGAGATGACGTCCGCGGCGTCCGCCGCCGGCGCGGGTTGCGCGGCACGCAAGAGCAGTCCCGCGCACGGGAACGGGGCGACGAAGGTGATCATCTGGCCCGGCTCGGTTGCTGACCTGATCGTCAGTGTGCGGTCCTTCAGCCCTGCGGCGGTCTTGAACGGCTCGGTGCACGTCAGCGGTGCGGCGCTCTTAACTGGTGTGGCGGCAATGAACGCGGGCCGCTGCGAAGCGGGCTTCGGCGGGGCGGGCTTCCGCGGGACGCGCCTCTGGGCGGCAGGCGAGGCCGAGGCGGACGGACTCACCGTGACCAGAGTTGGCGCGGACGGGCCTATCGTAGATAGCGGGGGTGGCGCTTTCTGGTTTGACGAAACCCTGATCAGCTTGAACGCAGGCTGTGAGTCGGTCTGCCAGAACGCCACGATCGCCAGGCCCGCGATCCCCAGGCAGAGCAGGCCTACCGTAGTGAGCTGCGCTGACCGCACCGGCCAGCGCCTGATTACGTACAGCGCGCCCCACACCAGAACCGGGGTCAGGATGAGCGCAGCCCCGCCAGCGAGCCACAGGCGCGGCACGACCAGTCCGGCGAGAACGGCCACCACCGGCAATAGCGCCAGCGTGCGCAGTTGGCTGCCGAGCGGGGCACGGCCCACCGGTCCGAGCCGGCGCCTGGCCCTGACGAGAACCGGGTCAGTGGACCGCAATGCAAGCCAGCCGCCAAGGAGCAGCAGCGCGTACGCCTGCGGCAGGATCATTTCGGCCGCGAAGCCGCTTCCGGGCGTCCCCGGGCTGCTGAGCGGCGTCACCCCGTAGCTGCCCACGACGCCTGAGGTGTAGTCCCGCGCCACGATGAAACCGGACAGCCCGTACAAGATCAGCGCGCCCGGCACGATCCGGGCGGGGAGGTCCGGCCAGAAAATGACGACGATCGCGGCCGCGATCGCTACCACGATCAACCATGAGAGATTGTTCCGCGCGAGCAGCGGATGCAGCGTGCTCAGCACCATCACAGTAAGGACGATTAGCGCAGCGCACCAGGCGAGCTCGCGAAGGCGCCCCCGTTGGCCCTTCGTCTGCTCGTCCCGGCTGGTCCGCAGCCAGACGGCGATCATGCAGGCGCCAGCGAGCACCGCGAGTCCGAGCAAAATGGCCGAGTGCGACGACCCGATCCGGTGCATGACTGGCATACTGACCTCCCGTTGCCCCCGGCGGTGCCTCACGGCCCAGCCTGCCGCAGCCACGGTCAGCCGCGCCATGGGTCAAGCACCACACCTTGCGGTAGGCATATGCCTACCCAACGGCGCAGGCCCGAGCCGCGCTCAGGCGAAGCGCTCGCCGGATCGCCAGACGCCGGCGATGAGCGGCACGCCCGGCCGGTAGGCCAGGTAGGCGTGCGAGGGCGCGTCCAGCAGCACCAGGTCGGCCCGCGCCCCGACGCCGAGATACCCGACGTCCGCGCGACGCAGCGCGCGCGCACCGCCTGCCGTCGCAGCCCAGACGGCCTCAGCGGTCGTCATCCGCATCTCCCGGACGGCGAGCGCCACGCACAGCGGCATGCTGGAGGTGAAGCACGAACCTGGATTGCAGTCCGACGCGATCGCCACCGTGACACCGGCCGTGAGCAGCCGGCGCGCGTCCGGGTACGGCGAGCGGGTGGAGAACTCCACCCCAGGCAGCAAGGTCGCGACAGTTCCGCCCGATGCCGCGAGGGCGTCCACATCCGCATCGGACAGGAACGTGCAGTGATCCGCCGCGGCAGCACCGGCCTCGACCGCGACCTGGACGCCGGGACCCGGGCCTAGCTGGTTGGCGTGGATCCGCGGCTGCAGCCCGGCGGCCTTGCCCGCTGCCAGCACCGCGCGGGCCTCGTCTGCGCCGAATGCGCCCTCCTCGCAGAACACGTCCACCCACTTGGCCAACGGCGCGCAGGCGGCGAGCATGTCGCCGCAGACTAGATCCACATACCGGGCGGCATCGCCGCCGAACTCCGGCGCCACTACGTGCGCGCCCAGGTAGGTCACCTCACCGGTGACCTCCCGGGCCAGGGCGACCGACCGCGCCTCGTCGGCCACCGTCAGCCCGTACCCGGACTTGCACTCGAACGTCGTCGTCCCCTGCGCCAGCATCTCCCCGGCCAGCCGGGCCAGATTCGATCGCAGCTCATCGTCGCTGGCAGCCCTGGTCGCCGCGACTGTGCTGCGAATGCCGCCCGCGCTGTACGGCAGGCCAGCCATCCGGGCGGCGAACTCCGCGCCGCGCTCACCAGCAAACACCAGGTGCGCGTGCGAATCGACGAAGCCAGGGAGCACGGCGCGGCCGGCGGCATCGACGACCTCGTCCGCCGCTGGCGCTTCCGCCGCCTCGCCGGTCCAGGCCACCCGGCCAGCATCCAGCACAATCGCGGCGTCCGCGATCGTCTCGAACGGCCCTGGCGAGGTCACGCTGACCGCCTCCCGCGGCGAGTTCGTGACCAGCTCAGAGATGTTGGTGATCAGCAGGCTCACCAGCGCATCCTGCCACAGCGGCTGGCTGCGAGCGGCCTGGCGACGGCGCTAGCCTGCCGGGTCCGCGAGCCCGCCTAGCTCAGCCTGGTAAGTCTGACCGACCAGGTCGACGCCGAAGCTGTGGTGCGGCTGCTGCGCGATCAAGGTGAAACCACTGGCCAGGTAGATGCGGCGAGCGCCGGCGAGCACGTCCTGCGTCCACAGCCGCATTCGCGGGTAGCCAGCCTGGCGGGCGAAGTCCATGCAGGTCCTGACCAGGGTGGCGCCGAAGCCGCGGCCGCGGGCGGACGGCAGCGTCAGCAGCAGCCGTAGCTGGGCGACCGCCGGGTCATCGTCGGCCGGGACGCAGAAGATGCAGCCGGCCCGCCGTCCGTCGAGCTCGGCGATCCAGGCGGCCCTGCCAGCAAACCCGTCGCCGGCGGCGTAGTCAGCGGCGATCCGCGCGACCAGCGCCTCGAAGCTCGTGTCCCAGCCGTACTCCTGTGCGTACACCTCACCGTGGGCCTTGATTACCCAGCCCAGATCTCCCGGTGCATCGAGTGGCCTGATGGCGGTCTGTGTGGTCATTCCGTCTCCGTTCTGCAACGCCGCCCGGAGCTGCGGCGGCGCGCTCCTTCGCAGCAGTGGCTGCCTCCGGATGCCGCTGATCTGGTCCACCGGACCTACTGAAACAAGTGTTTCAGTGCCATAGTACTGGCATGACCGGCGCGGAGTCACCGCCTTCGGCCCGGCGGGCGGAGCTGCTGGAGCTTGCCTACCGGTACGCCGTGCAGCGCGGCCGGACCGACATCACCCTGCGACCGATAGCGGCGGCGATCGGATCGAGCCCGCGCGTGCTGATTTACCTGTTCGGGAGCAAAGACGGGCTGATCCGTGCGCTGCTCGGCCGGGCCAGGGCAGACGAGATCGCGATGCTGGCCGAATTGCGGGCCGGCAACTGGGCGGCCGGCGCCGGACTGGCCGAGGCGGGCCTGCGCATCTGGTCCTGGCTGTCAGATCCGTCCAGGCGGCCGCTGCTGCGACTGTGGCTTGACGGGTACAGCCGCAGCCTGACCGAGCCAGACGGGCCGTGGTCGGGCTTCGCGCAGGCTACGGTCGCTGACTGGCTGGCATTGCTGGCAGAAGTGCAGCCAGCCGCCTGGCGGGACTCAGCTGACGGGCTGGCGGAGCGGACGCTTCTGCTGGCCGTGCTGCGAGGGGCACTGCTCGACCTGCTGAGCACCGGCGACGAGGCGCGGACCGGCGCCGCCGTCCGAATGCAGCTCGCGGCGCTCAGAGCTAGCTGAGCAGCTGCTGGACGGTAGTTCAACCGCCGGGAATGAGCCCGGCCGGAATTCGTATACCACGGGGCAAGAGCGGTCAAAGTCGTCGTTAGGGCGGATACTCTACGTCGAGGACCTGAACCGGAGCGTGGCCGGTGGCGGAGGTTATGCCGCTGACCAGGACGCTTGGCATGGCCAGGAGGAGGACGGAGAGCAGATGCCATACGGCGGGACCGGCCGCTACCGCGACGACGACCCCGGCGTTCGTCCGCCGGAGCGTGGCGGAGTCGCCCACGGCCGGCGTCGGGCACATTCCCGGCCCAGGCGGGGCCCGGCTGGCCGAGCGCGGTCAAGCTGGCGCAGGAAAAGCGGCCTGGCGAAGGCTGGCTACATCATGGCCACGCTAGTCGCTGTCGTAGCGGTGGTGGCTGGTGTCGGCGCCTTCGCGATCTACCGGCAGCTGGACGGCAACATCACGAAGGTCCAGGTAGGCGGCCTCACCGGCCGAACCGTCTACGGCGCGCAGAACATCCTGGTACTCGGTTCTCAGGAGCGGCTCGGGCAGCACGGCAACTTCGGCTACGAGGCGGATCCGGGTACCACGAACTCCGACAATCTGCTGCTCATTCACCTCGACCCGACCCATACGCATGCAACCGTGCTGTCCATCCCGCGCGACCTGTTCGTCTATGAGCCCGCGTGCAAGAAGCGGGCCTATATCGGCACCGGCACCTGGCCAGCGCAGAGCTATCCGCCAGGGGCGATCATCGACGGCGCACTGAACATCGGCGGGCCGACATGCGCCGTCGAGACGGTCGAGGACCTGACCGGAGTCAAGCTGGACCACTTCGTCGAGTTCGACTTCAACTCCTTCCGCACCATGGTGGACGCACTCGGGGGTGTCGAAGTCTGCGTCCCGCCGGGCACCGGCTATCACGACCACTACTCGCACCTGAATCTCAGCCCTGGCAAGCACCTGCTCAAGTACAACCAAGCCCTGGCCTACGTTCGGACGCGACACGGTGTCGGCGACGGCGGCGATCTGCCGAGGATCGAGCTGCAGCAGGCGTTCATCTCCTCGGTCGTGCAGAAGGTCAATAAGCAGGGCCTGTTCAGCAATGTCCCGCAGTTGCTGAGCATCGCCGACACCGCCACCAAGGCACTTACCGTGGACCAGGGCCTCGGCTCGGTCAGCGAGCTGATGAGCCTGGCCAAATCGCTGGTCCACCTGAAGTCCAGGAACGTCAGCCTGATCACCCTGCCGACCACCACGGACACCTATCCGGGCCTCGAGGAGCACCTGATGGCTGTGCAGCCGCAAGACGACGTGCTCTACCAGATGATCAGGACCGGCCAGGTCTGGCAGGGCCAGCTGCCAGTTGAGCCTTACGCCAAGGTCCAGGTGCGGGTGCTGAACGGCACCGGACAGACCGGACTTGCTGCAAAGACCGCAGCCAAGCTGCGCAAGCTGGGCTTCGACGTCACGGGCATCGGCAATGCGGCGTCCACGACCACCACCACCGTGGATTACGCGGGGCTTGACCAGGCTGACGGCGCTTACACGCTGATGACCGAGCTCAAGTCGTTCCCGGCCGGCCAGAACACGCTCGCCGAGCCCGCCTCGCAGATCGGCGCGCGAGGCGTGGTGACGCTGACTCTCGGTACCGACTTCGCCGGGGTGAAGGCGCCCGCCGCCCCGGCCACCCACCGGGCCGGGCATCACCGCAAGGCAGCAAAGAGCGGGACAAGCAGCGTGCCCGCTGTGAGCACGGCGGCCCAGAACGGACCCGGCGCGGTGCAGTCGCGCAACGCCGGCGCGAGCATCTGCTCGGGGCTTCCGCCTGCCTACAGCCCCAGCGCGGCCGGCTAGCCAGCCCAGTAGTTGACCAGGCCCTGGCCTTCCGTCATGGGTGCCGGGTTGATGCACTGCCCACTACACTCATCCGGCACCCATCCACGCCGCTCGTCGGCAAGGCGCATGAACCTCAGCGCGGGGTAGCGCTAGGCAGCGGCCCCGCAGCTCGGTCAGCGCAAGACGGCCGCGATCGACGCGGAGAGCGCAGCTGGCACGTCGGGGATGAGCATGTGCTGCCCGTCGGCCACGATGTCACGGCCGCCGACGACCAGGTGCCGCACGTCGGCTGCCGATGCCCCGAAGATGACTGACTCAAGCGCCGTGGCTTTGTCCGCGCCGGCCGTGCGAGGAGAGTCGAGCGCGATGGTGCAGAAGTCGGCCAGCCCGCCCGCGACCAGGTCGCCCGCCTCAGGCCACCCCAGGCTTGCATGTCCGGCCGTCGTCGCCGCGCCCGCCAGCTCGACCGCGGTGAAGCAGCCTCGTTCCCTGGAGGCCAGGCGCTCGCCAAGTTCAACCCGGCGTGCTTCCTCCAGGATGTCGACGACCGCCTGGCTGTCGCTGCCGAGCGTGACAGGGCTGCCTGCACTGGCCAGCTCACGTGCGGGTCCGATGCCGTCCGCCAGGTCGGCTTCGGTCGTCGGGCACATGCACACGTGCACCCGGCTCTCGCCGAGCAGGGCCACGTCGCCGCCGGCCAGATGCGTAGCGTGCACAGCTGTGCTGCGCGGGCCGAGTGCGCCGGCACTGGACAGTACCTCCGCGGGTGTCGCCCGGTATGCAGCGAGGCAGGCCCGGTTCTCCGCAACTTGCTCGGATACGTGAGCGTGCACCGGCGCGCCGTAACGGTGCGACCAGGCGACGACCTCCGGCATCTGCTCAGGCGGGACAGCGCGGACAGAATGGATGGCCGCGCCGACGCGTGCGTGCGAGCTGAGGCGGCCGACGGCGTCTTGCCCGAGCGCATCCGCCCTGGCCGCCCATGCCTCGCCGTCAGCGTCGCCGAAACGTAGCTGCGCGCCCGCCAGCGGCTGCGGCCGCCCGTCCGCCGACAGACCGCCGCGCAGGTAACAGGCATCAAGCAGGGTGATCCGGATGCCGGCCTGGCTGGCTGCTTCGATCAGCGACCGGCCCATCTGGTTAGGGTCCGCGTACGGCGCGCCACCGGGGCCGTGGTGCAGGTAGTGGAACTCGCCGACGCAGCTGACCCCGGCCAGCGCCATCTCGGCATACACGGCTGTGGCCAGCGCCCGATAGCTGTCCGGGTCTAGCCGGTCAGCCACCTCATACATTCGCTCGCGCCACGTCCAGAACGTCCCGCGGGACGCCTGCGTGACGCCGCGCAGCGCCCGGTGGAAAGCGTGCGAGTGCGCGTTGGCCAGTCCCGGCATCGTCAGCCCGGCCAGGCGGGTGGCGCCCGGCGGCGGCTGCGCGTCAGGTACAACGTTCGCCAGGCGGTCACCAGCCGCCTCGATCAGCACATCAGAGCGCAGCCCGAAGTCGGGGGACCAGGCCAGCTCGGCCAGCCAGGCGCGAGTGGCGGTCACCGGCCCGCCAGATCGGCCAGTACCGCCGTCAGGGCGGATACCCCGGCCTCGCAATCGGCCATCTCGGCGTGCTCGGCGGGCGAGTGGGAGACGCCGCTCGGGTTGCGCACGAACAGCATCGCTGCCGGGATCCGGGCCGCGAGCACGCCGGCGTCGTGTCCGGCTCCGGTGGGCAGCACGGGTGCGGCGATCCCGGCAGCATCAAGGACACCGACCAGGCGGTCCCGCAGCCCGCTGTCGAAGCTGACTAGCGGCGTGACCGACTCGCGTCGCTGGCTGACTGCAACGCCGTGTTGCCTGGCGGCCGTCTGGGCCGCCGCCCAGACCTCGGACACCAGCTGGTCAAGCGTTGCCTCGTCTGGGGCTCGCGCATCCAGCCAGGCACGGACCGACGAACTGATGGCGTTCGCGGCGCCAGGCTCGGCAACTACCTTTCCGAAGGTCGCGAGCGCTCCACGGCGCTCGGCGGCCTCTCGCGCCGCTAGGACAGTCTCGGCATAGGGAAGCATCGGATCGCGGCGGTCGGCCAGCCGGGTCGTCCCGGCGTGGTCGGCTCGCCCGGCGAACTCGATCAGCCAGCGGCCGTGCGGCCAGATTCCCTCTCCGACGCCGACAGCGGCGCCGAGATCCGCTAGCGCCTTGCCCTGCTCGATGTGCAGCTCCACATAGGCCCCGATCCCGGCCAGCAGCTCCTCATCCTGACCGATGCGACTGGCGTCGCGGCCGGCCGCAACCATCGCCTCGGCGAGGGTGACGCCGTCCTGGTCGCGCAGCGCGTTCGCGGCATCCGGCGTTATTGCACCGGTCACCAGCCGGCTACCCAGGCAGGCCACCCCGAACCGGGCGCCCTCTTCCTCGGTAAAAGCAGCGACGCCAATCGGCCGGGCGGGCCGGAAAGCGTCGCGGCGGAGCTTGGCTATCGCAGCGAACGCGGAAACCACGCCGAGCGGCCCGTCGTACGCTCCGCCGTCGGGTACCGAATCGAGGTGGCTGCCCGTGACGACCGCCTGCGGCCCGCCCGGCCGGCCCCACCAGGCCCACAGATTTCCGTTGCGGTCACAGTCCGTGCGCAACCCGAGCTGTGTCGCGGTCCTGGCGAACCAGGCCCGGCAGGCGGCATCGGATCCGGTCCAGGAATACCGCCGGTAACCGCCAGTGACCTCGTCCCGCCCGACTGGCAGCAACTCGGCCCACAATTCAGCGAACGTCATCTGCGGTCTCCGGTCCGATGGGCCGCCCTCACGGAACGAACCTGACACTACTTCTGCATCGGCACGCGGACGCCGCGTTCGGCCGCGACTTCGGTGGCCCGCTCATAGCCGGCATCGGCATGCCTGATCACACCCATCCCGGGGTCGTTGGTCAGCACCCGCTCGAGCTTCTGGCCGGCCAGCTCGGTGCCGTCGGCGACGCAGACCTGGCCGGCATGGATGGATCGCCCGATGCCAACTCCGCCCCCGTGGTGAATGCTCACCCAGGACGCTCCTGACGAGGTGTTGACCAGCGCGTTCAGCAGCGGCCAGTCAGCGATCGCGTCGCTGCCATCGGCCATCGACTCGGTCTCCCGATACGGCGAGGCGACCGAACCGCAGTCCAGGTGATCACGGCCGAGCACGATCGGCGCCTGCACATCACCGCGCCGCACCATCTCGTTGAACCGCAGGCCCGCCACATGCCGCTCGCCGTAACCAAGCCAGCAGATCCGCGCGGGCAGGCCCTGGAAGTGCACCTTCTCCCTGGCCATCCGGATCCACCTGGCCAGCGCCTCGTTCTGCGGGAACAAGTCCAGGATTGCCGCGTCGGTGGCGGCAATGTCGGCGGGGTCACCGGACAGCGCCGCCCACCGGAACGGGCCCTTGCCCTCGCAGAACAGCGGCCTGATGTAGGCGGGCACGAAACCGGGAAACGCGAACGCGCGGTCGTACCCGGCCAGCTGAGCCTCGCCGCGGATGGAATTGCCGTAGTCGAACACCTCGGCGCCGGCGTCCTGGAAGCCGACCATGGCCCGGACGTGCTCAGCCATCGACTCCCTCGCCCTGATGGTGAACCCGGCGGGGTCCTCGGCCCGCAGCGCCGCCATGTCCTCGAACGCGACGCCCTTGGGCAGGTAGGTCAGGGGATCGTGGGCGGAGGTCTGGTCAGTCACCACACTGATCGGCGCGCTCATCCGCAGCAGCTGCGGCAGGAGATCAGCAGCGTTTCCGAGCAGGCCGATGGACAGCGCCTCCCCGGCATCGGCGGCCGCCGTGGCACGCCGGACCGCGTCATCGACGTCACTTGCCGCCACGTCGAGGTAGCCGTGCTCGATCCGGCGGCTGATCCGGGACGGGTCGCAGTCGATGCACAACGCGACGCCCCCGTTCATAGTGACCGCGAGCGGCTGGGCACCGCCCATCCCGCCAAGGCCCGCTGTCAGCGTGATGGTGCCGGTCAGCGAACCGCCGAACCGCTTGGCAGCGACCGCGGCAAACGTCTCGTAGGTGCCTTGCAGAATGCCCTGCGTGCCGATGTAGATCCATGACCCGGCGGTCATCTGGCCGAACATGGTCAGGCCCTCGGCCTCAAGCCGCCTGAACTCCTCCCAGGTGGCCCACTGCGGCACCAGGTTGGAGTTCGCGATCAGCACCCGCGGCGCCCACTCGTGCGTCCTGAAGATGCCGACCGGCTTGCCCGACTGCACGAGCAGCGTCTCGTCCGCCGCCAGGTCTCGCAGCGAGGCCACGATGCCGTCAAACGCCTGCCAGCTGCGCGCGGCGCGGCCTGAACCGCCGTAGACGATGAGCTGATCGGGGTGCTCAGCGACCTCCGGATCCAGGTTGTTCATCAGCATCCGCATGGCGGCTTCCTGCGGCCAGCCCTTGCAGGTCAGGCTGCTGCCACGGGGCGCGCGGACGGGCCTGGCGCCGGCCGGTTGGTCGGTCATACTGAATTCCTCCTCTGGCTGGGCATCATCATCTAACCGCAGTCGCTGCCGCCAGCGGCCGGGCAGGTGCCGGTCGCGGCCGTGATCTCCGCCAGAACGCCTGGCATCGCGGACTGGATGAGCCCGAACGCCCGCTCGTAATCCCCGACGTCGCCGCCGACCGGGTCCGGCACATCCCAGCCTGCGGCGCCCGCAGGGCCGAAGCTGCCAAGCAGCCTGATCCGGGCAGCGGCAGCCGGGGTGGGCGCCAGCTGCGCCAGCACCCAGGCGTGATTGCTGTCCAGCGCGATGAGCAGGTCGTGGCTAGCAAACATGGCAGAGTCGAACTGGCGCACGGCATGATCGCTGCCCAGACCGTGCGACCGCAGCACCTGCCGGGCTCGCGGATCCGCCGCCGCTCCTGACAACTCCGTGCGCAAGCCCGCGCTGCCAACCTCGGCCGCTATGCCAGCCTGAGCCAGCTCATGCCGGAGCAGCTCCGCTGCCATCGGCGACCGGCAAGTATTGCCAGTGCAGACAAACAACACCCGGTACATAGGCCCTCTTAGCTCGCTCGCGCTAACCGACAGCTGCCAGCATCCGTGTGATGTCGGCCGCGGTCGGCTTGAGCGGCGCATTGGCGAGCACCTCGTCATCGAGGGCGTCTCCCGCGATGAGATCGAAATCTCGTGCGCCGATGCTGAAGTCAGCCAGCCGGTGTTTCATGCCCACCGACTCCGCGAGCGAGGCGACGGCGGAGATGGCAGCCGAAGCGTTTCCGTCTGCGTCGGCCGCCGTGTCCCCGGCGCCGAGCGCAAAAGCAAGATCGGCGAGTCGCTGAGTCGACACCGGTAGGGAGAACGACATCACCTGCGGCAAGACAAGAGTGAGCGCAACGCCGTGCGGAAGGTTAAACCGCCCGCCGAGCGCATGCCCGATCGCGTGACAGGCACCCAGCCCGGTGGATGCCATCGCGACGCCTGCCATGTGCGCCGCCAGCAGCATCTGCCCTCGCGCCTCGCCGTCCGACCCGTCAGCGACGGCGCGCGGCAGGAACTCGCTGACCATCCGGACTACCTGCAAGGCGGTGGCCGACGACCACGGGTTGGCACGAACCGACAGGTAGGACTCCAGGGCGTGAGTGAGAGCGTCCATCCCGGTCGCGGCTGTCGCACCCGGCGGCAGGCCGAAGGTCAGCTCCGGGTCCAGGATCGCGGCGGCAGGCATAGTCGAGGCGTGGCCGACGTAAAACTTGCGGTGCTCCTGCTCGTCAGTCACCACGCCGAAGGCGTTGGTCTCGGCCCCCGTGCCGGCTGTGGTCGGCACCGCCAGCAACGGCAGCCCCTGGGCGGCGAAGTCCGACCGGTAGTCGAGTTCGCGGCCGCGCTGCGGGTTGACCGCGGCGAGCGCGATGCCTTTCGCCGCGTCGATCGGCGACCCGCCGCCGACCGCCACCACGACGGGCGCCTCGTCGATAAGCCCGGCGGCCGCCGCTGCGCCCGCTGCCAGGTCGGCAGTCGTCGGGTTCGGGTGCACGCCTGTGAAAACCGTCGCCGGAACGCCGGCCGCGGCCAGCAGATCCGTCACCGTGCCGATGACGCCGCTAACGGCCAGCGCGCCATCAGTGACGACAAGCGCGGACCGGCCTCCGGCACCGGCTATCAGTTCGGGCAGCCTGGTAACTGATCCTGCCCCGAAATAGGCGGCGGGCGTGGTGCCGATGACGAGCTCTCGTGGCACTGGCAGCATCGTTACTCCTGTGGAAGCCGGAGAGGGGTGGTGGTGAGGTCCTCGAGCAGCTTGATCGGCAGCATCTCGCCGCCGTCGTCTCCGTACTGCGCCCTGGCCCGCCGGTAGATCTGCTCGACCAGCGCGCTCACCTCGGCGGGAACGCCTGCCTGCCGCGCCAGGTCGACGGCAAGGCCGAGGTCTTTGCAGGCCAGCGCCAGCGCGAACGAGTCGTCATAGTCACCGCGCTCAAGTACCGACTGGAGGATGCGGGCGGGATCGCCCATCGCCTCGAGCAATGGCCGGATGCGCTGGTAGTCGGCGGCGGCGCCGCCGACGAAGATCTGCAGCGAGCCTGCTTGCGCTCCGGCGGCCATCCCGCTGACCGGCGCGTCGACGACAGCGACCTGACGGGGCCCGGCCACGGCCATGACCCGCTCGGCTACCTCGGGCACGCCCGTGGACATGTCCACCCAGACAGCACCGGGAGCGAGGCCGTCCAGCAACCCGTCCGGGCCGAGCAGCACGTCAGCCACGTGCCGCGGGGTGGGCAGCATGGTGATCACCACCTCGCGGCCCGCACCGGCTTCGCGCGGGGACCCGGCCCAGGCGGCGCCCGCCACCAGCAGGCTCGCCGCTGCCTCTGCGCGTACGTCGTGCACGACCAGGTCATGGCCGGCCGCGAGTACGTTCGCGCTCATCGGGCCGCCCATATGGCCAAGGCCAATGAATCCCACTCGCACTGCTGCTCCGCCCCAACTCAGTGTGTGCCGGTCAGTGTTAACTGGTCAGGGCCCACCGGGCCACAGCGTCTTCGTCAATCTCGGCACCGAGGCCCGGCGCGTCAGGAACGCGGACCGTGCCGTCGGGCGCGATGGTGACCGGCTGCGCCAGGAAGAAGTCACGGCGCTGCGGCGTCCACCCCGGCGGATCATAGGGGAACTCCAGGTAAGGTCCTCCGCCGACGCCCGCCGTCACCTGCAGGTTCGCCAGCAGGCCGAGCCCGTTGGTCCAGGAGTGCGGGGTGAACCAGCGACCCTGCTGCTGTGCGAGCTCGGCCACGGTGCGGGCGCGCAGCATGCCGACCGCGAGCACGACATCCGGCTGGATGACATCCAGCGCCCCGGCCGCCATCGCGGCCAGCAATTCCGGCACGCTGCGCGCCATCTCCCCGCCGGCCACCCGGATACCGCACTGCTCCCTCAGCAGCCTCATGCCGGCCAGGTCCGCGGCCGGCAGTGGCTCCTCGAGCCAGGTAACCCCTAGCTCAGCGAGCTCGGCCGCGACCTTGCGGACGGCCGCGACGTCGAGCGACGGTGAGATGTCGCCCGCCATCCGCCACCACTGGTTCAGGTCCACCATGATCGCCAGGTCGCCGCCTGCCGCTTCCCGCGCTGCCCGGACCGCGGCCAGGCCGGACTGCACGTCCTCGCGGCCGATCCGGATCTTTACGCCGCGGAACCCTGCCTGCCGCGCGGCCAGCACTGCCTCGGCCCGGGCGGCCGGGCTCCTGAGCTCACCGAACGAAGCGTAGGCGGGCACGCGGTCGGCGGCGCCGCCGAACAGCGTGGCGACCGGCTGACCGCACGTCTTGCCGATGATGTCCCAGAGCGCCGCTTCCAGCGGCCAGTACCGGCCCGCGTGGAAGCTAATGGTCTCCAGCGTCCTGACGTGGTTCGCGATCTGCAGCGGGTCCTTGCCGGTGAACAGGTCCGCGAACGCTTCGAAACCGTCCATGGTGTCGCCGGAGCCATAGCCGGTGATGCCCGCGTCGGTCTCCACCCGGACCAGGGTCGCGTCGAAGTGCCGGCGCGGGACTGGATCCCATGCGGCGTCGAACGGCGGGTCAAGCACTAGCCGCATCCGGTCCAGCCGGATCGTGGTGATCTTCACCTAGGCTCGAAGTAAGGGTTGACGGGATTCGCCCTGGCAGCAAGGACCTGAGCCAGATCAGGGCGGGAACGAGTAGCTGCCTCCAGCGCCGCCTTCGTAGCCTCGCGGTTGTTCGCGTAGACCAGGTCGGTTTCGCGGGCGTCCGGGTTGACCCAGACCGCCGCGATCAGCACGAGATCGTCAACGTCCGCTGGGGCGACGACGCCGTCGGCAACCGCGTCGGCTACTCCCCCGGCTACCCCTGCCTGCGCGGCACCCCAGGTGAGCGTTCCGTGCTCAGGGCTGGCGATGGCGGCCTTGTTAATGAACAGCGTGAGCGGCTTGGCTGGGATCCCCGGCTGGATTACTGCGACGAACGGAGTGTGCCCGGCGCTCGGAGTCGCGAGCGCCGTTGCCCAGGCGGTGCCGACCGGGCCCGAGCGGTTCCCGAGCACCACGTTGATGTGCGCGGCCTCGGCCCCCTCGCCGATGAAGCTCTCGCCGATCAGCATGACAGGTAGCTCACCCACTGACGGTTTTCCTCTCACATGCCGGATTTGCAACGATTGGCCTGCGCATTATTAGATGATCAGTGCGAGTTGCCTCGTACATAGGTAACTTGTCTGCATGGCGGTGACAGTATTCCGCAGCCGGGGGCGAAGCGGCGGGGGTCGCCTCCTGTCGCCACCCCGCCCGGAAGCCAGCGACCGAGCGCAAAGCTATTTGCGGCCGCGCCCGTCACCGCCTAAAATTCCTCAATTCGGCTTTTCCGATGGTTTGACTCGCCTATATGGCAGGGGGGTCCGTTGGCGATCTACCTGCTGAGGCGCCTGGGCCTCGCCATCGTCACCCTGTTCCTGCTCAGCCTCATCATCTTCCTGGCCGGCCAGGTGCTGCCAGGAAATCCGGCCCGGTCCATACTCGGCCCGCTGGCTGCCGAGAGCGCAGTCCGGGCGCTTGACCACCAGCTCGGCGTCGACCGGCCGCTGCTTGCCCAGTACTGGAGCTGGATCACCGGCATGCTGCACGGCAACATGGGCGAGTCCTATCAGTACCAGTCGCCGGTCGAGCCACTGCTGCGGGCGGCGCTGGTGAACTCGGCCAAGCTTGCTGCGCTTGCGCTGGTCGTGATCGTCCCGCTCGGCATCTTCGGTGGCGTCATCGCCGCGCTCAACGCGGGCCGGCCGCTGGACCGGCTCATCTCGCTTACTGGACTCTCGGCAGCCACCGTGCCGGAGTTCGTCTCTGGCATCGTGGTCATCGTCATCTTCAGCGTCGTGCTGAAAATCCTGCCCGCCACCGCTCAGGCACCAGCAGGGTCGTCGTTCCTCACCCAGCTGCGGTACCTGATCTTGCCCGCGGTCCCGCTGGTGTTCGTATTGTTCGGGTACATCGCGCGGATGGCGCGCGCAGGCACCATCGAGGCGCTGGAGTCCGACTATGTGCGGACCGCCACGCTCAAGGGCCTGAAGCGGCACGTGGTGATCTGGCGGCACGTACTGCGCAACTCGCTGCTGCCCACCATTACCGTCATCGCCACGCAGACCGGCTACCTGATCGGCGGCCTGGTCGTGGTCGAGACGCTGTTCAATTACCAGGGCATCGGAAACCTGATCTACCACGCCGCGACGGACAAGGACTTCCCGATGCTGGAAGCCGGCGTCCTTACCGTCGGCGTGGTCTACATGGTCGCGACAGTCATCGCCGATGTGCTGACCACCCTGCTGAATCCGCGGCTGCGGACAGGGGCGATCCAGTGACCGAGCTTGTCGCGGTACCGCCCGGCATCGTCACCAGCGAAGCCGAGCAGCGCGAACAGTCAGTCTGGCGGCTGCTGCTCGGCCGGCCAGCCTTCGTGATCGGCGCCTTGATACTGCTGTTCTGGATCGTCTGCGCGATCTTCGGGTCAGACATCGCGCCGCATAACCCGCTGGCCCAGCAGTTGCTCGCAACGAACAAGCCGCCGTCCGCCGCGCACTGGTTCGGCACCGACCAGCTAGGCCGTGACGTGTTCTCCCGCGTCATCGTGGGCTCGCGGAGCATCCTGATCATCGCGCCGCTGGCCACCCTGCTCGGCATAGTGCTCGGCACCGCACTCGGACTCGCGCTTGGTTACCTGGGCGGCGTCGCTGACGTGCTGGTCAGCCGCGTGGTCGAGGCAGTGCTGGCGCTGCCGGCCATCATCGTCATCTTCCTGTTCGTGGTGGCGCTCGGTGTCTCGACGCTCAACCAGATCCTGATCATCGGCTTCATCTTCACGCCGCTGGTCGCCCGGACCGTCAGGTCTGCGGTCCAGGTAGAAGGCCAGCTCGATTACGTACCGGCTGCCCGGCTGCTCGGCGAGCGCCCCGGCCGGATGATGTTCGTCGAGATCCTGCCCAATGTCATGCCGACAGTGCTGGTGGAGTTCACCGTCCGGCTTGGCTACGCCATCTTCGCGGTCGCGACGCTGGCGTTCCTGGGATTCGGCGTGCAGCTGTCGACGCCCAACTGGGGCACCGACATCAACGCCAACTACGTGCTGCTCGGCGCGGGAGACTGGTGGGAAACGCTGTTCCCGGCGCTGGCCATCGCATCACTGATCATCGCCATCAACCTGGTAGCTGACGCGATGGAGCAGGTGCTCGCCTGATGACCGCGACTGAAGCGCCTCCGATCCCGGGACCGGCAGCGGGCCCGCTGGCCGCGGTGGAAGTCGAGCATCTGAACGTCAGCTACCGGGTTCGCGGGCAGGACCGGCTGGCCTTGCGCGACGTGTCCTTCCAGATCGGCCGCAACGAGTCCTATGGCCTCGTCGGCGAGTCGGGCTCCGGCAAGTCCACCATGGCGCTGGCGCTAACTCGGTACCTGCCCCGCAACGGCAGGGTCAGCGCGGGCTCGATCAGGATCGCCGGACGAGATCCGCTCGCGATGGACGCAGCGAAGCTACGTCAGCTGCGGGCGCACTCGGTGTCCATGGTTTACCAGGAACCGGGAAAGGCACTGAACCCGGCAATGCGCGTCGGTAACCAGGTGGCCGAGGTCTTTCAGACTGCCGGGCTCGGCCGGTCCGAGGCGCTCGAGC
>Ga0335075_10006774_pt1 | contig 17684 bp, 17 predicted proteins | sample Lox_Sample_24_FD_206723 | JGI IMG/M metagenome (GOLD analysis project Ga0335075, IMG submission 206723) | Soil microbial communities from Loxahatchee National Wildlife Refuge, Florida, United States - Lox_Sample_2.4 | ecosystem: Environmental > Terrestrial > Soil > Wetlands | place: USA...
AGATGGACGCGCCGCGGCCGCAGCGCAACCGAATCCACCTGGATATCACGGTGCCGCATGACCAGGCACGCAGCCGTATCGAGGCGGCGCTGGCGGCGGGCGGGAAGATCGTGTACGACGCGGAGGCGCCGGCGTTCTGGGTGCTTGCGGATCCCGAGGGCAACGAGGCCTGCATCTGCACCTGGCAAGCCCGCGACTGACCCGGCGAAAGTCGCGGGCGTGGACCTGTGGTGCGCCGACGCCGAGATCGGCTCGCCGTGTCCTACTGCGCGAGCCGGCCGAACTCGGCGGCGAGGGCGCGGGGCGCCTGGCAGCGCCAGGCGTCGGTGATCAGCTCCGCGAGTTCGCCGGTGTCGATGGCCGGGAGCCGGACGAGCACCGCCGGGAAGCCGTTGTAGTGCGGCTCGGTGAAGAACTTCTCCGGATCGGCTGCGAGCAGTTCCTCCTTCTCCACCAGGCTGGCGACGCGCACGGCGAGCACTTCCGGGTTCGGCACCCTCGGCTTCTTCGGCTCGATCCGCTCGTTCCAGGCCCAGGCGAACCCCCTCAGCTTGCCCTTGCTTGGCACGCCGAAACCAAAGTGGTCCGCGGCCTCGCTTGTCTGCGGCAGCGATAGCGCGATGCGGCGGACGTCCTCCTGGGTGGCCATCGGTCCTCCTCGGCAAGCAGCGGAACCCGGCGACGTTTGATCCGTCCTCTCCTGATGCTAGCCAGGTTCGGCCCGGCGACTTCGTAACCAATCGCCTGTGTCGCCTGAAAGTGGACCAGGAGAATGGGTCGTCCGGATACCGGACGGTGAGCCATCGGCCGGATGTCGCCTGCCACGAGTACCACTCGGCCGGGCACCCGGTGTGCTGTGCCCGGAGTCGGTACGGTGGCCAGATGACGACCGGGCGGATGGAAGCGTTCAGCGACGGCGTCATCGCCATCTTGATCACCGTCATGGTGCTCGAGTTGCCGATTCCGCATGGCACCACTTGGGCGGCGCTGCGCCCCGCCGCGCCGGCTCTGCTGTCCTACCTGTTGAGCTTTGCCTACCTCGGCATCTACTGGAACAACCACCACCACATGCTGCAGGCCACCACGAAGGTGAGCGGATTGATCTTGTGGGCCAACCTGCACCTGCTGTTCTGGCTTTCCCTGGTCCCGTTCACCACGGCATGGCTGGGCGAAAACCACTTCGCGGCCACTCCCGCGGCCGGCTACGGCATCGTCCTGCTAGCCGACGCACTGGCCTACTACGGGCTGCAGACGGCCATCATCCGCGACCAGGGCAGCCGGTCACTTGTCGCCACCGCCGTCGGCCGCGACGTCAAAGGGAAACTGTCGCCGCTGCTGTACGTGGCGGGCATCGGGCTGTCCTTCGTCAACCGCTGGCCCGCTGTGGCCATCTACGCCGGCGTCGCCTTGATATGGCTGATCCCCGACCGGCGCCTGGAACGCACTATCACCGGCAAAGCCGACATCAGCCAGGACCCGCCCCATGAATAACCGTCATCGCACGGTGGCGGCACCGCGCGTGAGCGCGCCTTCTGCTGCCGGGGATGGGCGGTCCTGGCGCGGCTAGATCCAGTGCAAGGTGGCGGGGATCATATACAGCCCGAATCCCATGACGAGCAGGCACAAGGCCCAGGTCACGTACTTCCGGATGCCGCGCATCCGCCACTGCTCGGGCAGGACCTTGGCCTCCAGGGCGAGCAGGAATCCGAGCACGATCGGGAGCAGCATCGCGTTCATCACCATCACGTCGACGCTCAGGCTGACCAGGTCCACGCTGGAAAGGACCAGGATCGCACCCATGATGTGGGCAAGGGCGTAGGTGCCGTAGAACTTGGCGGTCTGCCGGTTCGGGCGCTCGTTGAGCGTGTGCTGCCAGCCGAAGACCTCCGCGAGCCCCCAGGAGGCGGCCACCGAGGAGACGATCGCGGCGACCAGCGCGGCGCCCAGCATGCCGAGGCCGAACAAGACGGTGCCGCCGAAGTGGCCGAGGTACGGGGTGAGGGCGCCGGCGATCTGCCCGACGGTGTTCAGGGCGGCACCCGGGTCGTGCAGGCCGAGGGTAGCGGCGACCGCGATCACCACCGCGATCATGATGAGCTGGGTGAGCACGGAGCCAACCGCCGTGTCCCGGCGGCCCTGCCGGATCGCGCCGACCGACAGTTTCTTGTCGATCACGGCGCCCTGCTGGTAGAAGATCATCCAGGGCATGATCACCGCGCCGACGTTGGCCGCGACCAGGAGCAGATAGGAGCTGTTCCCCAGGGGCAGCGACCCCAGTCCGCGGGCCATCGGCCCGATGCGGGGATGGGCCATGAGCACCGCTGCGAAGAAGGCCAGCTCGGCTAGCCCGACCGCGATGCCGATCCGCTCCACGCGCCCGTAACTGCCGGTCATCGCCAGGCTCACCAGGAAGACGGTGGCGATGGGAACGGTGGTGGACGCGGGTATCCCGAACAGCTCGCCTACTCCGGCGATCCCGGCGAACTCGGTGAGCAGCGCCCCGACCGCGGAGGCGAACAGCGTGGCGGCGGATAGCAGCGCCCACCATCGGCCGAACTGTTCGCGGATCAGCGCCCCATGCCCTTTCCTGGTCACGATCCCCAGGCGCACGGTGATCTCCTGGACCACGTACAGGATGGGCATGAGGATCACCTGCGGCAGGATCATCCGGTAGCCCCACTGGGCGCCGGACTGGGACGCGGTGATCAGCGACCCGGCATCGGTGTCGGCCAGCATCACCACCAGGCCAGGCCCCCACACCGCCAGGAATCCCAGCCTGAACCACCAGCGCCTGGAGATGCCCGGGCGGGCCGGTGCGGCTGATGTGCCGGCGTCTGAGCCGGGCCGCAGCAGCTCCGCTACGGTCTCGCCCGCTTCGTCCGTCATCCCTGTCCCTTCGGGGTGGCATGGGTTATCCCGGCTGGCCGGCGCTTCTGGGTGGTATAACAGCGGCACCTAGTAAGGTAAGCCTAACCTTAGCCACTGCTGAGATCAGTGCGCAAGAAATACGCAAGAGTGAAACAAGGCGACAAAGTGACATTGCTCATGCCCTGGGAGCTAACCAACGCCCTGGCCGTCGATCTGCGTGACTCCGGTATTGGCTGCGCCCAGTGGCGGCCAGGGCAATGCCGGGAGGGCGGGAACGAGAGCGGTCGGTCCACGTAACCTGAACTACGTGAGTTCGCCCGCGCTTCAGCAACCCAAGTGGCCCGACCGTGATCACCTGGAGGCGGTGGTGCGCCGCTTGGAGGGCCTGCCGTCGCTGGTACTCGCCGCCGAGTGCGACCGGCTGAGAGAGCGACTGGCCTCGGTGGCGCGCGGTGAGGCTTTCCTGCTGCAGGGCGGTGATTGCGCGGAGACGTTCGCCGGCACGGCCGCCGGCAGCATCCGGGGCAAGTTCCAGACGCTGCTGCAGATGGCCGTCGTGCTGACCTATGCGGCCAGCGTGCCTGTGGTGAAGGTCGGCCGGATGGCAGGCCAGTTCGGCAAGCCGCGGTCAGCGGCCACCGAGGTTCGGGACGGCGTGGAACTTCCGGTCTACCGGGGCGATGCGGTGAACGGCATCGAGTTCACCGCCGCGGCCAGGACGCCTGACCCCGGCCGGCTGCTCGAGGCGTATCACTGCGCGTCAGCCACGTTGAACTTGTGCCGGTCACTCGCCAGCGGCGGCTACGCCGACCTGCGCCAGGTGCACGCCTGGAACCAGGACTTCGTGGCCGGCAGCCCGGCCGGGCAGCGCTACGAGCAGCTGGCGGATGAGATCGACCGGGCGATCACGTTCATGCACGCGTGCGGAGCTGACCCCCGGGAGTTCCGCGCGGTGGAGTTCTACTCCAGCCACGAGGCCCTGCTGCTGGATTATGAGCGGGCCCTGACCCGGACTGACGCGCGGAACGGGCATGCCTACGACCTGTCGGCTCACCTGCTGTGGATCGGGGAGCGCACCCGCGATCCCCGCGGCGCCCACGTCGAGTTCGCCCGCCAGATCCGCAATCCCGTCGCCGTCAAGATCGGCCCGGACGCCACCGCACAGGACGTGCTCGAGCTGATCGAAGCCCTCGACCCGGACCAAGAGCCTGGCCGACTCACCCTGACCACCCGGATGGGCGCGCGGCGGATCCGCCAGGTGCTGCCCCCGCTGGTCGAGAAGGTGGCCGCCAGCCGGGCCGCGGTGGTCTGGGTATGCGACCCGATGCACGGCAACACGGTGGAAGCAGCCAGCGGCCAGAAGACCAGGAACTTCGACGACGTGCTTGACGAGGTCGCCGGATTCTTCGAGGTGCACCGCGCACTCGGTACTTATCCCGGCGGCATCCACATCGAATTCACCGGCGACGACGTCACCGAGTGCATCGGTGGCGGCCACCACATCACCGAGAGCGATCTGAGCTACCGCTACGAGACGACGTGCGATCCCCGCCTCAACCGCAGCCAGTCCCTAGACCTGGCCTTCCGCGTCGCTGACCTGTACCGTCACCATCTCAACCCCGATGGCGGCGTGGCTGCGGGACAGCACGCGCCTGAACTCGCCTGAAGCAGGCCGACGACATGACCGTGCTTTCTCAGCTGCCTGTCTCCATGGCCAGCTTTTTGCGACGCTCTCCGTATACCAGCGTCCACACAGCTAGCACGGTCGCGAACACGTACGGCGCGACCTTCGAGCAGACCAGCGCGATCCCCGTTGACGTGGTCTCCGCCACCACTAGGCGGAGCGCGGCCTCGATGATGTAGCCAGCACCCCACACGATCGTGATCGTACGGAACGCGCGCTGGAAAACCGGATTCCGCCAGGCATCGGTGATCTCGCGGCCTTTCTTGGTATCCGTACCAAGGAACTCAAGCGCGATGCGGTAGATCAGCGGCTGCCGCGTCCGCAGCGAGGCCAGGCACGCGATGCTGAACGCAAGGGACGGGACGGACCCTTCCGCGAGGTAGAGCCGGGGGTTGTGCGTGGTGAGGCCGAGTACTGAGCCGATGAGGATGCCGACCAGGACCATGACGCCGAAGATGTCGAGCCGCCGGAACTGGATGGCGGTGATGGCCACGCCGAACGCCGGCAAGATGCCGCTCAGCACCAGCGCGAGCACGGTACTTAGGCCAGCGGCATTTCGCAGCAAGACGTACGCAACCAGCGGCCCGCCGACGTCGAAGATCGCGATCATCACGACCGTGCGGAGACGGCCCCGTCCTCCCACATCACAAGCGTATCCGTTAATGATCCTTATGTGCCGTTGTCCTGCGGGAGGACAACGGCATCATCGAGCCTGCTTCCGTTGTAGCCGTGCCCACCGGTGCCCGCGGAAGTTGCCTTCAAGGAAATCCTGAACCGCCTCGGGCAGATGAGGCCAGACCACGAGCGCGGCGCGCGCGAGTGCACACCACACCGGAACTGCTGAACGTACCTTGGATCGCTTGCCTGAATTTGCCGAACGGGTCCTTGGCTCATGTGAGCTGCTAGCGGACTGCAGCTGGGGACACCGCATGTCGTCGGTGCTCCGCATACGGGATGCCGGCGGCACCGTCTGGTTCCTTAAGCACCATGGCGACAGTGCGCGCTATCGTGCAGAGCTCACCGCGTATCGCAAATGGGTTCCCGCCCTGCAAGACGCGGCACCGCGGCTACGTGCCTTCGACGATTCACTGGAGGCGATGGTCCTGTCCGCGGTACCGGGAGAGGCGGCCTTGTGGCCCGCATCCCAGGGAAGCGGGCCTGTCGCTGACCGGCCGGCAGAGCGGGCAGTCCAGCGCGAAGCCGGGAAGATGCTGCGCCGGCTGCACGAAGCCCAGCCAGCCCTGTCGTGGCCAGACTTCGCCGCAGTCAAGCTCGGGGAATTCGACCGCCTCAAGCCCGCCGCCGCAGCCCTGCTGGGACCGCGCGAGCTTGACCTGGCTCGCGCGCACATCGCGGCCTTGGCCGGCATCCCCGCCCCAGCGCGGGTCCCGTGTCACCACGACTACACACCCCGCAACTGGCTGGTCCGCAACGGCGCACTGTACGTCATCGACTTCGAATGGTCCGGCCTGGACACACCAGTCGCGGATTTCGCTCGCCTGCACCTCGGCGTCTGGGCGAGCAGACCAGACCTGAAGGAGGCCTTCCTCAGCGGCTACGGCCGGGCACTGAGCCGCACCGACCGCGAAATTCTCCACGGGTGCGCGGTCCTCACGGCAGTGTGGCTTCTGGTCAAGGCGCATGAAACCCGGCAGCCATCCTTCGAGGACGCAAGCCGAACCTCCCTGCTTCGCATTATCGGTCAGCGCCCGGGCCGCGGGGGCTGACTGGCGCGCGCTACCCTCCGGCTTGTCCCGTGCCCTGATCCTGGCTGAGCCAGTGTTCCGGGCGCATCCGGAACGCCACGTTCTCGCGCCCGGGGTCCGGGTTGTCCGCGATGTACCGGTCACCGCCCGGGGAGCCCAGGTAGCGGCGGGCCATCGCGAGCCGCTCGGCGGGATCGAGTTCCTCCTCGCTGACAACCGGCCCCTCGACGGTGACATAGCGGTAGGGCGGGCTGCCGTCCTGGACGCACAGGGCAAACCGGCCTGCCGCGCGGATCGCCCCGGCCTTGCGCGACCGGCGGCCGGTCAGCACGGTCACCAGGCCGCCCGGTTGGTAGCTGTACCAGACCGGGACGGCGAGCGTCCGGCCTGTCTTGCCCACGGCCGCACTCAGCACGCCGACACGCATCCCGGCAAGAAACTCCTCGCGGTCGGCAGCGCTCATCACGCTCCACATGACGGCTTTATACCCGGCATCGTGCGAGGACCGCCGCCGGCCGGTCCAGGTGAAGACGATCGCGGTGGCCACTGCGACGGCCGCGCCTGCTAGGTAGAGCTGCCGGTAGGTCGCGTAGCGGATGGCCAGGGCGCCCAGTGCCTGGAGGGGAGCCTGGGGACCGAAGAAGGCGAGAGTGACGGCAGCGGACACCCGGCCTTGCAATTCCGGCGGGGTGCAGTGCTGCGCGAGGTTCAGCAGGGCAAGGAGCAACCAGGGCAGGGCGAATCCGAGCACAACTGAGCCAGCTATCGCTAGCGGAAGCCAGCCGGTAGCGCGCATCGCATTGCCGAGGGCGAAGTTGGCCATTCCAAGGATGGCCAGCCACCTTTCACCGGCAGACCGCAGCAGCCGGCCGCTGACCATACTGGCGGCGACCGAGCCTGCGCCAAGCCCGGCACTGAATACCCCCAGGAAACTGGGAGGCCCGCACCGAAAAGCGGCGACACGAGTCGGCCGGCCGCCTGGAGCCCAAGAGTCCATCCGTTCAGTTCCTGCCGCAGTTCCCGGGAAAGCATCACGGCGAAGAGCGCGTTCTCGGCCGGGCCGGAGAACGTCAACGCTCCGCACCGGCAGTGTCATCGCCGCCAGGAGAGGTAACCGCCGCGTCCCGGTATTCGGATTTAGATTTACTGCGGTTACTAAATAGCCTGATTCCTCGTCCCGTCACGCCCCGAGTCTGTCAGTTAATAATTTCTATAGCAATATTTAATTTACCGCAGTAAATACAGCCCATTTTTGGCGGAATATTGCTGGCAATACCAGGCTGATCACACCGCGTGCAAGACTTCCCCGCCGTACACGAGCGGGTTTTCTGGCTGGAACGCGTCCGCGAGCCGGTCGAACTCCTGGAAGCCGGGGTCGGCATCGTGCTGGCTGTGCTGCTCGTGACCGGGCACCTCGACAGCGATGACGTAGCTGATCACGTCATCGCGCCGGTCGGTGCCGAATGCCGCGCGGAACATCCGGGCGCTGAGGAACGCGCCGCGCTCCTTGTATTCGCGCCAGCGCGGCAGTTCATGCTCGGTGAAGAGCCGCTCGTACTCGGCGGCCTGCTCGGCGCGGATGCGGACGACGATGACGTCCATCTCGCTCATGAGTGTCTCCAGTTAGTGGGCGACGCATGGCAATTCACCCGGAAGCGGCGCACCGGCTCGCAGTGAAGACGGGCAATCCTCCGTAAACTCATCGCCTGTCTCGGTATGGAATAGCCTGGCGCCACGCTCGCTTGTCAACAGAATGCGCAGGCAGCGGCCATCTCGCCGTCAGGACTTGCTGGCCAGGCGCCCCCTGGACATCTCCAAGACGCGCTGAGCGCGGCGCACGATCATGCTGTCGTGGCTGACCAGCACGAGCGTCAGGCCCCGCTGCCGCCACAGCTTCTCGATCAGCGCGATGATCTCGTCCCTGGTGTCCTCGTCAAGGTTGCCGGTCGGCTCATCGGCGAGCAGCACCTTCGGCTCCTTCACCAGGGCCCGGGCGATCGCGACGCGCTGCTGCTGGCCGCCGGACAGCTCGGAGGGCAGGTGACCCGCGCGGTCGGCCAGCCCCACGCTCTCCAGCGCGGCGGCCACCCGGCGGCGGCGCTCCGCGAGCCGGACGCGCAGCGGTATGAGCGCCGCCTCCACGTTCTCCGCCGCGGACAGCGTGGGCACCAGGTTGAACGTCTGGAAGACGAATCCGATCGCGGTGGCGCGCAGCCGGGTGAGCTCGGCGTCGCGCATCCTGCCCAGGTCGCGCCCGTCAAGCAGCAGCTGCCCTGAGGTCGGGCGGTCGAGGGCACCAAGCAGGTTAAGCAGGGTGGACTTGCCGTGCCCGGTGCGGCCCCGCACCGCGACCCACTCACCGTCCGCGACGCGCATGCCCACGTCGGAGACCGCCCGGACCGTTCGGGAGCTTGTGAGGTAGTCCTTGCACACGCCGGTCAGCTCGTACACCTGCCTCACCCCACCTTCGCGATCGCGTCGGCGGGGCGGAGCCGGGCGATCCGCCAGCTGCCGAACGATCCGGCCAGCAGCCCGCCGGCCACCGCAAGCAGCACTGCGGCGAGGATCGCGGCGGCGCGGACCGTCGCGGGCAGCGGAACCGGCACGGTGTGGGTGGTGGTCGGGTTCAGCGCGCCGTTCGGCGTCACGATGTGCTCGCCGGTGGACTGGGTGAGGGTGGCGTACAGCTTTGGCGCGATCGCGTTGATGATCGCGGCCCCCGCGAAGCCGAGACCGACGCCCGCCGCCGCGCCGAGCAAGCCCATCGCCAGCGACTCACCCATGACCTGAGCGATGATCCGGCGGCCGCGCCAGCCGAGCGCCTTCAGCGTGCCGAACTCGCTTACCCGCCGGGACACGGCGGCCATCGTCAGCAGCACCGCGACGGCGAACGCGGCGATGAGCACCAGGATCAAGAGCCATTTGCCGAGGTCGTTTACCAGCTTCGCGGCAGTGGTGACCGAGCCGGTCACCTCGTTCGCCAGGCTGCTCGGCGTGGTGATCGTGGCCGTCGGCAGCACCTTGGCGATCTCGCTGCTCACGGCCGTGATGTCGGACGCGCTTGCCGCGGTCACGTAGATCGTGTTGACGTCGCTGCTCAGGCTGCCGGTCGGGCCCGCCTTGCCCAGCGCCTGTGCGCGCGCCAGCGGGATGTAGACGTCCGGCGGGTTGGCGCCCTGCGCCTGGGTGACGATGCCGATGATCGAGAACTTCACGCCGGCGACCGTGATCGTCCCGCCGGTCTTGAGGTTGTTCGCGGTCGCGTAGTTCTTGTCGACGAGGGCGACGTTCTTGTCGCTGTCGGCTTGCGTGAAGGTCCGGCCGGCGGTGAGCACGGCGGCGCCGAGCGGGCCGAGCTTCGGGTAGCTGATGTCCGTGCCGTCCACGGTGAACGACGTGGACGACGGGTTGCTCGAGATCGTGGTCCGCATGTCGGTGAGGGTCAGCCCGCCCGCGGCCGCGCTCACGTCGTGGAGCGCGGCGACTTCCGCCACCGATTTGTCGCTGATCGGCGAATAGGAGGAATCGCCCAGGTTGTCGATCGTGTAGCCCTGCTTGAGCGAGTGGCACTTGTTATTGACGCACACCTCGCCACCGTTCGGCCCTAGCTGGAACTGCTCGCCGTTACCGCTGGCGGGTTTGCCGCCGCTCGGCGCCTGTTCCGATGGCGCCGCCCCGGTGACCGTGATGTCGGTGCCGATGCCGTAGAGGCCCTTGAGCTCGTCGGTCTGGGCGTTCTTGACGCCCGCCGAGGCGGCGGTGACCGTGACGACGAGGCCGACGCCGACGGCGAGGCCGAGTGTGATGAAGACCGCCTGCCTGAGGCGGCGGCGCAATTCCTTCCTGAGATATGTGAAGAAGAACATGCCACCGTTGTAGAGGCGCGCCGGTTGCATGGCGGTGACACCGCCATGCAGGATCCTGCCAGCGTCCCCTGAGCGGATTGCCAGCGTGCCGGAGTTGCATAAGCCGTAACGACGGCACGGGAGACGCCATGCGGGTACTGGTGACCGAAGACGACGGCGAGCTCGCCGAGGCGATCGCCGCCGGGCTGCGCCTGGAGGGGATGGCGGTGGACACCGCCCTGGACGGCGACGCCGGCCTGGAGCGGGCCATGGTCAACGACTACGACGTGATCGTCCTTGACCGGGACCTGCCCCGCGTGCACGGCGACGACGTGTGCGCGAGGCTCGCCGGAAAAAGGCGGGCCCGGATCCTCATGCTGACGGCGGCCGGCACGATCGAGGACCGGGTGGACGGACTGGGGCTCGGCGCCGATGACTACCTGCCGAAGCCGTTCACCTTCGCCGAGCTGGTCGCCCGTATCCGCGCGCTGGCCCGCCGGTCGCACCCCGCCGTCCCGCCGGTGCTGACCGCCAAGGGCATCATGCTGGACCCGGCGCGCCGCGTCGCCCTCCGTGACGGCAGGAACCTCGGCCTCGGCCCGAAGGAGCTTGCCGTCCTTGAACTGCTCATGGCGGCCGGCGGTCGGGTGGTCTCCGCCGAGGAACTGCTCGAGCGTGCGTGGGACGAGATGGCCGACCCGTTCAGCACGGCCGTCAAGGTGACGGTCAGCAGGCTGCGCCGCAAGCTCGGCGATCCCCCGGTGATCGAGACCGTGGCGCAGGCCGGGTACCGGCTATGAGGCTGTTGCGCGGCGGCGTGCGGCTGCGCCTTACGCTGCTGTTCGGCGGCCTGTTCCTCGCGGCCGGGGCGGCGCTGCTCGGCATCACGGATGTCCTGGTGCGGCACGCCACCAGCGGCGTCGTCATCGCCAGGCAGATCGGCGGCATCTCCGTCGCCGGCGGAGCGCTGGCCGCCGGCTTGCCGGCCACGGGGCAGATTCAGTCCTACGCGAGCGCCGCGCAGGCCGTCGAGAACGGCGCCCTGCTGCTTTATTCGGGCATCGCCCTGGGGATCATGGCGGTGGTTTCCGTGGTGCTCGGCTGGTTCGCGGCCGGGCGTGCGCTGAGCCCGCTGCGCCGGATCACCGCCGCCGCGCGCCGTATTTCAGCCACGAACCTGCACGAACGGCTCGCCCTTGACGGACCGGACGACGACCTGCGAGAGCTGGCGGACACGATCGACGGCCTGTTCGCCCGGCTCGACGCGTCGCTGCACGCGCAGCGTCAGTTCGTCGCCAACGCCTCGCACGAGTTGCGCACCCCGCTGGCCCGCTCGCGCACGCTGCTTGAGGTGGCGCTGCGGGATCCGGACGCGTCGGCCCAGGCGCTGCGCGCGGCCGGCGAGCGGGCGCTCGCCGCCGGGGAGGAGCAGGAGTGCCTGATCGAGGCGCTGCTCACCCTCGCAAGGAGCCAGCGCGGCATCGGCCGCGGTGCGCCGCTCGACCTGGCCGCGACCACCCGCGACATGCTCGCCGCCCGCGGCGCCGAGGTGACGGCGCGCGGGCTGGAGATGGAGGTCTCGCTCTCCCCCGCGCTCATGGCGGGCGACCTCGGTCTTTCCGAACGTGCGGTGGCGAATCTCATCGACAACGCCCTTCGGCACAACGTGGCGGGCGGAACCGTGTGGATCACCGTCGGCGCGGAGGCCGGCCGGGCGGTGCTCAGCGTGGCCAACACCGGGGCGGAGATCCCCGCGGGCGACGTGGGCCGCCTGCTCCAGCCGTTCCAGCGGCGCGGCACGCCGCGGTCCGGCGACGGGCTGGGCCTCGGCCTGTCGATCGTGCAGGCGATCGCCGTCGCTCACGGCGGCGGGCTGACGCTGACACCGCGCCCCGGCGGCGGGCTGACCGCGGAGCTGACCTTCCCCGCGGTGAGCTCAGCGTGGCCCGGCTGGCGCGGTCAGGAGCCCCAGGGCCTGCCCGCGCAGCACCGCGGTCGCCCGGTCGTGCGTACCGAACTTCCGGTAGATGCTCTCGATGTGCTTGCTGACAGTGTGCGGGGAGATCCCTAGCCGATGCCCGATGGCCGGGGCGATAAGGCCACGCGCGATCAGCTCAAGTACGGCGGTCTCCCTGGCGGTGAGCAGGACGCAGGTGTCGGCGGGGCCCTTCCCGCTGACCCGGCTCACCGTCCCGGCACGCTTTCGCAGCGCGTAGATCCCGCTGATAACGGGCTGCAGGTGACCCGCGAACCGCATGTCCAGGGCGGTGAAGTCCGCGCCGCCGCGCAGCAGGGCGACCGCGCAGATGTGCCTGGACCCCACGGTCAGCGGGATGGCGAGCACGCGGGACATCCCGGTCCCGCCGTAAGGCGGCGGAGCATGCCATGGGGGGGCCACGTCGCTAAGGCGCAACGGATCCGGCCTCCTGGTGCGCTGGTACGCGCGCGCCAGCGGATGGCGGACGGCGTAAGAGTGGAATCGGCCGGGCTCCATCCGGACCGGCTCGGGAGAGTCGGCCCAGTGGCGGCTGGCCGTGCCGCACAGGTCGATATCCCCCGCGCCGGCGAACTCCGCCTGGAAAGTATCACGAAGAAAACCAGTCACGGCTGAATCAGGGAATTCGGGTCCCGCGCACCGCAGCATCTCCGCGACCAATTCGAGTGTTCGACAGCATCCAGCATGTGACAACGCATTCATACATTCCCCCGCACTCTTGCCCAAGATTGTCCCCCGTCGGGCATGTCAGAGACGGAATGTCAATAGGCAGTGTTACCCATACGGCCCGAGTTGGCAACCTTCATAAGGTCGTGACATGAGCACACCAGCCGCGCCCGTCCAGGATCAGTCTGACAACGGGCGGCCGGCGGCGGATCCGGCCAGCGCTGGGCCGGTGACTGAGTATTCCTCCATCGGCCGGTTCGTCGCCATATTGACGCCGGTGTTCACGATCGCGGCGGGCTGGATCGCCGGTGTCGTGGCCAAGGCCGTACCCGGCGCGCATTTGAACCAGTCCGAGATCGTGTCGTTCATGGTCGCGGCCTCGGTGAGCGCCATGGCCGCGGGATGGAAATGGCTGCAAGGCTGGCAGCAGCATGAGCAACAGGTCGCGGACGGCAAGGCTAAGCCGCTGAAAAGCCAGTGACCAGGCGGGCGCGTTACTCCCCATGGGAGCGGAGTTCGGCCCAGAGCGAGCGGTACGCGCGGGCGGCCGAACTACGCGGGGCGAATACCGTCACCGGAGAGCGCTCCACCGACATCCGTTCGATCACCGAGAGAGCCGGGATGACCGTGTGAGCCACCCCCTGTCGTTCTGCAAAAATGTTGTCGGTTATCTCCCGGTGCAGCCGCTTACGGCGGTCAACCATGGAAAAGAACGAGAGCACGTCCGGGCGGCGGGAGTTGAATTCAGCGATGAATTCCGTGAGCTGATCAAGAGTCCGCACCGACAGCGTGGTCGGGATGAGCGGTATCAGGACGACGTCGGCGGCGTGCAGCACGTTTTCAGAAAGCAGCGAGATGCCCGGCGGGCAATCGAGGAACGCCGCGTCGTATTCGGTGGCGAGCGGGGCGAGCAGGCTGAGGATCTGGCGGGCGGGCTTGGCGGCTTCCGACTCGTTCAGCAGCAGGTCCATGGTCCGGTACGTGAAGTCGGCCGGAATCAGGTCCAGGTTGTCGAAGTCGGTGCCCTTGACCGCGTCGTCGAGCGATCGCTTGCCGCGGACGAGCGCCTTGCCGCCGCCCTTGACCCGCGGCTTCACCCGGAACATGAAGCTCGCCGCCCCCTGCGGGTCCAGGTCCCACAGCACCGTCCGCAGCCCGTCGGCGGCCGCCAGGTGGGCGAGGTTGACCGCGGTGGTCGTCTTCCCGACGCCGCCTTTGATGTTGTATGTCGCGTAAATCCTCATGTGGTTCCTCCGCGTAGCAGGGCCGCCATCCGGCGCTGCCCGTCCGCTCCGGCGAACGCGGCGAACCGGCGCTCGAAGTCGGCCCGCGCCGCGGCCTGGCGCGCGGCGATCCCCGACGTGATCTCGCCCATCGCGAGCAGCGTCACCGCGGGCGCCGCGTCCGCCGCGAGCATCGCCTCGGCCAGCGCCCGGATTTCCGCGATTTGCACCTCGCTGTCCTGAAACTGCCCCAGGCAGTCCTGCAGCCGTTTCAGGTCGCCGACCACCTTCCCGTACGCGGCGGGGTCGTGCAGCGGCGCGAAGAACTCCAGCGCGTACCGCAGTTCCTTGCAGCGTTTGCGCAGGTCGTGCAGGGACTCGTGCGGTGACGTGGGGGTGATGGCGCCCCCTTGCCGCGCCACCCTGCGGAAGGCGCGCGAGGTCCTGTCCGCCGCCAGTTCCCTCGTCGTTCCCGAACGGTCGGGGATGCCTCCGCGTGGCCCAATGCTTCCCGCGTCGCGGACGGCCAGCAGGGTCTTGCGCCATTCGGCGGTGAGCGCCCCGAACCGGGGTGAGCGCAGGCCGCGGGCGAGCGCGCGGCTGGCTCGGAGGCGGCGCCGCTGGAGGAAGGACCGGAACGGCTCGAGGTCCTCCGGCCTGGCCGCCGCCAGCCCAGCCACCATGTCGCCGAACTCGAGCAGGTGCACGTCCAGGTCCCTGGTGGGCGTGGTCAGGTCGCCGAGCCACTTGAAGTCGGCGGTGAACCGGTCGAGTTCGTCCGCGGTCACCGCTGTCGCCGCGATCAGCGCGTCGCCAAGCAGCTTGAGCGCCGCACGGGTGCGGCGTACCGAGACCCGCAGGTCGTGCAGGAACTCGGTGTCGATGTCGCGGATCACGCCGTCGACGTTGACCTCGATGGTGTCAAGCAGCCTGAGCAGGATGACCGCGATCGCCTCGGTGGCGGGCATCGCCTCCTTGACCGGCGCGTCGACCTTGTTCGAGTAATCACCCGGGCGACGGCCTCCGGCGGCGAGGGCGTCGGCGAGAACGGTGTCGCTGGCCGGCTGGATCCCGGGCGCCTGCGCCACGATCCGGGCGGCGCGGCGGGCCTGGCCGGGATAGCCGCGGATTCCGGTGATGGCCAGACGAGGCGGCAGCCGCGGGCGGTCCGCCGACATGACGGCCGGAGTTTCAACTGCGAGGCGGGCGACGGTCTTGCCGTCGGCGTTGAGCAGCCTGGTCACCGAGGTAGTGCCCGCTACCGTCACCACAGGAAGGAGCGCCCGGGGGAAGATGACGGAACTGACGCGCGAGGCCAGCGGGCCGTCCGGGATATCGGCGACCGGGTGCGGGGTTGTCAGGCGCCAGCTGGCCACCGGCTGGCGCGCGAGGCTCTGGTGCGGGTCGCCGACGGGCGCAAGGAGCAGTTCGCCGCCGCGGCGCGCGGGCACGTACTCGAGCAGCAACCCGGCGCGGTAAAGCCGCCAGTCGAAGGTGTCGAACCAGGTGCGCCGCTGGTGCGGCGTCCCGGGGGCGCCGGTGCGCTCGGGCACGAGGGCGAACGTTTGCCCGAGCTGTCCAAGCACGGCCGCGACCTCGTCGTCCCATGCGTACTCGTCGCCGGAGGCTACGAAACCTGCCAGGCCAGGCGGCATAGCGCGACTCCCTTCCCGGCAATGCTAACCCTCTGTTATTTAACCACCAATTCATCATTAGTCGGTAATCCTGTTAATTTTCCGTTAATCTTCCGTTTACCTTTGTTTTGATGCGCGCGGAGCGAGCCAGGTCAGCCGGGCCGGCATGGACGGTGGCGATCTCGTCTTGGCCCACCTCCCGGTTCGCGCCGGGCACGGTCAGCCTCACCGCAGGGGCCACACGCGAACCGTACATCGCCCCGGGTGACAGCCTCAGCGAATCGGGTAGCGGGAGCGGCATGCTTACCGGCTTCCACCACATCGTCCTGAACGTCACTGATCTATCCCGCGCTCGCGCCTTCTACGAGGACATCCTGGGGCTGCAGGTCGAGCAGGCTTCCCCGGGCAAGAGCATCCGCCTCCGGATCGGCGAGAACGACACCCTATTCCTGCGCCCGCCGCTGGATGGCACCCCGTCCGGTGACCAGTTCAGCGAACGGCGGGTAGGTCTTGATCACCTCGCGATCGGCGTCCCCGGTCGCGAGGAAGTGGAGCGGCTGGCGGGGGTCCTGCACGCTAACGGAGTTACCGCGGATCTGCATAACGCCGCGTCCGGCGTGGCGATGGTGACCTTTCGCGACCCTGACAACATTCAATGGGAGTTCTTTGAACAAACCTGAGAGGCCAGGGCAGCGGGGACTGTGGCCCACAGGGCCCGATCTGGTGGGGCTGTGGGCCGCAACCCCCGTGATCGTCCCGCACCGGACACCGGCTGTCAGGTTGCCGAGCGGACGGTCCCGCCTCCCCTGTGTGCCGCGCGCCAGGCGACGGCGGTGGCTACCAGGGCGGCCATCGCCGCGGCCAGCATCGCGGCCCGGTCCCCGCTGACCCCGGCGATACCGCCGCTCGTCGATTCCGCGACCGCCGGGAGCAGCGCGGCGCCTACCGCCGCGCCTATCTGCCGGCTTGTGTTGATCACGCCGCCGACCAGCCCCTGATCGCTGTCGGCCAGCTCGCGGCTGGCGATCACGATCGAGCCGAACGCGGTGCCCGCGGTACCGAAGCCGATCAGCATCACCACCGTGAGCAGCGGGCTGTAGCCGTCGGCCGGCAGCCGGGTAAGGACGGCGAAGCCGACCGCGGCGGCGAGCCCGGTCAGTATCAGCATGCGGCGCACGCCGATCTTGCCCGCGAGCTTCGGGCCGAACAGGCCCGCGATGAATCCGGCCACGCCTTGCGGCGCGATGACCAACCCGGTCACCAGCGGGGACTCGTGCAGCGCCTGCTGCAGGTACAGCGAGAGCACGAGCATCTCGCCGCCGTTCCACAGGCCGAGCAGGAGCGCGATCGTGGCCCCGTTGCGCAGCCCGGGCCGGAGCAGCAGCCGCGGCCGGATCAGCGGCTCCGGGTAGTGAGCCTCCGCCACGGCGAACCAGGCGCCGCACGCGGCCGCCGCGGCGAGCGAGCAGAGAACCGGCGCCGACGTCCAGCCCAGCGTGGTTCCCTGCGAAATGCCGAACACCACGAGTGCCACCGCCGTGGTGATCAGCGCCGCGCCGCGCACGTCCAGGTGCCGGCTGGTTCTCTCGTTCGCGACCGCGGCGCCGGCGCGGTCTCCGGAACCGACGAGCCGGGGCGCAAGCACGGCGGCCAGCAGGCCGACGGGAACGTTCACGAGAAAGACGGAACGCCAGCTTGTCCATTGGACGAGCACGCCGCCGAGCACCTGGCCGGCGACGAATCCGACCGAGGAGATGGAACCGTACAGCCCGATCGCCCGAGTCCGCCGCGGCCCTTTGGGGAAGCTGGTGGTGATGAGCGACAATGCGGCCGGCGCCACGACCGCCGCCCCGGCGCCCTGGATCATCCGGGAGGCGATCAGCAGCACCGGGTCGCGGGCCAGTCCGCCCGCCAGCGAGGCAAGCGAGAAGACGAGAAGCCCGGCGATGAACATACGGCGGCGGCCTAGCAGGTCGGCCGCGCGCCCGCCGAGGATCAGCAGCCCGCCGAACGCGATCGCGTACCCAGTGACCACCCACTGCGCCACGGAGGTGGTCACGTG
>Ga0335075_10006775_pt1 | contig 17683 bp, 15 predicted proteins | sample Lox_Sample_24_FD_206723 | JGI IMG/M metagenome (GOLD analysis project Ga0335075, IMG submission 206723) | Soil microbial communities from Loxahatchee National Wildlife Refuge, Florida, United States - Lox_Sample_2.4 | ecosystem: Environmental > Terrestrial > Soil > Wetlands | place: USA...
CCATCGAAGGCATGCTGCGCAGCACGGGCCCCGCCGGAATGCTCTCCCGGATGAAGACAGCGACCTACGCCGAGATCGTCGACAGCCAGGTCGCGATCGTCGGAAGCCCGGCGACGGTCGCTGACCAGATCGAGGAGTTCGTACGCGAGTTCCGGATCGGCAACCTGCTGGTGATGCTGCAAAACGGCTCGATGCCGCGCGATCTCACCGAAAAGAACATCTCGCTCTTCGCCGAGGAAGTGCTGCCGCGCCTGCGGCCGATCTGGGACGACGAGGGCTGGGCTAACCACTGGTGGCCGCGCGCGCAAGGCATGGCGGGCGCTGCCGCGGAAGCCGCCGCGGGAACGGGAACCGCGGCCGGAGAGAAGGCGTGATGACGGCGAGTGCGGTCGACGTGCGCGACGAGACGGTCGAGGTGTGGGATGGCCGCCTGCGACTGCACGTCAAGGTCGGCGGCGACGGGCCGCCCCTGCTGTTCTTCCACCCCTTGCCGGGCCTGGCGTGGGGGCCGTTCCTCGATCAGCTGGCCGGACGGCACACGGTGTACGCACCGGAGCATCCCGGCACCTCGCCCGGCGACCCGCGGGCGATCACGCAGGTGCAGACGTTCTGGGAACTGCTGCTCGTCTACGAGGAGATGACGCGCGAACTCGGGCTGGAATGCCCGGTAGCACTCGGCCAGTCATTCGGCGGCATGATCGCGGCCGATCTGGCCGCCACCTTCCCGCGGATCTTCTCCAGGCTCGTGCTGCTTGCGCCGATCGGCCTGTGGCGCGATGACGCTCCGATCCCGCTCATGGAGATGGTCGCCGGGCCGCCGGAGGACATCCCGAAGTACCTGTTCGCGCATGCCGACAGCGAAGCGGCGCGGGCGGCACAAGCACAGGCCATCCCTAACGATCCGGGGGAACTCCCTAAGGCAATCGCGCAGAACACCTGGAACATCGGCTGCACCACGAAGTTCGCCTGGCCGATCGCCGACCACGGCCTCGGCCGCCGGCTGCACCGGATCCAGGTGCCCACGCTCGTCGTCTGGGGCCGCCAGGACGCGCTCGTCCCGGTCAGCTACGCGCGGGAGTTCGGCAGCCGCATCGCGGGCAGCCAGGTCGAGGTGATCGACGATTGCGGCCACGTCCTCCAGGCGGACCAGCCCGAACACACCTGGGCCACGGTAAGCAAGTTCCTGGGCAGCTAGCCGGCCGACCGCGATCCCGACGACGAGCACACCGCGGATCCGCGTGAATGCGCGCCAGCGGCTCGCAGGCGACCTGGGAACTCAAGCCATCTCTGCAGGTACGGCCTCGTCAGTCAGCAGTTTGCCGCCGGAGTAGATGAGCACCTCGGACGCGCGCACCGCCACCTCGGCTCCGAGGGCGAGGGCAGGATCGACGTAGCCGCGTAGTTCGCCGAGCGGCGTGTCCACGAGCACTTCGTCGAAATGACCACGGGTGGCGCGGCGAAGCACGCGGCCTGGCGTCCATGCCTCAGCCGCGGCGTCGGCCCCGTCCACCGAGCTGGCGGCGCGCGGCTGGACGTGCAGCGCCTCCGGCCGGATGCCGATTTCGAAGCGTTCTCCGCGCGCGGCGGCCAGCGACGCCGACTGGTACGACATCTCAGCACCGAGATCGGTCACTACCCGCCCGCGCTCCAGGTGCCCGTGGACCCAGTTGATCCCGCCAACGAAACTGGCAACGAAGTTGGTGGCGGGCCGCCGGTACAGCTCTGCTGCCGCTGCCATCTGCTCCACCTGGCCGTCGCACATCACCGCCATCCGGTCGGCGACCGACAGCGCCTCGCCCTGTCGTGGGTCACCAGCACCATTGTGACCCCGGTACGCCGCTGGATCGCGACAAGTTCCTCGCGTACCCGGAGCCGCAGCTGAGCGTCAAGGCTGGAGAGCGGCTCGTCGAGCAGGAGCAGCTTCAGCGCATGGCATGCTTCCGCCATTGGCCCAGACGATTTCCGAGGCGCTGGGCGACGAGTTCAGGGTGCTCGATGATGTCGGTCGCGTGGCTCACCACTCCCGGCATCAGCGACGCCCCGTCCGGCAGCTTGACCTCCTGCCAGACGGCCCACTCGTGCTCGTGCCGCGGGTTGGCCGCCTCGATCGAGTAGCAGCCCGCGGGGACCGAGAGCACTAGGTCGATGATGTCGCGCAGCGGTATGTCGTCACGGTGCGGGCCGTGCTGGCTGCCCCAGCAGACGTGGAGCCGCACCTGGTCCGCTGGGATGCCGGTGAGGGCATGGTTCAGGGCCTCGACCCGGAGGGCGGCGTACTTCCGGTATTCGGAGATGGTCATGTCAGGGAACATCTGCCAGCCGTCGGGCAGGTCCGGGTCATCCACCTGGAGCAGGAATCCGGCGTCGGTGATCGTCTTGTACTCATCGTGCAGCACGTTGGCGATGGCTTCAAGGAAGGACTCATCGTCTGGGTAGTACTCGTTCACCAGCCAGTGCTCTACGGTGCCCGGGGTGACCGCGGGGAGGAACGGCTCGACATCGCGATCCTGGGTCGCGATGCGCAGGTTTTCTATGTCGTCGCGGACGGCGGCGAGGCCGGTGTAGGTGAGCGGGCCAGTGCAGACGTAGGCCATCGCCGGCCATCCGGTCGCGGATGTAGCCGATGAACAGTCCGCGTTTGGAAATCTCGCCGTCATTGACCACATCGACGCCAGCGGCCGCCTGCTGGCCGACGACCTGGTGCACAGCGCCCGGGAGGGCCGCCGTGAAGGCATCCTGTTCCCCTGGGTAGGCGTCGAAGAGCCGCTGCAGGTTCTCCGGCCGCGGCAGCGCCCCAGCGTGCGACACGAGTATCCGCTCCGCGCTCTGCCTCATCGTCGTAATCTCCCGTCCTCGCCGCTGATCGGCTCCTCCATCCTTCGATACCGACCTTACGGAAGGCCAGGGAAAGCACGGATTCTTCGCCCGCCATTTCATCGAGTACGTTGCCAATCAGGCAAACGTCCCCGTCGAACAACGGCAGGAAAACACCTTCCTCCTCGTCTGCCGGCCCCTGGCTAGCCGGGTCACGCGCGAGAGGCGGAATACCCCACGACGTCAGTAAACGCAGGAAATAATCGCTAACAATAAAATCCTTATTGCCATTCCCTTGCCGGCGCGTTACCGGGTCACAACGAGGACGCCGGATGCACGCCGTCCTCCGTACGCCTCATCAGCCTCAAGAAGCGTCTCACGCCACAGCATCGTCAGCAATCACGCTGTTCAGCTAACCGGGCGCGCCGCCATCCCGCGCACTTCCGCCGGAGTGGCTCTTATTTCCACGATCGCAGTCTAACTCGCGGCAGAGGTTACCGAAAGCCGCCGGACCTCGGCCGAGACGGCGGACGCGGTATGCTGACGGGTAGCGTCGAATAGGATTCTGAGCCGTTTGATGGTTTCCGACGCTACAATAGTGGGTGACCAACAAGGTTCACGTGCATACGGCACGCGCAGATTCACATGCATCTGGCCTGAAAGGTGTCCGGCGACGGGTTACCGCCGTCCCGGACACGGAACTTCCGGCAGCCGGTAGGACAATTCCGGGTATCACAATTCATAATAGAATACAACTTTTCATGAATCATGTGCGGTCGTTACCATATGTGCGTGAGCACTCGCCACGACGTCTCGGCCGTGCCGCCGCAAGGCGGTTACCTGGCCAAGCGGTGCCCGGTCCGCGCGCAATGGGACGTGGTCCGGCCGTGTGATCCGCTGCCTCCCTCGCCGCCGGTGGCACGGCGGCTCAGCCGCGGGCGCGAGTTCGAGTCCGCCGTCGTCGCCCGGTTGCTCGCTCTCCATCCGGATGCGCACGTTATCTCGGGTGCGAGCCCGGCGGAACGGGAGGATGCGACGATCGCCGCGATAGCGGCGGGTATCCCCCTCATCGCGGGCGGGCGGCTGCCCGCCGACCTGGTCGGCCGCCGGGTAGGAGAGCCCGACCTCCTGGTGGCCGCGGCGGACGGTTCCGGCTACCGGCCGGTTGACATCAAGCACCACCGCTGCCTCGACGCCGCCCCGGGCAGGCCGCCGGCGCGGACGTCGCCGCTGGACCGCCCGGAATGGGAAGCGGCCGGGCCGGCGCCGGGCCCGGCCCGCAATCGCAAGGACGATCTTCTCCAGCTCGCTCACTACCAGCGGATGCTCGAAGCCGCTCATCTGGCGGCCGCCGGGACGCGCCATGCCGGGATCATCGGCGTCGACGGCGTGGTCACCTGGTACGACCTGGACACCGCTATCTGGATGACCCCGTCCGCTTCGGCGCCGGGACGGCGGAAACAACGCTCGGCGATGGAGGTGTACGACTTCGAGTTCAGCTTCCGCCTCGACATCATGGCCGTCGCCGCCCGGCTGGGCGACGATCCGCCGACCGCGCTGCTCGTGGTTCCGGTCAGGATCGCGGAATGCCCGGAATGTCCGTGGTGGTCGTGGTGCGGCCCGTGGCTGGCGGCCGGGTCCGGTGACGTGAGCCTGGTGCCGCGCGTGGGCTGGCAAGCGTGGCGTACCCACCGCGACCACGGTGTCACCAGCCGCGCGCAGCTCGCCTCGCTGGACCACCGCACCGCCACCCTCGTCGCCGCGAAAGCGGATCTGCGGCCGGTCATCGCCGCCATCGGCACGCTGCCCGATGACACCCCGGTGACCGCCATCGTCGGAAACCGGAAGCGGACGATGCTCGGCCGTCTGGAGAAGGCGGGCATCCGCACGCTCGGTGACGCCCGGACCCTGGATCCGCGCACGGCCGCCTACTGCGACCAGCCAATGTCGGGGCTGCCGGAACAGATCGACAGCGCTCGTGCCGCCCTCGGTGCTGCTCCCGCCTACCGCCGCCGGGGCGTCGAGAGGGTCTCGGTGCCCCGCGGCGCCGTTGAGGTCGATGTCGACCTGGAGAGCACCGAGGACGGGGTATATCTCTGGGGCGCTCTGGTTACCAGCCCGGCGGGCTGGAGCGGCGCGCCCGTCGGCTACCGCGCCTTCCGCACCTGGGAGCCGATGACGGCGGACGCCGAGACCAGGTTGTTCGCGGAGTTCTGGGGCTGGCTGTCGGAACTCCGGGCGGCGGCCGCCGCCGCGGGGCTGGTTTTCCGTGCCTACTGCTACAACGCCTCCGCCGAGAGCACCCAGCTGAGCCGCCTCGCCGCCGCCGGGCCGCGGGAGGCAGTCACCACCTTTACCGAATCGGATGAGTGGGTTGACCTGCTCCGCGTCTTCGACAGCCAGCTCATCACCGGCGCGTCCATCGGGCTCAAGAGCGTGGCGCCGCTGTGCGGCTTCGCGTGGGATGTCGAAGATCCCGGCGGCGCCGAGTCAATGCTTTACTACGACAAGGCCGTCGGCGCCGACGATCCGAAGGCGGCGGAGGCGGCCCGCGACTGGCTCATCGACTACAACCGCAGTGACGTCGAGGCCACGGCCGCCCTGCGGGAATGGCTCGACACGGCCGCCACCGCGTGCCCGTCGGTGGAGATCCTCGGCTCATGACGGGCGAGTTCATGCCTCGTGCCGGGTAGGAGCGGGGCATGCCCGAAGACGGGGCGACACGCCTGACTCTCATGTCCCTCAACACACGGGGCGTCCCCGTGGTCGGATCGCGCCTGGCCCGGCGGTACGCGGTGGTCGGGACGGCGCTTGAGGCCGGGGACGCCGATATCGTCTGCTTCCAGGAGGTGTTCACCTGGTGGCATCTGCGGCTGCTGACCCGGCGGATGCGCTCGTTCCGGCACGTAAGCTGCCGGCCTTCGCCGACCGGCCCGGCGGGCGGGCTGGTGACGTTCTCGCGACTGCCGGTGTCCGGCACCGTTAACCGGGGCTTCGGTATCCCGTCTAACACTCCTGGCATATCCCGGATGGTCCGGTTCCGGGCAGGGTTGAAAGGCGCCCTCATAACCAGGCTGGCGTGCCCTCGGCTAGGCGTCGTCAACACGCATCTGGTGGCGAGCCCGGACGGCAACTGGTCGCCATCGGCCCAGTTCTACCCGCTGCACCGCGACCAGCTCGCTGGCCTCGCGCGGGTCGTGCACGACGTCCCGGTCCCGGCGGTGGTATGCGGGGACTTCAACATCGATCGCGACAGTTCGCTATTCAGCGGGTTCATGGCGGACACCGGGCTGGCCGACGCGTTTGGAGGGGACTGCCCAGCCACGTTCCGTGCGGATTACCTCGCGGATGGAAAGACGCCGCACTGCATCGATTTCATCCTGACCACCCACGGGGTCGAGGCGGAAACCGCCACCGTAGTGTTCCGCAACAAGGAGTCGCTGCGCGGCGCCCCGGACTACGTCTCAGACCACGTCGGGCTGCGCGCCAGCCTGTCCCTGGCGCGACCGTGACTGGCGGCCTCTGGGGTTGCCCCGCTTTGACGGGCAGGTGTCGGTCAGTTCGCCTTTAAGCGCGACCTGGCAGCTGGCATGCTAGTCCGGTCAGCACGAACGCCGTGACGAGGATTGCCACGCGGGAGTAGTGCAGGCGGTCCCAGCGCTGGTGCTGCTCGCGCCAGTCGTCGGGGTGGTCGTCGGCCGTCCACCTGGCGGAGCGGTTGTTGATCGGCACGAGCAGGGCGATCGACATGACGATGCTCACGGCGAGCAGGGCGGCGGCCGCGATAGCCGCACCGGCCGCTGGCTTTCCCCATGTGGTGGCGGCCATCCCGGCCGTGAGGATTAGTGACCCGAAGTACCAGAACGGCATTACGCGGCCAAGGACACGCGCGCCGTCGGCACTGGCCTCAATCGACGGTCCGGCGGGTAGCCGGAGCAGGATTGGGCCGACGAAGACGGCGACGGCGAATTCAACGCCGACCATAATGCCGACGACGGTATCGGTGACGACGGCGAGCGAGTTGAGCATTGCCGCTCCTTATGTTAGCAGTGCTAGATTTTCTAGCAGTGCTAACATAAGGCATCATGACTCGGAACGCAAGAGGAGAAAACATGGCGGAGTCGGGTGCCCGCGCACGGCGTGCGGCCGAGCGCAGGCAGCAGATCCTTGACGCGGCCCGCGCCATGGCCGAGGCCGACGGCTGGGCCGCCGTCACGTCGCGGCGTCTCGCCGACGCGATTGGCTACACGCAGCCGGTGCTCTACGGGCACTTCCCGGGCGGGAAGACCGAGATCATGCGTGGGGTGGCGCTCGCCGGATTCGCTGAGCTGGCGGCGGCGACACAGGCGGCTGTGGGAGGCAAGACAGGTGCGCGGGCAATCGCGGCGGTGGCGGACGTGTACCTGGGCTTCGCGGCGGCGCACCCGTCGCTGTATGAGGCCATGTTCCAGTTGCCGATCGATGCGCGCTTCGCGCAAGACGACGCGGAGGCCGAACTGCGCTCCGGATTCGATGCGCTAGCCGCCGCGCTCGGCGATGCCGGCAACGAGACCGCGACCGAGGTGCTCTGGAGCGCACTCCACGGGATGAGCCTGCTCGAGCGTGCTGGCCGCATGCGACCCGAGCACCGGCGTTACCGGATCGCCGAACTCGTTGCCCGCTTCGGTGGCTGACCGCCGTCCGCTCGGCCTGGGAGGACGGCCTCGGTCGCGGTCAGGCCAGCTCCCGGCCGGACAGCACGGCGCGGCGCAGCAGCGGACTGGCACGGTAGTGCCCGTCGCGATACCAGTTCTCCAGGCTGTCCAGGATCGTGAGCACGGTACGCGCGCCCCATTGCCGCGACCAGGCGAGCGGGCCGACCGGGTAGTTCACGCCCAGCCGCATCGCGGTGTCGATGTCACCGGCGCTGGCGACCCGCGCGGCGAGCGCGTCGGCGGCCAGGTTGGCCAGCATCGCGACCGTGCGGGCGACGATCAGCCCGGGGACGTCGCCGATCACGAACACGTCCAGGCCGGCCGCCTGGAACAGTCCGGTCGCCTCGGTGACAGCCGCGGCCGGACAGCCGTCCGAGGCGGCGATCGCGATCGCGGACGGGCTGTTCCCTGTCCGGTCGGCGACGATCACCGGCCGCTGCGTCGCGGCGGCGAGCGAGGTGGCGGTCGCGCCTTCGCATGAAGACAACAGCGCACCGGACGGCAGCTCCACGAACCCGCCCGGCAGCCCCGCGTCGGTGTCGTCGCGATTGCCCGGGCGGACAGCGGCGCCCGAAAGGAACGGGCGCAAGGCCGACGTCCCGTGCTCGGTCACCTCGGCCGGGGCAGCCGCCGGGCCGGCCGGCACAGCGCTCGCCGGCACAGCGCTCGCCGGCACAGCGCTCGCCGGCACAGCGCTCGCCGGCACAGCGGTTGGCGGCACAGCGGTTGGCGGCACAGCGCTCGCCGGCACGGGGCCCGGCGGCGTGCCGCCATCGGCATACGCGTACACGCCGCGGCCGGCCTTGCGGCCCAGCCACCCGGCCTCGACAAGCGCTCGCTGCGCCAGCGGCGGCGCGAACCGCGAGTCATGGCTGAACGCGGTCCACACCGACCGGGTTACCGCCTCGTTGACATCGTGGCCGATGAGGTCCATCAGCGCGAACGGCCCCATCCGGAACCCGCCCGCCCCGGTCAGCACGGCATCGATGACTTCAGGAACGGCAGCGTGTTCCTCGAGCAGCCGCCACGCTTCCGCGTAAAACGGCCGGGCGATCCGGTTCACGATGAACCCCGGCATCGCCGCCGAACGCACCACCGTCTTGCCCCACCGCCCGGCCAGTTCCGCCGCGCGGGAAGCGGCCTCCGGCGACGTCGCCAGGCCCGAGATCACCTCGGCCAGCCGCATCGCCGGGACCGGGTTGAAGAAGTGCAGGCCCACCAGCCGCTCCGGCCGCGCCAGCCCGGCGGCCATCGCCGTCGGCGACAGCGACGAGGAGTTCGACGCCAGCAGGCATCCGGGCGGCACCACCCGTTCCAGCTCCCCGAACAGTGCCCGCTTCGCCGCCAGGTCCTCCACGATCGCCTCGACGACCACGTCGCAGTCGGCGAAGGCGTCCACGCTTGTTGCTGTTATCAGCAGCGCGTCCGGATCCACGTCCAGCCGCCCCTTCGCGACCTGCGCCTTGACCCGGTCCCGGATCTGGTCGATGGCGCGGGCCGCCGCGCCATCGACGGCGTCGGCAAGCAGCACGCGGCGGCCCGCCACCGCGGCCACCTGGGCGATGCCCGCTCCCATCGTGCCGGCGCCGACCACGCCGACGGGCGGTTCGCCGCTGTCCGTCATGAGACCTCCGGGAGCTTGAGGTTGTACACCTGACAGGCATTGCCGGCCAGCACGAGCGCCGCGGTCGCCTGATCCGGGCACAGCGCCGCGACCGCGCGGGCGTTCGCCGCGATCCCGGGCACGCCCGGCCAGTCGGTCGCGAAGATCATCTTCCGGGTGAGCCGGGCCCAGCTGTGCCGGGCGTAGTACTCGCGCAGCCGCGACGGCGGCAGCCCGGAAAGCTCGATCCAGACCCGATCGCTTGACAGCGCCATGAACGCCGCCGCGTCGTACCACCAGCCGCGGCCGCCGTGCGCGAGCACCACGGTGAGCTCGCGGAAGTCGCGCAGCACGTCGTCGAGCAGCACCGGGTCCGCGAACTTGTTGGACGAGCCGGGAAACGTCGACGTCCCGCAGTGCACCACGACCGGGAGGCCGGCCGCCTGGCAGACCTCGTAGGCCGGGTACAGCGCGCGGTCGTTCGCCGCGATCCCGGCGTGTACCGGGTGGATCTTGAGCGCGATCGCGCCGAGGTCGAGCTGGCGCCGCAGCTCGTCGTCCACCGGGTAGTGGAAGTGCGGGTTGATGTTGGCGATGATCTTGATCCGGTCCGGGTCCCGCGCCGCGACCGGCAGCAGGTCCTCGACCGGCTGAAGGCCGGTCACCTTCGGGCTGTACTCAGCGAGCAGCAGCGCCACGTCGACGCCCTCGGCGGCCAGGTATTCACAGAAACGGCGCGGGGCTATCGTCCCGTCGGCCTCGTACACCCGCCCGAGGACCGACGTGTCGCCGAACCGGCGCGCCCAGTCCTGCCACGCCTGCTTGAGCGTGGGCAGCCGGGGTGCGTGGATGTGCGCGTCGATGAGCGGTAGCCCGTCCAGCATCAGTCGCTCTCCTGCGCCGCGGGCCGCAGCACGGTCGTTGGCCTCAGCACGGTCGTTGGCCGCAGCACGGTCGCGGCCATCGCGCGCAGTTCGACCCGGCGGATCTTGCCGGTGGCGGTGGTCGGGAAGCCATCGGTGAACACGATCGCCCGCGGGCGCTTGAACGAGGGCAGCCCGTCCCGGCAGTGCTCGATCAACTCGGCCTCGGTGGCCGCCTGGCCGGGCGCGACGATCACGTAGGCAACCGGCTTCTCCAGCCCGTCGGAGTCCGGCGCCGCCACCACGACCGCCTGGGCGACGGCCGGGTGCGTCAGCAGCCGGGCCTCGACCTCCATCGGCGACACCCAGATGCCGCTGGCCTTGATCATGTCGCCGGTGCGGCCGAGGCAGGCGTAGTACCCGTCGGCGTCCCGCACGTAGGTGTCGCCGGTGCGCAGCCACTCCCCCTGGAACACCTGGCGGGAGGCGTCGTACCGGGACCAGTAGCCGGTCGCGGCCGACTTCCCGCGCACGAAGAGCGTGCCCGGCGAGCCGCCGGGCGCCTCGGCGCCGGTGTCCTCGTCGATCAGCCGCAGCTCGTATCCGGGAACGGCGACGCCGGTGGTGCCGGGCCGGACCTCGCCCTCGCGGTTGGACAGGAAGATGTGCAGCATCTCGGTCATGCCGATGCCGTCGAGGATGTCCACGCCGAACCGCGCCGTCCACCGCCGGTAAAGCGCCGCCGGGAGCGCCTCCCCTGCCGAGGCTGCCAGCCGCACCCCCGCTAGCGCGTCGGGCGGCAGCCCGGCCCGCAGCATGTTCGCGAAGAACGTCGGCCCGGCGAAGAACAGCGTCGCGCCGCAGGAGGCGGCGGCCTCGGCGATCACGTCCGGCCTCGACGGCGACGGGCACAGCACGGCGCCCGCGCCCGCCGACATGGGGAACAGCACGGAGTTGCCGAGGCCGTAGGCGAAGAACGCCTTCGCCGCGGACAGGCAGCGGTCGTCGGGGCGGATGCCAAGGACACGCGCGCCGTAGGTCTCGCAGACCACCCGGACGGACTCGTGCCGGTGCATCGCGGCTTTCGGCGTCCCGGTGGTTCCCGAGGTATACAGCCAGAACGCGGGGTCGTCCTCGCCCGTGTCGTACACGGTCTGATCCGCGGCGGCGGCGGCGAGGGCATCGAGCTTGTGAACGGGAACCCGGGCCTCAAGCGTGGCGTCGGACAGTATCGCGGTGAGCTCGGGTGCCTGCGCGGCGGCGGCCGCGGCGGCCGCCGCGAACTCATGAGTCACCGCGAGGAAGCGGGCCCGCGAGTCGCGCAGCAGTTCGGCGATCCCTTCGGCGTGCAGCATGGTCGATACCGGGACCGGGATCGCCCCCATCCGCATCGCGGCGAGGTAGACAACTACGAACTGCGGCGAGTCCGCCATGACCATAAGCACCCGCTGCTCGGGCTGGAGCCCGAGGCTTCGCAGCCCGGCCGCGGTGCGGCACACCCGGTCGTGCAGTTCGGCGTAGCTGATCTCCCCGGGCGCCCCGGCCACGGCGGCCGGACCGGTCAGCGCGATCCGCTGCCCGTCCCCGGCCGCGACGCGCCGGTCGAGCAGGTACTCGCATGCGTTGAAGAGCTGCCCCATCGCGCCGCCTCTTCTCTTGCTGTTATCAATCCCGCCTGGCTTCTTGCTGTTATCACGGCCTCGGCTCTATTGTCATGGGCCTGGGCTACGACAGGTGCACGTAGTCGTAGTCGAACGGCTTGCCGTTGATGCCATTGCGCGGCGGGGCGAGCCATGCCGCGATCTTGCCTCGCTCGTACACCGGCCGCATCAGCGACCGGACGAACGTCTTGTCGGTGTCTGTCGGCAGCCATTGTCCCTTGCGTCGCTCCCACTCCGCCGCGGAAAGCTGCTCCCCGTCCGGGGACACCTCGATGGAGGCGAACGCGCCGACCCTGCGGTTGAACGCGACATGCGGCAGCTTCAGCCGCTGCGGCAGGTTCGCCGCCGCGAGGATCCTGTTCCACCGGTTCACGCCGCTCTGGCAGTCCGCGATGTACTCCCGGCGCAGGTCGGTGTTCAGGCCCACAAGCGCGGACACCTCGGTCTGGCCGGCCTGTCCGTCGACGAGCGCGTCCACCATGATCGAGTCGTCGGTGAGCTTATGGTCGTCCTTGCGGCGTTCCTCGGACCAGCGGCCCTTGAGCCCGGCCGTGTAGTAGTTGGCGACGTTCGTGGACGTCTCGCCGCCGAACAGGTCAAGCGAGACGCTGTAGTGGAAGTTCAGGTACTTCTGGATCACCGGCAGCGGGATCGCCCCGTGCGCGGCCACCTCGTCGGTGTCGTTTCCCACCATCACCTGCGCGGTCCGCTCCACCACCCGGTCGATCCCGGTGGTGCCCACGAACATGTGGTGCGCCTCCTCCTTGAGCATGAACTCGCAGGTGCGCGACAGCGGGTCGAACGCCGACTCCTTGAGCGTGCCGAGCTGGTACTTGCCGTCGCGGTCGGTGAAGTAGGTGAACATGAAGAACGACAGCCAGTCCGGGGTTTCCTCGTTGAACGCGCCCAGGATCCGCGGCGCGTCCTGGCTGCCGGAGTTGCGGTGCAGCAGTTCGGCCGCCTCCTCCCGGCCCTCGCGGCCGAAGTGGGCGTGCAGTAGGTACACCATCGCCCACAGGTGACGGCCCTCTTCCACGTTCACCTGGAACAGGTTCCGCAGGTCATACAGGCTGGGAGCGGTCGCGCCCAGGTTGCGCTGCTGCTCCACCGAGGCGGGCTCGGTGTCGCCCTGGATGACGATCAGCCGCCGCAGTTCGGCCCGGTACTCACCGGGCACCTTCTGCCAGGCGGGCTCCCCCTTGTGCTGGCCGAACGCGATCCTGCGGTCCGGGTTCGGTTCCGCGAGGAAGATCCCCCACCGGTACTCCGGCATCGGCACGAACCCGAAGTGCGCCCAGCCCTCGCGGCCGACGTTCACCGCCGTGCGCAGGTAGACGTCCTGGGTCGGCAGCGTCGGCCCCATGGTCTGCCACCAGGAAAGGAAGTCCGGCTGCCAGGACTCAAGCGCCCGCTGCAGCCGCCGGTCCTCCGCCAGGCTGACGTTGTTCGGGATCTTGGCGGCGTAGTCGGGGGTCGTCATGATCAGGCTCGCTTCCGGTCGAAATCGGCCCGCTGCCCGGTCCCGTACTTGCGCAGCGCGCCGTCGGGGCCGGATGCGTTCGGGCGATAGAAAATCCAGTTCTGCCAGGCCGACAACCGCCCGAAGATCTTCGTCTCTGTCGTCTCCGGCCCGGTGAACCGGTAGTTGGCCTCCATCCCGGTCAGCGCGTCCGGGCTGAAGCTGCTCCGCTCCTCCACCGCGATCCGGACCTCCTCGTCCCAGTCGATGTCGTCGGGCGCGAACGTGACCAGGCCGAGCTCTTCGGCTTCCGCCGCCTCGATGTCACGCCCGGCGGCGTCGGCCGCGGCAGTAAATCCTGATTTATCACTATAAAAGCGTGTGGCGAGGCGGCTGAGGCCGTTCGCCATCGGCAGCGGAGCGGCCGGGCTGCCGGGGCCATCCGCCATCGGCAGCGGACCGATGTTGGCCGGGCCGAGACAGATCGCGGCGCGCTCCTTGCTGTCCGGGTCGTCCGGCGGCGGGCCATCGAGCATGTAGCTCCGGTCCGCGGCCAGGGCCAGCTCAAGCAGCGACCCGGCGAAGCAGCTTCCCGGCTCGATCAGCGCGATCAGCGACCGGCTGGTCACGTCCAGCCGCTTGAGCGTGCGCTTGAGGTAGCCGATGATCTCGTTCGCCAGCCAGTCATCGCGGTTGTCAAGCAGCAGCGCGTCATAGCCGAGCACCCGCGCCGCGTCGCCGCGCGTCCGGAAGACCCAGGTGCCGATCTCGGGCTCGTTGGTCCGCAGGTCCAGGATCAGGTCGTCAAGCTCACGGGTCATCGCGAGCGTCCAGAACCTCGCGCCGAGCGCGCGGGTGTCCGCGATGGCCGACGGCACCTCGGCGTCAGGGCCGGTCACGGTGATCTCCGCGACGCCCCGCTCGGAGTCCAGCGTCGCGGACACGTAGGCATAGCCGATCGCGTCGCCGGAGCGCGTCTTGTCCAGCGGGGTCAGCTCGATCCCCGGCCCGCCACCCGCGGCGGCGCGAGCGGAGCGCTGGGCAGTCGCCACCGCCCGTTCCGATACCTTCTCCTGCCATTGCGCGCGCGGGACCAGCTCATCCACCAGGCGCCATGCCACCGCCTTGCGGCCCCCGATCCCCTCCGGCCTGGTGGCGAAGTAGTCGGCCAGGTCGCGGCGCACATGCCGCTTGTCGGTGACGCGGGTCAGGCCGCCGGTGCCGGGCAGGACGCCGAGCAGCGGCAGTTCCGGTAGCGACACCACCGACGAGCGGTCGTCGATCAGCATGATGTGGTCGCAGGCCAGCGCCAGCTCGTAACCGCCGCCGGACGCGGTGCCGTTGAGCGCCGCGATGTAGACCTGGCCGGAATTGGCGGTCGCGTCCTCGATGCCGTTGCGGGTCTCGTTGGTGAACTTGCAGAAGTTCACCTTCCACGGGTGGCTAGCGGCGGCCAGCATGCGGATGTTCGCTCCCGCGCAGAACACCTTTTCCTTGCCGCTGGTGACGACGACGACCTTGACTTCGGGGTGGGAGAACCGCAGCCGCTGGGTCGCGTCGTACAGCTCGATGTCGACGCCCAGGTCGTAGGAGTTCAGCTTGAGCTCGTACCCGGGGACCAGTCCGCCGTGGACGTCGACGTCCATGGTGAGCGTGGCGACCGGGCCGTCGGTCTCCAGCCGCCAGTGCCGGTACCGCCGCGGAGAGGTACGGAAGTCCACCGTAACGGGATGCGCGTCGGTCGCCTGGGTCGTCATTGATCGTCCTCCCGGTCGTTCGGCGCTAGCACTATGCTCTACGATTCTCCGACGATCCGTCAATAGTTCGTAGCATTTTTACGACCGGCCGTTCAGGCGCTTCCACTCGCGGCGCGAGTCGGCCATCCACCGCTCGTGCCGGTCGGCGAACAGCCCCGCGGCCTTCGCCCCGCTCCACCGGGCGGGAAGCAGCTCGCGCGGCAGCGCGGGGTCGAAGGACGGGAACCGCCGCCAGGCGTGCACCAGCTCGAGCTGCCGGACCAGCACGTCGCTTGGCACCTGCTCCCCGAACTCCGCGATGAACCGCTCGTATTCGGCCTCGATCGACGGCAGGTCCCAGGCTTGCGCCACCATGGCCCTGGTGTCGGACAGGCCGGTTCGGCGCCCGACGAATACATGCGCGTCGTCACCGGCCCCGGCGTCGCGCAGCACGCGGGCCGCCTCCTCCTCACGGCCCGGATGCGGGCTGATCCACAGCCCGGCGCCGAGCGAGCCGAACCCGGCCCAGGTGAGCCGGGTCCGCACCACGTGCCGGGCACGGCGGTCGGTATCCGGGATGCGCACCTGCACCAGGACCCAGCGGCCGTCCCAGTCCTGGGCCGGGCCGAAGGAGTAGATGCGTTCTGCGCCGTCGGTAAGGAGTTCTTTGGCGGCGGGGGTAAGCTGCCACCGGGTGCGGCGGCCGATCTTCTCCGGGCGCAGCCAGCCGGCGTTGCTTGTGCGCATCAGCGCCTGCCGGGCAGCCTTCTCCGCGACCCCGAGCCGTTCGAAGACCGCGAGCACCGCGCTCGTCCACGCGGTGCCGTCCTCGGGCAGCACGAACTCGCCGAGTAGGGTGAGCAGCATCGCCCGCGCGCTTGACGCGCCAGCCTCGTGCCGACGGGACAGCGTCGGCCGCACTGACTCCACTTATGATCTCCAGGCCGACATAAATAAGTAGCGTATCAGTCCGGCCGGTAAGGTGGCCTGCGTCCGAAAATGCCAGCGCTAATGAGCGCTTTATCCGCATAACGGTGAGCGAGGCGGTGATGAGGTCCTCCGCGTGCCCCCAGGTGGGGGCGTGGACTTCGGGGTGGTCATCGACGAAGTCCGGCAGAACCGGACATGCCCGTCGGGCACTCCGGTGCGGCGGTAGAAGTCGTGGGCGGCCAGCCAGCGCAGGGTGCGGGCCTGGACGCCCCGGCGGGGTGGGCCGGGCCGTTGATGATGACCCTGCCGATGTCGATCCCCAGGCGGGGTTCGCGGCAGTGGCGATGCATGTTCATGACTGCAGGATGACGCCTGCGCAGCGTTAGCGGAACTATAAACAAGCCAATGACTGTGGGTGCTCGCGGTGTCCAGGGCCGGTAAGGGCTGGCAAGGCTTCGCGCGGGAGTCGGGAAGCGTCACAGGAGAGACACCAGAGATTGCCCAGTGGCCGTCCAGTCGGGTCATCTGCCAGGTCTCGAACAGGTATTGCTGATTCGCGGGCGCGGAGTAGGCCGGATCAGGCACGTCCGTGCTTGGGTTCACTTCTTCGAACTTGCTCCCGTCATCGCATGTGGTGATTGTCGCGTTGGTGCCCGAGATCACCGTGACACGAGTTTCGAAGAAGCGATCCGTCCCGCCGATAACCACATCCTGAGCTTTTTCCCTGACGAGAGTAGCCTTGAGAGTGCCCAGCGCGGTACCCGTGACATAGGCCGTGACCGGGGCCACCAGCTTCATCGTTTCCTGCGACTTGTTCCACAAGATCAGCGCGGCACGGAACCCTTCGACGGCGCTCGCCTGCGCCGGATCCGCGGCAAGGCTGGTATCGAATATCTGCGTGAACCAGCCGGTGCTAACGGTCTCCGTGGTGACGCGCACCGGATTGGGCTTCTTTGGAACAACCGAACTCCCCTGACCGCACGCCGGTACCAGCAGTCCGCACGCCACCAGCACCGGGATAATGACGCCGACACGACCCACGCGGACCTCATTCCGCCCGGGATAATTCCTGGCCGCTTTGGACATCGGCCATGTGGCCCCTGGCCGACGAATAATAACATCCTCAGCATGTCCAGATCGGCGGGGCAAAGCGCCCGCAGCCCGCGTCGATGAATTCCGCGCGCTGCCGCAGTCATTACAGCGAACCATGGCATTACAGCGAACCATGGCCAGCAACGCCAGACTGCGTGGAAGGAGTGCTCGTGGCGCACCCGGTTGTGCACTTCGAGATCATCGGCAAGAACCCGGAGAAGCTCAGGAACTACTTCGGTGAGCTGTTCGGCTGGCAGTTCGACACCAGCTCCCCGGTCGCGGAAGCGGTGTCAGAGCCGACGAACTACGGTTTCGTTGACCGCGTCACGACGCCCGACGGGACCGGCCTGGTGATCGGTCACTTCACCGACCCCGAGGGCAACCTGATCGGCGTCGCCGGGATTGCATAAGGGCCCGGCACCGGAAGCCGACCATCCCTTCAGCTCACCTGCTCAGCACGCGCCGGAGCAGCCCCAGGTAAGAAGGGTCAGCGAAGCTGAGCCCGTCAAGCTGCCCCAGACCGAACCACCCGATGGCGTCGTGCTCTTCCGGCTGCAGGTTCGCGATGCTGCCCCGCCAGCGGCGCGAGACCCACACCGTAAGGTCCAGCCCAGCCCGGGCATCGACCTGACGCAGGACAGGGCCGCCCTCAACGGCCTCAAGCTCCGCCCCCAACTCTTCGGCTACCTCCCGCCGGAGCGCATCTTCCAGACGCTCACCAGGCAGGACATGACCGCCAGGGAAATCCCACACATCCGGGTACCACCGCCGTCCCGGCGACCGGTGGCACAGCAGCACCTCCTCAGCCCGGCGCAAGATCACGGCAACGAC
>Ga0335075_10006776_pt1 | contig 17682 bp, 16 predicted proteins | sample Lox_Sample_24_FD_206723 | JGI IMG/M metagenome (GOLD analysis project Ga0335075, IMG submission 206723) | Soil microbial communities from Loxahatchee National Wildlife Refuge, Florida, United States - Lox_Sample_2.4 | ecosystem: Environmental > Terrestrial > Soil > Wetlands | place: USA...
GGACGCAGCGGATGGACGGCCTCGAGGCGCCGCTGACCGGCAGGGACGCCGAACTGCGCACAGTCAGGGAGTTGTTTCACGCTGCGGCGGAGCGCCGGGTGCCGCGGCTGGTGTTGGTTGCTGGGCCCGCCGGGGTGGGCAAGTCGAGGGTGGGCTGGGAGTTCCGCAAGTACATCGACGGGCTAAAAGGCGAGGTGTGGTGGCACCGGGGCCGGTGCCTGTCGTACGGGGACGGGGTGGCGTTCTCGGCCCTGGCCCAGGTGGTGCGGCAGCGGCTTTCGATCGCCGAGGAAGAGCCGGCCGAGGCGGCGGCACGCAAACTGGCCGCCGGGCTGGACAGATACATCTCCGACGCCGATGAGCGGCGGTATGTCGGCGTGCGACTTTCGCGGCTGCTCGGGGTCGCGTTCGCCGGTGACGGCGGTGCGCCGCTGTCGCGGGAGGAGCTGTTCGCCGGGTGGCGGCTTTTCTTCGAGCGCCTCGCCGCCGATAGCCCGGTGGTCCTGCTGATAGAGGACGCCCACTACGCCGACGCGGGTCTGATGGACTTCCTGGACTACCTGGTCGACTGGGTGCGTGAGCTGCCAGTGTTCGTGCTAGTGCTAGCCCGCCCCGAGCTCGGCGAGGCCCGGCCTGGGTTCGGCGTCGGCCGGAACCGGATCACGCTGACCCTGGACCCGCTGGATGCGGCGTCGATGGACGCGCTGGTCGACGCGCTGGTGCCGGGCATACCAGCCGCGGCGCAGGCGGCGATTACCGCGCACGCACAGGGCATTCCGTTGTTTGCGATGGAAACGGTGCGCGCTTTGATCGACCGCGACATTGTGCAGCCCCGCGATGGCGTGTACCGACTGGTCGGCGACGTCGGCCAGCTGAGCGTGCCGGACAGCTTGCATGCCTTGCTGGCCGCCCGGCTGGATGCCCTGGACGCGGCGGTGCGGCGGCTGGTGGCCGATGCCGCGGTGCTAGGTAGCAGCTTCCCCGCTGAGGCGCTGGCCGCCGTCTCTCGGCAGGACGAGTCCGTGGTGCGGTCGGCCCTGGCGGAGCTGGTGCGCCGGGAGGTGCTCACCATGTCTGCCGACCCGCTGTCGCCGGAGAAAGGCAGCTATCAGTTCGCCCAGAACATGCTGCGGCAGGTCGCGTACGACACCCTGTCCCGCCGGGATCGCAAGGCCCGCCACCTGAAAGTGGCCGCGCACCTGCGGGCCGCGTTCCCCGGCGACGGCGAGGAAGTGGCCGAGGTGATCGCCCGCCACTACCTGGACGCACTCGACGCGGTGCCGGGCGACCCCGACGTTGGCGAGATCCGCGGCCATGCCATCACGGCTGTGACCCGGGCGGCCGAGCGGGCCGCCCGGACCGGCGCGCCGGCTCAGGCCGCAGCCAGCTACGTCACCGCCGCCCAGCTCACCGAAGCCGGGCCCCCCGATGGGCGGCCAGGGGCGGCGGCGGCGTTGCGGGAACGGGCCGCCAGCGCCGCCATCACCAGCGCCGATTACCCCATGGCGGTCGAGGAGGCCGGCCGGGCTGGGGAGGGTTACCAGCAGCGCGGCGATTCCCGCTCCGCCGCTCGCGCTCAGGCGATCGCCGGGGAAGCGCTGCGCCGGTGGGGGCGGCACGGCCAGGCGCGCGAGCAGCTCAACGCCGCCGTGGCGGTGCTGCGAGACCACCCAGGCACCGACACCGTGCAGGCCCTGGCCCAACTGGCCGCGGTGGCGGTGTTCGCCGGCGCACCCGAAGCTGAGGCGCTCTCTGCCGAAGCCCTTACCTTGGGCCAGGCGCTCGGTGTGGACGACGCCACCCTGGCCGGCCTGTTCACCACCCGCGGGCTCTGCCACGTCTACGCGGGGCGGACAGCCGAGGGAGCCGCCTACTTGCGGGAGGCCGCGCGGCTGGCTACCCAGGTCGGCGACACGCTCCGGCTTGGCCGCGCGCTGGGCAACCTGGCTGACACGGTGACTGGCACTGACCCGGCCGGCGGCGCCGAGGCCGCCCGCGCTGCCGCCGATCACCTGCGCAGGGCCGGCGACCGCAACCTCCTCGCGGTCGCGGCCGTGAACCTGGCACAGGCGCTTCTGATGACTGGCGACTGGGACACCGCCGATGCCGAACTGACCCGGGCCGCCGACGGCGACGGCCTGGGTGACATCAAATACCTGGCCTGCTACCAGGCCTGGGTGGCGGCGCTACGCGGTGACACCCAAGCCGCCGAAACCGTGTTGGCCGGGCTGGATGACCTGCGGGCCAGCGAAGATCCCCAAGACCAGGCGAACATCGCGGCCGCGGAGGCATTCACCGCCGCGGCCCGCGGCCAGCCAGCCACCGCGCTCCGCTGCGCCCGCGCCGTCCTGGGCCACGCCAGCACCCTGGGCATCGGCCACGAGGACTTGCGGTGGGCGTGGCCGCTGGCAGCGCGTGCCGCCACCGACCTCTCCGACACCGCGACCACCGCCGAGCTGCTGGCCTTGCTCGACCGCTACCAGCCCGGCCAGCTTGCCCCCATGCAACGAGCCGAACGGGACTTGGCCCGCGCCCGCCTCGCCACCATCGGTGCCGGCCCGGAGACCGCCAGCGCGGCGTTCACCGCCGCCATCACCGGGCTGCGCCAGCAGTCCACCCCCTACCACCTCGCCCACGGCCTGCTCGACCACGCCCAGCACCTCGCCCGGCTGGGCGATAGCGAGGCCGCCGAGACCGCGATCGCCGAAGCCCGCGACATCGCTGAGCGGCTGCGCTGCCAGCCCCTGCTGGACCGCGCCGCTGACCTCCTGCCTGCAGAGCCGCGGATTCGCGCCCGACGGTGACGGCATCCGCGCCAGAGCAAACGGCAGCCGTACGCCATGGCCAAGCCGACGCTGCAAACGCCATTACGAAGGGAGCAGCCGATGGCGACTAACGTCATCGAGATTCTGCGCAAGAGCGAACTGCTCCGCGCGCTGCCGACCGAGGACCTAGAGGCGGTAGTTGCTTCGTCCCGGCTGCGGACGTTTCGCCGCGGCCAGATCGTGTGCACGACGGGCGACCCTGGGGACACACTGATCGTTGTCATCTCCGGCCAGGTCAAGGTTGTCGCGCGGGCTGCCGACGGTGCCGAGCTCACGCTGACGTTCGTCGGACCTGGCGCAGTTCTCGGCGAGGTCAGCGTCGCCGACGGCGGGCAGCGGTCCGCCGACGTGGAGACCATGGCGGAAAGTCAGCTGCTGCTAGTCCCCCGTGAGACCGTTCAGGCGGTCTGCGCCCGCGTGCCGGCCGTCGCGCAAGCGCTGGCCAGGGCCGTCGCCGCTACCCTGCGACAGGCCAACGAGGCGACATCAGACCTGGTCTTTCTCGACCTGCCGCGGCGGGTAGCCAAGCTCCTGCTGAGCCGGCCGCGAGGCGATGACGGCGTCATCGGACAGCAATTGACGCAGGAGGAGTACGCTCGGCGGCTCGGCAGCACACGGCAGAGCGTGAACATCGCCATGCGCGAATTTGAGCGGCGAGGCTGGATCGAGGTGAGCGACCGCACGGTGACGGTGCGGCAGCCCGCCGCCCTTGCCCGCTTCGCGTACGGCCAGCGAGCCTGGCAAGGCCGGGACGCCTGAGGTCATCGCAAGGTCGCAGGGGCGCTGAGCCGGACGGCCGCGGCCAGAGAACGCGGACTGCGCCCAGCGACCCGTTCCCTTCTTGTTAGCCCGCAGTTTGCACTCCCCCTGGCTAGGCGGAAATGCCTATACTGCGGTTCGGTGTGCCTATCCTGGCGACTTCTGACCGCGCTCCCGCTCTCGCGGTTAGGTGGAGACGCCTTGTCCGGCGCGCCGGTAGTGCCTGATTGGGGATGTATGCGCCGCCCTGATGGAGGGCGCGCGCTGCGCGAGATCAGCGTGGGTGGGGATTGGCGCACACAGATGCCGCCGGGCTGCTGGAGCGAGCGGAGCAGCTAAGCGGCTTGCAGGCGACCCTTGCGGGCGTGATAAGCGACTCGCGAGGCGCAACGATACTGGTGACCGGCGAGGCCGGGATAGGTAAGACGACGCTGCTGCGTCATTTCGCGGACAGCGCGGCGGGCTCCGCGCGGTTCCTCTGGACGGCGTGCGATCCGCTTTTCACACCACGGCCGCTCGGACCGCTGCTCGAGCTGGCCGATTCGGTCGGCGGTGGCCTCGCCGAGCAGATCGCGAGCGGTGGCAGGGCCTTCGACGTTGCCGTGACGCTGCTGGCAAAGCTGCGAGTGGCTGGGCCAACGGCCGTAGTGATCGAGGACGTGCACTGGGCGGACGAGGCGACACTTGATGTCGTCAGGCTGCTGGCCCGCCGCATCGACACGGTTCCCGTGCTGCTCGTGCTGAGCTACCGTGACCACCAGCTCGACCGCGTGCACCCGTTGCGCGTCGTCGTCGGTGAACTGCCTGGAGACGGACGTCGGGTGACGCGCCTGGAGATTCCTGCCCTATCGGCGTCGGCGGTGGCCACCCTCGCCGGTCCGGCAGGCGTGAACGCGGCCACGTTGTACGAGCGGACGGCCGGCAATCCGTTTTTCGTGACGGAGGTGCTTGCGGGAGCTGTAGGAGAGATCCCCGATTCAGTCCGCGACGCGGTCCTGGCGCGCGCCGCGAGGCTGGGCGGCGAGGCACGCGACCTGCTCGACGCCGCGGCCGTTGTGCCTGGGCACCTCGAGGACTGGATGCTGGAGGCGCTGCATTCCGTACCGCTCGCCAGCCAGCATGCGAACCTCGACGAGTGTATCGGCTCGGGCATGCTCACGGCCTCCGACGGTCGGATCGCGTTCCGGCATGAGATCGCACGGCTGGTGGTCGAGGAGTCGCTGCCGCCCGGGCGCCGAGTGATGCTGCATGCCAGGGCACTGTCCATGCTCCAAGGCAACGAAGATGCTCAACCCGACTGGGCCCGGATGGCGCACCACGCCGAGGCGGCCGGCGACCACGCCGCGGTGCTTCGATACACCCCCGTCGCCGCACGGGCGGCGGCCGCCGCGGGCGCGCACCGCGAGTCGGCCGACCTTTATGCGAAAGCACTCCGGTGTGCTGGCCGGCTGCCATCCGAGGAGCGAGCGGGGCTGCTCGAAGCCTTTGCCGAGGAGGCGTATCTGACAACGCTGAGCAACGAGGCCGTCGCGAGACTCACCGAGGCGCTCGGCATCTATCGCTCGCGCGGCGACGCGCTCGCCGAGGGCCGGGCACTCCGGCAGCTCTCCCGCCACCTCTTTCGCGACGGGAAGTACACCGACGGAATGGCTGCTGCCCAGCAGGCGGTCGCGGTGCTGGAGCAGCTGGCGACGACTCCGGACCTAGCGCTGGCCTACGTGCACTTGTCGGGCGCGTATGCCGTGGCCCGCCATCCGGACGCGATCAGCTGGGGCGAAAGGGCGATCAGGCTCGGCGAGAAGGTCGGCTGCCTGGAAGCGGTCTACGTCGGGCTGAACAACATCGGGACTATCGAGATCATGCGCGGTGAGCTCGCAGGCGTGCACAAGCTTGAGCGCAGCCGCGGCCTAGCGGAGCAGGCCGGCGACAGCACCGGGGTGGCCAGGGCATACCTGCACCTGTGCTGGATGCTCACCCTTCGCCGGGAGTGGGGCCTGGTCGCGCGGTACCTGCCGCCGGCGCTGGACTACTGCCACGAGCACGGGCAGGAGCTGTGGCTGGACCAGCTGCGCACATTCCAGATCCAGGCCGACCTGGCGGCAGGCCGCTGGGATGAGGCGGCCGAGGCTGCGGCTGCCGTCGTCGGCCGGCCGCGGCCGTCGCCAGTGGTGAGCCGCTGCGGTGCGCTGCTGGTGCTGGCACGCATCCGGGCGCGGCGCGGCGAGCCGGACTATGCGTCACTGCTGGAAGAGGCGCGCGGCCTGGCGAAGCTGCCGATGGCCGGGCACCTGGCCGCGTCCGCGGCCGCGGCGACCGCCGAGGCCGCGTGGCTGGAAGGACGACTTGCCGACGTGCTGGCCGAGGCGCTTCCGCCGGGCGGGGCGGAGGGCACGGCGGCCGAGCGCGATCCCCTTGGTGCGTTGGAGCTGCGCAGCTGGTGGTGGCGGGCCGGCGCTAACGGCGCCGCGGACGACCTGCCTGAGCCCTACCGCATGCTGCTGAGCGGTGACCGGCAAGGGGCGGCGCGGTGGTGGCAGCAGAAGGGCAGCCCGTACGAAGCTGCACTGGCGGTGTCAGGGTCAGGCGACGCGGCCGCGCTGCGCACCGCGACCGAGGTGCTGCGCGGTCTCGGTGCGCGAGCAGCAGTGGCGGTGCTCGCCAGGGAACTCCGCGGGCTCGGCGAGCGCGGCGTGCCAGGGCAGCGGCGGACGGCCACTCGTCCGGTAGGCCTGACGCAGCGCGAGTTCGAGGTGCTCGAGCTGCTGACCGCGGGGATGCGCAACGCCGAGATCGCTGCGAGCCTCGTCGTGTCGCCGCGAACGGTCGAGCATCACGTGTCTGCGGTACTAGCGAAGCTGAACGTGCGGACCCGCAGCGAGGCCGTCGCGGTGGCCATCCGCTTGGGCCTGGTTCAGACGTAACCGGGGCCAGCTTGCGTCTTCGTCGACGGCATCGAGCACCGCATCGGAATGTTCAGGAGACGACGACTCTGACCGCAGCGAACGCACCGCTCACATCAGGGAGGTCCTGACTGGTTACCGGTCAGCCAGCGCCGAGCTGGCCGGCGCAGGTGAGCCACGAGAGCAATTCGACCCGGGCCTGCCGCTGACTCGCCGATACGAGTCGGTCCTTTGTCTGGGCGCTTGGGGTCTCCTCCATGCCTGGAAGGACCGCGCCGGTTGCCGGCGCCGGGCCGGGTGACGGGACTGGCGTCTGCGGGATGGTGCAGGTGCCGGTCTCGGGGTCGCAGGCCGCGTCGGTCTCGGCGGTCAGGATGGTGAGCTTGGGCGGGTTCACTGCAGGTCTCCTGTGGTGAGGGCTTGGGTGATCGCGTCGGCGTAGGCATCGGCTGTCGCGGCGCCCGGGATCGCCAGGCGTCCGCCGAGGATGGTGAAGGGGACGGCGGTGACGCCTGCCTCCCGGGCGAGCTTCTTGTCCGCGCGGACGGCGTTGGCGTACTCGTCACCCGCCAGGAGGGCCTTGGCCCGCGTGGCCGGCACCCCCGCCCTGGTGGCCGCGTTCGCGAGGTAGGCGGCCGTGTACACGTTGACGCCCTCGCCGAGCAGGTCGCGCTGGACGGCGTCCATGAACTCGCTGGCCGCGCCGTGCTCGGCGGCAAGGTGAAGCATCCGGTGGGCGTCGAAGGAGCTGGCGACCGGGTGGTGGATGGCGTAGGGCTGTCCCTGTGCGCGGGCGAGCGCGGCCATGTGCTCCTCGAGACGGGCGGCCTGGGTCTGGTCGCCGCCGAACTTGTGCAGGACGTGCTCGAAGGAGTCGAAGGGCTCGAGACCGGCGTCGGGGAACAGCTCGAAGGAGCGATGGGTGACGGTGATCGCGTGCGCGTGCCCGGAGGCGGCGATCGCCTGGTCGATGCGGGGCTTGGCCAGGTAGCAGGCAGGGCAGCCGAAGTCCGCCCAGATGTCGATGTGCAGCATCGCCGGGTCGTCTTACCCGGCCAGGGCGGCGGCGATCGCGTCCGCTACCGGGGTGGCGGGCCGGCCGGCCAGGCGGGATAGGTCGCCGGTGGTGAGGGCGAGCTCCCCGGCGGCGATGGAGGCGTCGATGCCGGCCATGACGTGCGGGAGCGGGTCGGGCAGCCCGGCGCCGGACAACATCGCCGCATACTCCTCGCCGGTGACGGCATGGTAGGGAACGTGCCGCCCGGACTGCTTGCTGACCTCAGCGGCGAACTCGGCGAAGCTCCACGCGGTGTCGCCGGACAGCTCGTAGACGGTGTCCTCGTGGCCGTCCCCGGCCAGGACAGCGGCGGCCGCTGCGGCGTAGTCGGCGCGTGATGCCGAGGCGAGCCGGCCGTCGCCTGCGGCGCGGACCAGCGCGCCGCGCTCCAGCGCGGCCGGGATGTTCATCGTGGCCATCTCGTGGTACAGGCCGTTGCGCAGGAGGCTGTACGGGATCCCGGAGGCGCGGATGGCGTCCTCGGTGGCGCGGTGGTCGTCGTTGACCGGGCCGCCCTGGAGGCCGAGCACGCTGGTGTAGGCGAACAGCGCGACGCCTGCCTTGACGGCGGCGCCGAGGACCGCCTTGTGCTGGGCGACCCGGTCCAGGTGCATCTCGCTGCCCGAGATCAGCAGCACCCGGTCGCTGGCCCTCAGCAGCCCGTCGAACGACTCCGGGGAGTTGTAGTCCGCGACGGCGACGGTGACTCCGCGGGCGGCGAGGTCGCCGGCCTTGGCGGGATCGCGGGCCACCGCGGTGACCTCGCGGGCCGGGACGGTGGCGAGCAGATGGTCGATGACCAGGCGGCCGAGCTGGCCGCTGGCGCCGGTGACAATGACGCTCACGTGGGAACTCCTAATTTGAGATAACATCAAGTTATCGGGACGGTGGCGAGCCTACCTTAAGTTGATGGCATGTCAAGATAATGGGGTTGCCTGCATGAGCAGCGGAGAGGGACTGGCCCGGGAACGGCCCCTGCGCGCGGACGCGCGCCGTAACGTAGAGAAAGTGATGGAGGCTGCGGCGGAGGCCTTCGCCCGGGACGGGCTCGACGTTCCCCTGGAGGACATCGCCCGCAGCGCGGGCGTGCGCGCGGGCACCATCTACAACCGCTTCGGCGGCAGGGAGGGGCTGCTCGACGCGGTGGTCGCGGACGTCGCGGCCGGCTGGCTGCGAGCGGTCATCGACCGCGCCACGGGGCAGGGCACGGCATGGGACCGGTTCACCGCCTTCGTGGAGGGGATGTGCGAGGAGCAGGCCGCGGACCCCGTATTCAACGACGTCTTTTCCCGCCGCTACCCGGACGCGCCCGACCTGCGGGCGGTCTGCGACCAGTCACTGGCCTTCGGCGCCGAGCTCATCCGCGACGCCCAGTCCTGCGGCACGCTCCGGCCCGGCTTCTCCGCCGGCGACCTCGCGCGCATCTTCTCGGTCAACGCCTACCTCGTACGCGACCGCCCGGCAGGAGACGACGGCTGGCGCCGCACCCTCCGGTTCACTCTCGACGGCCTTCGCGCCCAGCCTGACAGCACCTCAGAGTGACGCGGGACGCCCTGGACCGTGTTCCCCGTCGAGAAGACGGCCGCTGGCGTGCCTACGGGAACCGGGGCTGCTCGCTCCGGCTCGACTGGTGGTATGCGGATGTGGATCTTCCGCTCGTGAGCAAGTATCCCGCCGCTTAACTGGGGGCCGGCCGGCTAGGCCGCGATTGCTGGCAGGTCGGCCCGCCGTTTCCAGCGGCTCGGACGGGCAGCCGACCTTGGCCCGTGATCTCGACATCGGTGCGCTGTGCCGACCTCGCTGTGGCCTGTTAGGGCCGAAGAGCTGCAGGAGGCGTCGATACGATCGCCCGATGAGGGCTGTGCTGTCGTCTCCGAACCGCCTGCTGGCGGCCACGCTGATTGACTGGACCGGGACGGGCTTTTACCTGGCGCTGTCGGCGATCTTCCTGACGCGGTCGGCTGGCCTGCCGGCCAGCGAGGTGGGCCTGGTCCTGGCAGTCGCCGGAATGGTCGCGTTCTTCGGCAGCGTGCATGTCGGCCGGATGGGCGACCGTATCGGCCCGCGTCAGGTGCTGCTGGGCCTGTACCTGGTGCGCGCGGTCGCGTTCGTTGCGCTGGCCCTCGTGCACGACCTCGCAGTCACGCTGGTCATGCTCAGCGTCATCGCCCTGAGCGACCAGGCCGCCTCGAGCATGTACCAGGCCCTGGCCAACGTAATGGCCACGAAGGACGAGCGCGTCGGGCTGATGGCCCGCATGCGCGTCGTCACCAACATCGGGATAACCCTCGGGACCGTTCCGGCCGGGATAGCGCTCGCCACGCACGGGAACTCCTTCGCCCCGCTCCTGCTGGGCAACGCCGCCAGCTACCTGATCGCCGGCGTGATGGTGGCCACCCTGCCCGCCGCCGCGCCCGTCGGGCACTCCGCCTCGCGCCGCCGCCTGCTCATCCCGTCTGCGGCCACGGCCGCGATGATCAGCATCAACGGGCTCATGTCGCTGTGGGTGGTGATCCTCAACGTCGGCCTGCCGCTGTGGATCGTGGACTCCACCGCCGCGCCCCGCGCCCTCGTCGCGATCCTCTACGGCACCAACACCGTCGTCGCGATCTTCGCCCAGGCCCGGGTGGCCCGCTGGGTCAGCAGCTACCTGCGGGCCGCCGAGGCTCAGCGGCTAGCCGGGGCGGCGCTCGCGCTGTGCTGCGGCTGCCTCGCCGGCTCCGCCCTGGCCGGCACCGTCGTCACGGCTACCGTCCTGCTCATCACCGGGGTTCTGTGCCTCAGCGCCGGCGAGCTGCTCACCGTGTCCTCCGCCTGGGAAGTCAGCTTCCGGCTCGCCCCGGACGGCCGCTCCGCCGAGTTCTTCGCCACCTACGGCCTCGGCCGGGCAGGCTCCCAGGTCGCCGGGCCCATCCTCATCACCGTCGCCGTCCTGGCCCTCGGCATACCCGGATGGCTCGCCCTCGCCGCACTGTTCATCATCGGAGGACTCACCACACCTGTGATGGCCCAGCGCGCCCGCGAACACCCCCTCGTCATCCACAAGCTCCCGGCCGACCCGCGAGCCGACACCCGCACCAGCGTGACTGGCACAGTGCTCGCGTAGCGCCAAGCTCGCCGGAAGAGAACTACTAGTTGTCACCATCAAGCATGTGACCGCCGGATGCGGAACACGTCTGTCCGCGCGATGGCTGCGTCTCGCTCGCCCGCCATGGCCAGACGCCGGGGGTCGTTGACGTAGGCATCCAGGTTTGCCTCAGAGGGCATCTCAAGGAACTGCACCTCCGCAGGCGGCTCGCCGTCGTACACCGGGCCGGGCACGACGGTCCCGCGTTCCAGGACACGACCGCCGTGTTCGCCGACCAGCCGCAGCACTTTGTCCTCGTAGGCGCTGAGCGCGGCTTCCATTCCCGGTTTGGCCCAGAGTAGGACGCAGTTCACCACTGGGGTCTCAGGCATCCGATTAGTGTGACGTAACCGGCCGCCGGCGACCACCCGGTTCTCTGCTTGTCCCGCCGCCAGCGCCGGGACAAAACGATGAGGAGACCTCATGCGGGGTGTGATCGAGGGCACTGAGGCGGAGTCTTTCCGCCGTCGGCAGTTGAGCTGAGCGGGCCCGCGCTGATGATCCTCGATGCGATGCGAGGCGATCTCGGCAGCGGGTAGTTCGCGTCCCCGGCGCGGAGCCCCTCGATTGCGAGGGCCGCGAACCGGCGCGCTGCCGTGACCCGGTACCGGGCGGGAACGGACGTAAGCCCCCGCCCGGCAAGCAGCACGAGCATGAAGTCATCAAGCACGAAGTCAGCCCGTAGCTCCCCCGCTGCGATGGCCCTGCGGCTGATCGCGGCGATCTCCCGGGTCAGCCCGGCACGGTGAGCGGCGAAGTCGATCGCGCTCGGGTACTCCGCCAGGAATGCGTCGGTGAAGCCCTGGTTCCGGGCGTTGAGCACGGTGACTCGCTCGACGACGCTGCAGAACCCGCGCCATGGGTCGGGATCCGCGGCGGCCTCGCGGACGATCGCGCTGCAGGCACCAAGCTCGTCCATGAACGCTTCCAGCACGAGGTCCTGCTTCGTCGGGAAGCGCCGGTAGAGCGTCGCAGGCCCGACTCCGGCGCGTCGCGCGACCTGGCGCATCGTGACGCTGAGTCCTGATTCGGCGAATAGCTCCCTGGCTGCTTCGAGTATGCGATCACGGTTGTCCTGCGCATCGGTGCGGAGCACGTGAGTCAATGTCCCGGTCATTCCTCCCACATTAGCCAAGTGGACGGGAGCGTCCACTAGCGTCAGACCCGGGGCAACGGACCGCGGCTGACGACCAGGAGCAAAGACATGCGCGCAGTGACCATCCGCGTCTTCGGCGACCCCGACGGCATGGAGGTCGTCGACCGGCCCTCGCCCGCCCCGGCACCCGGCGAGGTGGTGATCCGTACGGAGGCGATCGGGGTCGGTGGCGTCGACGCGGTGATCCGACGCGGCACACTCGGCGGATACGGATTCCCGGAAGGGATGATCCTGGGCAGCGAGGTCGCCGGCATCGTCACCGCGACCGGCGACGGCGTGGACGGCGTCTGGATCGGCCGCCGGGTCTGGGCGTTCACGGGCACCGGCGGCGGGTACGTCGAGGAAGCAGTCGCCCGGTTCGACAACGTCATCGAGCTTCCTGGGGGACTGTCCACAGCCGACGCCGTCACACTCGGCAGCGCGGCACCGGTCGCGCACTTCGCGTACGAGCACGCACGCCTGCGCGCGGGCGAGACCGTGCTGGTGCGCGGCGCGGCGGGGAGCATCGGCATCGCGGCCGTCGAACTCGCGGCACGCGCCGAGGCCGGAGCAGTGGGCGTCACGACGTCGTCCCCCGAACGCGGGAAGCGGCTTCGCTCACTTGGGGCGACGCACGTGCTGGACCGCGCGGGCGCTGGCGACGAGCAGGCTCCGGACGGGTTCGACGTGATCATCGATATCGTCGGCGGGCCTGACCTGCCGTCGTTCATTCAGCGGCTCGCGCCGAACGGCCGGCTGGTCGCGGTCGGCGTCGTGGGCGGGTACCCGCCTGCGGACTTCGGCGTGGCGATCCTCGGCGCGTTCCAGCGCTCGATCTCCTTCGGCACGCTGAGCCTCGACACCGTTCCCCGAGCCGAACTGGCACGTGTCCGGGCCCAGCAGTTCGCCGCCGCAGTCACGGGAGACATCCACGCAGTCGTGCATGACATCATGCCGCTCGACGACGCCGCGCACGCCCATCGTCGCATGGATGCGGGCGAAGTGTTCGGCCGCATCGTGCTCGCTCCCTGACGGCGACTGGCAACGCGCGTTCTCATGTGCGTGAGAGGCGCTCGAGCACGCGCAGCACTGCCTCCAGGTCGGCGTCCGGTACGCCGTGCAGTTCTGCGGGCGGCTCATCGAGAATGGCATCGGCGCGCGCAGCGGCTGCGCGGCCAGATGCGGTCAACTCCACGAGCTTCGCTCGACGGTCGGTTGGGTGAGGCCTGCGTCGCACCAGTCCGCGCTTCTCCAGGTCGTCGACCATCAGCGTGACATATGGCGGATCGGCGCTCAGGCGTTCAGCGAGCTCGCGCTGGGTCTGCGGTTCGACGGCAAGCCGTCGAACCGCGAGCACGCGCGTCCAGCTGAGACCCAGCACGTCAGCCACCGCGACCTTTCGGTCGCGGTCCAGCGCAAGCTCCGACAGCGCGCGCCACGCGCGACGCGCCAGCGCAGGATCGCCGCCAGCCATCAGCTCCTCCGCCCGCGAGCGCTCAACCAGCCGGCGAAGTCGCGCGCCACAATGCGCTCGTCGTGGACCCCCGCCGCCTCCGGGGAGGCCAGCCAGACGATCGGAGGTCCCATCACCGACGGGTCCAGCAATCGCGCGCGCACCTCCTCGCCGACGTCGTCCGGAACCATCCCGGTGGCCGTCGGACCCCCTGGCAGCAGGATGTTGGCCGCAACCGGGGTGCCCGCAAGGTCTGCGGCCATCACTCTCGCCAACGCCTCGACAGCCGCTCCGGACGGTCCGTACGGGACAAAGCCCCGGCGGGTCATCGTGGTCTCGCTCATCGAGATAGTGATGACGCGCCCCCTGCCGTCGTTGAGCATGCGCGGCACCACTGCCCGGCTGACCAAGAAGGTGCCGGTCGCCTTCGTCGTCAAGACATCGCGAAAGCCGGCATCGGAAACCTCCCAGAACGGCTGCGGATCGGTCATGAATCGCTGATTGACCGTCCGCATCCCGATGCCAGCATTGTTCACCAGGACATCGAGGCCGCCGAATGTCTCGTAGACGGCATCGACTGCCGCGGACACCGATCCGACATCCCGCACGTCCAGCGTCACGCCCAGCGCCCCGAAGCCGAACTCCGCCGCGGCGGCGTGTGCCCGCCGCTCATTCCGGCTGGACACCGCCACGCGAGCGCCCGCTTCGGCCAGCGCGTGCGCCATCGCACGCCCAAGGCCGCTCGAGCCCCCGGTCACCAGCACGCGCACACCCTTGAGTTCACTGCCAGAGATCGTGGTAGTCATATACCTATTATAGTCGTATAACTAAGCGCTGCATGGCGACGAATGTCCATCGGCCACAGCGCCGCGCTCAGCGCTCCAGGCACGTGCAGCGCGTCGTCGCGAGCAACGCCGGCGGCCGGGCGGTAATGCCCAAGCTCGACCGATCGTGTCGCGGGTGCTCATGAGAAGTAGTGCCCTTCATTGAGATCCTCGATCAGGCCGATGCCCTTGGGCTGCCAGCCGAATCGCTCGCGGGTCAGGTCGTTCGACACGGGGTTGTCGGCGGCAGCGAACATGGCCAGGAAGTTGAGGTACTCAGGCGCCTCCTCCGGCGTCACGCTCGTGACCGGCAGCCCGAGGTTCTTGCCAATGGCTTCGGCGATCTCCTTGAACGCGATGCCGCTCTCCGCGACGCCGTGCAGCCGCATTCCCGACGGGGCCGACTCGACTGCGAGCCGCAGCAGGGTGGCGCCGTCGTGGGTGTTGACGGCTGGCCAGCGGTTGGAGCCGTCTCCGACGTAAGCGGCCGAGCCTTTCTGCTTGGCGAACCCGATCAGAGCGGGGACGAAGCCTTCCCTGTCCAGTTCAGAGTGAACGACCGGCGCGAACCGGACGACGCTGGCCCGCACACCCTTGTCGGCGAAGGCGATCACGTCGTTCTCTCGGCTCGCGACAGGGATGCCTTCGGGGGCGAAGTCGGTTTCGGTGCCCGGGCGGTCGTTGATGCCCATCATGGCCAGCATCAGCGTCCCGCCGATGCCGACGAACGGCTTGTTGCTGCCCGCTAGTGCGGCGCCCATGGCCGCGATGGCCTTGCTGTCCGCGACCGCAGCGCCTTCCATGTCGCCGGCATAGACCAGGTCGTGCTTGAAAGCCAGGTGGATGACGCCGTCCGACTCACGGCCTGCCTTGGCGAGGACGTCGAGGTCGTCCAGACTGCCGCGGACGACCTCCGCGCCGGCGACCGTGAGCTTGTCGGCCGAGGCCTCCGAGCGGGCCAGGCCGAGGACCTCGTGACCGGCACCCAGCAGCTCGGGGAGGAGGGCGGAGCCGATGTGACCAGAGGCTCCGGTGACGAAGATGCGCATGTGCTCATTTCCTTTCATGTCAGCTTCTGACATCACTCTACAACATGATGTCAGCTTCTGTCATCACGTAAGATCAGTGCGTGGCACGCTGGGAACCCGATGCTCAAGGAAGGCTCGTCGTAGCCGCGCTGGAGCTCTTCGCCGAGCGCGGATATGACCAGACGACGGTGGCCGATGTCGCCGAGCGGGCCGGGGTGACCGAGCGGACCTTCTTCCGCTACTTCACTGACAAGCGGGAGGTGCTCTTCGCTGCAGGTCACGTGTGGGAGGACCAGATCATCGCTGGCATCGAGGACGCCGGTCTAACGCTGGCACCGCTCGACGTGGTGGTCGCGGGCCTGATCGCCGGCGCCTCTCTGCTCGACGAGCGCCGCGCTTTCGCCCTCCGCCGGGCAACCGTGCTTGCAGCGACCCCGTCACTACAGGAGCGCGAGCTGCTCAAGATGACCAAGCTTGCCGAGGCCATCACTTTGACCCTTGGCAAACGTGGCGTTGCGGACTTCGATGCTCAGCTGGCCGCCGAGACCGGCGTGGCGGCATTCCGGGTTGCCTTCGCCCGCTGGATCGCCGACGCCTCCGGTGACCTCTCGCTTAGCGAGCACATCGCCGAGGCGGCCTCGGCCCTTCGAGCGCTCGCCGGGGGCAAAAACTAACTCTTCTGTACCAGCGTCAGCGCCCTGGGAACTCGAGCAGGGCTCATCAGCACGGGTAGCTAACGGTGGGCACGCGCCGGGATGACTGTCCTTGGCGCGGACGCCTCGTACACGATCAGCGCGAAGATTCCGAACGTGATGATGTGCACGCTGGTGCAGTACGGACAGATGTGCCCGAGGCTGACGATCTCCCGGTAGATGAGGTAAAACACGAAGATCATTCCGACGACCACGGCGCCGAGCCGCGCGTACCGGACCAGGGGTTGCTGCAGGCGCCAGCCCCAGGGCGAGCAGATCGCGACCATGAATACGAAGAAGACGACGCCGTACACTGCCACCGGAATGTGGAAGATCCAGGCATACTGGCTGTTCTGGACGAGCACGCAAGCGTCGGCCTTGGCCGAGCAGCCGAGCAGGCCCGTGCCAGTGAAATGTGTGTAGACCTGGTAGCCGGCATCGGCGAGGCCGATGACCGACAGTGCGAACGTGATGAACGGCAGCCAGCCCATGGACCGCGGCGTCGGAACGAACCGCCGCCAGGCCCGCGGCTCAGGTGCCGTCTCCGCCGTCACTGACCCGTGGCCCTTCGACGAAGATTTCGACCCGCTCACGCCGGGATAATACGATGCCAAGCCGGATGCTGGCACCCTGCGGCTTTACGGCGCGATTCGGAGGGTGTGACGTCCGGGTTCGACCAGCATCTCAAACGTGCCATGCAATTCGACTGACCCGGCGAGATTGCTCAGAGTCAAGCCGGTGCGTGGCGCTCGCGCAGGATCACGACTCCGTCGCCGTCGAGTTCATCGAGATAGCGCGCGCGGCCGGCCATGGCCATGACCAGTGCCAAGCTGGTGCCGGACACCTGTGGGCCGGCACCAGCGGTGAAGGGGCCGTCGGTGGCCGTCAGGAGCAGGCCGCGGACGCGTCTTTTGGCGAGGACGGGCAGATCAGAGCCCTGGTAGTAGTCGGCTACGGCGGTCAGGGTGGTGACAGGGTAGTCGCGCTCGATGCCGAGCGGCCTGCGGATGTCCTCTCCATGCACGATGGTTTCGCCGAGCATTGCCACGATTGGAAGTGGCGGCTTGGTGGTGCTGGTGGTCACTTGGCGGAATCGTGCGAGCGTATCGGCCGGGGTGGCGCCTATGTGCTCGGCCAGCCGCATGGCGACCTGCCGGTCGAAGTCGAAGCGGCAGCGGATCACGCCCGCCATCCACCGCACTGGGTTGAGGCCGGCCCCCGCGGTCAAGTGCGCGAGCACCTCGCGAACGGTGAACCGGTCACACAGCGACTGGGTAGCCCACCGCTGCTCGGTCAGTTCCGCAAGATCGGCGGCCAAGGCGGCGCGCTCGGCATGGATCAGCGACCAGGTGAGGGCAGCGTGTCGATGATCGGTAGTCGATGTCGGCGACGTCATACGTGCGATGCTCCTGTGCGGTAGTAGGCGGGCGGGGATGCGGTCAGCGGAAGCGGCCTGGCTGTTTGCTTCACTGCGCGGCCTGCGGCTCCGCGTTTGGCCGTTCGCTGCGCTTCTGCCCGAGCCGTGTCGTCCCGTCGAGCAGTTCCCTGCCGATGTCCAGGTGGCCGCAATGCCGCGCGATCTCCTCGATCACGTGCAAGACGATCCATCGCACGTTCGGCGGCTCCGCAACCGCCGGGTCGCCGTGCTTGCCGCGCGGGGCCGCCGACAGCGGCGTTACCGCCAGGATCGCGTCCGAGCGAGCGGAGATCTCAAGGAACTCCGCGATGATGTCCGCGGACGACCAGTCCGTGACAAACGGCGCCATCGGGTCATAGGGCTCGACGTCTGCGTCAGCGGGTGGTGAGGTGTCTTCGCCAGCCACAACTCCGATGAACCAGTGAAACTGCGCGCCGCTCAGGTGCTCGATAAGCCCGGCCGGCG
>Ga0335075_10006777_pt1 | contig 17681 bp, 16 predicted proteins | sample Lox_Sample_24_FD_206723 | JGI IMG/M metagenome (GOLD analysis project Ga0335075, IMG submission 206723) | Soil microbial communities from Loxahatchee National Wildlife Refuge, Florida, United States - Lox_Sample_2.4 | ecosystem: Environmental > Terrestrial > Soil > Wetlands | place: USA...
TGAGCGCCGGGCCGTCCGCCCCCAGCCAGCCCGCCGGCCCCGCACAGCACCGGCCGGCCGGGCAGCGGCCGCCGCAGCGCGGCGCGGCCACGCCGGTGCCCGTGCCGACCCGCGCCCCGCGCCCCACAGCCAGCCCGACGCCGGCGGGCCCGCACGCGGCCGCGACGCCGACCGGCAGTGCGGAGCGGGGTAACGCGACACCCGTTAAGACCGACTCACCGTCCTCCTCGTCCTCCGTGACGCCGATGGCGACCACCGCGCCGCCGTCCGCCACCGCGGTGGCGACGCGCGCGCCATCGAGCACGCCCACCCCCACCCCCACCTAGGCCGGTCGCCCCCGTCGAGCGCGTCTCCCCGATTCGTATGGACGTCAATACGACCGCATGAGATGGTGATCAGTGCCGACCAGTTACGGTTAGCACGGGAACCGCAGCTCAAGCAGGGGAACGCCGATGATCGACAGTGCGCTCGCACTTCCGCTCTACCACCAGGTCGCAGGCATCTTGCGGCAGCGAATCGAGGAGGGCGTGTACCCGGCCGGCGTGCGCCTGAGCTCCGAGGACGAGCTGGCGGTGGAGTTCGACGTCAGCCGCGCGACCGTGCGCCAGGCGATGAGCGAGCTGGCGACGGACGGCCTCGTCGTCCGGCACCGCGGGCGCGGCACGTTCGTTGAGGACAACGGCGGCCCGGTGCTCAAGCAGCGGTTCCGCGGCTCGCTCAGCGACCTGATCGCCGAGTCGCACCGGACCACGACGCGGGACGTCACCGTCACCCACGACGCCGCGTTCCCCGCCTACATCGGGGAGGCGCTTCGCCTCCCGGCGAGCCGGGGGACGATCGCGCGGCGGACCCGGATGATGGACGGCGAGCCGTTCTGCTACACCGTCACCTACCTGCCGCCCGAGATCGGCGAGCATGCGGTCAGCGCGGCGGGGCTGCGCCGCACCGCGCTGCTGAAACTGCTGCTCGAACACGGGATAGCCCTGCACAGCGCCACCCAGTCGATCCGCGCCCAGCTCGCCGAGCCCGACCTGTGCTCGCGCATCGATGTGGAGCTCGGGGCGCCGCTGCTGTTCGTGGAGCGAACCCTGTACGACACGGCCGGGCGCCCGGTGGACTTCGTCCGCTCCTGGTACCGCGGCGACCGGTACGAGTACGCCGTCACCCTCAGCCTTAACCACGACCCCGCGGCCGGCCCGTACATCGACCTCGCCTGACCGCGGGCGGGCGGAGCCGGCCGCGGCGGCGCCAGGCGGGCGCGGTCCCGCGTCTTCGCCCTTGATCACGATCGTCGCGCGCTCTTGGCGCCGGGGCGGGCTCGTGCGACGCTCGACGTGCGCGGCCCGGTCAGCGGCCGGGCGGAGCGCATCCAGTCGGCCGTCGGCGGAGGAGCGGGATCATCGACGAGGTCAACGCCGTGCCAGGACCGCTGGCGGGCCTGCGGGTCATCGACTTCGGGCAGTACGTCGCCGGGCCGCTGGCGGCCGTGCTGCTCGCCGACCAGGGGGCGGACGTCATCCACGTCGACCCGCCCGGCGGCCCGCGCGTCGCCCCGCCGGGCGGCCCGGACGGCGCGGGCGTCGCGGACGCGTTCTTCAACCGGGGCAAGCGGCGCGTCATCCTGGACATGAGGCGACCGGGTGAACTCGCCGCCGCCCGCCAGCTCGCCGCCTCCGCCGACGTCGTGATCGAGAACTTCCGGCCGGGCGTGCTCGCCAGGCTCGGGCTTGACCTGGAGGCGGTCCGGCGGGCAAGCCCCGCGCTCATCACCTGCTCGCTGCCTGGCTTCGGCGCCGATGACCCGCGCGCCGCCGTGCGCGGCTACGAGGGCGTCATCGCGGCCGCGACGGCCAACTGCCGGCCCCGGGCCGGCGAGGAGCCGCCGGGCTGGGACTGGGAGCGGCCAACGTACTCGGCCCTGCCGCTCGCCTCGAGCTTCGCCGCCTACCTGGCGGCCACGAGCATCGTGATGGCGCTGATCGCCCGGCGGCGGACCGGGCGTGGCCAGCGGGTGGAGGTGCCGCTGTTCGACGCGATGTTCACGCTCATCGGGCACAGCGGCGCCTACGCCGACAAGGACGGGCTCCGGCCGCCCCGGCCGATCCACGGGCGCGGCGCGGGCGCGTTCCGCTGCCGGGACGGCCGTTACGTCCAGTTCGACACCTCAAGCGCCAGGCACCTGTCCTGGTTCGCCCGGGCCGCCGGGCTCCTCGGGCGCTTCGAGCCCGAGCTTCTCGACCTCGCGCGCAACACCAGCCCCGAGGTCAACGAGCGCCTGCACGCGAGGCTGCGCGAGGAGTTCCTGACCCACACCGCGGCGGAGTGGGAGGAACTCGGCAACGCGGCCGGCGCCGCCATCGGGTTCATCAGGACGCCGGCCGAGTGGATCGCCGCCGAGCAGGCCCGCCGCAGCCATGCGGTCACGCGGGTGGCCGACCCCCAGCTCGGCGCGATCTGGTGCGCGGGCGTGCCGGTCCTGCTGAGCGACTTCCCCGACCCTCGGCCCCGGCCGCGCCGGCCGGCCGGGGCGGACACCGCCGCGGTCCTGGCCGAGCTGACGGAGACACCGCCCGGGCCCCGGCCGGCCCCCGGCCCCCACCAGGCGTCCAGTGCCCCGCGCCCGGGCCCGGCCGCGGCACCCGAGCCAGGGCCGGCCCAGCCCCTGACCGGGTACCGCGTGCTTGACCTGGGCCTGGCGCTGTCGGGCCCGACCTGCGGCCGGATCCTGGCCGAGTTCGGCGCGGAGGTACTGAAGGTCAGCGCCCCGGCCAGGGACGGGGCGGGCCGGGCGGCCGGATACCTCAACCGGGGCAAGGAGTCCCTGCTCCTCGACCTCGCCTCGGTCGCCGGCCAGGACGTGTACTGGCGGCTGGTCGACCGCGCGGACGTGGTGCTCGAGAACTTCTCCCCGGGCACCGCGCGGCGGCTCGCGATCGGCTATGACGAGGTCCGCGCCCGCCGGCCGGAGGCGGTCTACACCTCGATCAGCTGCTACGGGCCCGGCGGCCCGTGGACGCACTGGCGCGGCTGGGAGCGCCAGGGCCAGGCGGTGACCGGGATCATGGAGCGCACCGAGTTGCCATCGGTGCTCGGCCCGTACAACATCGTCGACATCGGCACCGGCATCCTCGGCGCGTTCGCGACGGCGCTCGCGCTGTACCACCGGTTCTCGACCGGGCGCGGACAGCTCGCCAGCGCCTCGCTCGCCCAGACCGCCACCTACCACCAGGCGGCGTTCATGTTCGACTTCCCCGGCTACCGGCCCGCGGAGCCGCGCGGGTACTTCGCGCTCGGCGCGAGCCCGCTGCAACGCTACTACCGGGCCGCCGACGGGTGGTTCTTCCTCGCCGCCAGGCCGCAGGACGTCGCGGCCATCGCGGCGGCCACCGGGGCGCGGGATATCGCGGCCGCCGCCGTCGGCGGGCCGGAGGAACCAGCCCTGACGCAGGCACTTGAGTCCGCGTTCGCCTCCGCCAGCGCGGCCGACCTGGTCGCCCGGCTGGCCGGCGCGGGCATCGCGGCCCACGCCGTCGCGGGCGTCGCCGAGCTGATGACCGACGCGGTCGTCCGCCGCCGCGGGCTCAGCGTGACCCAGGACGTGGCGGGCGCGGGCGACTGCACGATGCCAGGCGTCTCGCCCCGGCTGTCGGACACCCCCGCGCTGGTCGGCCACCCGCCACACCGCCCGGGCGAGGACGCGCGGTGGGTCCTGGCCTCGGTCGGGCTGGCCGACCGGCTCGCCGCGCTCGAAGGCGCCTGGGTGATACGGTCCGCCGACCCGCCGGCCGCGTGGCCGTGACGCGCGGGCCCGCGGCGTCGTATGTATGAGGGATTAACCGCGCAACCGCGCCCGGCCGCGCGCCAGCGATCCGGGGCGGGAGGAAGGAGCAGCACGTGCAACGCAGCGAGGCACGCTTTCTGACCACGCACACCGGCAGCCTGATTCGTCCGGCCGCCCTGGTCGCGGAGCCGGCGCCGGACGCGGATCCCGCCACGCGCGCCGCCTACGAGCGTGCGCTCGCCGCGGCGGTCGCCGACGTGGTCGCCCGGCAGTCCGACATCGGCCTGAGCGTCGTGAACGACGGCGAGTTCGGCAAGTCGAGCTGGGCGGCGTACGCGCTTGACCGGGTCACCGGCTACGAGATCCGCAAGGACCGGCTCAAGCCGCTTGACTGGCTCGGCCGGGACCGGGAGCGGTTCAGGGAGTTCTTCACGGACAACCCGGAGATGCCGACCGCGCTGACCGGTGCCCCGACGCAGGCGTGCGTCGGGCCGATCAAGTACATCGGCCACGACCTCATCGCCCGCGACCTGGCCAACATGAAGCTCGCCACCGTGAAGGCGGGCACGCCGGACCGCGAGGTGTTCTTCACCAGCGTCGCGCCGGCCAGCATGGCGTACAACGGGGTGAACGAGTACTACAAGACCGAGGAAGAGTACGTCTACGCCATGGCCGACGCGCTCCGGCAGGAGTACCTCGCCATCCACGAGGCCGGTTTCATCCTCCAGGTTGACGATGCCGTGCTCGCCAACATGTACGACCACCTCACGGAGCAGGGGGAGGCCGCCTACCGGCGCTGGGCGCGGCTGCGGGTCGATGCGCTCAACCACGCCCTGGCCGGGATCCCCGAGGACCGGATCCGCTACCACGTCTGCTTCGGCAGCTGGCACGTCCCGCACGTGGCCGACGCGCCGCTCGAGGCGCTGCTCGACCTCATCCTGCGGGTCAACGCCGGGGCGTACTCCATCGAGGCGGCGAACCCGCGGCACGAGTGGGAGTGGGAGGTGTGGGAGCGGACGAAGCTCCCCGACGGCAAGATCCTCATCCCCGGCGTCATCACCCACCACACGACGACGGTTGAGCACCCGCGCCTGGTCGCGCAGCGGCTTGAGCGGTTCGCCCGGATGCTCGGCCCGGAGAACGTCATCGGGGGCGCGGACTGCGGCTTCGCCCAGGTGTCGCACATCAAGCGCACGGCGCCCGAGGTGGTATGGGCCAAATTCGGTTCGCTTGTCGCCGGCGCCCAAATAGCGTCCCGGCGAATCTGGGGTTCCTGATAACGCAAATTCGCGGAGAAAGTTTTGCACTCGAATGAGGGCCCAAAGCATGTCGGAGAGGAGCCCACCATGACGGTGCAAGGGCAGGCCAGGACCGGGAACGTGCCAGGTCCTGGCGTGGCGGGCGCGAAGTCGGGCCAGACGCCAGGCGTCCGCGAGAACGACCCGCCGAAGCCGGGCGAGCTGACGCAGACGCCATGGGAGATCGAGGGCCCCTACTACCGGCTGGGCACGCCGCGGCGGTCGAACCTGCTCGAGCCGGGGGACAGGCCGGAGCTTGTCCTCACCGGGCACGTGCTCAACCCGGAGGGCCGGCCGATCGCGGGCGCGGTGGTCAGCTTCTGGCACGCCAGCCACGCCGGCGAGTACGACATGGTCGGCTACCGCTACTCCGGCTACGTGGTGACCGACGACGCGGGCCGGTACGAGCTCACCACGATCGTCCCCGGCGCCTACCAGCCCCGTCAGGCCAAGCACCTGCACGTCAAGGTGCAGGGGGTCAGCCGTCCGGTCACCACCCAGCTGTTCTTCGAGGGCGAGCCGGGCAACACCGATGACCAGTACTACAACCCGTCGCTGTTCGTGCACTGCGCGGTTGACGCTGACGGGGTCAAGCACGGCACCTTCGACTTCGTCATCGCGCAGTTCACCGAGCAGGAGAACGTCACCCAAGAGAGCCTCGCGGCCAGGTCCTGACCGCCGGCTCGGGTTTCTGCCCGCGGCGCCCCACGCCGCCAGCCAAGGGGAAAGGAGCGCCCGCAGTGCGCGGAGACAGCACGCCGCCGCAGGTCGATGAGTTCAGGTACGACGTCGACGCTCGGTGGGAGAAGGTGCCGGCCGGGATCGCGCACAAGGACGTGTCCGCCGTTGACGTCGACTCGCAGGACCGCGTGTACCTGCTGACCAGGTTCGACTCCAACGTCCTGGTGTACGAGCCGGACGGGACGTTCATCACCGCCTGGGGCGGCGACGGCTTCACCAACCCGCACGGGCTGACCGTCGGCCCGGACGACTCGGTGTGGACCGTCGACAACGGTGACCACACCGTGCGGAAGTTCACGCCGGAGGGAAAGCCGCTGCTGACGCTCGGGCGGCCCGGCCGGCCGTCCGACACCGGCCGCGCGGCCGGCGGGCCCTTCGTCGTCCACAACGTCGAGACCGTGGCCCGGCCGGGCGAGCCGTTCAACGCCTGCACCAACCTGGCGATCAACTCCGCCGGGCGCGTCTACGTCGCGGACGGATACGGCAACTGCCGCGTCCACGCGTTCGCACCGGACGGCGAGCTGCTCACCTCGTGGGGCGAGGTGGGCGTCGGCCCGGGCGAGTTCCACCTGCCGCACGGCATCGCCGTCGGCCCCGACGACCGGGTGTACGTCTGCGACCGGGAGAACGACCGCATCCAGCTGTTCGATCCCGACGGCCGCTACCTCGCCGAGTGGACCGACGTGCAGCGGCCCTGTCACGTCGCCGTCGACCCAGACGGCTACGCCTACGTGGCGGAGCTGTGGCGGCCCAAGGGCAAGGGCTCCTTCACCCTGGGCTTCATGCGCGAGGACCACCCGGGCCGCGTCACGATCTTCGACCGCAATGGCGCGATCGTGGCCCGGTGGGGCGCGAGCACCGTCAGCAGGACCGCACCAGGCAACTTCATCGCACCACATGGCATCGCCGTCGACTCCCGCGGCGACCTGTACGTCTGCGAGGTGTCCTACACCTTCGGTACCAGGCAAAACGGCGTTGACCCGGCCGAGGCGGCCGCCCATCAGCTACAAAAGTTCACGCGTCGCAGGTAGGAGCTCCCCAAAGATGAGGCCCCAAAGATGAGGCACAGTACCGAACGGATTCGTGCCACGCATGGCGGCAACCTGCCTCGCCCGGAGGCGTTCGACGCCCTGCTGCGGCAGGACTCGGTCGTGACGACGGAGGTCGCCGAGCGGTTGCCAGGCGCGGTCCGGTGGGTCGTTGACGCCCAGCTCGATTGCGGCGTCAACGTGGTCAACGACGGCGAGTACGTGAAGGCCGCGGGCGGCGGCTCGTACTCCGGCTACATCCACCAGCGGGTGACCGGCTGGGAAGTGCGGCCGGTCAACCCGGACAAGCGCAAGCGGGCCGGCGTCGGCGGCCGGGAACGCGTGCTGTTCCCCGGGTTCTACGCCTCGGGCCTGTGGCTGCAGGGCTCCGGCGGCCCGGTGCGGCCGGGGTTCTTCAAGCCGGGCGTGTCACCGGAGCGCCCCACCGAGCGGGTCGCCACCGGCCCGGTCGCCTACACCGGGCATGAGGCCGTCAAGGCCGACATCGACGCGCTCACCAAGGCCCTGGCGGGCAAGCCGGCCGACGTGGAAGGCTTCGTCGCGGCGCTTGGCCCGCTGAGCCTGGGCGCGGGCGCGGCCAACGAGTACTACAAGACCGAGGACGAGTACATGACCGCGGTCGCCGAGGCGGTGCGGGAGGAATACCGTGCGATCGCCGCCGCCGGGTTCATCGTGCAGATCGACGAGCCGGAGTTCGCCACCTCCTGGCAGTTCTACCCGGACTGGGACGTGCCGCGGTACCGGCGCTACCTGGAGTCCTGCGTGGAGATCATCAACCACGCGCTCGACGGCATTCCCGAGGACCGGGTCAGGTTCCACGTCTGCTGGGGCAGCGGTCACCGGCCGCACGTCACCGACATCGACCTGATTGACATCGCCGACCTCATGCTGAAGGTCAAGGCCCAGGCGTACTCGATCGAGGCGGGCAACGTCCGGCACGCCCACGAGTGGACCGTGTGGCGCGACGTCAGGCTGCCCGACGGCAAGATCCTCGTCCCCGGGGTGATCTCGCACGCCACCGACCTGGTCGAGGCCCCCGGCCTCGTCGCCGAGCGCCTGGTCAACTACGCCAGCGTGGTTGGCAAGGAGAACCTCCAGGCGGGCACGGACTGCGGCATCGGCTCCCGGGTCGGCCACGAGGAGATCGTCTGGGCCAAGCTCCGCGCCATGGCGCAGGGCTGCGAACTGGCCAGCGACCGGCTGTGGGGGAGGGCGGCGTGACCTACGACCTCCTGCTCAAGGGCGGCCACGTGCTCGACCCGGGCCAGGGCCTCGACGCGCCCATGGACATCGCGGTCAGCGGCGGCAAGATCGCGAAGATCGCCGCGGACATCCCGGCGGCCGAGTCCGCGCGCGTGCTGGAGATCGTCGGCCACGGGCGGCGGGTCGTGCCCGGCCTGATCGACCTGCACACGCACGTCGCCGACGGCGCGATCACCGAGGGCGTCGGCATGGGCATGTGCGACCCCGACGCCATCGGGGTCCACTCCGGGGTGACCACGGTCGCGGACTGCGGCTCGGCCGGCATCGCCAACCTCGGCGTCTTCCCCGCGCACATCCTGCCCAGGGCCAAGACCCGGGTCGTGACGCTGGTGAACGCGGGCAGCTACGCGCACACCATGCCGGGCGTCGCCGACGTCGGCTCGCTTGACGACATCAACCGGGACGCGCTGCGGAAGGCGGCGGAGCGCAACCCCGGCCTCATCGCCGGGGTCAAGCTCCGCGTCGTCGGCCCCGCCTTCCAGGCGCTCGGCGAGGACATCATCCTCGCCGCCAAGGCCGCGGCCACGGACCTCGGCGTCCCCCTGATGGTGCACATCGGCGACTTCAGCGCCAGGGACGAGGCGTCGGCGGCCCGGCGCGGCGAGCTGACCCGGTTCCTGCTGAAAACGTTCGAGCCGGGGGACATCCTGACCCACCTGTGCACACCGAACGCCGGCCGCGTCCTCGACCCTTCAGGCAATCCCTACCCGGAGGTCGCCGAGGCGCGGGCCAACGGCGTCGTGCTTGACTCGGCGCTCGGCCGCGGCAACTTCGGCATCGAGGTCGCCAGGCGGCAGGCCGACCTTGGCCTGTTCCCCGACACGATCAGCAGTGACCTGACCGCCATGGGCCAGACGTTCCACAGCCTGCTTGAGTGCATGGCCAAGTTCATGTCGATCGGCTACACCCTGCCCGACGTGGTCAGGGCGACAACCGTGAGCGCGGCCCGCGCGCTCGGCCTGCAGCACGAGATCGGGTCCATCGCCGTCGGGCGGGACGCCGACCTGAGCGTCATCGACGTCGTCGAGGGCGACTTCACGTTCACCGACACCACCGGGCAGGCCTTCAACGGGGGTTACGGCCTCGTGCCCGTCCGCACCGTCAAAGCGGGCGAGGAGTTCTCACCCGGCTGGGGCACGCACCCCTGGGGCTGGCTGCCCGCGGGGGCGTCGTGACCGAGGCGCTCACCTCCCAGCCGGCGGTGCTGTCGAGCCACGCCGAGGCGATGGCCGTGGCCAGGGACCTCGGCCCGCGCCTGAAGGCCAGGATCCCGCTGGCCGAGCGACTGCGCCGCCTTCCGGATGAGACGGTCGCGGACCTGAAGGAAAGCGGCCTGTGCGGCGTCATGAAGCCGAGGCGCTTCGGCGGCTCGGAGCTCGGCGCGGAGACGCTGATCGACGTCTCCGTGGAGCTGTCGGCCCACTGCGCGTCTTCCGGGTGGGTGTACATGCTCTGGGCCGCGCACATGTGGCTGCTGGCGCTCTGGCCCGCCGCCGCCCAGGAGGAGATGTTCGCCGACCCGGGCATGGTGGCGTCGTCCGTCGTCAGCACCGTGGGCGACGTGGAACGCGTGGAAGGCGGCTACCGCTGGACCGGGCGGGGCTTCTTCTCAAGCGGCGTCGACCATTGCCAGTGGCTGACGGCGGCCGTCCAGGTGCGCGATGAGGAGACCGGCGCCGAGGGGCGCAAGTGGTTCCTCATCCCCCGCGCGGACTTCGAGATCATCGACGACTGGAACGTGATCGGCCTGCGCGGCACCGGGAGCAAGACGCTGGTCATGACCGATGCCTTCATCCCGCGCGAGCGCGTGCTCGACGACGACGACATCCAGCGGGGCACGTCGCCCGGCCGCGAGATCAACAGCCACCCGATGTACGGGGCGATCGCGCAGGCCAACTTCACCGCGGCGATGGCCGCCCCGGCCATCGGCGCCGCGCGGGGCCTCCTGGCCGCCTACGCGGCGAAGCTGCGGCCCAGGGCGGCCGGTGACCGTGAGCACGGCGCGACGACCAGCATGGCCCGCTACGCCGCCACCGCGGCCCTGGTGGACGCGGTGCACGCGCTGACCGTGCAGAACGCCACGCGCTACGCGAGGGTCCCGGCGGGACAGGTCGGGCCCGAGGGGCGGGCGAAGTGCAAGCGGGACTACGCCTACACCGCGCAGCAGTCCCGCCGTGCGGCCAACGCGATCTACGAGGAGTGCGGCGGCAGCGGACTCGCGGAAAGCTCGGACCTGCAGCGGATCTGGCGCGACGCCAACGCCGCGGCCGCCCACCACGGCCTCACCTGGGACTGGCAGGCCGACCTCTGGACGAGGGCGGCCTTCGGCCTTCCCGTCCCGGGAGTGAACGCCTAGCGGTACCGGCCGGATTAATAAGGAAAGCCGGCGGGCCGGCCCGCCGCCGTCGCCACCGGGAACGAACCTGGCCGTCCAGCATGTGGACGGTTTCCGCGCGCCCCCGGCCGCGTTCGTAAACTAGGCGGGTGACTTCGGACAGCGGGGCAAGTCCCGTAACAACCACCATTGACCTGCGTGGGCGCGACGCGGCCGGCCTCACCCGCCGGGCGCTGGCCGGCGTCCTGCCGCGCGCCGCCCTCGACGTCGACCGCGCCGTGGACCTGGTCAAGCCGATCACCGAGGACGTGCGCGTCCGCGGCGGCGCGGCCGTCCGCGAGTACACGCATCGCTTCGACGGCGTGGACCTAGCGCACACCCGGGTGTCAGAAGAGGCCATCGAGCATGCGCTCGCCACGATCGACCCGGCGGTCAGGGACGCGCTCGAAGAGGCCGCGCGGCGCGCCCGCGTGGTTCACGAGGCGCAGTTGCCCGACCGCAGGGACAGCCTGCCCGCCGAGGGCCTCACGGTCTCGACGCGCTTCGTCCCGGTCGGTCGGGCGGGCGTGTACGTGCCCGGCGGGCTCGTGGCCTACCCGTCGTCCGTCGTGATGAACGTGGTGCCCGCCCAGGCGGCCGGCGTGGCGTCGATCGCGGTCGCGTCACCGCCGCAGCGGGAGTTCGGCGGCCTGCCGCACCCCGCGGTGCTCGCCGCCTGCGCCCTCCTCGGGATTACCGAGGTGCACGCGGTCGGCGGCGCGCAGGCCCTGGCCATGTTCGCCTACGGCACCGATCTTGACGGTGCGGTCGAGTGCGCCCCGGTCGACGTGATCACCGGCCCTGGCAACGTCTACGTCGCCGCCGCCAAGCGGATCTTGCAGGGCACCGTCGGCATCGACGGCGAGAACGGCCCGACCGAGATCGGCATCATCGCCGACCACACGGCCGACCCGGCGCACCTCGCGGCCGACCTGATCGGCCAGGCGGAGCACGACGAGCTCGCCGCCTGCCTGCTGATCACCACCGACGCGGGTACCCCGGCCAAGGTGGACGAGGAACTGGCCCGCCAGCTACCGCTCACCAAGCACCGGGAGCGCGTGCTCGCGGCCCTGGCCGGACAGGCCGGGTATGTCCTGGTGGACGACCTCGCCGCCGCCGTCCGGGTCTCCGACGCCTGGGCGCCCGAGCACCTGGAGGTGCAGACCGACGACGCCGCCACGGTGGCGAGCCAGGTCAGGAACGCGGGCGCGATCTTCGTCGGCCCCTACAGCCCGGTCTCGCTCGGCGACTACCTGGCGGGCTCCAACCACGTCCTGCCCACCGGCGGCACCGCCAGGCACACCAGCGGCCTGTCCGTGTACCCGTACCTGAAGGTCGTCAACGTCATCGAGTGCGACCGCGACTCGCTCGCCGCCGTGGCGCCGCGGGTCGACGCGCTCGGCGGCGCCGAGGACCTCGCCGCGCACGTCGCCGCCGTGCGGGTCCGCGTGCCCAAGGCCGGCGAGGTGACCCCGTGACCGCGAGCCCGGCGAACCCGGGCGACGCGATCCGCGCCCTCCTGCGGGCCGACCTGCGCCACCTGCACGCCTACGGCGCGCCCCAGCTGGACGTCCCGGTCCAGCTGAACACCAACGAGAACCCCTACGCGCCGAGCGAGCGCCTGCGCCGCGCCATCGCGGACGCGGTCGCCGGCGTCGCGGGCACGCTCAACCGCTACCCCGACCGGGACGCCGTCGACCTGCGCAAGGACCTCGCCGACTACCTCGGCCACGGCCTGACCGCACGGCAGCTCTGGGCCGCGAACGGGTCCAACGAGATCATCCAGCAGCTGCTCCAGGCGTTCGGCGGCCCCGGCCGCACCGCGCTCGGCTTCGAGCCGTCTTACTCGATGCACCCGCTGATCTCCCAGGTCACCGGGACCCAGTGGATCGAGGGCAGCCGCGACGCCGACTACGGCCTGTCCGCCGCCGCCGCGCAGGTACGCGCCCACCGGCCGGACGTGGTGTTCGTCACCTCGCCCAACAACCCCACGGGCACCTCGGTGCCGCTCGCGCTCATCGAGGAGGTCTACGACGCGTCGGACGGCCTGGTCGTCGTGGACGAGGCCTACGCCGAGTTCGTCCGCGCGGGCACGCCGAGCGCGCTGACCCTGCTGCCAGGCAGGCCGCGGCTCGTCGTCTCGCGCACGATGTCCAAGGCCTTCGCCGCGGCGGGCACCAGGCTCGGCTACCTCGCCGCCGACCCGGCCGTGGTCGACGCGCTGCTCCTGGTCCGGCTGCCGTACCACCTGTCGACGGTGACCCAGGCCGTCGCGCGCGCCGCCATCGCGCACCGGGACGAGCCGCTCGCGACCGTGGAGGCGCTCAGGCGGAGCCGTGACGACCTGGTCCGGTGGCTGCGCGAACGGGGCCTGACCGTGGCGGACAGCGACGCCAACTTCGTGCTGTTCGGCGTCTTCGACGACCGCGACGCCGTCTGGCAGGGCCTGCTCGACCGCGGCGTCCTCATCCGCAACACCGGCCCTGAGGGCTGGCTCCGCGTCACCGTCGGCACCCCCGCCGAGAATGACGCATTCAAGCAAGCCCTGACGGAGGAATGCACCCTATGAGTTTCACCCCAGGCACCCGCGTCGGCCGCGTGACCCGCGAGACGAAGGAGACACAGCTCCTCGTCGAGCTTGACCTCGACGGCCCGGGCCCGGTCGAGGTGGAGACCGGCGTCCCGTTCTTCGACCACATGCTCAACCAGCTCGGCAAGCACGGCTGCCTGGGCCTGACCGTCCGCACCAAGGGCGACATCGAGATCGACGCGCACCACACGGTGGAGGACACGTCGATCGCGCTCGGCCACGCGCTGAAAGAGGCCCTGGGCGACAAGTCGGGCATCCAGCGGTTCGGCGACGCGCTCGTCCCGCTCGACGAGACGCTCGTCCGGGTGGCGGTCGACCTGTCCGGCCGCCCTTACGTGGTCCACGAGGAACCGGACGGGATGTCCCCGATGATCGGTACCTACGACACCACGCTCACCAGGCACATCTGGGAGTCGCTCGCGTTCTCGGCCGGCATCTGCCTGCACGTGCACGTGCTTTACGGCAGGAACCCCCACCACATCGTCGAGGCGCAGTTCAAGGCCGTCGCCCGCGCGCTGCGCGCCGCCGCCGCCTTCGACCCGCGGTCCCCTGGCGTCCCCTCGACCAAGGGCGTCCTGTAATGACCCCCCGGGTGGTGGTCCTCGACTACGGCTCGGGGAACCTGCGCTCCGCCGAACGGGCCCTCGCCCGGGCGGGCGCCGACGTCACGGTGACCGCCGACCTGAACGCGGCCGCCGAGTGCGACGGCCTCGTCGTCCCCGGCGTGGGCGCGTTCGCCGCGTGCATGGCGGGACTGCGCGGCATCGGCGGCGAGAAGGTCATCGCCCGCCGGGTCGAGTCGGGCCGCCCCGTCCTCGGCATCTGCGTCGGCATGCAGGTCCTGTTCTCCGCGGGCGTCGAGTTCGGGCTCCGCACCGAAGGCTGCGGCGTCTTCCCCGGCACGGTCGAGCAGCTCGCCGCCCCCGTGCTGCCGCACATGGGCTGGAACACCGTCGCGCCCCCGGCGGGCTCCGCGCTGCTGCGCGGGATCCCGGACGGCACCCGCTTCTACTTCGTGCACTCGTTCGCCCTGCGCATGCGCGACGCGGCCCCGCTGCTGGCCGCGGGCGCGGGCCTCACGGTGACGGAGCACGGCGAGCCCTTCGCCGCGGCCGTCGAGCAGGGCCCGGTGACCGCCACCCAGTTCCACCCGGAAAAGTCAGGCGACGCGGGCGCGGCCGTCCTCGGTAACTGGCTAGGCACGCTGTGACCACGCCAGGGGCACGCTGCCCCGCATTTCAGGAAATCTCATGATTTCAACCCCAGGAGACGCTGTGACTTCGCTGGTTTTGTTGCCCGCCGTCGACGTGGCCGGCGGCCAGGCGGTCCGGCTCGTGCAGGGCGCCGCCGGATCGGAGACCTGCTACGGCGACCCGCTTGAGGCCGCGCTCGCCTGGCAGTCCGCCGGCGCGGAGTGGGTGCACCTGGTCGACCTCGACGCGGCCTTCGGGCGGGGCACAAACGCGGAGTTGCTCGCCGAAGTCGTCGGCAAGCTCGACATCAAGGTCGAGATGTCCGGCGGCATCCGCGACGACGCGTCGCTCGCGCGCGCCTTGTCGACCGGCTGCGCCCGCGTCAACATCGGCACCGCCGCCATGGAGAACCCGGACTGGGTGCGCGACGTCATCGCCGCGCACGGCGACAAGGTCGCGATCGGCCTCGACGTGCGCGGCCGGACCCTGGCCGCCCGCGGCTGGACGCGGGCAGGCGGCGATCTGTACGAGGCACTTGAGCGCCTCGACGCCGAGGGCTGCGCCAGGTACGTGATCACCGACGTGCTCAAGGACGGCATGCTCAAGGGGCCCAACCTCGATCTCTACCGCGACGTCTGCTCGCGCACGCTGGCCCCGGTCGTGGCCAGCGGCGGCGTCTCGTCCCTCGACGACCTGCGCGCCCTGGCCGGCCTCACCTCGATCGGCGTCGAGGGCGCGATCGTCGGCAAGGCACTGTACGCGGGCGCGTTCACCCTGCGGGAAGCCCTGGAGGCCGTATGACCGTCGCCGTGCGCGTCATCCCCTGCCTCGACGTCGACGCGGGCCGGGTCGTCAAGGGCGTGAACTTCGAGAACCTCCGCGACGCCGGCGACCCGGTGGAACTCGCCGCGCGTTACGACGCCGAGGGCGCCGACGAGCTGACCTTCCTCGACATCACCGCGTCAAGCGGGGGCCGGGACACGATGTACGACGTTGTCCGCCGCACCGCCGAGCAGGTCTTCATCCCGCTCACGGTCGGCGGCGGCGTCCGGTCGACCGCCGACGTGGACGCGCTGCTGCGGGCCGGCGCCGACAAGGTGGCGCTGAACACCGCCGCGATCGCCCGCCCCGAGTTGCTGGCGGAAGCCGCCAGGCAGTTCGGCTCGCAGTGCATGGTCTTGTCGGTGGACGCCAGGCGCGTCAAGCCGGGCCCGGTCGAGCCAGGGACAGGGCCGACCCCGAGCGGCTTCGAGGTCACCACGCACGGCGGTCGCACCGGCACCGGCATCGACGCCATCGACTGGGCCAGGCAAGCCACCGAACTGGGCGCGGGCGAGATCCTGCTCAACTCGATGGACGCCGACGGCACCGAGGCCGGCTTCGACCTCGAGCTCATCGGCCTGGTCCGCGCGGCCGTCACGGTCCCCGTCATCGCCAGCGGCGGCGCCGGCGCCCTCGCCCACTTCGGCCCCGCGATCGACGCGGGCGCGGACGCGGTGCTCGCGGCGAGCGTGTTCCACTTCGGCGCGCTGCGCATCGGCGCGGTCAAGGACGCCCTCCGCGCGGCCGGGCACCCGGTCCGCTAGCGACATCAACGGAACTGCAGGAACAGCCGCTGCGCGACCGTGCCGTGGCCGATGTCCGCCCCGTCCCACAGCGTGAAATGCTGCCCCGACTGGAAGCAGCCGTTCGCGTCGTCGTCGGGCACGGAGATGATCACCGGGACGCCCTTGTCGCCCGGCCGCAGCGGCCGGTCGTCGTCGGTGTACAGGACGGCGGGGAAGTAGTGCTGCTGCGTGGGCCGCTCGCAGGACGGCGCGCGGACCATGAGGCCGGGCACCCCGCTCAGGTACTGCCGCCTTGACCGCCCGGCGGCGTCCAGCGTGACCACGGCGGAGAACTTGAAGCGGCGCCAGGAGCCCGTGTGCCGCGGCGCCAGCGGCGCGCTCTGCGCGCCGGCGCGCGGCGCGGGCACACCTACGGGCACGGGCGGCAGGTAGCCGCCCCGTCCCGGGTCGAGGTCCGGGTTCTCGCTGTAGAGCGGGTCCCTGCTCGCGTGCGTGGCGTGGCAGTTCGGGCACTCGACGTTCCCGCTGACCGGGGCCTCACAGGGGACGCCGCCGTGCCGGTAGAAGGACCGGACGGCGCCGGCGTCGTCGATCTCCTGGTTGACCTGGTAACGCTCGGTCCATCGGACAGCGCAGCGCGCGCACGTGAACAGGTACGTCTCGACAGATATTTCTATGGTCACCTCGGCCTCCGGTCGCTAGCGTCGGCGTTCTTCCCTTCTGTCATGCCCCTCCGGGCTGGCGCTACTCAACTGGATATGGCCGGCCGCCGCGCCGGCGGCCGGCCATGCCCGTCTTTCGCCGTCCATCGGCCCGTCGCTGCTGACCTGCGGCTACCTGCCGGCGGGCCGTCCGGCGGCGGTTAGGCCGGCGCGGCGCCGCCCGCGGCCGCCATCGCGGCGCCGACGATGCCCGCGTCGTTTTGCAGGGTGGCCGGCACGATCTTCGCCTGCACCCCGGTCAGCAGCGGCACCCACTTTTCCGACTCCTTGCTGATCCCGCCGCCGACGATGATCAGGTCAGGGGACAGCAGCGCCTCAAGGTGCTGAAGGTACTCCGACACGCGCACGGTCCACTCCTTCCAGCTCCACCCGTGGTCGACCTTGCCGCGCTCGGAGGCGCGCCTCTCCGCGTCCTTGCTGCGGATCTCGATGTGCCCGAATTCCGTGTTCCGCACCAGCACCCCGTCGGTGAACAGCGCCGACCCGACCCCGGTGCCGAAGGTCAGCATCAGCACCGACCCTTGCACGCCCACGCCGGCCCCGAACCTCATCTCGGCGACCCCCGCCGCGTCCGCGTCGTTGAGCACCGCCACGTCGGTGCCGATGGCCTTGCCGAACAACCCCGCCGCGTCCGTGCCGAGCCATGACTTATCGACGTTCGCCGCGGAGCGGATGGTGCCGCCGATCACGACGCCGGGGAAGGTCGCCCCGGTAATACCCGTCCATCCGAACGATTGCGTGAGTTCCCTCACAACCTCCGTGACCGCGTCGGGCGTGGCGGGATGCGGGGTGGCGATTTTCTTCCGATCCGCGGTGAGCTTCCCGGTCGCGAGGTCCACGGGGGCGCCCTTGATCCCCGTTCCCCCGATGTCTATCCCAAAGGCCTGCATGTGCCTGATCCCTTCACGCCGAGGGGGTCCCGGCCCTACCCGGGGATGACCCTGACTCTTCCCTGACTCTTCCCTGACTCTGACTTCGCTACGGCCCTACCCGTGGCCGAGGTGACTATTATCGAATGTGCCCGAACTGAAAGGGGGCGCCGTTATGAACTGGGCCAAGGTCGGCGCTGTGGTTATCGGCGGTATCGTCGTCTTCTTCATTC
>Ga0335075_10006778_pt1 | contig 17680 bp, 14 predicted proteins | sample Lox_Sample_24_FD_206723 | JGI IMG/M metagenome (GOLD analysis project Ga0335075, IMG submission 206723) | Soil microbial communities from Loxahatchee National Wildlife Refuge, Florida, United States - Lox_Sample_2.4 | ecosystem: Environmental > Terrestrial > Soil > Wetlands | place: USA...
CCGAACACCGCCGGCTGCCATACCGCGAACGATGCGGTCCGCACGCTGCGGCTCGCCCGCGAAGCCGGCGGCTGGAACCTGGTGAAGCTGGAGGTGCTGGGACCACCGCCGACGCTCTATCCGGACATGCCAGCCACCTTCGAGGCGGCCGCGGCGCTCATCAAGGACGGGTTCGAAGTGATGGTCTATTGCGCCGACGATCCGGTTGCCGCGAAGCGGCTGGAAGAGATGGGCTGCGTCGCGATCATGCCGCTCGGTGCGCCGATCGGCTCGGGCCTCGGCGTGCAGAACCCGGCGATGATCTGGATGATGCGAGAGCAGACCAAGCTGCCGTTTCTGGTCGATGCGGGGGTCGGCACCGCCTCGGACGCGGCGATCGCCATGGAGCTCGGCTGCGACGCGGTGCTGCTGAACTCGGCGATCGCACACGCCCGCGAGCCGGTGCGGATGGCGTGGGCGATGCGTCTGGCGGTCGAGGCCGGGCGGCTATCGTACCTGGCCGGCCGAATGCCACGCCGGATGGGCGCCGACCCGTCCAGTCCGTTGACGGGGTTGATCCGGTAGCGTATCTTGTTCATCCTGTTCATGACGCCGTTGGCTATCCCGACGATTACTCGGCGCGCACGCCTTCGTTTTAGGATAGCCTTGACTGAGGTTGACAGACCATGTGTGGCTGGGAAGTCGCGCAGTGAAAGCTCTTATCAGGCTTATCTCTCCTGACTGGTTAGTGCAAGCCTATAGGGCACGTCACTACGCCAGAAAGGCCGCCCCCGAAGAATGCATCCTTCAGGAGCTGTGCCCTCGTGGTCTGGCCGCAGTTGATGTCGGTGGGAACCACGGTGGCTATACTTGGGTGCTTCGCACGATAGCCTCGGAAGTGCATACCTTTGAACCACAGCCGAATCTGGTGTCGCATCTTAGGTGCGCATTCCTTTTCGATCGTCGTGTACACATTTACAGAGTCGCTCTGTCCGATAAGCGAGGGTACGGCACATTGCGTATACCGTTTTATCAAAGTGGTTACTGCCTTGATGGACTGGCGACCATCGATCGCGCTAACACGCTGCAGGGCATGCAGATGAAGGAAGTCCACATCGAGACAGCCAAGCTTGATGACTACAACTTACGCGATGTAGGGTTCATCAAGATTGACGTAGAAGGTCATGAACTATCAGTATTGCAAGGAGCTTACGAGACATTATGTCGAAATCATCCTACTCTCCTGATCGAGGCCGCTGAAAGACATCGGCAAGGGGCTGTATCATCAGTCCGGTCATTTTTGGAGCCGCTCGGCTACAGGGGATGGTTTTCATTCAAAGAGCAGCGTCTGGATATAGAACGATTTGATCCGTTAATTCATCAGAGGCCAGATGCTGTCGATGACTTGGGGCACCGTCTCGCGGACTTTACTGCGGAGTTCGTGTTCAGCTGAAAATCTTGGCCGCGGATGGTGGTCTCGGTCAGAGCTTGGGGTTTCTCCGACCAAGCTCGTCCATGGCCCCGCGTGGATGCAGATCAGCGACGAACCCCCCCGGTCTCACTGAATGCCTACGTCCAAAATGGGGAGCCGGCGGTAGATCACGTACCGCCGGATCTCGCTGTGCACCCTGATCCCCAGGGCGCGATATATTCCGCCTCCCCTGGGATCAGGCGACCAGACTCGCTGCCATCTCCTCCTCGAGCGCGTAGGGGGTCGTGCCAGCCAAGTGGATTTCCACCACCGCCGCTCCATCCCGTGTCGAAAGCGCGAGCGGCAGCGCCGCGTTTCCGTCGGTCCACCGACGCAGGCCGGCGGCGTCGTGCTCGACCGGATGCCAGCCGTGCGTCAACGCCGGGTGGTCGGCAGGAACGTCGATCCGTTCGTCTCCCACGCGGATGCCAATCCGGTCGACAGCGACGCCGAGGCGACGCCAGTCGTCGGCGCGCCGGTTCGCCACGACAGGCATGCCGGAGCGGGAGGCAATCCGGATATCGGAGGCATCAGCGGGCAGCACGAAGACGTAACGATCATCCTCGACGGCGATCGGACGGAATTCGCGACCCCGCGCCACCAACCGAAGGTCCGGATCGCGGGTGACCGCAGGTGAGGGCCGGCGGTAGCCAAGCGAATCGGCACGCGCGGCAAGGCGCTCCCAAGCCGGCTCGATCTCCGCCGAGCGCAGGCGCAGCGGTGCGCACAGCCTATCCTGCCACTGCATCCTTTCGGGATCAATCTCGAGCTCGGGGTGCAGGGTCAGCGGACCATCGGTGTTGGCGAAGAAGCCCCTGTTGCCCGTGTCGATATAGCTTTCGGCCGGCAGGCCCTCGGCCAGTAGCACGTTGTGGTTGTCCAGCTCGACATGATAATAATGCACGGCTCGGAACGCTCTGTCTTGCACGATGGTCATGCCATTGACCAGCAGCTTGGCCGGAATGAGCTCGCCATCGATGAACAGGCAATGGTCGGGGGACACCAGCAGGTCCCGCTGCGGGACATTCTCGGCAAATGCGCCGCGGCGGATCCGGATGGGGAACAACGACTCCGGACGCCTATGGCTCGTCAGGTCAAGCCGCCGTTCGCCAATCCAACGAATCGGCCGCTGGTCGCCGCTGACGGTCAGCACCAAGTCGGCCTCCCGCAGCTCCTCGACCGCGATCTCTCCGCGCTGCGTAGCGATGCGCGTCCCGGCGACAAAGCAGACCGCGGTGATGTCGAGGAACAGCTCGGCTTTCCCGCTCGATGGATTGACCGCCGTCACCACCGTGGCGTCGAGCCCGGTGACACCAGGGGCTTCGCTGAAATTGGATAGCTGATACAGCAGCGTGGGCTCGCCAGTCTTGCTGATGCCATCGACGCTCAGGACAGTGCCGGACAGACTTGCCGTGTAGCTCGGATAAAGCTCCGTGAGCTCAAAATTGTGCAGCAGCAGCCCGTCGCCCACGCCGAAATTTTCGACCTTGTTCGCTGCAGGGCCATGCCATACCGCCGTCGCCGCCCACACGTAGATGTCCGCCGACGAGCTCGTATACTCGAACGTCCCCGTGTTCAAGAAATTCGGCAGTGAAAAGGTTCCGCCGACCTCCATCAAATCGTTGCTGGCCACGTGCCCATGTGGTCCAGTCGCCAGTACCGCGCCGGGATCGACGATGACGGTCCCGGAATTGGTGATTGCACCGTCAGAGATCAGCGTGATCCCCGATGCGATCTCCAGCACCGGGCTCGGCGACTGGTCAGGCAACGTGAAGTTGAGGACAGCGCCAGCAAGTTGATAGTTGTCATAGGAAACACCCGAGGAGCCCACCGGCTGATTGATGACCAACTCATCCCCCGGCGCGGGGAGCGTGCCCCCGACCCAATTGCTGGAGTCGCTCCAGGCATAGCTGTTCGTCCCCGAGAGGCTGACCGATTGGGTAAAGTGGATAACTGACGACATTCCGGGCGCTCCTTGCACGCTGCCAGAAGACTACCGCGCAGCATGCCCCGACCGCTGACGAAATGTCAACAAAGTGTTAACCCGGAACGGCGTGATATTTTCGCGGCCCACCCGCTCGCCGTTGCCCCCCCGGATGGCCGCTGTTATCCACCCCCCGCATGACCGTCAAAATCGTCCTTGCCGGCCCGCCGACGCACAACAGGAGCTGGTGGCCACACGCATGACGTGTGGACCTGCACAACCTGCAAGCGCGGGTGAGATGCCGGAGCGCGTGCTGGTCATCAGGCTCGGTGCGCTTGGCAACATGGTGCTGTCGCTCGGGCCGTTCGCGGCGATTCGGCGCTATCATCGCCAGGCTGCGGTCACGCTGCTGACCACCCCGCCCTATTCCGGCTGGATGGCCGCCTCGCCCTATTTCGACCGGCTCTGGGCCGACGGTCGTCCGGCTTGGTGGGACGCGCCCGGATTGTTCCGGCTGCGGCGGCAACTGCTCGCCGGCCGGTTCGACCGGGTGTACGATCTGCAGACCTCGGCCCGCAGCAGCCGCTACTTCCGATTGTTTCCCCGCGCCGCCCGTCCGCAATGGTCGGGGATCGCCGCCGGCTGCTCGCATCCCGACCGCGATCCGGCGCGCAACCACCTGCACGACATCGAGCGGCAGGCAGGCCAACTCCGGCAGGCGGGGATTCCCGAAGTGCCGCATGCCGACCTCTCGTGGAGCAGCGGCGACATCGCCCGATTCGGTCTGCCGGCATCCCTCGTGTTGCTGGTGCCCGGCAGTTCGGCGCATCGGCTGGCCAAGCGGTGGCCGGCGCGGCACTACGGCGCGCTGGCGAAGGCGCTGGCGAGCCGAGGGCTGGCACCGGTCGTGCTCGGCTCCGCCGCGGAGAAGAGGCTGGCCGCTGACATCGCCGAGTACGTGCCGGTGCTCGACCTGACCGGGCGGACGGATTTTGGCCAGCTTGCCAGCCTCGCCCGTGCAGCCAAACTGGCGGTCGGCAACGATACCGGTCCCATGCATCTCATCGCCGCCACCGGCTGTCCGTCGCTGGTGCTCTTCTCGCGTGCATCCGACCCGGCGCTCTGCGCGCCCCGCGGGCAGCGCGTGGCGGTGCGGCGCCGTCCGAACCTTGCCGACCTCGACGTCCCGGAGGTGCTCGCTGCCACAATGGATCTGCTGGCGCCCCAGGTTGCCGCAACCTGATGGCCGATAACCTGGCCGCGCACCCGCCGGCGACGCAACTGGCGGAGCCGTTCGACGGCGTTCCGGTTCCGCAGCGCTATTGGGCGATCCTTTCGATAGCACTCGGGTTGACGCTCGCGGTCCTCGACGGCGCCATCGCCAATGTCGCGCTGCCGACCATCGCCAGGGACGTGAACGCTTCGCCTTCCGATTCGATCTGGGTGGTGAACGCGTACCAGCTCACCGTGACCATCTCGCTGCTGCCGTTCGCCTCGGCCGGCGAGATCTTCGGCTACCGGCGCGTCTATCGCTGGGGGTTGGCCGTGTTCACCCTGGCCTCGCTTGGTTGCGCCCTGTCCGATTCGCTGCTCAGCCTCACGCTCGCGCGCATCATTCAGGGATTCGGCGCCGCCGGAATCATGAGCGTGAACGGCGCGCTGGTACGATTCATCTATCCGCGCCGGTTCGTCGGCCGCGGCCTTGCGCTCAATGCCACCGTCGGATCGATCTCCGCGGCGGTCGGCCCGACCGTGGCCGCGGCGATCCTGTCGGTGGCGAACTGGCCCTGGCTGTTCGCCGTCAACCTGCCAATCGGCTCGGCGGCGCTGCTGGTCGCTTGGCGCGCCCTGCCGCTCACGCCCCGCGCGCGCACCCGGTTCGACCTGCCGTCCGCTTTGCTGTCCGCGGTCTCGATCGGCATGTTGATCACCGCGATCGACGGATTCGGTCACGGCGAGCGCGCCGAGATCGTGATCACCGAGCTCGTCGTGGCGACGGTGATCGGGCTGTGGCTGATTGGCCGGCAGCTCACACGCACCTCGCCGCTGCTGCCCATCGACCTCATGCGCATCCCGCTGTTCGCATTGTCGGTCGCCACGTCGATCTGCGGCTTCATGGCACAGGGCATGGCGATGGTGTCGCTGCCCTTCCTGCTGGAGAACACGCTGGGCCGGAACGAGGTGCAAACCGGGCTGCTGATGACGCCATGGCCGCTGACGGTGGCGGCCATCGCTCCGTTGGCCGGACGTCTGGCGGATCGGTACAAGGTAGGGATCCTGAGCGGAACGGGGCTTGCCGTGTTTTGCGGCGGGCTGGCGTTGCTGAGCACGCTGCCGAGGCATCCGTCCGGCGTCGATATCGTCTGGCGCATGATGGTGTGTGGGCTTGGCTTCGGCTTCTTCAACACGCCGAACAACCGCGCGATCATCACCTCGGCGCCGCGCTCGCGCACTGGCGGCGCGAGCGGCATGCAGGCCACCGCGCGCCTGCTCGGCCAGACGACCGGGGCGGCGGTGGTGGCCCTGGTGTTCGGCGTGGTCGCGACCCATGGGCCACTGGTCACGCTGCTGGTGTCGTCGGCGGTCGCCGGCGTGGCCGCAGGCGTAAGCTTCCTACGGATGGTGGAGGGCGGGGGGCCGGCGGGGTAAGCCGCGTTCGGAAAGCTGCCGTGAGCGCAGGCAGCCTGGAATGCGTCGTCACTCAGCCGTAACGTCGGCTATCCGAGGTCGAGCGTGGCCAACGCACGGTCCAACGTATCGACGATCTGATCGCATTCGGCGCGCGTGATGACCAATGGCGGCGACAGAGTAATCGTGTTGCCGTATCCGCGACCGCCGGCGCGTCCGACCAGCAGGCCTTTATCGCGGCAGAAATCGGCAGTCGCGGCTATCTGCTCGGGACCCACAGGCTCCTTCGACGTACGATCCTTCACGAGCTCGACGCCCAGCAACAGGCCCTTGCCGCGCACATCGCCGACCACCTCGTGACGCATCAAGGTGCGTAGGCCGTCGAGCAGATAGGCGCCCATCTCGGCCGAGCGGTCCGCCAGGCGTTCCGCTTCGATGATTTCGATGTTGCGTAAGGCGACCGCGGCCGCGACCGGATGACCGCCATAGGTGTTCACCTGCCCCACCTGACGGTTCTCCGACGCTTCGCCGTAGAAGCTCTGGAACACGCTGTTCTTCACCATTGTCGCGGCGATCGGCATATAGGCGCTCGAGATACCCTTCGCGATCGCCATGACGTCCGGAGAAATGCCGTAGTGCTGGTGGCCGAACATCTTGCCGGTGCGGCCGAAGCCGTTGATCACCTCGTCGACATGCAGAAGGATGCCATACTTGCGGCACAGGCCTTCGACTTCCGGCAGGTACTCGTCCGGCGGCACGGCGACGCCGATGCCGCTCATGATCGGCTCGACCAGCACCTCGGCGACCGAGTCCGGTCCTTCGCCGAGAATCGTGGTCTCCATGTTCTTCACGCAGGCCAGACCACAGCTTGGATAGCTCAGGCCGAACGGACAGCGGTAACAATGCGGCGGCGCGACGTGCACGAAATCGCCCGAATATGGCTCGAACTTTCCCTTGCGCTCGCCCATTCCGCCGGCGTCCAGGGTGGCAAGCGTGGTGCCGTGATACGCGAAGTAGCGGGTGATCGTCTTGTACCGATAGTGCCCCGGATATTCGTGCTTCATGTACTGGCGGGCGATCTTGAACCCGGCCTCGTTCGCCTCGGAGCCCGAGTTGACGAAGTAGGTGTGATAGCCGCCGCCCATCAGCCCGTTGACCTTTTCCGCCAGCGCGGCGGCGGGCGCGTTCATCGCGGTGTGCGGGAAGTATGCCAACTGCCGGAGTTGCTCGGCCGCGACATCGGCGAGCTCGACGCGGCCATAGCCGATATTCACGCACCAAAGCCCGGCCATGGCATCGAGGTAGCTCGTCCCATCGGCGTCGAACACCGTCGAGCCCTGCGCGTGGGAGACCACCATCTGCCTGTTTTCCAACACCTTGTGCTGGACAATCGGGTGCAGGACATTGCCCAGGTCCTGCTTAACTATGCTCTTGCGGACCTCCGGGTCGGGTGCATTTGCGAGCGACATGTCTGCCTTTCTGGTTGTCCCATGGCGGACAACGCGGTTGTTTGAGGTTCTATATCATTGGTGCGGTGCTATAGCAAATTCCGCCGTCTGACTGTCGGCCACCTGAACGGTAATGCCGGGCCTTCCCTCCCATCTATTTCTACTGTCAAGAGAAGGATGTGGGCTGGCCGAGAACGGCCCGGCCATCCGAATAGGTCACACCTTCCGCGTCTTGTCGTAGCGGATAAAGTCCGACTGCGGGCCAAGATGGAATCCATCGACGTTCTTACGCGCCAAAGCAACATTGTTCTCCTGGAGCATGAACACTATGGGCGACCGGTCCCAGGCTTGCTGCTGCATCTTATGATAGAGATCAATGCGCTTTTCCGTGTCCAATTCTGCGGCGGCCTGCGAAACCTCGGCCGTCAACTCCGGATCGTGGAAATGACAGCGCCAGGCGATGATTTTCATCGGGCTGTTGTCTGAATCGTCAGGATTGGAGTTGAAGGCCTGGGCGTTCGAATTTGGATCAAAATAGTCCGGGAACCACTCGTTGATGACCAACTGATGCTGGCGCGCTCGCATCTTCGTGAAGACTTGCTTGCGCACCCCGGCGATAAGCGAAACCTTGATGCCCACCTGCGCCAGGTCCGCCTGGATCGCCGCGGCGATATCGGAATACGGCTTCTCGGAATAATGATCCAGGGTTGCGGTAAAGCCCTGAGAATAACCCGCCTGCGCCAGCAGCGCCTTGGCCTTGTCAGGATCGTGCTTGAACGGATTGGTGTTCACCGCGCCCAGGATCATTGTCGGCTCGAACCCCTGTTGCACGATATAAGTATCCGCGACGATGTTTTTCTGGATTCCCTCGTAGTCGATCGCCCATTTGAGCGCCTGGCGCACCTCGGGCTTGGCAAACGGCGCATAGGCCTCGTTGCCGGCGATATACATCTGGTTGGTCGACGGCGAGGTATACCGGCGCAGGTTGGGATCGCCGGCACTGGCCTTGAGCTGATCGCTGGTCAGATCTCGCGCCATATCAATATCGCCACGTTGAAGCAACAAAAGCTGCTCCGCCGGCTCTTTCACGTGGCGAATGAAGATGCGCTTTGTGGCAGGCGGAGTGGTGGCATGCGGGTTAGCGTCGAGGATGATGTGGTCCTCTGCTTGGAAAGACGTGAGCTGATAGGGACCGTTGCCGGCGGAATGACTGTTGAGCCACTGATTGCCGAGGTCGTTGTTCACCTGATGCGCGAGCGCCGTCTCCTTCTCGACGACGCCGCCGACTTCCGCCGACAGGCAATACAGAACAAAACTCGTCGCTGCTGGCTTCGGCAGCTCCATCACCAGTGTGTGCGGGTCGGTCGCGCGAATCAGTTGCGCGACGTTGTCCTTGTTGAAGCCGAACTGGGTGATGATGAAGCCCGGTGTCAGGTTCATCGTGACGGCGCGATGCAGCGAGAACTCGGCATCCGCCGAGGTCATCGGCTTACCCGAGGCGAAACGCGCGTCCTTGACCAGATGGAAGGTGAATGTTTTGCCGTCCGACGACACCTCCCAATGCTCGGCAAGATCGGGGCCGATCTTGCTCAGATTATCAAGGTAGGGGGAAACGATCTTCCGATAAATGTTCACTCCGACTTCGATGGATGTGAACTCGTACGCCTGCTGCGGATCGAGCGCGACGATGTCGTCGATCCCCTTGCCCATCACGATCATATTGGCAGGCGTGGCGCCGGCCGCCCGGCGGGCAGCAAGCGGAGCGGTAGCGGCGGCCGCTCCCGTAGCCATAAGCGTGCGGCGTGTCAGCATCACGATTCCTCCCCAACCCCCACACCCTAATCCCAGGCAGGTCGGAGCGAAAGTGCGCTACTGGTACCGACCTTCCAAATAGTGCACCAGCGGATTGTGCTTGTCCGGCCGCATCATGTGCCGGAACACCCGGCTGGGTCGGCCGAGATGCCGCCGCCTGTACTCCGCGGCGTTGAACCCCGGCGACGGATCCACATCCTCCAGCATCCCGGCTTGCAGATAATGGGCGAATGGATCGCGGTTCGGCCCCAGCTTCGCCCCCACACGCTGCACATACCAAGCCGCATCGAACAACGAGTTCGGGCTGTACGCCTGCCGCCGGCGATGGGCGAGATAATGCGCCAGCGCGTTTTCCTCCGCGCCGATCCCATGGCGCTCCCGGTACCACGCCGGATCGAAATAGATGATTGGCCGCCGCCCGGCTGCCTCGCCCTCCAGGATGTAGTGAACCAGCGGATTGATCCGCATCCGGGCGACACGCGGATTGGTACGCAGATACCAGTTGCTGTCGAAATAGAGGTTCGGCTTTCGCCCTTCCCGCCAGCCGAAGCGGCAGAAATGCAGCACAGCGTCCAGCGCCGCCTCGTGCACGTCGCTGCCGTTGATCAGGTAGTAGTTGGGATCCAGCAGTCCGGAACCCCCGACAACCGACGAATCGGGCGACGCCTCACGCCCCTCCCGTGCCGCGTCATCCATCGCGCGGGCGAACGGGTCTTCGCCCGCCTCGACCACCGCACGATACGCCGGCAGCAATGGCACGGCATAAAGCTCGGGCGAGGGCGCAAACCGCCCACTCGGGCGCGACCCGAGGAAATGACGCAACGCCACGTCCTCATCCGGGATGCCGTAGACGGTCCTGTACCACCCCGGATCGAAATACCGCATCGGCTGGCGACCCTCGCGATCGCCGTGCCGCGCATAATGCAGCAGCGGATTCAATCCGGCAGCGGCAACGTCCAGATTGCGGCTCAGATACCACGCGGTGTCGAAATAACGATTGGGGCCGCGGCCCTCCCGCCAGCCGAACCCGCACCAATGCTCCAGCGGATCGAGTGCCGCCGCCTCGACATCCGGATGGACCCGGACATACCACTCGCGATCGAACAGACCGGAGGCCGCAAGCTCCGCTACCTCGGCCGCCGCACTCATTGCGCGGCCAGCGTCGCCGCCTCGGCCTTGAGCCGGGCCGCAAGCGCTGTCGTGGCTTCCTCGATCACCGCCTCCCACGAGCCCGGCGAGCGCTGACGGAACAGCCGTGCCGTCGGGTACCACGGGCTGTCCGAGCGGTCGAGCAGCCAGCGCCAGTCGCTCGCTTTGGGCAGCAGGATCCACACCGGCTTGGCCAAAGCGCCGGCCAGATGACCCATCGCCGTATCGACGGTGATCACCAGATCCAGATTGGCGATCAACGCGGCGGTCTCCTCGAAGTCGGACAGCGCATCAGAAAGATCGGTCAGACCGGGGAAATACGCCATTGCCGCTGCGTCCGCCGCCGGCAGCGGCTTCTGCAACGACACGAAGCACGCCGACCCCGCCCGGGCCAGCGGCGCGAGCCGCTCCAGTCGGATCGAGCGGCGCCGATCATTGGGATGCGTAGGCCGCCCGCTCCAGGCGATGCCGATGCGCGGCCGAAGGCGCGGAAGCTCGCGATCCAACCTCTCGGCCCAGCCCGCCATGCGAGCCGGATCCGGAGTCAGGTAGGGCACCCTGTCGGGGATCGTCTCCAGCCTAGTATGGAACAGTCCCGCCAGACTCGACAGCCGCGTGTGCGCTGCATGTCCGGGGATCTCGTTCCAGCGGTGGCAGCAGACGCCAACCCCTGGAATGCGGGCGAGCAGCGGCGCCATCTCGGCGCTGCAGCCCAGGATGACCTGCTCGCACCGTTCCGCCGCCATCGGGATGTAGCGGGCGAACTGGATGGTATCGCCATAGCCCTGATCGCCGATCAGCAGGAGCTTGCCGCCGGCAATCCGCATCCCGTTCCACGGTGCGGAGGTGATCCGTGGCAACTGGCCGCGGCCGGCTTCGGTTTCATTGCGCCACTCGTACTCGATCCAGCCCGGCTCCAGCTCGCCCCGCGCGAGCAGATTCTGGGCCAGCGCGAGCCGCGCGTCGGCATGCGACGGATTGAGCCCGAGCGCACGCAGCAGACAGGCGATGGCCCGGTTGCGGTCGTCGAGGTCGGTCAGAACGAGCGACAAGTTGACCAGGTTGTCGGGACTGTCCGGCGCCAGCCGCACCGCCTCCTGGCCGGACGCCACGGCCTCCTCCATCCGGTTCATAATGCGGTAGAGCGAGCACAGATTGGCATGCCAGGCGCCGACGCCGGCATGGCGCTTGACGGCACGCTCCAGCAACCCGATAGCGCGCTCCGGCTGGCCGGTATGGGCCGACACCACTCCGAGCAGGGCGAGTGCCGTCGGGTGTTCGGGCGAGGTCGCCAGCACATCGTTGCAGATGCCGCCGGCTTCGCCCCAGCGCTTGGCCTGGGCGGCCGCCTGCGCGCGGGCCAATGCCTGCTCGAGCGCCTCTTTCGCCGCCGCGGCAGGGTTCGATCCACTCATGGTACTAAGAAACTTCCCTCCCCTTGCGGGAGGGGACGGGGGAGGGGCGAGGCGACCGCAATCCGATCCGCCCCAACGACCGCTGGTATAACATTGTGGCTCCCACTTGGTATCAGAAAGTCAGCAGGCGCGCGATATCCTTGCCACGCTCCGCCGGGGCGTCGAAGTCGATCGCCGGTCCGACCGGGACGATGGCGGTCGGGCTAATCGATTTGTGGCTCATATAGTAATGCCGTTTGATATGAGTAAAGTTCACGGTCGATGCGATCCCCGGCCATTGGTACAGGTCGCGGACATATGCCCACAAATGCCGGTAATCCACGAGCCGCCGTATATTGCACTTGAAATGGCCGACATAGACCGAATCGAAGCGCACCAGCGTGGTGAACAGGCGGATATCAGCCTCGGTCAGCGCGTCGCCGCACAGAAAGCGTGAGTGGGCGAGCCGATCCTCCAGCCAGTCCAACGTCTCGAACAGAGGCAATACAGCTTCCTCATACGCTGCCTGGGTAGTCGCGAATCCGGACCTGTAAACGCCATTGTTGAGGGTTTCGTAAATGCGCGCGTTGAGCGCGTCGATCTCCTGCGCCAGCGCCGCTGGATAATAATCCCCCGGTTTGGCGCCAACGCCCTCGAAGGCGCTGTTGAACATGCGGATGATTTCCGCCGACTCGTTGTTGACGATGGCCTGGGTGTGCCGGTCCCACAGCACAGGAACGCTGGCCCGGCCGGTGTACTGCGGGTCGGCGCGCGCATAGATTTCGTGCAGGTAGCGGCTGTTGAACAGCAGGTCGGGGATGACGCCTTCGCCCGGGGTGAAGGTCCAGCCCTGTTCGGCCATCAGCCAGTGCGTGACCGAGACCGATACGACCTGCTCGAGCCCCTTCAGGACGCGCATGATCAGCGTCCGGTGGGCCCAGGGGCAGGCGAGCGACACGTAAAGGTGATAGCGCCCGCGCGCGGCTGCGAAACCGTCGTGGCCGGTCGGGCCCGGCCGCCCGTCGGGCGTGACCCAGTTGCGAAAGGCGGCCGGCGCCCGTTCGTAGCGACCGCCGCTCTTCGAGCGGTCGTCCTCGCGATCTTGCCAAACCCCGTCGATCAGCAGGCCCATGTTTGCCCTCGGTCTGCTCGGCCCTCGGCCGGCCTGGGAACCTTGTGAGGCGAAACCGGCGCCCTCCGGGGAGCAAGTCCGCGCGCAAGAACCTTCCGCTTATACGATGGAAGCAGGTCGGGGGGTACAGTCAAACAAAATTGCCGCGTCCTACTGGCTGGCCCAAACGATCCGGTGCAGCCACGTCACCTCGGCGAGATCGAAGCTGTAGTCGGGATGCGCCGGATTGAGGCTGCGGAGCTCGATGCGCCGCGCCGAGCGACGGGCCAACTGTTTGGCCATCACCTCGCCCTGGGTGGTACGGGCCACAACCCGGTCGCCGCGGCGGATCGGCGCGGCCGGGGAGACGATGATCATGTCGCCGTCACGATACACGGGTTCCATCGAATCGCCGCTGATCTCCAGCGCGTAGGCGTTCGGATCGGCGATCTCCGGCAGGCTCACCTCGTCCCAGCCGCCGCCCACCGGGTAGCCGCCATCGTCGAAATATCCGGCCGAGCCGGCCTGGGCCAGGCCGATCAGCGGGATGCGCCGGTAGGGGCGGCCTCCGGCCGACAGCGTGCGTGCGCCGGTCACCAGGGCGGTGAACGCCTCCAGGCTGGCCCCCGTCGCGTCCAGGACCTTGGCCACGCTCTCGGTGCTCGGCCAGCGGGAGCGCCCGTCCTGCATTATTCGTTTGGAGCGGTTGAACGTTGTGGGGTCCAGCCCGGCCCGCTTGGCAAGGCCAGATGCCGACAGCCCATTCTCCGCTGCCAGTGTGTCGAGTGCGCGCCAGATGTCTTGGTGCTTCATGGAGCCAACCTTTCCTCCCGCAGGGGCTGAGCGACCCGCGAATCGGGCCGGGAACCAGTTTCCTAGGATTCCGTCCCAAAGGGAATAGGAAAATTCACAAAAAGGCTTGCCATGGTGTGCAACCTGCGGTTATTCTGTTCTCGCTTCGTTCAGCCAATGCGTGCAACGACACCAGGAGATGATCACATGTCCGCCCTTGCCCAGAACTGCCGCCCCACCCCCGGGCCGAACCTACCGCCTGTCAAGCTGCGGGCCGAGCCGTTCCGCAGCGTCGATGAAGCATGGTTCTGGACGATGGCCGCCCTGACTGCCCGCCATGCGGGAGCGTCCCGCTCTTCGGCAGCCGGCAAGATCGCCCGCCCCTGCGAGCCTGACGATGTCGTGAAATGCCTGGACACACTCTATCGCCGGCGCCGGATCGATCTCCTGCATGCCCGCATCCTGCGCATCTGGGGCGAGCGGCAGACTGCGCCGAACCCGGCCTTCGCAGCCGAACGTTGCGACTGGAGGCTTTGGCGGGAGGCGCTTGATCGCCTGGAATGGCTGCTTCGGGTCAAGGGCATCGTAGGGTGACCGTACGATTAAAGGAAAATTATCCTTGACCAGCCCGGATTACTGCCTATAATAGAGCCATCAGCGGGCGACATGCGCCCGGTGATCTTCTCCTCCTCCAACTCGGGCCGCTGTCTCTGACAGCGGCCCTTTTTTCGTGTACGAAAGGGATGCCCAAGATGGCCTTCTCCATCCGCAATCTGTCTGTCCTCGCCTATGCCAACGGGTTCACGCTCTGGCACTACAAAGCCGGCAGCGACCGCCTGGACGATGTCGGGGCAAAGGGCTTCTTCCTCGATGCCGAGGACATGCTGGCGAACGGCGACATCATGATGGTCTCGGCCTCGGATGGCGCCCGTCTCCTTTGCTTCGCCCCGAGTGGTTCGGGCGCGAACACCGTCACGGCGTGGCCTCTCTCTTGAGAGGTCAGGTCTTCAGCACCTCACGCGCGTGCCGCGCGCGGCCGGTCTCGGTGATCTCGAATCGCCGGTCCGGCCGCTCGCGCGCCAGCCCCATGCCGGCCAGCCGGCGCAGGCATGGGCCGTCCTTCTGGTCCGCCGGCCGCCCAGGCGGACCACACAGCACCAACCGGTGCAACGCCGAGCGGCAGCAGGTCTCCAGGTAGGGCTCGTCCCACATCGGGGCGAGTGTCGGGCCGGTGGCCCGGAGCGGCAAGCCGCCCGTCTCCAACTCCACCGCACGTACCTCGTCGAACTGCGGCCAGGTAAGCGGGGAATGGTGGCGGGATTCGAGACAGAGCTCACCGAGGGTACGAAGGTCGGCGAGGAGCACACCACTTGAAGGCGGGCTAAACGTGCCGGAACGGACTGTATCTCCCGGCTGAGCGGCTACGCGCGGTGCGCCGCATAAGAAATGATCTCGGCGCTCTTCGCACCGCTCGGCGGCCTCTGTGTCGGTTCCAAAGCCGACAAAGTCCGAGGCCGTGCGTGGCCTTCGATATCCCGCTAAAGCGGTTCTGATGCATCCCCGGTACGCCTCCGCCCTGATGCCACTCCTGCGCTGGCTCGAGCCGGAACGCGCTCATCGGCTGGCCCTTATCGGTTTGCGCCTCGGCCTGGGTGGACACGACCGCTCCGCCGACGATCGGGGGCTTGCCGTCCGGGCGCTCGGACTCCGCTTCGCCAATCCGATCGGTCTCGCTGCCGGCTTCGACAAGGATGCCGTCGCGATCAAGGGACTGGCCCGGCTCGGCTTCGGCTTCATCGAGACCGGCACCGTCACGCCCCGGCCGCAACCCGGTAACCCGAAGCCGCGCATCTTTCGGCTCGAGACCGACCAGGCCATCATCAACCGGCTCGGCTTCAACAATGGCGGGATCGAAACATACCGCCTCCGCCTGCGCGCCGCAGCCAGCGCCGCGATACCAATCGGCGCCAATCTGGGCATCAACAAGGAAGGCGCCGATCCGGAACGGGACTACCCGGCGCTGATCGCGGCGGTCGCGCCGCATGTGCAGTACGTCGTGGTCAACGTGTCCTCGCCGAACACGCCCGGCCTTCGCGAGCTTCAGCAGGAGGCGCGCCTGCGCGACATCCTGGCCGCCGTCGCCGCGCGCGTGCCCAGCCGGCCCCCCCTGCTCCTGAAGATCGCCCCCGATCTGCCGCCGGATGCCCTCGAAGCGATTGTGGAAACCTGCGTCCAGGCCAGCGTCGAGGGCCTGATCGTCTCCAACACGACCGTCTCCCGCCCCCCAGGGCTCGCATTGCCGCTTGCCCACGAGGCGGGCGGCCTGTCCGGCGCGCCGCTGCGCCCACTCGCCACCGCCACGCTCGCCCGGGCGCACCTGCTGGCCCGTGGGCGGCTCTGCCTCGTCGGCGTCGGCGGCGTATTCTCCGGCCATGATGCGCTGGAGAAGATCCGGGCAGGGGCGTCGCTGGTTCAACTCTACACCAGCCTGGCCTACGCTGGGCCGGCGCTGATCCCCCGGCTGAAGGCCGAGCTCGCCGCCGCGTTGCGCGACGTAGGGTTCGCCAGCGTCCAGGATGCGATCGGCACCGACGCCGAACGGCTGGCAGGAGCTGCGTGATGGACCATCTTCCCGGCTTCGCCCCGCTGGCCGCCCGTTACGACGGCTTCGTGCTCGATCTTTGGGGCGTCATCCACGACGGCATCAAGGCCTTTCCGCACGCCGTGGACTGTCTGCGGGCCCTACGTGCCAGTGGCAAACGCACGCTGCTGCTTTCCAACGTGCCGCGTCCCAATGGCGCCGTGCAGGCGATGATGCGCCGGATGGGAATTGCCGACGACCTCTACACGCATCTGCTCACCAGCGGCGCGGCCGTGCGCCAGGCGCTGATCGACCCGCCCGACCTGTGGTGGGCCGAGTTGGGACGCCACGTCTTCCATCTCGGCCCGGAACGCGACCTTCCCATTCTCGACGGCTTGCCGCTGGACCATGTCGAGGCTCCGTCGCAGGCCAATTTCGTGCTCAACACTGGCCCGGACGACCATCGAAACCCGAGTGATATTCAGGAGTTCGAGACGGTCCTTCAGGACTGCGCCCGCCACTGCCTGCCAATGATCTGCGCCAACCCGGACCTCGAAGTGATCCGTGGCGGCGTGCGCGTGCTCTGCGCCGGAGCGCTCGCACTGCGCTACCAAACGCTCGGCGGCGATGTTCGCTCGCTCGGCAAGCCGGATCCGGCAATTTACCAGCCGGTCCTGGAGCGGCTCGACCTGCCGCCCGCCCGCGTGCTTGCGGTTGGCGATGCCCTGCGCACCGACATCGCGGGAGCCGCCGGCGTCGATCTGGATGCGTGCTGGGTAATGGGCGGCCTGCACGGCGCAAACCTTGTTCGGCCCGACGGCAGCTTCGACACCGCCAAGGCCGAGACGGAAGCGCACGAGGCCGGCCTGTCGCCAGTGGCGACCATCCCTCGCTTCGCCTGGTGAGTCGACACGCGGCAATCAGTTAGGGGCATTGACCCGCCCCACGTGCTCTCAGGCGGCCTGCGCCTCCGCCAGCGCCTTCCACACCGTCTGCGGCGTTGCCGGCATGTCGAGATGCCGAACCCCATCACCCGCCAGCGCATCGATGATCGCGTTGATCACTGCCGGCGGACTGCCCACCGCACCCGCCTCGCCTGCGCCCTTCACCCCAAGCGGGTTGGTCGCGCAAGGAATCTCCAGCAGCTCCACTTCGATATCCGGCAGGTCGTCAGCCCGCGGCAGCGCGTAGTCCATGAATGTCCCAGACAGAAGCTGCCCGGAGTCCGGATCGTATGCGGTGCGCTCCATCACCGCCTGACCGTAGCCCTGCGCCACCCCGCCCTGCACCTGCCCCCGCACGATCAGCGGGTTCACCGCCTTGCCGAAATCGTCGCAGACGACGTAGCGCAGCACCTCGACTTCGCCGGTCTCGGGATCGACCTCGATCTC
>Ga0335075_10006779_pt1 | contig 17680 bp, 14 predicted proteins | sample Lox_Sample_24_FD_206723 | JGI IMG/M metagenome (GOLD analysis project Ga0335075, IMG submission 206723) | Soil microbial communities from Loxahatchee National Wildlife Refuge, Florida, United States - Lox_Sample_2.4 | ecosystem: Environmental > Terrestrial > Soil > Wetlands | place: USA...
ACCGGCGCCGGGCTTGGCGGCTTGATCGAGCCCGACGCCGTGCTCGATTTCGGCAATTCCGGCACCGGCGCGCGTCTTGTCATGGGCGCGGTGGCGACGACGGGGATTTCGGTCTCCTTTACCGGCGATGCTTCGCTCCGCAACCGTCCAATGCGGCGCGTGCTCGAACCATTGACGCGCTTCGGCGCACGCTATGTCGCGCGCGAGGGCGGCTTGATGCCGCTGATGGTCACGGGCACTGCGCATCCCATCTGCATCGAACACGAGGTGGAGGTCGCGTCGGCCCAGGTGAAATCTGCGCTGCTGCTGGCGGCTCTCAACGCACCGGGGCGTACGTATATTTCGCAAGCTGCGCTGACGCGCGATCATACCGAGCGGATGCTCAGGGCGTTCGGCGCGGAGATTGCGGCGGAGCAGCGCGGCGATGGTGGCGAAGCGATCGCAATCACGGGTGAGGCGGAGCTTCGTCCTGTGCCCATTATCGTGCCCGCCGATCCGTCCTCTGCGGCATTTCCGCTGGCGGCGGCGCTGCTTGTGCAGGGCTCCGAGGTCGCGCTTCCCGGCGTGCTGCTCAATCCGCGCCGCGCAGGTCTGCTTGAGACGTTGCGCGAGATGGGGGCGACGTTTGCAATCGAAAACACCCGCGAAAGCGGCGGAGAAGAAATCGCCGATATCGTGGCGCGCGCCTCGCTGCTGCACGGCGTCGAGGTGCCGCCGGAGCGTGCGCCCGCCATGATCGACGAATATCCGGTTCTCGCCGTGCTCGCGGCGTTTGCGGAGGGACGTACGGTCATGCGCGGGCTTGCGGAATTGCGCGTGAAGGAAAGCGATCGGCTGGCGGGGATTGCGCGCGGGCTCACAGCGATCGGCGCAAATGTCGAGGAACTCGAAGACGGGCTGATCGTGTACGGCGTGGGACCGGATGGCGTGAAGGGCGGCGGGCGCGTTGCCACGCATATGGATCACCGCCTTGCAATGGCGTTTCTTGTTGCCGGTCTCGCGAGCCGCGAGTCCGTGTCGGTCGATGATTCCACCATGGTGCGCACCAGCTTTCCGAATTTCCGTCAGATGATGCGCGCGATCGGCGCAGACATCTCCGTACCCGTCCGGTGACACGGCCCGTGATCATTGCGGTCGACGGCACTGCGGCGTCAGGCAAGGGAACGCTGGCCAAGCGCCTCGCCGTTCATTTCGGTTTTGCCCATCTGGACTCCGGTTCGCTCTACCGCCTGACGGCGCTGAAAATCTTGCAGGCGCAGGGCGATGCCGGCGATGAAGCGGCGGCCGTTGCCGCGGCGCGCGCCGTCGATCCTGCCGATGCGGAGAGATACGATCTGCGGGGTGACGAGATCGCACAAGCGGCATCGGTCGTCGCCGCCTTTCCTGAAGTGAGACACGCACTTCTCGATTATCAGCGGCGCTTTGCAGCTGCACCGCCCGAGGGAGCATGCGGTGCGGTCATCGATGGGCGCGATATCGGCACGGTCGTCTGTCCCGATGCCGATGCAAAACTGTTTGTCGATGCCGATCCGCAGATTCGCGCGCAGCGGCGTTGGCTTGAACTTGCGCGGGCCGGCGCCGACATCTCCCGGGACGCCGTGCTCGCCGACATTCGTACGCGGGATGCGCGCGACCGCAGCCGCAGCGTGGCACCGCTCCGGCCCGCGGCCGACGCGGTCTTGCTTGATACCACCGGGTTGGATATAGACGCTGCGTTCGCGGCGGCCCTCGAACTGGTCAAGCCCAGGATCGAGGAAGCGCTCGCAGTCCGCCACAGGGGTTGAAGGAGACCCGGCGGGCTCGCCAGGGCAGGCTTGCGGACCAACTCCCGGATTTGCTGCCGCGAGGCTCTCGCGGCGAATTCGCTGCTCGCGCGGCCGGTATCCCGCCGCGGAAATCGCAACTTTGAAAGGACTGCAAACAGATGGCACGTGTCGCCGAATCCATTTCCACTCCCAGCCGCGACGATTTCGCCGCGATGCTGGAGGCCAGCTTTGAAACCCGCGCACCGGCGGAAGGCGCCGTGGTACGCGGCCGCGTGGTCGCGATCGAAAACGACTACGCAATCGTCGATGTCGGCCTGAAGACCGAAGGCCGCGTGGCGCTCAAGGAATTCTCCATGCCGGGCCAGCCGCCCAATGTGGAGCCGGGCAGCGAGGTGGAGGTCTATGTCGAGCGCATCGAGAACGCGTTGGGCGAGGCGGTGCTGTCGCGCGACAAGGCGCGGCGGGAGGAAAGCTGGATCCGGCTCGAGCGCGCCTTCAATGAGCAGACGCGCGTGACCGGCGTCATCTTCGGCCGCGTGAAGGGCGGCTTCACCGTCGATCTCGACGGCGCCGTGGCGTTCCTTCCGGGAAGCCAGGTGGATGTGCGCCCGATGCGGGATGTGGGGCCGCTGATGAACCAGCCCCAGCTGTTCCAGATTCTGAAAATGGACCGCAGGCGCGGCAACATCGTCGTCTCGCGCCGCGCCGTGCTCGAAGAGCGCCGCGCCGAGGAGCGTTCCTCGCTGGTCGCGAGCCTCCAGGAAAAGCAGATCGTGGAAGGTACGGTGAAGAACATCACCGACTACGGCGCCTTCGTGGATCTGGGCGGCGTGGACGGCCTGCTGCACGTCACCGACATCGCCTGGCGGCGCGTCAGTCATCCAACCGAAGTGCTCTCCGTCGGCCAGCATGTCACGGTGCAGATCATCAAGATCAACCAGGAAACGCAGCGCATCAGCCTCGGCATGAAGCAGCTGCAGACCGATCCCTGGGAAGGCGTGAGCGCGAAATATCCGCCCGGCGTGCGCTTCACCGGCAAGGTGACCAATGTCACCGATTACGGCGCTTTCGTGGAACTCGAGCCCGGCGTGGAAGGCCTTGTCCACGTTTCCGAAATGAGCTGGGTGAAGAAGAACGTTGCACCGTCCAAGATCGTGACGCCAGGGCAGGAAGTGGAAGTGCAGGTGCTGGAAGTCGATTCCAACAAGCGCCGCATCAGCCTCGGCCTGAAGCAATGCACGGAGAACCCGTGGCAGGCATTTGCGACCGAGCATCCGCCGGGCAGCATCATCGAAGGCGAAGTGAAGAGCATCACCGAGTTCGGCCTGTTCATCGGCCTCAACGATGAGATCGACGGCATGGTGCATCTCTCCGACATCGCCTGGGACAAGCCGGGCGAGCAGGCCGTCGCCGACTACAAGAAGGGCGATGTGGTCCGCGCGAAGGTATTGGACGTGGATGTCGAGAAGGAGCGCATCAGCCTCGGCATCAAGCAGGTCGCCGGCGATCCGATGGAAAAAGCCGGGCCGATCCGGAAGGGCGATGTTATCACCACGACCGTCACCGAAGTCACCGACGGCGGCATCGAGGTGAGCCTGACCGACGGCGTAAAGGCATTCATTCGCCGCTCCGATCTCGCACGCGACCGCAACGACCAGCGGCCTGACCGCTTCGGCGTGGGCGACAAGGTGGATGCGCTGGTGATCGCCGTGGACAAGGCGACGCGCAAGATTTCGCTCTCCATCAAGGCGCGGGAAGTGGCCGAGGAGAAGGAAGCCGTGGCGCAATACGGCTCCACGGATTCGGGCGCCTCGCTGGGCGACATTCTGGGCGCCGCTTTGCGCAAGCGTCGCGACGAGGCCGGCGAGGAGTGACAAAAACGCCGCACCGCGGCAATCGCCTCCGCGCGCCCCGCCTTTCCGTTGACGGGTTGGAACTGCTCTGACACGCTGGCCAAAGGCGGGGCGATCCACGGTTGTATCGTCCCGAAATTTGCCCTTCCGGGGGGGCAGGGATGATCAAGTCGGAACTGGTGGTGCGACTGGCGCAACGCTACCCGCATCTTTTTCACCGCGACGTGGAGCGGATCGTCTCCACGGTGCTTGACGAAGTCGCCGTGGCGCTGGCCGCGGGAAAGCGCGTGGAGCTGCGCGGCTTCGGCGTGTTCTCGGTAAAAGTGCGGTCGTCGCGCACGGGACGCAATCCACGCACCGGCCAAACCGTCAGCGTGGACGAAAAGCGCGCGCCATTCTTCCGCACCGGCAAGGAATTGCGCGAGCGCCTCAACGGCGGCCCGCATCCTTGAGAGCTTCGCCGCAAAGGACATAAGGCACGCGAAGGAAGAAGGACGCGCTTTGCAATGAGGCCGCAGCGATGACGCTGCGGATTTCGCGATCGTGCCGATGTCGGCGCAGCTCCGCCGCGATCTCGCTTCAATGAGGCCGCAGCGATGACGCTGCGGATTTCTGGTTGAGCGCGGCGCCGATCTCCTGCAGATGCTGCGTGCTTCAATGAGGCCGCAGCGATGACGCTGCGGATTTCCTGGTACAACAATTTCCAGGCGCACAAGCAGTCGTCGCTTCAATGAGGCCGCAGCGATGACGCTGCGGATTTCCTCACCACCTGTTGACAAGTCTCCCGCCGCAACCAGCTTCAATGAGGCCGCAGCGATGACGCTGCGGATTTCGACAGTTGAAACAAGTGAGCGAGCCTGAATCGTCGGTGCTTCAATGAGGCCGCAGCGATGACGCTGCGGATTTCCGGTGTGGCATGCCCTGCCAACCGTTCTGCAGCGGGCCGCTTCAATGAGGCCGCAGCGATGACGCTGCGGATTTCACCGAAACTGGCGCTGGTCGGCATCGGCAACTATTCGCTTCAATGAGGCCGCAGCGATGACGCTGCGGATTTCCGTGAAATTCGCGAAGGAATTAGCAACCGGCGATCGCGCTTCAATGAGGCCGCAGCGATGACGCTGCGGATTTCGCGATCCCACATTGGCGATAATTATATGGTGATATATCGCTTCAATGAGGCCGCAGCGATGACGCTGCGGATTTCCGTGAGGGGGGACGGGGCGCGGGTCTAACGCCGGCCGGCTTCAATGAGGCCGCAGCGATGACGCTGCGGATTTCTGGGCGCGCCACGATGCCCAGGCGGCGATCATGTCGGCTTCAATGAGGCCGCAGCGATGACGCTGCGGATTTCCGCGCCACAGGCGCGCAACCCCTCATCGCCCGCGTTGCTTCAATGAGGCCGCAGCGATGACGCTGCGGATTTCGCCGCAGGAGCTGAACGGGTTCTATCCGACGCCGCCGGCTTCAATGAGGCCGCAGCGATGACGCTGCGGATTTCGGCAACGCGCGCTGGCGATGGAACTGGGCTTGCACGCTTCAATGAGGCCGCAGCGATGACGCTGCGGATTTCATGGCGATGTCAACATCAACGGCCTGACCATCGATCAGCTTCAATGAGGCCGCAGCGATGACGCTGCGGATTTCGACGCATGGCATCAGCATTTCGACCGCGACCACGACGCTTCAATGAGGCCGCAGCGATGACGCTGCGGATTTCGCCACGAGGCCACGACCGCGGCGGAATAAGCCTGGGCTTCAATGAGGCCGCAGCGATGACGCTGCGGATTTCTCTACCAGCATTGACAAAGCGCAGGGCGAACTGGATGCTTCAATGAGGCCGCAGCGATGACGCTGCGGATTTCTGCCTGCGACAGCATTTCGCGCGCATGGTCCTTGTCGGCTTCAATGAGGCCGCAGCGATGACGCTGCGGATTTCCATCCGATACGTCATCGGACGAAGTGTCACCAAGACCGGGGCTTCAATGAGGCCGCAGCGATGACGCTGCGGATTTCGCGCGGCATGTGGCGCCTCTCATGTCAGCGACCAATACGCTTCAATGAGGCCGCAGCGATGACGCTGCGGATTTCGTCGCCGAGTGCCAGCGTGCCGGCGCGCGTCGAGATGCTTCAATGAGGCCGCAGCGATGACGCTGCGGATTTCCCGCCAGTGCCAATTCGTCTATGCTGTCCTTTACGCGCTTCAATGAGGCCGCAGCGATGACGCTGCGGATTTCGTACAGAGCTTCAACGCGCTCATGAAGAACGAAACCATGCTTCAATGAGGCCGCAGCGATGACGCTGCGGATTTCCTTACTGCCCGTCGTCATGGCGCGGCATGAGGAAGCGCTTCAATGAGGCCGCAGCGATGACGCTGCGGATTTCGCGCCTCGAATGCCGTTGGGCCGGGGACTACCTGAAGGCTTCAATGAGGCCGCAGCGATGACGCTGCGGATTTCGATGGAGCGGATTTGGTTCACCAGCCCCATCATCTGGCTTCAATGAGGCCGCAGCGATGACGCTGCGGATTTCCAGGCCCTTGCCACGAAGATCGCAGCTCAGTGCATGCTTCAATGAGGCCGCAGCGATGACGCTGCGGATTTCCACGGGCAGCCTGAGGGATTACATCGAAGGTCTGCCTGCTTCAATGAGGCCGCAGCGATGACGCTGCGGATTTCCATGCGTATGAACGCAATGCGGCGGCTGTCGCTACCGGGCTTCAATGAGGCCGCAGCGATGACGCTGCGGATTTCCATCGCGAGGAGCTGCACTTCCTTCTTTAGGGTCTGCTTCAATGAGGCCGCAGCGATGACGCTGCGGATTTCCCCACCGATGGTCATTGGCTGATAGCCGGCCGATCCGCTTCAATGAGGCCGCAGCGATGACGCTGCGGATTTCAACGTCTCCAGGGCTATCCCCGCATCCGACCTTATGGCTTCAATGAGGCCGCAGCGATGACGCTGCGGATTTCTTCGCTTGACAGTGAGATAGCCGCATCCTTCCGGTGGCTTCAATGAGGCCGCAGCGATGACGCTGCGGATTTCCCTCCCGGCATTCCTTTCATCAGGATCAAGCCGTCGCGGCTTCAATGAGGCCGCAGCGATGACGCTGCGGATTTCGAGCGCCCGGAACGTCGGTGGCGGTCTCTACATCATGCTTCAATGAGGCCGCAGCGATGACGCTGCGGATTTCCCGACTCGTAAGGGATTGCCTGGGACGGATAATTTGCTTCAATGAGGCCGCAGCGATGACGCTGCGGATTTCATGAGGAGTGCCAGCGAACGAACTGTTAACCTTGGCAGCTTCAATGAGGCCGCAGCGATGACGCTGCGGATTTCCACGAATGGTGATGCGTTGTCGTTCGAGTACCTCGAGCTTCAATGAGGCCGCAGCGATGACGCTGCGGATTTCCGCGGCACCATTCAAGGGACTTCGCCAAGTCAGCGGGCTTCAATGAGGCCGCAGCGATGACGCTGCGGATTTCACCTGACATGTCGCGCAAGGTCCCGTCGCTTTCGACGGCTTCAATGAGGCCGCAGCGATGACGCTGCGGATTTCCGTTTGGGCCATCGGGGTCGAGACCACGTTCGACGCGCTTCAATGAGGCCGCAGCGATGACGCTGCGGATTTCCCGGCCAAGCGCCTGAAACGGCCGGAAATTTTAGCACCGGCTTCAATGAGGCCGCAGCGATGACGCTGCGGATTTCCGCGCGCCGGATTCACGATCGCCGAGCTGACGAAACGCTTCAATGAGGCCGCAGCGATGACGCTGCGGATTTCCGACCGAACTTGAGGCATCGCTCGCAGCCAGCAAGGGCTTCAATGAGGCCGCAGCGATGACGCTGCGGATTTCCTGCCTCCGCCGAGCGCGCGGGCCATCGATCGCGCGGCTTCAATGAGGCCGCAGCGATGACGCTGCGGATTTCGGGCGATCCGCGCCGCGGCCTCGCGCCTGCCGCAGGTCGCTTCAATGAGGCCGCAGCGATGACGCTGCGGATTTCTCCCCAGGCAATAAGCGCAGGTGGAAACTTGCTACAGGCTTCAATGAGGCCGCAGCGATGACGCTGCGGATTTCGACGACCCTTCGAACATTCCCCTTCCGCGCAACACGCTTCAATGAGGCCGCAGCGATGACGCTGCGGATTTCCGCGCCGCCAGCGGGGCCCGGACGGTACGTCGCTATGCTTCAATGAGGCCGCAGCGATGACGCTGCGGATTTCGGCGCCGCCGAGGAGGCGGGTTGGGACAGCACGGCGCTTCAATGAGGCCGCAGCGATGACGCTGCGGATTTCAGGCCAGCGATCAACTCAGGTAATTGATCTTTCGGGCTTCAATGAGGCCGCAGCGATGACGCTGCGGATTTCCGATGGTGCGGTACACCTCGCCGCGGAAACTGAGATCGCTTCAATGAGGCCGCAGCGATGACGCTGCGGATTTCACGGCGGCGACATGATCTCGGGAGATATCCATGAAGCTTCAATGAGGCCGCAGCGATGACGCTGCGGATTTCGCCAGAGAAGCAAACCGCAATCCTCGGCATCCCGTGCTTCAATGAGGCCGCAGCGATGACGCTGCGGATTTCCAGCCCACCCAATTGTCCCATGCAGAGAATATGTCAGGCTTCAATGAGGCCGCAGCGATGACGCTGCGGATTTCGTGCTCGGCGCGATGGCAGAGACGCGCAATCCGCAAGGCTTCAATGAGGCCGCAGCGATGACGCTGCGGATTTCTTCGTGGCCGAGCAGAATGCCAAACGCGCTGCGAAGCTTCAATGAGGCCGCAGCGATGACGCTGCGGATTTCGCCTCGCCGGCGACGTGGAGATGAAGGCGCTCCTCGCGCTTCAATGAGGCCGCAGCGATGACGCTGCGGATTTCGCGCTTCAGACCTATGGTTACGAGACGGCTTACACGCTTCAATGAGGCCGCAGCGATGACGCTGCGGATTTCCGTTCCAGGCGAATGCCCTGGTCGATTTCTCCCCGGCTTCAATGAGGCCGCAGCGATGACGCTGCGGATTTCTCTCTTGCCACGAACTGGCAAAGCGCATGCTGGCCAAGCTTCAATGAGGCCGCAGCGATGACGCTGCGGATTTCGCCACTTGCCGCACTTGTCCGTCACCGGCTCATAGCGCTTCAATGAGGCCGCAGCGATGACGCTGCGGATTTCGCCGAAGAGGCGGGGCGGGACCTTCTTCCGACGAATTGCTTCAATGAGGCCGCAGCGATGACGCTGCGGATTTCTATGCACCCTACACGAATGGGCGAGTCGTACAACCGGCTTCAATGAGGCCGCAGCGATGACGCTGCGGATTTCCCGTCCGGTCGAAAAGAAGTGCGGAACCCTGCGCCAGTGCTTCAATGAGGCCGCAGCGATGACGCTGCGGATTTCTTGACGCGGCGCGCGCGATGCAGGATCAACTAACGGCTTCAATGAGGCCGCAGCGATGACGCTGCGGATTTCGCCTGAAACAGCAACAAAATCGAAGACTATCGACAAGCTTCAATGAGGCCGCAGCGATGACGCTGCGGATTTCATGGGATCAGGGCAGCCAACTGAAGACCGGCATCAGCGCTTCAATGAGGCCGCAGCGATGACGCTGCGGATTTCGTCGTTCTCTGTACGGTAAGGCAGGAGCCATCCGTTTGCTTCAATGAGGCCGCAGCGATGACGCTGCGGATTTCACCCGCTTTGGCAACACGAGAAGCGAAAGACCGGGCAGCTTCAATGAGGCCGCAGCGATGACGCTGCGGATTTCCAGCAAACTTCAGAGCGTCAATAGGCATCACGAACTGCTTCAATGAGGCCGCAGCGATGACGCTGCGGATTTCCGTTGGCTGATGGAAAAGACGCCAATGAATATCTCCGCTTCAATGAGGCCGCAGCGATGACGCTGCGGATTTCATGTCATCTATAACAAGAAATGGGGTGGAGTTAGCTTCGCTTCAATGAGGCCGCAGCGATGACGCTGCGGATTTCCATTCCTTGCGACTGGCCGCAGGCGCGTAAGTTGTCGCTTCAATGAGGCCGCAGCGATGACGCTGCGGATTTCTATGTGAACGGTCACCTTTATGCGCCGACTCCTGATGCTTCAATGAGGCCGCAGCGATGACGCTGCGGATTTCCAGGCGGGCTCACACGCGAGCGCGCAAAGCATTCCGGCTTCAATGAGGCCGCAGCGATGACGCTGCGGATTTCGCCCCATTACCGAACGTCTGGATCGGCTGTTCAGTCGCTTCAATGAGGCCGCAGCGATGACGCTGCGGATTTCCTGAAGACGAAGTACATACGCGACCGAGAGAAGCGGGCGCTTCAATGAGGCCGCAGCGATGACGCTGCGGATTTCTCTGCGCGCCGCCGCTTTGCCGAGCTCGGTGCTGTCGCTTCAATGAGGCCGCAGCGATGACGCTGCGGATTTCCCGGGAATGATAACCGCCGGATTGCTCGCATGTGGCGCTTCAATGAGGCCGCAGCGATGACGCTGCGGATTTCGGGGCGGCAAGGTCGAATCGGATCGATCACCCGTCGCTTCAATGAGGCCGCAGCGATGACGCTGCGGATTTCATCGTCCAGGGCACCAACGACGGCGTGAGCACGGCGGGCTTCAATGAGGCCGCAGCGATGACGCTGCGGATTTCCGCGGCGGCACCCTAGCATACGCTCATTTTGTGCGCGCTTCAATGAGGCCGCAGCGATGACGCTGCGGATTTCTTCGACGCCGCAGAATGTCGGGTTGATCGTCGATGGCGCTTCAATGAGGCCGCAGCGATGACGCTGCGGATTTCGCCGCGCCCGGACACCCTGATGGGATTCGTGAATTACGCTTCAATGAGGCCGCAGCGATGACGCTGCGGATTTCGCCCAAACACTCCCGCACCACAGACAGCCAAAACCCGCTTCAATGAGGCCGCAGCGATGACGCTGCGGATTTCCCTCCCCCGCTTGCGGGGGAGGGGGACCCAGCCTGTGCTTCAATGAGGCCGCAGCGATGACGCTGCGGATTTCTTGCCTTCTTCAAATCCTGGAGACCATCCTTGTACTCGCTTCAATGAGGCCGCAGCGATGACGCTGCGGATTTCGGGCCGTCCTCGAGGACGAACAATCCCTTTTCCTGCAGCTTCAATGAGGCCGCAGCGATGACGCTGCGGATTTCCGCCCTCGTGAATCAGTTTGCGCAGATGATAGATGCGCTTCAATGAGGCCGCAGCGATGACGCTGCGGATTTCTACCCTTTGATAATATACTTCCCCATTGGTCACGGCGCTTCAATGAGGCCGCAGCGATGACGCTGCGGATTTCAATCCTAAAAACAAGCGAGAATTAGGTTTCTATAAAGGCTTCAATGAGGCCGCAGCGATGACGCTGCGGATTTCGTACCTGGCGTCGTCGGTATCGAAGCCCATCGCCGCAGGCTTCAATGAGGCCGCAGCGATGACGCTGCGGATTTCCGCCCGCGCTGCGCGCCGACTGCGCGCACCTCACCCACCCGCTTCAATGAGGCCGCAGCGATGACGCTGCGGATTTCGTCCTGGAGGCGTTTCCGCACAGCCCCCGCATTGCGATGCTTCAATGAGGCCGCAGCGATGACGCTGCGGATTTCAGCCCGTCCGGTACGGCGCGATCTCCAGCCGCGTAGCTTCAATGAGGCCGCAGCGATGACGCTGCGGATTTCCGGCTCGGCTTGCTCGCGCTTGACGTCGCCGACGATGCTTCAATGAGGCCGCAGCGATGACGCTGCGGATTTCTGCCCGCGTCCAGGCTGCGGAAAGTATGGGAGGATGGCGGCCATTCGCGAGCGGTGGCACGCAACCGGCCCCGCGGCGGCCCTCGATCCTTGCATTCTGCTTCACCATTTCAAAGAACCGTCCGTCATTTCAATGCCTTGCCGTCCTGCGAGCGCTGGCCGGCATGTCGTCGGCATCGCAGCGCTCGTCCGCCCGCGGCGGACCGTCCGTGGGGCCCGCGCCGCCGCGAGTCAGACGATCATAGCCTTCCGCTGCACCGCCTCAAAGCGCTTGCCGAGGCTTTCGACCTGCGGGTCGATGCCGTCGGCATCGCCCACATCGACGATCAGCACGTGATCGTCCTCGCGTTCGATCAGGCCCTCGAGCGCGGCCGCCATCTCCGCATGCCGCCGCGCGGTCAACCGGCACTGGAACACGGACAGCTGCAGCCACTGGCCATAGCCCTTCATCAGCCGGAACACGCGCCGCCAGCGCTTCTGGCTGCCGATGTCATAGGCGACAATGTAGAGGCGCTCGCTGGGCATGGCGCGCCTAACGCGGGATGTAATGCGGATAGTTGTCGATCTCGCCCTGCAGATACCGGGCGAGGAGACGCGCCTGCACGGCGATCAGGCGGCGCATGGCAACCCGATAGCCGAACACGGGATGCGTCGTCTCCTGATCGAGCCGGCGCTCATAGGCGGCGAGAAAGGATTTGCGCCCCGCGGCGGTGAGCGAGCAGGCCGGCCCAGAAAACACGAAATCGCCGTTCTTCACTTCGCCATTGTTGATCGCGTTGATGACCGCGGAATCGGCGATGAGCGGGCGATAGGGCTCCATCATATCGAGCGCAAGCGCGGGCCGGCCGTGGCGCGGGCGATGATAGAAGCCGAGATAGGGATCGAAGCCCGCCGCCTGGAGCGCCACGTGCCATGTTCGCGCCAGCACCGCATAACCCAGCGAGAGCAGCGCATTCACGGGATCGCAAGGCGGCCTGCGGTTGCGCGTCTCGAAGCGGAATTCGGGCAATGCGCCTTCGCCGGACGGCCGCGACAAGAGCCGCTCGAATTGGCGGAAGTAAGTCGCCGCCGCTTCGCCTTCGAGGCCGAGCAGCTCATTCGGATCGCGCGCATGTTCGGCGCGGTCGGCAAGGCGCTTCAGTTCGTTCAACGCCGCGTCGCGCCCGGCGACGGCACTCTCGTCCTTCCAGTTGCGGCGAAGCATGGTGCGGCTGTTGCGGATTTTGGCCGCCACGATGCCGCGCGCGATGGAAAGCGCGCGCAGTTCGTCGAATGCCGCTTTGTACTGCGCAATGCGCACGGTCACGTTCTTCTCGCCTGTGCCGACCGTATGGCCCAGGAACCAGCCGCCGGTCGAAAGCCACGCCACCGGCACTTCGCGCCGCATCAGTTCGTGCAGCAGCGGCGTCGACACGGAGACGGGTCCAAACACCGCAAGCTCGGAAATATCGAGCAACGGCGCCTGTGTTTTCCCTTCTTCGGTTTCGATGACGACCGTCTCGCCGTCCTTGCGCAGGCGCGCGCCCGGCGTTTGCACATAAAGCGGCAGCGCGGGATCGTCGGCCGGCGAGAGCGGCCGCGGCACGCTCTTCGGCCCGCGGAAGAAATTCACCTCGTCCGGCAGGCAAATTCCCGCGAGCGAACAGCGCGGGCATTTGGGGCTGTTGTCGAGCGGCGGCGGCGGATGCGCGCTGGCCGCGGAAAGGCGCAATTCGTGGATGGCGCGCAGCGTCCTCTCGCGCAGCGCATCGTCGAGCGCCACGCGCACGCGCTCGCGGCTCTCGCTGAACCACAGCGCGCCTTCTTCGACCTTGTAGCCATTGTCCTCGAGCACCAGTGCTTGGGCGCAAACCTGCACCCGCTCGGGTTCGTAAGCGCCTTCGGCCACATGCGGCCGCTTGCCCTTCTTGTAGTCGATGGGCGTAACAAACCCGTCTTCGGCCTCGACAAGATCGATCTTGCAGATCAGGCCAAGCCGCTCGGAGGAGAGCGTGACCGCGCGGGTTTTCATCTCGGCGCCCGAGGCCACGGCGTCCGCATCCGCCATCGGCGGCCCGCCGGCATCGACGCGCGCATGCACCCGGCGCCCCTGTGCCGTGTCGCCCGATTCCGCCCATTGGCCGTCCACCCATTCGAGCCAGGCGAGCCTCGGGCAATAGACATATTCGTTGACCATGCGCGCCGGCACGAGCGGCATTTCGCCGGTGGCGGGCGGCGCGGGCAGGTCGAAGGACAGCTGGTTGGTGGACATGCGCGGGCACTCCCCTCCGCGAGCCGGGCAGGCATGATTTCCTTATCAGCTGGAATTCGCCGAACCGTTAACGGGCATTGATGCCCGAGCCCAGGGTTCCGGCACAGGATTGGTATTCAGCGTCGCCGCCCCCTACATTCGCTGACAGTGGAAGCATCCGTTGGGGCGGCGAAAGCACAATGAATTCCGGTATTCAGGAACACTTTACGCCCGTTCACCGCCTGCGCCTTATCGCGTCGTTCGCGCTTCTCGGCGCGGTGATTGCGGGAAGCGCCCGGCTCATCCCCGCGCTTGCCGCGGTCTCGATCGACTGGCACGCAGCTGGCGCCGTGCTCGGCGCAGCTGCAGGCGCGTTGGCGCAAATCCTCCGTCACTGAGCCAGGTGGTGCCGCCGTCATTCATCGATGGCGCGTGGTTCGACATCGCGTCCATCCTTGTCGCTCTTTCCTACGCCGTCTATCGCAAGCTGAGGTTCGGGAATCATCGCTGGACTTCGAGGGAGACGGGAATCGATGTGGCGAACGGCGTAAGTCTCTTTCCGCTCTTCATGCTCACCGTCGCGAGCTTTTCGACCGAGGCGCTGCACACATTGCTCTCGTCCAGCAAGATCATTCTGTCCGTAGCCGGCATTGTCGCCTTGCTCGCGATCCTCGACGAGGACGAAACGCAACGGCTTTGAGCCGCAAGGCGCGCGAGATCTCCGAACAGGGGATGTTTCAGTATGCGAGTGGCGGGTAAGTTCGGAAGCGGACAAATCGGAACGCAGAGGTGCGCCAGCCGCCGGAGTGGTTGGCGACATCGCGCACAGTGGTCGCGGCAAGACAGACGACTCCGCGCGCCTGTATGCGCCGGACGAGCGCCATGGTCAGCGTGAATTCGCCCTGCACGATCGCGTGTGTCGTCTCAGGCGGTAATCTCGATGCGTATTCGTCCGCAATGCGCTCGATATCCTGCTCCGTGGCGTCCGGTGGAACCGGAGGAAACGGAACGTCCAACATCCGCTCTGCCAGCGCTCGTGCGGCGGAGATCTGCGCGTCGTCCCACTCTGCAGAGGCATGATTGGTCAGATTGATCAGACAAGCGCCTTCTGCTGTTTCAGTCTTTTCCCTGAATTTTTCCACAAGGCCAGCGGCAGTTCCCACGATAGCGCTCGCACTCTGCGCATTCGACCTGTGTCTGTACTGAGCATGCAACAGATCGTTGCGCCGATCCGAAGCGCTCCAAAACTCGGGAAATCCCCTTGCGCGATTCTCGGCGCATTTACGTTCGCCAGTATCGAACTCCTGCGAATTGGGGCAAAGCGCCGATTTCAGCGCGCACAAATTTATCCATCCCTCGCGCACCGTTGCCATTGCTTCGATGTAGCGGCCGAAACGCAAATAGGCTTCCGCCAATGCGACGACCGCCCTGCGCCCGTTCGAACCGGAAAGGTCACGCTCCACGCCCGCCAGAGGTTCGACCATGGCGATGATGCGATCCAGAACGTCGGCGAGCGGCCGTACATGTTCACGCGTCTCCATCTCCGCCTTGCGAAGAGCCGCCAAAAGACGCGACGCAGAACCGCCGATCAGAAGATCGCCGGTTCGCAAGGTTTCGACGTCCGCTCCGAATTGGCGAAGCGCCTGTCCCACTTCGCGCAAGCCGGGCTCGGGTTCCGACTGCCCAGCCTGCGCCCAACTCTTGCGCAGCGCGCGGCCGAGTGCCTCCGTCGCATCGGCAGCTTCCGCGGCTCGGCCCGTGCGCAGGAACATCCGAAGTGATTGTGCCCAGTCGAGCAGAGTTAGGAATTCGCCCATTTCCCAGACGGGAGTTACCCCGGCTTCCTGCGCGTCCCAAGCGGCATAGCAGACCCGTATGTCCGGCGGGGCCGCGTCGACCGCCCGGACGAAAGCAGTCACGGCCGCGGCGAAGAATGGCTGTGATCGGAAGCCGTGGGTGATATCAAGCATCACAGGGCCTTCGCTGCCGCGCAGGGTTTCCTTTATTGTTTCAAACTGCTCCCAGAGCTCCCGCGGGTTTGCACCGGCAGGAATACGTATAAATTCCGGTGCGGGCGAATTGATTGACCTGAGCGCCTCTTTCAGTCCACTGCCATGTTGGTCTGTAGCCTCGCGGGTCGCAAGCACAACAATTCCGGCCGGTCCGAGCAGCTCCGCCAGGCCGGCGCACGCATAGGCTGTCTGGCGCGAATGGCTTTGTTCAAAGCGGTAAACGGTCTGATCGTAAGGTCGCGTGCCGAGAAATGAAACAAGGCGCTTTATTCGAGTCATCTGGGCGCTCATTTCAATCTGGCTTCGCGGCGCGGAACTTCTTCCTCTTTGCCATCGGACTCAAATCTGACCACCAGGTTGTCGCCGCGCTCCCGGAGCACGCGAGCGGGCTCGTCATAGACGAAAACAGTCCGGCCGAGCCAGCTTGTTGCGTTCACGTTGGAATGCGGCACGGCGCGTTGTCGCGCTTCCGGCCTTGGTTGAGGCTCGCTGAACTGCCCATAGCCGACGGCCGTCTTTGCGCCGGCGCCCAACACATCCAGTGCTTCGCGCAGAAACGCCGCTGCGGTCCCGCAATCGAGAACGTCCTGTTGTGCGTTGCCGCGCGGCAGGAGGGCAAACAGAAACACCTGTCCTGGCGCTACAGTCAGGAACGGGATGGGTTTTGGCGATTGCCAATCGCCCGGTGTTTTTCTGTCCTGGTACCAATCCGCGTAATGCGGAGTCATGACGTCGGCGTCGAGAGCGACTGGCTCGATCGGTGGCGCATCGAGAAATATGACGCTGCCGGCGCCAGCGGTTCGCGCGGTGGCTGGCCCGAAAATGCGCTCTATGCCGTCGGCGTGGTGCCAGTCCCGCGCATAGGTGCGCGCCAGCCCCTTGAGGCCGGAGCCGGCGAGATAAGGAATTCCGAGCGTATGATGCCAGGCGAAGCCATTGCCGACCGGATGTGCGCGGCCCATGCCGCTTACAAAGCGCCATACCGTTGTCAGTCGGAAGCTTCGGCCTCCGCGCGACTTGACCAACTCTTCGGTCCGTCGCGCGTGCTCCTCGATTTGCCCCTGTTCGCCGACCCGCTGCGGCGAGGCGGGATTACCGACATTCGCGATGTGCTTTATCCAATCGAGCTTCGCCGTTTCGCTTTCGAAGCCGCTCCAATCGGCTTTCCATAGAGAGCCGAACTTGTCATACCAGAGGCCAGCATTGCCATTCGGCACGCGCCGGGCGCGCGAAGGAGCGTCATTGTAGAGCGGAACGCGACCCGGCATTATGGATTGCTCTTTTCGTCGAGAAATGCGGCCGCGAACCGTTTCAGCCAGCCGAGATAGGCGAGGGCTTCCCCTTGCGCCCGCACATAGGCATCCTGACCATGCGCGACGATGGCATCGAGAAGTCCCTTTGCGTCGCGCGATGATGGGTCGGTATAGATTCGCAGCTCCGGCTCGATCAGCCATCCCGCCAGATGATTTGCCAGTTCGTGATGTGCATCATCGTCTGCCGCAAGCTCGGTGGCCAACGCTTGCCCGAGACCGTTCATCAGGATTGCCGCAGGAAGTGCCTTCACATAGGCTGCGTATTTGTCTTTGTAGGGCTTCGACTGAAGAGGCTTGATCTGCGCCAGGGCGTGCTTCGCCCGTTTCTGCTCCAGGGTCTGCGTGCTCATCGCGCCGCTCCATTGAGCCGGCCCACGGTGAACCAGCCTTCGCCGACAGTTTCGTTGCCGCCCGCTTGCAGATATTTCTGGCCGACGAGATGCGCGGCGAGCTCCGCAGCGGCGCCGCTGCCGCCGCGTTCCCCGGCAAGAAAATACATCAACGTGTCCGGCGGCAGCGATTCTTCGTACCAGAGATTCCTGCTCGTCTTTGTATTCTCATCGAGCACGTTGCGCGCCTGGACGGGAAGAGCATATCTGGCGAACCAGGCAAATGTCTTGTCCGTCACGACAGCGAGCTGGCGCGCTAGGCGTCGGCGCGTGTCGCTGCACGGGATCAGCGCCGCGATCGCGCTCTCGAGTGCGTCCGAAGGCCCGCGCTCGATTGTGAATAAGCGTTCTTCAAGGAAAAGAACTTCACCGGTCTTA
>Ga0335075_10006781_pt1 | contig 17678 bp, 14 predicted proteins | sample Lox_Sample_24_FD_206723 | JGI IMG/M metagenome (GOLD analysis project Ga0335075, IMG submission 206723) | Soil microbial communities from Loxahatchee National Wildlife Refuge, Florida, United States - Lox_Sample_2.4 | ecosystem: Environmental > Terrestrial > Soil > Wetlands | place: USA...
TACGGAGACGGTAATATTCTTCACAGTTTCACAGTAACACTGTTTCCGTGAGAATGAAGATCCGCAGGAGTCAGTGATACGAGGGTGACGCGCCCGTCGTCGGGTCGGCCGGAGCTCTACATGAACGCCGACCTTACTGGCCTTCCGCCTGCTTAGCGCCCCCGGCCGGGCCGGCGAAACGTGGCACGCGGAGGCTAGCGCCGCACTGCCGGGTTGGCGTGGAACACGGGACCGTTCGGGATGATCGGGTTTTTCTTGTTCCTGGTCAGACCTGGCCGGCGAGGGCGCGGACGGGGAGGATGATCGCGGACGGGCGGGCGGCGTCATGATAGACGGACTGGTCGGCGGGCAGCAGGCGGGTCGCGGTGGTGCGCGGCTCGCCGGTGCCGCTGTTGCGGGCGAAGCGCGGGAAGGCGCCGCTGGACACCTGGACGCGGATGCGGTGGCCGCGCTTGAAGCGGTACGCGGTCGGCCACAGCCGGACCGCGACCCGGCTTACCTCGTTCGCGCCGGAAACGCTGGTCAGGCCGTCGCAGATGTTCCATGACTTGCCTTCGGCATCGACGTCGCAGAGGCGGACGAAGACATCGGCGTACCGCACGCTGGAGGAGAACCAGATCTCGGCGCTGACCTCGCCGATGACGTCGGTGTCCGCGTCCAGCGGCGCGGTCGCGTAGGTGAGCACGTCCGGCCGCGCTTCCAGCGCGGTGTTCTCGGCGCGGCCGCCGTCGCGCCGCATCCGGACGCCGCCCACCGCCGGGGTGGGATCGGCCGGGTCGTAGCGGTACCGGTCTGGCTCGGACTCCGCGGCTGGGGACTCCGTGGCCGGGGTCTCGGCGGGCGGGACGGCCGCGGAGCGGGCGTCCCCGGGCGGGGCCGTAACGGGGCCGGACTCCGCGGCGAGCGTGCCGTCCGGGCCGAGCAGGAACCGGACCGGCGAGTACCCGGCCGGCGGCCAGGACTCGAAGTCGTGCCAGGCCTGCTCCCCCATCATGTACAGCCGGACCGGCGATCGCGGCGGCAGTTCCTCGCCGCGGGCGTGCGCCAGACCGAACGCAATCGTCTCGCGCATCGGCTCGCCGTCGAGCGACAGGTGCGTCCATGGGCCGACGGTCAGCCTGACGGGGCGGCCGAGCGACTGAAGCACCTGGAAGTCGGCGAGCTGGCCGGGCAGGAAGATGTCGTACCAGCCGCCGACGGAACTGACCGGGGTGGTCACCTTGGCGACTTCGTGCCGGTGGTCCAGCGGCGCCCAGTACGGATCGTTTCCGTCATGGGCGAGGATGTCCTGGATGTAGGCCACTCGGTGCCCGGTGGCGGCCACGTCGGCGGCGCCGAGGGGCACGGTGCGCACCGCCTGGTCCACCTTCTTCCGGTTGGTGAGCTGCCGGAGCATCGCGCCCCGCCGCCGCTGGCCGTCGACCATGACGCCCCAGCCAAAGGGCGTCTCGAGGGAAAGGCCGTCGGGGCGGAGGAACTCCAGCGTGAGCGCCGACTCAGTGTTGTGCGGGATCATCGCCTTGACCTCGGGCGGCAGTTCGCCGGCCAGCGCCCACTGGACGTAGCCGAGATAGCTCGGGCCGCACAGTACGATCGAGCCGCCGAACCACGGCTGGCTCTTCACCCACTCCAGGGTCGCCAGGCCGTCGGCGCGCTCGTTCCGCATGGCCTCGAACACCCCGCCGGAGCCGAACGTGCCGCGCACGCTCTGGATGACCACCTGGAAGCCGCGCTCGGCGAGCGGCCGGACCATGCCGATGCTGAGCAGCTTGCCCCGGCCGTAGGGGCTGCGCAGCAGCGCCACCGGCAGGCCGTCGCCGCCGGAGCGCGGCGCCCACCGGTCGGCGAGCAGCACGACGCCGTCGGGCATCGGCACCCGCAGGTCGTGCTCGACAACCAGGTCCCTGGTCAGCGGCGGGTCTAGCGCGAGAAACCGCTGGATGAGGCGGCTGGCCAGGCTCATGCGGCGCTCTCCTCTATGAGAGTCTTCACTATGAAAATGGAGAATTATATTCGCACACCCCGCGCGCGGGCGGATAGGGGGAAGCGCCGGGAAACGGATGGCCGATCGCAACGCGGGCGGGTAGCGGGTCGGCGCACGGCTGCTCAGGAATGCGGCAGCTCGCGCCAGGCGCGGACGGCGGTGACGAGCTCGGCGACATCGCCCGGATTGCCCAGCGTCCGTCCGGTGCCGGCCTCGATGCGCCGCAGCCGGTAGCGGACGGTATTGGGGTGACAGAACAGCGCCGCGCCCGCCGCGGTGGCGGAGCCGCTGGCCCGCACCCAGCCCTCGAAGGTGCCCAACAGCAGGTCAAGCTCGTCCGGCGGCAGCGCGAGGAGGCCGCCGAGTACGGCGCGGGCCGTCTGCAGGGCGGCGTCCGGCGCGGCCGCGACGAGAATGTCGATCGGGCTGTCGCGGAACTGCGCGACTCCAGGACTGCCGGCGTGGCTGCCAAGCGCCAGCCGGGCCAGCTGTAGCGCCCATCCGGCCTGGTGCAGTTCCGCGAAGATCGGACTGGCGCCGACTCGGCCCGTCGCGTGCCGGTTGAGCACCGACAGCACTGACCCGTTCCGGGACCGGTCCGGCAGCGACAGCACGCCCAGCGACGCCTCGGCGTCCAGCCGCCACACCGACCGGACGTCGATCACCGCGAGGGCCGATTCCGCGCGCGGTATCGGGTCGTGACCGGGTTCCGTCTCCGCCACCACCACCAGAAAGGCGCCGTCCAGCGGCAGCCGCAGGGTGTTGGCCACCTCCCACAGCGTTCCCTTGGCCGCGGCGCCGCCGACGATTACCTCGACCATCGCGGCCCGCTCGCGCTCCTGCGTACGCAGCAGCTCTCTGGCTTCGTCGCGGTAGGCGGCGAGCGCCGCGTCGCTGTAGGTGTTCTGCACCCCGAACAGCGCGCCTGCGAGATCGAGCACGTCGTCGGCGGGAACGCCCGGCAGACCGCGGGCGGCGACGGCGAGCGCCGACCACACCTCGGCGACCCCCACCCGGTACGCGGTGAGCATGTCCGCCAGCGGCGCGCCCTGGGCCGCCCGGGTGCGGCCGGTGGCGTGCGGCGCGCTGAGGTTGGCCCGCGCGGTCCCGGTCAGGTTCTCCAGGATGTACTCCACATTGGCCCGGACCGACGCACGCAGGTCGTCGGGCGAGACGACATCCTGGCCAGCGTAGAACGGGATCTCGGCGCGGATGCGCGCCACGACCCGTTCCGTGAGCTCGGGCAGCCGGGCCCTGACGGTGGCGACGATGCTCGCCGCCGCCTCGTGGTGACTCATCGACATTGATGCGGTCATGACTCATTGCACCGCGGGCGGCGCTCACTGTTCAACCGGTGGCACCGCGGCGAGCAGGAAATCGCTCACCAGAGGGCCGAGCTCGGCGGCCCGGGTGAGCAGGCCGAGGTGGCCGTCGGGATAGACGTGCAGCCGGGCGGCGGGCAGCAGGGCAGCCATCAGCCTGGCGTTCACCAGCGGAATGATCGGATCGTCGTCCCCGGCCAGGATCAGCACGGGCTGCCTGATGAGGCGCAGCCACGGCAGGCTCGTCCAGCCGGCGCCCGCGGTGAGCTGGTAGAGGTAACCGCGCAGGGAGACCTGGGCCGGGGCCTCGGCCGGGATGATCGCCTTGGCCAGCTCGGGCTGGCGGCGGACAGCGCCGCCGTAGATGTCCCCGGCGATCCGGGCGGCATGCGCGCGGTCGCGGTGCCGCCGCGGAGAGGACAGGTGCAGCAGGACGCGGGGGCTGCCGGGAACCATGAGGCTCCCGGTCGAGGTGGCCGCGAGCACCAGCCGCCTGCACCGCCGCGGGTACAGCAGGGCGATCTCCTGGGCGAGTCCGCCGCCCCAGGAGATGCCCAGGACGTCGAACCGGCGGTAGCCGAGTTCGGTCATCATCGCCGCTGCGAGCCTGGCCAGTCGGGGCACGGAGTAGGGCAGCCGCGGCGCGGGCGAGCCGCCGACCCCTGGCACGTCGAACCGCACGACCGTGATCGCGGGGTCCAGCGCACCGGTGAACGGCGCGAGCGCCTCCAGCGGGGTCCCGATACCGTTGCAAGCCAGCAGCGGGGGGCCTTCGCCGGTGCCGGGGCGGATCGCGGCGCGCAGCCGGTGACCGCCGACGGTCACCGTGGTCACGATGTCGGCTCCTTGGCTCACTTGGTTCACTTGTCTGGTTTGCCGCTGCTGCGCTGGCTTCATGCCGCGCGGACGTAACTGCCGGGCGCGGGCTCGACGGGGCTATACCGGTCACTGCCAGGCGATCCCGGGGCCGGTACCTGCTCGCCGGAGCGAGTGGCCAGCCAGGAGGCGTAGTCCGGCCACCACGACCCCTGCGTGGTCTGCGCTGTACGCTGCCAGGTTTCCGGGTCCGCCCTGACATCGTCGCTAGCCTGGTAGCTGGCCTTCTTGCCGCTTGGCGGGTTGACGAGCGCCGCGATGTGCCCGCTGCTTGACAGGACGAAGCGGGTCTTGCCGCCGAGCAGCTGGCTGCCCCGGTAGCAGGACTGCCAGGGACAGATGTGATCGGCCACCGCCGCGACCGCGTAGCTGTCCAGGTCGACCTGGGCCAGGTCCACCTCGGTGCCGAGCACGGTGACCCCGCCGGGACTGGCGAGTGCGTTGCCGACCGCGGCGCGGACGAAGTCACGATGCAGGCCGGCGGTCATCCGGGTGGTATCGGCGTTCCAGAACAGGATGTCGAACTTGGCCGGCTCACGGCCGAGCAGGTAGTTGTTCACCCAGTAGTTCCAGATCAGGTCGCCGGGACGCAGCCAGGCGAAGACCTCGGCGAGCCTGCGCCCGTCCAGGTAACCCTTTCGGGCGGAGGCGGCGATGGCGGCGTCCGCGGTTGACTCGTCGACGAGAGCGCCGACGGCGTCGGCGCGGGACTGATCGAGCATGGTGACCAGCAGCGTAAGGCTCGACAGCCGGGATCGGCCGACCGCGGCGGCCAGGCTGGCCAGGATGCCGCCGGAGCAGGCGCCGAGCAGGTGGACGGCGTCCGCGCCGCAGATGCCCGCCACCGCGTCCACCATGTCGAGGATCGCCTGGACATACGCGTCGAACCCCCAGTCGGCGTGCCGCTCGTCCGGGTTCCGCCAGGACAGCACGAACACCTGTTGTCCCGCGCCGACCAGGTGCTCGACCAGGGACCGGCCGGGGGCGAGGTCGAGGATGTAGTACTTGTTGATCGTTGGCGGGACGATGAGCAGCGGCAGTTCGCGGACCGTCTCGGTGGCCGGCTGGTACTGGATGAGCTCGCACAACGCGGTGCGCAGCACCACCGTGCCGGGGGTCGCCGCCAGGTCGGAGCCAACCGCGAACGCGTCCGGCGGCACCATCGACGGCACCCGCGGCGGCGCGGACAGGTCGCTGAGCAGGTGCCTGGTCCCGGACAGCACGCTGCCGCCGCCGGAGTCGATCGCCGCCTTCCACGCTTCCGGCGACAGCAACGGGTTGTTGCTCGGGGCGAGGGCCTCCACCAGACTGGCCACCGCGAACCGCATCCGCTCCGCGTCGCGCCAGTCGAGCGGCACGTCCTCGACGAGGCCGGCCGCCGCCGTGCCGGCCGCCAGGTAGGCCTGCATGATCCGGCGGAGCACCGGGTTGCCGGTCCAGGCCGGGTCGGCGAACCGGCGGTCCTTCGCGCCCGGGGCGAGGGTGGAGCCGCCGCGCGCCACCCGCGCGAGTTCAGCGGCCAGGCCGCCCGCACGCTCGGCCGCCAGGCCGGGCCGGCCGGCCAGCGCCCAGCCGAACCGCAGCGCGGAACGGCCGGGGAAGAACCGCCGGAACGGGCCGAGCGCCGCCTCAGTAAGCAGCAGGTCAAGAGCGGCTCCGAGCTCCGTCGCGCCGGGGAGGGGACTGCCGGGCGGGGCGCTGTCAGCGGAACGGTCGGTCATGGCTCCGTCCTCGTCACTTCCGCGGGGACCGTGATCTCACGCTTGAGCACCTTGCCGGTAGGTCCCTTGGGCAAACCATCGATGAGCCATACGTGCCGCGGGTACTTGTACGCGGCCACCCGCTCCTTGACGAACGCGCGCAGCTCGTCCGGGGTGGCGACCGCGCCGGGGCGGAGCGTGACGGCGGCGCCGACCTCCTCACCGTGGGTGGGATGCGGGACGCCGATCACGGCGGCCTCGAGCACCGCCGGGTGCTCGTATAGCACCTCCTCGATCTCCCGCGGGTAGACGTTGTAGCCGCCGCGGATGATCATGTCCTTCTTGCGGTCGACGATGTAGTAGAAGCCGTCCGCGTCGACCCGCGCCAGGTCCCCGGTGTGGAACCAGCCGCCGCGGATGGCGGCCGAGGTCGCGTCGGGACGGTTCCAGTAGCCCTTCATCACGTTGTGCCCGCGGATCGCGATCTCCCCGACGTCATCGCCGCCAGCACTGGCCGGGGCGGCGGTGCCGTCGTCCTCGACACTCACCAGCTTGAGCTCCACGCCCTCGATGGGCAGGCCGATCGAGCCGGGTTTGCGCTGGTCGCGGCGGTTGAACGTGGCCACCGGCGAGGTTTCCGACAGCCCGTACCCCTCCAGGATCACGCTTCCGAACGTCTTCTCGAAACCGTGCAGCACCTCGACCGGAAGCGCGGCGCCGCCGGAGACGCACAGCCGCAGTGACGAGGTGTCCGCAACCTCGCCGCCCTCGGCGAGCATGCCGACGTACATGGTCGGCACGCCTTCGAAGACGGTGACGCGGTCGCGCTCGATGACCCGCAGCGCGGCCAGCGGGTTAAACCGGGGGATCAGCGTCAGGCAGGCGCCCGACAGCACCGCCGCGTTCAGCCCGCAGGTCTGCCCGAAGCTGTGGAACAGCGGCAGGCAGCCCATCACCACGTCGTCCGGGCCGAGGTCGAGCAGCGTCGCGGCGGTCACCGAGGCGTTGCGGTGCATGTTGGCGTGCGTCAGCTCGGCGCCCTTGGGAGTGCCGGTAGTGCCCGAGGTGTACAGGATCACCGCGGTGTCCTCGTCGGCGCGCCGGACCACTTCGTCCAAGCGCGGCCAGCTGGCGATCTCGTTCAGGGTCGGCCCGCTGATGGTGACCGCCTCCGCGCCGGCCGTCGCCGCTCCGGCTGCCGCCTCGCCCGCCGCGCTTTCCCAGGCGAACACCAGGCGGGCACCGGAGTCACCCAGATAATGGACCACCTCGCGCGCCTTGAGCAGCGGGTTCATCGGGACCACGGTGCCGCCAGCGCGCAGTACGCCGTAGTAGAGGACCGGGAAGTGCGGCACGTTGGGGAGCATGATGCCCACCGGGTCGCCGGGCCGCAGGCCGCGCTCGCGCAGCCAGCCGGCCGCCCGCGCGGTCAGCTCATCGAGCCGCGCGTAGCTGAAGATCTCATCGTCCAGCCGGATGGCCGGGCGGTCTGGGTACATCTGGGCGGCCTCGCGCAGATCGAGGGCAAGGTTCGTCATGGTGGATCAGCCTCCCGCGGTGAACGCCGACACGCCGGTGATGTCCCGGCCGACGATGAGGTTCTGGATGGTGGCGGTGCCTTCGAAGGTGTGGATGGCCTCGATGTCGGCCATGTGCCTGATGACGTGGAAGTCCAGCAGGATCCCGTTACCGCCGAGCAGGTCGCGCGCCTCCGCGAGCACTTCGCGCGCGGCGGTGGTGTTGTGCGACTTGGCCAGGCCGGCCAGCGTCGGCTCGACCCGCCCGGCCAGGGTCAGGTCCGCTAGCCGGCGGCAGTACAGCTGCATGGCCGTGACCTTGGCGAGCATCTTGACGAGGCGGTCCTGGATGAGCTGAAAGCTGACCAGCGGACGGCCGAACTGGGTGCGCCGCTGGGCGTAGGCCAGCGCCGCGTCGAAGCCCGCGACCGCGTGGCCGAGCGCGGCCCAGGCGCAGGTGGCCCGGGTACTGGCGAGCACGGCGGCGGTGTCGCGGAACGAGTTCGCGCCGGGCAGCTTGTTCGCCGCCGGAACGCGTACGCCGTTCAGGTCGATCTCGGCCTGCCAGACGGCCCGCAGCGAGCCCTTTCCCTCGATCAGCCGCGCTTCGTAACCGGGCGTCCCCCGCTCCACCAGGAACCCCTTCACCTGCTCGTCGGCGGCGTCCCGGGCCCACACCACCACCACGTCGGCGATCGTTCCGTTCCCGATCCACTTCTTCTTGCCGTCGATCACGTAGCTGCCGCCATCCAGGCGGGCACTGGTCTCGAGGGCGACAGAGTCCGAGCCGTGGTCCGGTTCGGTCAGCGCGAAGGCGCCGAGCGCGGCGACCCGCGCCATGTCCGGCAGCCACCGCTGCTTCTGCTCCTCCGACCCGAGCATCGCGATCGAGCGCATCGCCAGCCCCGCCTGGACGCCGAGGAACGTGCCTAGGCTCCCGTCGCCCCGGTTCAGCTCCATCGTGACGAGCCCGGCCGAGAGCGGGTCCATGTCCGGGCAGCCGTACCCCTCGATGCCGTCCCCGACCAGGCCGGCCGCGCCTAGCTTGCGGACCAGCGGCCACGGGAACTCGGCCCGCTCCCAGTAGTCGTTGATGACCGGCAGCACCTCGTCGTGGACGAACCCGCGGGTGCGCTCCAGGTAGTCGAGTTGCGCCGGGGTGAACTCCTCCCGGAGCAGGAAGTAATCGGTGCGGAGTGCTTCTCCGAGGCCAGCTTCGAGACCCATGTCGGCCTCCTTAAGTGAACGGCTGGTGACCTCCTCATGGTGTTCCGGCGGATGGACCAGTTAAATGGCCTGGCGGACAACGCCTGCCGCGATCGGCTGTCCGCGCGAACAACGGGACCGGCCTTCACCACACGCTACGTAGCCCTTCCCTACAGATTTCAGGATATTTGGGACGACTGGAACTATCTCAGCAAATCTTAATATTTGGGTGTAAACCAGGCCATCAGGTGTGGCGTCAAACTAACTGGAACGGACAGCTGGCGGGCCGTCCGGTCCGGTACCGACCAGGGCAGTCGGCCCTGTGTCGGCGGCGTGCGAGTGGGGGGACCCAGATGAGGCAAAGTGCTGGCAGATGTCCGCCGAGACGCTGTTCGGGTACGGCGCATCTCAGACCGGTGGCTAATCGGTAGCGTCCTCCCGGCACGCTCCACCGTCATCTTCATCGATGACGAGCCGAGATCCTGCTCTTTCAGCGTTCCCGGGTGACGACCGATCGCGCCCGTTTCACCGTCGCTGTCGGCCTGTCCAGTTCAGTTCCGGAATGCGACTGCCGTGCGCGGTAACCGGCTGCCCAGCCGTCGAGTGCTGCCGCGTCGGTTATCTGGGCGTGCCCTGTAACGGGCTTTCAAGCCGTCCGGGATTCCGGAACTTTATTTGACCGAGGGGGACAAGCATGCCAGGCAATGATTCACTCGATGTGCAGCAGGCGGTACGCAGCGCGAAGATCGCCGTTATCGGATCGGGCTACGTCGGCCTCACGCTGAGCGCGAGCCTCGCGCTGCTCGGCCACGAAGTGGAATGTACCGACAAATCACTGGAACGCGTGGAGCAACTCGCGCGCGGTCACGTGCCGATCGTCGAGGAGGGGCTTACCGAGCTGGTCGGGCAGATGCTCACTGTCGGGCGGCTACGGTTCGGCGCGGACAACAGGCGCGCGGTCGGCGACGCGGAATTCGTCTTCCTGTGCCTACCGACGCCGATGGACAGTGACGGGCATGCCGATCTTTCCTTCGTCCAGCAGGTTGCCGAGCAAATCGGCCCGCACCTGCGAGCCGGTGCGGTCGTCATTACCAAATCGACGGTGCCGGTCGGCACGGGGAAGCTAGTGCTGGGCGCACTGGGACGGAATGACGTGCACGTGGTGTCGAATCCGGAGTTCCTCGCCGAAGGCACCGCTCTGCGGGACTGCCTGCGTCCCGACCGGATCGTCGTCGGGGCGGCATCGGAGGCCATCGCGCGGAGTGTGGCCGATCTGTACGGTCCGTTCGTCCAGGCTCGATCGATCCTCACAGACGTGGCCAGCGCGGAACTGATCAAGTACGCGTCCAACGCCTACCTCGCTGTCCGTCTCACGTTCGTCAACTCGATGGCCGAGATATGCGAGATGGCCGGAGCCGACATCAGGTCGGTGATGAAGGGAATGGGCGCCGACCACCGGATCGGGGCGGCCTTCCTGCGGCCGGGCCCGGGATGGGGCGGGTCATGCTTTCCAAAGGACACGGAGGCGCTCGTCCGCACCGCAGACCGGCTCGGCTGCGATCTGGCTCTGGTCAGGGCCGCGATCGCCATCAACGCGAAGCATGTCAGCCGGGTCGTGGACAAGGTGGTCTCGGTGCTGGACGGTCGCGTCACCGGGAAGCACGTCGCGCTGTGGGGACTGACCTTCAAGGCGGGAACCGATGACCGCCGACAGTCGCCGGCCCTCGAGATCGCGCGGCGCCTTACCCACCTTGGCGCGGCGGTTCATGCCTACGACCCGACGGTACCAGCCGGAACTCTGCTGGGGATTAAGATCCATTCTTCGTCGCTGGCCGCCTGCCGGGACGCGGACGCTCTGGTTATCGGCACCGAGTGGCCGGAATTCGCCGCGGCCGATCTAACCGCCCTAGCGGCGGTCATGAATAACCGGGTCGTCGTGGACGCCCGGAATCTGCTCGATCCCGTTTCCGCCGTCGCAACGGGATTCCGTTATTTGGGCATCGGCATTCCGGCAACGGAGCAGCACGAAGCGGAGATTGCGGTATGAGAATTCTTGTCACTGGAGGCGCCGGTTTTCTCGGGGCTCATCTGTGCGCGGCCATTCTGGCCAGGGGGGACGAAGTTGTCGCAATCGATAATTTCGCCACCAGCAACCGGCAAACAGTTGATGAGCTGTCCGAGAACGGCCGTTTTCGCTTTATTGAGGCCGATGTCTGCGCGGCGCCTTCGGTACCGGGCCGGCTGGACGCTATCGCACACCTCGCCTGCCCCGCCTCACCGGACGAATACATGCGCCTTCCGCTCGAGACGCTGTCAGTTGGCAGCCACGGGAGTGAATTCGTCCTGCGCCTGGGAGAACTCAATCACTGCCGCGTGCTGCTCGCGTCGACCAGCGAGGTCTACGGCGATCCGCTCGTGCGGCCGCAGCGCGAGGAGTACTGGGGAAACGTCAATCCCATCGGGCCGCGCAGCGTGTACGACGAGTCGAAGCGATACGCGGAAGCGCTTTTCATGGCGAACCGGCGGGCACGCGGGGTCAATACGGGGATCGTCCGGATCTTCAATACCTACGGCCCTGGCCTGCGGCCCAATGACGGTCGCGTCGTGTCCAACTTCATCGCTCAGGCGATACACGGAGATCCGCTGACCATTTATGGTGACGGCCGCCAGACTCGTAGCTTTTGCTACGTCTCGGATCTCGTGGGCGGCCTGCTCCGCATGCTCGCCTCAGACGAGGCCGGGCCGATCAACCTCGGCAATCCTAACGAGATCAGCGTTCTCGAGCTCGCCGAGACGGTCTTGCGGCTGACAGGTTCCGCGTCGGCCCTTCGGTTCAAGTCGGCACCGCAAGACGACCCCTCGAACCGGCGACCGGACATCGCCAAGGCAGCAAAGCTTCTCGGCTGGATGCCGCTGGTATCGCTCACCGACGGTCTCAAGCAGACCATCACCTGGCAGCGCAGCCTCGCGGCCGCACCCGCCTGATTCATCCGCCAGCTAACGAAAGGTCAATCATGTCGAACGGAATTGTCCTCGTCACAGGCGGAGCCGGCTTTATCGGCTCCCACGTCGTCGAGCAGCTATTGAGCCAGGGCTATCCCGTCCGCGTGTACGACTCCCTAGTGCCCCAGGTGCACCGCGGAACTGGCCCGCGGTATGTCCCGGCCGACGCCGAATTCATGGCGGGGGACGTCCGCGACCGGGACAGCCTCGGCAAGGCACTGCAGGGCGTAGAGCAGGTGGTCCATCTCGCGGCTGAGGTCGGCGTCGGCCAGTCAATGTACGAGGTGTCCCGGTACGTCGATTCGAACACCGGCGGGACCGGCACATTGCTCGACATCATCGCCAACGACAGCACCAACGTGGGCCGGATCGTCGTGGCATCTTCGATGTCTATTTACGGCGAGGGCTCCTACCAGTGCCGGGAACACGGTCTCACAGCCCCTGGGCTGCGCCCGGAAGGACAGCTGAAGGCGCGACAGTGGGATCCGCTGTGCCCGTCCTGCGGGGAAGCGCTGAGCCCGGTCCCGACCTCGGAGGACAAGAAGCTGATCCCGTCGTCGGTTTACGCCATCTCCAAGATGGACCAGGAGTTGCTGTGCCTTTCCGTCGGTGCCGCTTATGGCATTGGGGTCGTCGCGCTCCGCTATTTCAACGCGTACGGCCCCCGACAGGCCCTGTCAAATCCGTACACCGGAGTCGCGGCCATCTTCTCCGGACGACTGCTGAACGGCCGTGCGCCGCTGGCGTTCGAGGACGGCGCCCAGTTGAGGGATTTCGTGCATGTCCGGGACGTTGCGCGAGCCACCGTGCTGGCCCTTGAAAGCGAGAAGGCGACCGGCCAGGCGGTCAACGTCGGGGTCGGTGCGCCGCTCACCATCACGCGGGTGGCACGGCTGCTGGCCACGGAGCTCGGGGTAGACGTCGAGCCGGAGATCACTGGCAAGTTCCGGGCCGGGGACATCCGGCACTGCTGGGCTGACCCCGCCCGTGCCCAGCAGCTCCTCGGCTTCAAGGCGGAGATCCCGCTTGAGGACGGCGTGGCGGAGCTCATCGAGTGGGTCTCCACCCAGGCCGCCGACGACCAAGTGGAAAATGCCTATGCCGAACTCGGCCGCCGCGGGCTCGCCGTCTGATGAGCGGATCCGGTTCCTTCTGGGACGACGGTCGGGTAATCCTGCTAGCGTTCTTCGCCGTCACCCAGGCTTGCTACTTCGCATCCATGCTGGTCACGTTGTACTTCTACAGCCGACCCGTCGATCTCGTGCGGCCGGAGGATCTCCCCGCGGACGAGGCTACTTACCCGCCAGTCCTGCTCTTCTACCCAGTGCTGCGGGAGCTCGAGGAGACCATGCGGACGACGTTCCTCGCGATCGACAAGATCGACTATCCGCGCGACCGGTATCGTATCGTCGCCATACCCAACCATGACGACCACAGCACGATTGCCGCGCTCCGGAACCTCCAGGCCAGCTTCCCATGGCTGGAAATCCTGACCGTGCCCGCGACATCCCATCCTTCCTGGACTTCGGTATGGGACCAGTGGGAACTGAACCCGAAGGTCTACTGGTGGCATGTCGGCAAACGGGCCGGCGTGCGAGACCTGCCACCGAAGAAGACCCGTCAGCTGGTCTACGCCTTCTACACCCTGTGCCCGCCGGGGGGCGAAGACACGCTCATCAGCTATATCGACGCTGACAGCGCGCCGCCCCCGAATTACTTCCTGCTTGGTGCGGCGGGGGTGACCAAGTTCGACGTTGTACAGCTCACCAACGTGGCCGGCAACATCCTCGCCTCGTGGGCGAGTACCTTCCACAGCTTCGATCACATGTGCTGGGACGCGTCGATGTACGCGCACATGACGGCGCATGGCAAGCACCCGTATTACGTCCTCGGCAAGGGGCTGTTCTTCCGCTCTTCCGACTTGCACGCCTTTGGCGGCTTTCATCCGTGGCTTACCATCGAAGATCCCGAGGTCGGCATGCGGCTGTGGACCAATGGCCGTCGCCTTGGGGTGGTCGCCCAGCCGCTTGTCGAAGAGGTGCCGCGGACTTTCCGTCAAGGCGTGACCCAGCGAAAGCGCTGGGTCTGCGGGTTCTTCCAGTCGCTCGCCAGCCCGCTGGTCCAGATGGGCATGACCGCCCGGCAGCGTTTCCTTGCCCGGCTCAACCTGGTGCCCTGCATGTCCCTGCTCATCAACCCCATCGGCCTGGCCGTCGGGATCTGGATTCTCGAGCAGACCGTCGCCGGCCACCATCCGGAGGATCTCCCCCTCACCGCCCTTTCCGTGTTCGATGTCCTCGGAGCGGTCACGATCTTGGCGTTCAACTGGGTCAACGCGTGTAGGGTGTCCCGCCTGGTCCTAAGCAGCCGCAGCGAACGCTGGCGCTTCGCCCTGCGGGTGAACCCGCTCTTTGTCATGGTCTACTGGCTCTTCTGGAGCGTGTCACTGGTCATCGGGATCCAGATGTTCCTTCGCGATAGGGGACTTGTCTGGGAGCGGACAGAAAAGATTGACGCCAATCACGATCTCGTCCGCGTGTTCGCCGAGTACGCGGACGAGGACCAGTTCGACACGCGGCCCGGCCAGCGACTCGCACAACCTGCCGACTACGACCACTAGATGTTCTTCTGAACGAACGGCGCGACAGGTCCCATGTCGAGGTTGCCGAGGACAAAGACGCCGCCGTGGAAGTAGACCACCAGCGGGCGTCCAGCGCCCGTGCCATCCCTCCTCATGCTGTTCCCGGCGGATGGATCAGATAGATGGCCTGGCGGACAACGCCTGCCGCGATCGGCTGTCCATGCGGACAACAGCGGATAGGGATAGGGCGCCTGGCTCAGTCGAGCGTGGCTATCGCGGCCCGTAGTTCGTCGAGTGCCTGGCGGGCGAGCCCTCCGAGCGTCTGCTGATTCGCCGGATCGGCCCACTCGTCGAACGCGCTGTAGAAGGCGTGGGCGCCGAGTTCGGCGGCGAGGCCCGCGGCGGGATCCGGCACGCCGCGCCTGCGCAGTGCGCCGGTCATCGCTTCGGCGAGGGCGGCCCGCTTGGACAGCGCGCGCTCCCGCAGTTCGCTGCTGCCGGCGACGACCGCACGAAGCCGGACGGCGAACTCTCGGCGGTCGTCGGTGAAGGTGGCGGCGACGGCTTCGAGGCCCGCGGCTACCGCCTGCAGAGGGCTGGCAGAGCCAGGTGCCGCGGCGATCGCGTCAGCCATCAGCCGGCCGTGGATCTCCTGCCCGGCGGCGAACAGCACCTCCCGCTTGTCGGAGAAGTGCCGGAAGAAGGTCATCTTGGTCAGTCCGCCGGCCCGCTCGGCGATCTGGTTGACGGTGGTCGCGTCATAGCCCTGCTCGGCGAACAGGTCCAGTGCGGCGCGCACCAGCCGCTCCCGCGAGTTCGGTTCCCACCGGCCCATGAGAACAGCATAGGTGATGTGACTTGGTCACATTATCCTGCTAGACTGACGTTACTAGGTAACATCACGTCGCTCCGCGCGGCGGGGCGCCTCATCCCGGGAGAACTGCCCATGCGAGTCTTCGTCACCGGCGCCAGCGGCCACATCGGGTCGGCCGTGGTGCCCGAACTGATTCAGCACGGCCACGTGGTTGTCGGTCTGGCCCGGTCCGACGCCTCGGCTGCCGCCGTCAAGGCGATGGGCGCCGAGGTGCGCCGTGGCGACCTCGGCGATCCGGCCGGCCTTCGCGCGGCCGCGGCCGACGCCGACGCGGTCATCCACCTCGCGTTCGACCACGCCACGATGATGGCCGGAGACTTCGCCGGTGCGGCGGCCACCGACATGGCCGTCGTGCAGGCGTTCGGCGAGGCGCTGGCCGGCACGGGCAAGACCCTCATCGGCGTCGGCCGAGCACCCACCGGCCACGCGGAGCGCGACGCGGTGATCAACGCCAACCCCCGCTCCGCAGTGGCGCGGACGATCGCCGGGCTTACCGAACACGGCGTGCGCGCCATCCTCGTCGCGATTCCGTCGGTCACCCACAGCACGCGGGACCGGCACGGCTTCGTCCCGATCCTGATCAAGATCGCCTGCGACAGCGGCGTGTCCGGCTATGTCGGCGACGGCGCGAACTGCTGGCCCGCCGCCCATACGCTGGACGTCGCCCGCCTCTACCGGCTGGCGCTGGATAAGGCTCCGGCTGGCGCGCAGCTGTCCGGCGCGGCCGAGCCTGGCATCGCGGTGCGCGAGATCGCCGAGACGATTGGACGCCGCCTGGACATCCCGGCCGTGAGCATCCCGGCCGAACAGGCCGCCGACCACTTCAAGGGCTTCCCGTTCATCACGCTCGACATCACCATGCCCAACGCGGAAACCCGTCAGCTACTGGACTGGGAGCCAGTTCACCCCGGCCTGATCGCCGACCTTGAGCAAGGCCACTACTTCGCCCCCTAGCTCTCGGTGAGCGAGCCCTCGGTGAGGGCGGCGGTCTGCTCGGCGCACAGTTCGGCGAGGGCCTGGTGCGCGCTGCGCGACAGGCCGGGGAAGTTGACGAAACCGTGCGGCATGCCGACGTACTCGGTCTGCCGGACCGGGACGCCGGCGGCGCGCAGCGCCGCCGCGTAGCGCAGGCCGTCCTCGCGCAGCGGGTCGTGCTCGGCCACCTGGATCAGGGCCGGCGGGAGCCCGGTGTGGTCGGCGGCCTGCAGCGGCGACACCCACGGGTGGGCGGGGTCGCCGTCCGGGCCGAGGTAGAGCCGCTTGTAGGCGGCCATCTCCTCGGGGGACAGGAACGGCTTCCTCGGGCCGGGCTTCGGCTGCATCTTGTCGGTCGCGTCGGTGGCTGGGTATATCAGCGCCTGGTGGCTGATCTTGGGACCGCCCCGCTCACGGGCGACCAGGCACATCACCGCCGAGAGGTTCCCGCCGGCGCTCTCCCCCATGACCCCGATCGGCCCGGTCGCGCCGAGTTCGGCCGCGCTGCCCGCCGCCCAGGAAAGGGCCGCGTAACAGTCCTCGACCGCGGCCGGGAACCGGTGGACGGGCGCGAGCCGGTAGTCGACGGAAACGACGACGGCCCCGACGCGAGCCGCGACGCTGCCGCAGAGCCAGTCGCCCATGTCGAGGTTACCCAGGGCGAAGCCGCCGCCGTGGAAGTAGACGACGAGCGGCCGTCCGGCACCAGCGCCGGTGGCGGCGCTTCCCGGGCGGTAGACGCGGACCGGAATGTCACCGGCGGGCCCGGGCGCCGACCGGTTGGTGACCTCGACTCCGGACGGGACCGCGCCGAACAGCCAGCCGGTTACGGCGTTGGCCGGGGCGCGCCGCGACTGCAGGGTGACAATGTCAGCTTCGCTCATCGTGGCGACCGGCGCCATGCGCCTGGTCACCCAGCCCCACGCTCGCAGCCGAAGGTCGATAGGCGCCATGGTGAAGTCCCCTCCAGCCGGAGCGTGCGGAACAAGTGTCCACCACATGTCAGCACAGTGGCCCTGTACTTGAACTCCTGTCTAACATATGAGTGGGTGCGCACTTTCCGCACGCGCCATACCGGCGGACATCCGCGAGATTAGGGAACTCGACTAGGCAGGCGCTGGCACGTCGAAGACGAGGGCGGTGGCGATCCCGCCGCCCGCGCACATCGTGATCCTGTATCAGGGACGAGCTCTGGCCAGCCCGCGCGCCTCAGATGGCCGACCAGCGCGCGGCCGTCTGAGACACAACGCCACTCAGAACCGCCAAGCTCGCCGCCGGGTCAACGTCATCCCCAACAAAGCCGACGCGCACCCGGCTGGCCCGATTCGCGACGGCGGCTGGGCATCTGGCCATTACCATGAAAGTATGTGCGCACTCAGCGGGTGCAACCCGGTGGTGAGGACAGATGACCAAGCCGACTACTAAGACGGCGGCACCCGCCACCGACACGCCGCCCAAACGGCGACGCCTGACCGCCGAGGCCCGGAAGAGTTCGATCCTGGCTGCCGCTCGTCGCGCGTTTATCGAAACCGGCGACATGAATGGCACCACGATCAAGGTGATCGCCGAGCACAGCGGGATTAGCGAAGGCGTGATTTACCGCCACTTCGAGAGCAAGGACCAGTTGTTCTTGGAGGCGG
>Ga0335075_10006782_pt1 | contig 17677 bp, 13 predicted proteins | sample Lox_Sample_24_FD_206723 | JGI IMG/M metagenome (GOLD analysis project Ga0335075, IMG submission 206723) | Soil microbial communities from Loxahatchee National Wildlife Refuge, Florida, United States - Lox_Sample_2.4 | ecosystem: Environmental > Terrestrial > Soil > Wetlands | place: USA...
CCCGGGTATTTCATTGTCCAAACGGGATCGGTCCCAGGTGCTCGGCGGCCGGACCAAGGACCGCAGCCGGCATGAACAGCAGGGCGCCGACTAAGAGAATCGTTCCGAGAAGAACGAAACCAAACGTGACGGTGTCCGTGCGCATCGTCCCTGCCGTGAACGGCGTCGGCTTCTTGGCCGCGAGACTGCCGGCAATGGCGATCGGGGCGATGATCGGAACAAAGCGGCTGATTAGCAGCACGAATCCACAGGCGATGTCCCAGTAGATAGCATACCTTGGCCGGTCTGGATTGTCGTTGAAGCCGTAGGTGTCTGCCAATCCTTCAAAGCCGGAGCCGTTGTTGGCGGAAGCTGAGGTAAATTCATAGAGGATCTCGGAGAAGCCGTGCGGGCCGGGATTGTTCCTCGTTTTCTCCCCCCAGTCGAGGGCAGAGAACAGCCCAGTGGGCATGAGGATCATCAACGGGTGGATCAGCATCGCCAACATGGCCAGCTTCATTTCGCGGGCTTCGACCTTCTTGCCGAGATACTCCGGAGTCCGCCCCACCATCAGGCCCGCCAGGAAGACACCGACGACCAGGTAAATCAGGAAGTTAATCAGCCCCACACCGACGCCGCCCCAGATGCAGTTGAGCCACATGCCGACAAACGGCGTCAGCCCGGCCAGCGGATTGAGGCTGTCGTGCATGGCATTGACCGAGCCGTTCGAGGTGTTGGTCGTCAACGCCGCCCAAGTGGTGCCGGCCGAAGTGCCGAAACGCAGCTCCTTGCCTTCGAGGTTGCCCAGCGATTGATCGACCGGCAACGGCGGTAGAGCGGGAACGTCGATACCGTCTTTGGCCTTGGTCCGCTCGGCTTGAGCGGTCAGGGCGGGGTTCGGTTGCAACGAGTCAAAGGACACGGCCCAGATAATGGTGGCGGCGGAAAGCACCAACATCACACCGAAGATCACGCCGGCATGCAGATAGTTCTTGAGCATGCGGCCGAACATCACGAGACTGGCAACCGGCACCAGGATGATGGAGAGACACTCCAGGAAGTTCGTCCAGTCGTTGGGGTTCTCAAACGGGTGGCAGCTGTTGGCCCCGAAGAAGCCGCCGCCGTTGGTGGCCAATTGCTTGATGGCCACGACTGCCGCCACCGGTCCGCGCGATAGGGTTTGAAACACCGTCGGCTGTCCATCGGCTCCCGTGCCCATCGCTCCTGGCTCGACCGTCGCGGCCTGGGCGGCACCCTCGAATGTCATGGGCATCCCGCCAGCCATCAGCAGCACGCCCAGAATAAAAGAAAGGGGGAGCAGGATGTACATGACCCCGCGCCACAGATCGAGGTAGAAGTTCCCCATGTCGCGATCGCCGCGCAAGCCGCGAATGATTGCCACCAATGCGGACAGGCCGACAGCCGGCGTCACGAATTGATTCCAGCAGATGGCGAATATCTGGCTGAAGTACGAAAGGTGAACCTCGCCGGAATAATGTTGCTGATTCGTGTTGCTCAAAAACGAGCAGACCGTGTGGAAGATCATCGACGGACACAGCATCTGCTTGCCGTCTGGGTTGAGCGGCAAAAGCGGCTGCAACGCCAGGACGGTGAAGCCGAAGATGAAGATCACCACGTTGAAGAACAACAGCGCCAACGTGTATTGCTTCCAGTTTTGCGGTCCCGTATCCACGCGATGCTCGAGCCAGCGCAGCCAGGCAGGTGCGCGATAACGCCCATCCAGGATCCAGGCCAGGTGCAGGCCGAGCGGGACGGCGAGAACAATCGTGGTGCCGACAATTAGGAACGGTAGGAACCAAACGGACATGAAATCACCTTTCCATCCTAGAACCACTCAGGACGCAACAGCGCCGCGAGCAGATAGATGAACAAAAAAAGAGTCACCAGGACCGTAAGCCAGATCATGAGAAATCCCCTTGCTTTACACCTTCTCGCAGCCGGTCAGGAAGGCGAACATCAGGCCGAGAATCGCCAGACCGAGCAAGAACAGCGCCGGCAGCCAAACCGTGAGATTCATAACGCTCTCCGCGGTATAATGACCAACACCACGCGAAAAAGGCACATCTTCTGCAACGACTGCATTTGCCGCAGGAACACCGACAAAGCAATTTTCGGGCCGCGAGCCGATGGATTCTGCAACCGTTGATGAAACAAGAACTTCGGGCTTTCGTTGTTGGGAGCGAGCAAGGAGGCATTCCTTGCAATGTGCCAGACCGGTAGTGCAATTTGCACGATGCAGTGCGGCGGGGATAAACCCCGCCGCTCGCTTGGCTGAAGGCGAGCCGCCGGGCTTGTCCCGGCGGTTGCGCCCGGCGTAGAATCGGCGGATGAACAGGAGGTTCTCGTCCCTCAATTCTTTCTTCATGGCATGCGATCTATGGCCTTCACAAACTGGCTCTTCGGAAGAACCCTGGCCTCGGATGAGGAGGGGGAACAGCGCGTCGGCGTACTGGCCGGCATTCCCATGCTTGGCCTCGACGCGCTTGGCTCCGCGGCCTATGGCCCGGAGGCCGCCTTGACTCTGTTGATTCCTCTGGGGACAGCCGGCCTGGGATACATCGGACCGATCAGCACGCTCATCATTCTCCTGCTGCTGATTGTCTACTTATCATATCGTCAAACGATCCTGGCGTATCCGCACGGCGGCGGATCGTACACCGTTGCCAAGGAAAACCTGGGGACGACGGCCGGGCTGCTCGCCGCGGCGGCCTTGATGCTGGACTATGTGCTGGTGGTGGCAGTGGGCATCTCGGCGGGCGTGGGCGCGCTGATCTCGGCGGCGCCGGAGCTGCAACCGTATACGCTGCCGCTATGCCTGGCCATCCTCGTTCTGATCACGATGGTCAACCTGCGCGGGGTGCGGGAGTCGGGGTTGGCGTTTGTCGTGCCGACGTACCTGTTCATCGTCTCGCTGCTGGCGGTGCTGGCCGTCGGCGTCGTCAAGGCGGTGCTGTCCGGCGGCCGGCCGGAGCCTGTGCTGGCGCCGCCGGCCTTGCCCCCGGCGGCGACGGCGACGAGCTTGTGGTTGCTGATGCGATCGTTTGCCAGCGGCTGCACGGCCATGACCGGCGTGGAGGCCGTCAGTAACGGCGTGTGCGCCTTTCGCGAGCCGGCGGTGGCCCACGCGCGCGGCACCTTGACGGCAATCATCCTGTTGTTGGCCGTCCTGCTGGCGGGCATCGCCTGTCTGTGCGGGGTGTACGGCATCGGCGCGACCGAGCCTGGTCAACCCGGCTACGACAGCATCCTCTCGCAGCTGACCGCCGCCGTGGTCGGTCGCGGCTGGTTCTATTACCTCACCATCGGCTCGGTACTCAGCGTCCTGGCTCTTTCGGCTAACACCGGCTTTGCGGACTTTCCGCGGCTGTGCCGGGTCATCTCTCTGGACGGCTTCCTACCGACGGGCTTCGCCCACCGCGGCCGGCGACTGGTTTACTCGCGCGGCATCCTGGTATTGGCGGTGCTCTCGGCCGGCCTCTTGATCGGCTTCGGCGGCATCACCGATAACCTGATCCCGTTATTTGCCGTCGGCGCCTTCCTGGCGTTCACCCTCTCGCAGGCGGGGATGGTGGCGCACTGGCGGAAAGTCGGCGGCCCGCACGCACTGCGGTCCATGGTTATCAACGCGGCCGGCGCCGCCTGCACGGCGGTCACGCTGGTCATTGTGCTGGTTGCCAAGTTCACCGAGGGCGCCTGGGTCATGATGCTGCTCATTCCGGCGCTCCTGGCCCTGTTCGTCTCTGTCAAGGGCCACTACCTTTCCGTTGGCCGGGAGCTGGCCACCACCGCGCCGCTGGACGCCATGGCCCTGGAGCCGCCGATGGTGCTGCTGCCCATTCGCGGCTGGAGCGCCATCACGCGCAAGGCGCTGCGCTTCGCCCTGAAAATCTCGCACGACGTGTATGCGCTGCACGTCGCCGATGATGAGAAGATAATGGCGGAGCTGGAAAACTGCTGGGAACATTGCGTCTGCGAGCCGACGGCCGCGGCGGGATTGCCGGCCCCCAAATTGTTTATTGTTTACTCTCCTTATCGCAAGCTCTACGCGCCGCTCAAACAGGTCGTCAAGGACCTGCAACGCCGGCACCCCTGCCGCGATCTCGCCGTGATCGTCCCCGAGCTGGTTGGAACGCGCTGGTATCATTACCTGTTGCACAACCAGACGGCGATAGTTGTCAAGGCGTACCTGCTCTTCAGCGGCTTTCGCCGTGTCGTCGTCATCAATGTCCCCTGGTATCTTGCGTAGGAAGAAGCGTCATGGACCTGCTCTTGATCGATGACGAGGCCAGCTTGCGGCGAACCATGCGCACGGCGCTGGAGAGTATGCGGCACCACGTCGAGGAAGCCGGCTCCAGCGAGCAAGCTCTGAACCGGCTGCGCCAGCAGCACTTTGACGTCGCCTTTCTCGATTTGCGGCTGGGACGTGAGGCCGGCATCGATGTCTTGCCGCAGCTGCTGCGCGAGGCGCCGGGATTGGCGGTCGTGGTCATCACCGCCCATGCCACCATCCCCTCGGCGGTGGAGGCGATGCGCGCTGGCGCCTTCGATTACCTGCCCAAGCCATTTACCCCGGACCAGCTCCGCATTGTGCTGGAGCGCTGGCGGCAAGTGCAGCGCTTGCGCGACCGAGTGGCCAGCCTGGAAGAGCAGGTGCGGGCCGCGACGCCGGAGATGGAGCTGCACACCGAGGAGCCGGCTATGCGCGAGGCGCTGGAGCTGGCGATGCAGGTAGCGGCGAGCGAGGCGACGGTGCTGTTGCGCGGCGAGAGCGGCACCGGCAAGGGCGTGCTGGCGCGGGCCATCCACGAACGCAGCCCGCGGGCGGCCGGACCTTTTGTCGTCGTCCATTGTCCCAGTCTGTCGGGCGAATTGCTGGAGAGCGAGCTGTTCGGCCATGTGCGCGGCGCCTTCACGAGCGCCGTACAAGATACCGAAGGCAAGGTGGCGGCGGCGGAGGGCGGCAGTCTCTTTCTCGACGAGATCGGCGACCTGCCGCCGGCGGTGCAGCCCAAGCTGCTGCGGCTGTTGCAGGATCGCTGCTACGAGCGCGTGGGCGAGACGAAAACACGGATCGCTAATGTTCGCATTCTGGCGGCGACGAACCGCGACCTGGCCGCGGAGGTGGCGGCCGGTCACTTCCGTGAAGATCTGTACTATCGCTTGAATGTCATCGAGATCGAGCTGCCGCCCTTGCGGCGGCGGCCGCACGACATTCTGCCGCTGGCGCGACATCTGTTGACCTTCTTCGCCCGGCAGATGGGCAAGGTGGTGCGGTCGTTCACGCCGGAAGTCGAGGCGGCGCTGCTGCGGCACAGCTGGCCGGGCAACGTCCGCGAGCTGCGCAACGCCATCGAGCGCGGTGTCATTCTGGCGACCGGCGATACACTGGATCGCATCCATCTGCCGGGACAGGTGGGCAATCCGCCGGCGGCGCGCATCGAGGTCGGTGGAGCAGTGACGCTCGACGCCCTGGAGGGCGAGCACATTCGCCGCATTCTGGCCAGCAGCGCTTCCCTGGAGGAAGCCGCCGCCACACTGGGCATCGACCCCAGCACTCTGTATCGCAAACGAAAACGCTACGGTCTCTAGTCCGTAGCCCGTAGTCCGTAGTCCGTAGCAAAAACACAGCGGTTGTCTTTGCTACGGACTACGGACTACGGACTACGGACTAATGAGTGGATTCGCCATGACATTACGTCAACGCATGATCCTGGCCCTTGCCCCGTTGGTTTGCCTGCTGGCGCTCATCGGCGCCACCGGCATCTTCCTGCTGCGCCATGTCGGCGATCGCATCGCGGAGATTTTGCGTGAGAATTATGTCAGCGTCGAGGCGATGGTCGGACTGAATGAGGGGGTGGAACGTATCGATTCTTCCTTTCAGTTTGCGCTCCTGGGAAGGGAAATCGCCCACCGCGACTATGAGCAGAGCTGGAGGGTTTATGACGAGAACTTGAGCTGCGAACAGAGGAACATCACGGAGCCAGGAGAGCGCGATCTGGTGGACCGGCTGACCACGCTGACGGAGGAATACCGGACCAAGGGCGATCGATTCTTTACTGCGCCCGCGGATCCGTCGCTGCGTTCGCAAGCGTATTTCGGGAGTGAAGGGAAACGGGGACTGTTGCAGTGTTTCCATGACATCAAGGAAGTGGCCGGCGACATCCGCAAGCTGAACCAGAAAAGCATGGAAAAAGCCAGCGCCGATGCCAGGCAGACGGCGATGATCTCGCAGCTGTGGCTGGGTGGCGGGCTGGCGGTGACGGTCGCAATTGCGGCGCTGATGATCTGGGCCACGACGCGGTCGGTGCTGCGGCCCATCCAGGCCGTCACCCAGTCGGTCATCGCCATCGGAGCCGGCAACCTCAACCAGACGGTTCCGGTGGCGGCGCACGATGAGATCGGGCACCTGGCCGAGGCGTTCAACCTGATGGCCCGCCAGCTGCGCGCCTATCGCCAGTCGCACTCCGCTCGCCTGTTGCGCGCCCAGCGCACCAGCCAAGCCACCATCGATTCCTTTCCCGATCCGGTGCTGGTGGTCGATCCGGGCGGCCGCGTCGAGATGGCCAACCCGGCGGCCCATCGCTTGCTGGGCATCGCCCCGCCGCCGCCGGGAGAGACGGCCGCCTATACCTGGCTGCCGCCGCCCTCCCTGCGGCACCCCCTGGACGAAGCCCTGCAAAAGCAACGGCCGTTTTTGACCGAGGCGTTCGATCAGTCCATCACGTTTCGTTCCAACGGCGAGGACCGCGTCTACTTGCCGCAGATTTTACCTATTCAAGATCCGTTCAGTATTACACTCGGCGCCGCCGTGGTCCTTAACGACGTGACGCGCTTTCGCCTGCTCGACCAGATCAAAAGCGACCTGGTGGCGACGGTCAGTCACGAGCTGAAGACGCCGCTGACCAGCGTGCGGCTGGTGCTGCACCTGTTGTTGGAGGAGGCCACCGGCCCGCTCACGCCCAAGCAAACGGAGCTGCTGATCGATGCCCGCGATAATGCCGAGCGCCTGCTCGGCATTATCGAGCACCTGCTGGCGCTGGCGCGGCTGGAGCAGGGTCGGGAATTTTTGCAGCTCCAGGCCGAGCTTCCACAGACGCTCCTGGAGACGGCCGCCGACACGGCTCGGCCGCGCGCCGAGGCCAAACATATCGAGCTTGTCGTCGAGGACGCCACGCACGTGCCGCCGGTAGCTGCCGACCCCCTGCGCCTCGGCCATGCTCTCAATAATCTGCTCGACAATGCCTTGACTTATACCGATGAGGGCGGACGCATCACGCTGTCGGCGAGCATGATGGACGAGCGGACGGTGCGGCTGTCGATCGCGGATACGGGCGTGGGCATACCGGCGGAGTATCTGCCGCACGTCTTCGATCGCTTTTTCCGTGTGCCGGACCAGAGCCGCGGCCACGGCACCGGCCTGGGACTGGCGATCGTCCGCGAGATCGTGGCGGCCCACGGCGGCCAGATCAGCTGCGAGAGCCAAACGGGACAGGGCACGGGGTTTCACCTGACGCTGCCCATATGGGGCCAAAGTCCCTCGTTTATCCGCGACCCGAAGGGGAGCGCGTCGGCCCCGCGCTCCCCTTCGGGTCGCGGATAAACGAAGTTTTTTGAGGACTGACTGTGACGAACAATGGCGAAGAGCGACCGTCGCCGGAGCGATTTCTGGCGCTGATCCGCGAGCAGCAGCGCGGCCGGCTGAAGCTCTATCTCGGCTTTGCGGCCGGCGTCGGCAAGACCTACGAGATGCTGCAAGAAGGACAACGCCTGAAAAAACAGGGCGTGGACGTGGTCATCGGCATCGTCGAGACGCACGGCCGAACCGAGACCGCGGCCCAGCTCGGCGACCTGGAGCAGATGCCGCGACGGCGCATTGAGTATCGCGGCGTCGTGCTGGAAGAGATGGACCTCGACGCCGTGCTGGCCCGCCGGCCGCAGGTGGCCCTGGTGGATGAGCTGGCCCACACCAACGCGCCGGGCAGCCGCAATGCCAAGCGCTATCGAGACGTGGAGGAGCTGTTACAGGCCGGCATCCACGTCATCTCTACTCTGAACATTCAGCATCTCGAAAGTCTGTATGACATCGTGGAGAGCTGTACCGGCGTCAAGGTCAAGGAGCGCGTGCCGGATTATGTCCTGGGATTGGCCGATCAAATCGTCAACGTCGATTTATCGGCGGAGGACTTGCAGGACCGCCTGCGCAGCGGCAAGGTCTATCCGAACGAGCGCATCGAGAACGCGCTGGCAAACTTCTTCACGGCGGAGAACCTGACGCGGCTGCGCGAGATGGCCCTGGAAGAAATCCGCCATCTCCTCGACCGCCGTCGCCAGACGCAGAACGCGGAATCGCCGACGCCGTCGGGCCGCGTCATGGTCTGTCTCAGCTCGCGCAGTCCCAACGCCCATCTTCTGCTGCGAAAGGGCGCCCGCCTGGCCGACCGCATGCACGCGCCCTGGTATGCCGTGTACATCAAGACGCCGCGCGAGGACCTGGCGCGCGTCGATGCGGAAACACAACGACGGATCGGCGATACACTGACCCTGGCTCACCAGCTCGGCGCCGTGCCGCTCAGCTATGCCGGCGCGGATTTCGCCGACGCCGTGGCCGCCTTCGTTCGCGAGTACGGTATCACGCACATCATGTTGGGCAGGACACAGCGACCGTGGTATCGCCGCTGGTTCGGCCAATCGCCGCTCGATCGCCTGCTCCGCGTCGTCCGCGGCGTCGATGTCGTCATCGTCGATACCGTCTGACCGCGGCATCACTTGCAGCTCTGAAAGTGGACACGCAAGATGCCCCGGCCGACGTCCGAGTCGATCTCCATCTCGATAATCTCGGCGGAGCTGGGCACTTCCCGATACTTGCACTTGCGGCCGTCCAGAAGCACCTCCGTTCGCTCCGTGATCTGATACGGCCGGTCCTGGGCGAGAACAGGTATCGGCTCGACCACGGCATGGTAGCTCTTCACTCGCCACGGCGAAGCGTCCCTGTGCGGCGCTATCATTGCATTCGCGGACGGTAACAAGATGATCCAGGTCAGCAGGGTGAGAAAATGACGAATCACGGAGCAATCCTCCCTCTTTTCTACATAGTCATGCTTGCCCTCAGTTGTTGACGCAAGAAACGCGCCCTGATTCCTCAATTCGTGTAACGCCTGGGAGGGATGGAAGTTAGGGCATAATGGCTGGACAAAGCTCGGTTTCACAGAATGCAAGATGCCCGACCGGACTTGCAAGATGCACGATGGCCGTCCGAGCCGCGCACGCAGCAGCAGCGGAGTAAGCGGTAGAATCAACCGCATACTCCGCTGCGCCGCGCACGCGGCTCGGCAAAGCCGTCAATCGCTTGCGACAACGCTGCGGCAAAAGCTATAATTTCTCAAGGCAGCTCCGAGTTGGCCCACGTACCTGCGTACACGCTGGAAAGGCGACTTCCATGCCCTATTCCGCCGAAATCAGCCGCTCGAACCCGACCTGTTTTCTGTTTCTGATCGATCAATCGAAGTCCATGCTGGGTGCGATCGGCGGCGGGCAGGGCAAGAAGAAGGCCGACGCCGTGGCCGACTCGCTCAATCGCCTGCTGTACACGCTGGTGCTGCGCTGCGTCTGGGGCCAGAGCGTTCTCGATCGCTTCCACGTCGGCGTTGTCGGCTACGGCCGGCAGGTGGCGCCGGCGCTGGGCGGCGCGCTGGCCGGCCGCGAGCTGGCGCCGATCAGCGAGCTGGCCCGCTGCCCGCTGCGCGTCGAGCAGCGCGTCAACCTCGTGGACGACGGCCGAGGCGGACAGGTGGAGCAAATCGTCAAGATGCCGGTGTGGTTCGAGGCGGCCGGCGACGGCAAGACGCCCATGTGCAAGGGCATGGAGCGCGCCTCGCAGATCATCTCCACCTTCCTCCTGGAGCATCCGGCCTGCTATCCGCCGTTGATTGTCAACCTGTCCGACGGCGAAGCGACGGACGGCAATCCCGAAGGGCCGGCGCAAAATTTGCGCGAGCTGGCCAGTGAGGACGGGGCGGTGCTGCTGTTCAATGGTCATATTTCGTCGCGCTCGGAGCAGGTCATTGAGTTTCCCGATGACGAAGCGAGCTTGCCCGACGAGTACGCCCGGCGTTTGTTTCGGATGTCGAGCCGGCTGCCGCCGGCGATGCAGAACTCGGCGCGTCAGGCCGGCTTGCCGGTGACGGCGGACTCGCGCGGCTTCGTCTTCAATGCCGACCTGGCCTCGGTGGTTCGCTTCCTGGACATCGGCACGCGGGTCGATCCCAAGAATTTACGGTGATGCATGGCCTTGCCCGTTGTCGCCCCTGGCTATCGCGCCTTTCGCCTGCCGCGCCAGGAGCATGGACTGGAAGAATGCCAGGACGCCCTGGCCTGCGACGCTGAGCGCGGCCGCTTCGCCATCGCTGACGGCGCGGCCGAAAGTCCCTATTCTTCTCTGTGGGCGCAGCTGCTGGTTGATGAGTTTGTCCGCCAGAGCGATCGTCTGCCAAGCTGGACGAGCTGGCTGCCGTCATTGCAAGAGCGTTGGTTGGCCGCTTGCGGCTTAGCGCTAAGCCGCAAGCGGCCAACCAACGCGGCCGTGCCGTGGTATCTCGAGCCTGGACTGAATCAAGGCGCCTTCGCCACCTTTCTCGGGCTGGTGATCGCGGACAATAGCTGGTTCGCCCTGGCCGTCGGCGACAGCTGTCTGTTCCAGATGCGCCAGGGCGAGCTGATCTGTGCGTTTCCGCTCACGCGGGCCGCCGATTTCGGCAACGCGCCCTGGCTGGTCGGCTCGCGCACCTCGCCGATCGAGGTGCCGCAGAAGTACGGCTTGCAGCAGATGGGCGATTGCCGACCAGGCGATCGTTTGTGGCTGATGACCGATGCGCTGGCGCAGTGGTTTCTGATTCAGGCGGAGTCCGGCGGCAAGCCCTGGCTGGCGTTGGAGCCGCTCGTTCATGCGACCGCCGAGGACGCCGTCGCTCAGCAAGCCTTCGCCGCCTGGATCGAAGGCTTACGCGCGGCACGGCAGTTGCGAAATGACGATGTGACGTTGTTGGCGGTATCTGTTTAGCCGCTTGCGGCTTAGCGCTAAGCCGCAAGCAGCGGTCAAAGGAGCTGGCGATGACCTGGCCGCACGCCACGGATTACAACGCTGCTGTGCAGAATCCGCAGCTGTGTTTCCGCGACGAGGATCTGCGCCAGGGGCAGGCCGTCAGCGATCCGCTCGGCCTGCCGCGGCCGCACTCCGGCAGCTTCGCCGATGTTTACCAGCTCCAGGGCGGCGACGGCATCAACTGGGCCGTCAAGTGCTTCACGCGGCCCGTCGCCGGACTGCATCCGCGCTACCACGCCATCAGCGAGCATCTCCGCCAGACCCAACGCGCCTTCATGGTCGAGTTCCACTTCCTCGATGAAGGCATCCGCATCCACGGCCAGTGGTATCCGCTCGTCAAGATGCGCTGGGTCGAGGGCTTCCGTCTCAACGAGTTTGTCCGCGAGCAGCTGAATAAGCCGCTGCTGCTGGATCGACTGGCACAGATGTGGGTCCGGCTGGCTCAGGAGCTGCGCGACGCCAATATCGCGCACGGCGATTTGCAGCACGGCAACGTCCTGCTCGTGCCCGGCAGCAAGAGCAGCTCGCTGGCCTTGCGGCTGATCGATTACGACGGCATGTACGTGCCGGCGCTGGCGGACCGTCCCTCCGGCGAGGTCGGCCATCCCAACTACCAGCACCCGCAGCGGCTGCGCGAGGGCGGTTACCATCGCCACATGGACCGCTTCGCCCACCTGCTGATTTACACGGCCCTGCGCTGTATCCGTGTCGGCGGCGAGGAGCTGTGGCAGCGCTACGACAACATGGAAAACCTGCTCTTCCGCGAGGAGGACTTCCGCCAGCCGGGCAAGTCGAGGCTGCTGCGCGAATTATGGGACATAGATGATCGTGATACGAGTAATCTGGTAGGCCATTTGTTGCTGGCCAGCCAGGGACCGCTGAGCGTGGTTCCCACGCTCGACGAGCTGCTGGACGACAGCGGCGTTCGGCCGTTGTCCGACTGGCAGGAGGCGCGCATCAACGATCTGCTCGACGAGCGCACGTACCGCGTGGCGGAGAACGCGAAACCGAAAGCGGCCGTCCGCCGCGCTCGCACCACCGTCCTCGCCGCTGCCGCGCCGACCGTCACCACGAGCGCGCTGACCGATACCCAGCCTATCACTCTGGACGCACCGACCGGCGAGACGCCGGTCCCACCCAAGAAGACCGGCGAGACGCCGGTCCCACCCAAGAAGACCGGCGAGACGCCGGTCCCACCCAAGAAGACCGGCGAGACGCCGGTCCCACCCGGTTTGCAAACGGAACGCCGCAGCGACGCGGAGATCGACCTGGATGCTCAGCCGCCGCCGCCTATGCCTAAAAAGCCGTTCGACGCCGCCACGCTGGCGGACCCGCTGGTGTCGATCCTGTCGCGGCCCGGCTGGCTGGCCGTCCTGGGAACGCTCGCGCTGGCCAGCTTCCTGGTCGTCAACGTGCTGGTATGGTCCTCGGCCAAGCAGCCGGAGACGGAGGCCGCGATTGTCCGACGACCGGCCCTGGCGGACCTCAACAATGTCGTCCTCAAAATGGGCTACCGGAAAACCATTCACCTGAGCGTCGAGCGCGGCGATTGCCGGGAGCCGTTGATCCTCCGCCTCGACGACCTGCCCGACGAGCTGAAGGCGCCGGAGGATCGGAAAGCGTCCGTGCTGACGCTGGCCGCGGAGGAAGACACGATCGCGCTGCCTTTGCTGGCCCCCCTGGGCATTGGTCCGCCGCGGCGCGCGGTCCATGTCTCGCTGTGGGAAGGCGACGACAAGGTGGACGAGAAGACGTTTCATCTGTCGGTGCAGCCGATCCCGTGTCCGCTGCTGAAAGCGCCGGACAATATCTCCTGCCGCGCCGGCGATTCTGCCGTCTTCGCGTTCGTGGTGGACCGCCACGACTGCCGGGAGCCGCTGCGAGTGCAGCTGGTGGGCTTGCCGCCGGAAGTGCGGCAAGAAAGCGCGGCCGCCGGCGATCCCGACACGCCGAGCATCAAGCTGACCGTTGCCGCCGGCCTTGCGCCGCAAGTGATTCCGCTGCATGTGCTCCTGCGCCTCGGCGATGCCGTCGCGGACAGGAAGGCGCTGGCCCTCACGATCGAGAAGGAGCCGCCCCCCAAGTTCCGAGAAGGTCCGCCGAAGGTGCGACTGAAAAATAAGACCCCGGATTCGCTTTCCGTCGACGAGGGCGAAAAGGGCGAGCTACGGGTTTTGCTGGACCGCCGAGGCTACCGAGGCGACGTGGAAGTCCGTCTGGAGGATTTACCCAACGGCGCGACGGCGGCGCCGGCCCACGTTCCCGCCGCCAAGGATAGCGCGATCCTGACCGTCGAGACCAACGCGGCAGCCGAGAAGGGCGCGCATCAGGTCAAGCTGCTCGTCCAGGTAAACCAGGAAACGCTCGATGAGCGTGCCATCACACTGACCGTGCAGCCGTCGCGCAAGCAGCAAGAAAACGTCCATTTTCACACCGTCGATCACATGGAGCTTGCCGGTACGCTCTACCACGGTTGGAAGGGCAAAAAGGGCATGACGGTGCTGATGCTGCACGATCTTGGCCGCAGCCGCGGCACGCCCGGCTGGCGGCGGCTGGCCGAGGCGCTCCAGGCCGAGGGGCATACGGTGCTGACCTTCGATTTCCGCGGCCACGGCGACAGCACAAAAGTCTCCAAGAAGTTTTGGGCTTACTCGGTCAACAAGCATCTGCCCTACGGCTCGGATCAAAAGCGGCGGAACCAGCTAACGGCGGACCACCTGCCGACCAACTATCGCCCGTGGTTGATTGAAGACATCGCCGCCGCCCGCACCTATCTCGACGTGCGCCACGATGAGCCGGACGGTCCGGTAAACACGTTCAACTTGGTTGTGATTGGGGCTGGGCAGGCCTCGGCGTTAGGCTCTCTGTGGTTGGCCACGGAGCGCTTCCGCTTCAACGCCGCCGACGTGGGCGACAAGATCATGCTTCTGCGGCCGGAGAAGCTGAGCATTCGCCAAGCGGTGTGGCTGGGCATGGCAGATCCGCTGAAACTGAATCCCTTCGGCATCCACAGCTGGCTTCGCGACGCGCACGCAAAGCCGGTCGTGCCGATCACTTTCATCTTTGGAGAGGACGATCCCGACTCGGTGAACCTGCTCGCCGAGCCGATCCGAAAGAAATGGGGCAAGGAGCTGGTCATTCCCAACGTGCGCCTATCGGGGCAAGAGCTGCTGGACGAGGATACCAGCACCGCGTGGCGTATCCAGCGTTATCTTGTCACGACCCTTCAGGAGCTGCCGCCGGAGGGTTGGCTGCCGCGCCACATCAAGAAGCTGCATTCGTACTGGGCGCTGCCCGTTTCCGGCTCGTCGGAGATGCGGTTGTTCATAACGGCCAAGCATCCCGGCCAGGAAATGTTGTCGGCCGTACCGATGCGTCAGCTGGGCATCCCCGTGGACGGGGCCCCAGAAGTAACCGGCGTTCTACAAAAACTCTCCAAACACTAAAAAAGCGCTCTTGCATCGCAACCTCTCTTCGGGTACAAGAGTGCCCGATACGCCTCGGAGATGAGAAGGATTCTCGCGGCCCGTCATTAGCCATCTCGGTAGGAAGCCGACTCAGGTGGGCGTTTGCCCGCACACAACGGTTTGATCTCGCCTCCTGGATTATTCCTCGCCTTAGGTTGTGTGGTGCGCCGGAGCTTCCTCCCGCCTGGGAGGACCGCCCTGGGCGGCGGTGTTGACTTCCGGCATCCCTCGGTTTGCTGTTGCGAGAGAGTCTCATGCTTGTTCTTTCCGATCGCGTCCGTGATACCAATGTTCTGTCCACGTCCTTGCTGCAATTCACGCAGATGGTGGATCGCCGGCTGTCCATCGCTCAGCAAGGGCTGATCGAAGCGCAGCGGCACCTAACGGCCGGACAGGCCGAGGACGCCGACATCGTTCTGGAAAAGATCGATGAGGATCTGCACCTGCTGCGTTGCCGTCTGAGCCGCGAGGTCGAGATGGTTGCACTGCGTCCCTCGGGACTGCACGAGTCCGCGAATTGACGCGCTTGAGCCGCTTGCGGCTTAGCGTAACCGCGCTAAGCCGCAAGCGGCTATTGTCCATGCACCGTTTGCAGATCGAGTAAGTGCATGATGATCGACTGCTCCAATTCGCCGGGCTTGAAGCCGAACGGTCCTCGTCCACCCTTGTAGACGACGCGACCATCGCGGCCAATCAGATACAAACGATCCGGCATACCGCTGTAGAGATTGCCGACGCGATCGTCGATGCTATCGACGACGAGCGGCATGGTCATGTGCAGCGCCCGGCAGCAGCGGGCGGCGACGGTCGTGCGCTCGAGTGTGGTTTTCGGCTGCGCGATCTCGATGCCGGCGCGGTCGTTGGATTCCATGCGCCAGCCGTCGACGGGATGCGCCTCGCGAACGTAGACGCCGAGAAATTCGACCTTGTTGCCGTAGGTGCGCTTCAGCTCTTCCAGGATCCCAAACTGGGACCGATACGGCCCTCAGGTAAAGCTGCCGAAGACCAGCACCACCGGCTTCTTGCCGCGAAACTGCGATAGCGTGATGGTTTTGTCTTCGTCGTGCCTGGGCAGCGTGAAATCGGGAGCGAGCCGGCCCACCTTCGGTCCTTCGTGGAACGAGCCGATTTCGCCCGCGAACAGTCCCTTGAGCAGTATCCGCGGCGTGGGCATCCCGGCGCCCGGCTTCCTCGTTGTTGGTAGCGGAGGCGGCGGCGGAAACAACAGGGCGTGCAGCTCCTCGCGATTGAGGGAATCCTTGCCCCTCGCCGCCCGCTGGAACATTTCCTGCCACTCGGCGGCGGTGAGCTTCTCATCGTGGTCGGCGTCGGCCCTGCGGAAGAGCTGGTTGACAATGCTCATTTGCCGATTGATGGCCGCGTCGTCCGACCAGTCGAAGTCCACCGCCGTCAGCCGGCCGTTGTGATCGCGGTCGAGGCGATCGAACAGCTCCGCCGGCCCGGTGAACTCCTGTTTGCGAACGGCGCCATCGCCGTCTTTATCCATGCGCTCGACGAGCCATTTCAGGCCGTATTGACTCTGACCGGGATGAAACCAGCCCATGTTTCCGGAGGCCGGCGGCGTGCCGCTGAGGATGGCGGCGAGCATCTGCACCGCCTCGACCTCGCGCAGCCAGCTGAGCGTCGGCGGCAGATATTCGTGCGGCGGCGGTGTTTTCGCCGGCGCCGCATGCAGGACACCGACGACAACTAGAAGCGCGCCCAAGGATTGCACATAGATTAGTTTCAACATTTTTCACTTCCTGCCTTGCGCGACGGTGTGTTGTTGGTCAATGGCTAGATTTTTCAGTACGGTCTTGCCGCCGTCTTTCCCAGGCCAGTAGATCGTGATGCGATCGATTGTCGTGGTGTCGCCCAGACCGAATGTCACAACCATCTCGCTCTGGCTGAGATAGCCGCGGGCGGCGGCGATCTCGCGGCGCTGCTCGACGCCGTTCGCCTCCAGGACGACCCGTGCGCCGATGGCGCTGCGGTTGGAATGGACGCCGTCGCCCTCCAGGCGCAGACGAATCCAGTGATGGCCGAGCTGGTTATCGTTGCGAAGCACGCGAGCGGGGCCGCCGTTGCCGACAAGAATCACGTCGAGATCGCCGTCGCCGTCGAGGTCGGCGTAGGCGCAGCCGCGGCCGACAAGCGGCTGGAACAGGTCGGGGCCGGCCGCCTCCTCGGTCACAGCCTCGAAGCCCTGCTTCGGCTTGCTCCAGAACAGCTGCGGCGGCTGGGCGTAGCGCTGGCCGGCCTGCAATTTACTGATGCTCGGATCGAGATGGCCGTTGCTCGTCAGAAAATCGAGCCGGCCGTCGAGGTCGTAATCGAAGAAGAACGCGCCGAACTTGAGCAGCATCCGGCTCGGTCCGGCGATGCCTTGGGGCCGGGCCTGGTCCATGAATACCAGTTGTTTCGGATCGTCCTGGCAGAGAAACGTGTCCGGCTCGTTGGCGAAGTTGCCGATCAGCAAGGCATTGCAATGGCCGCGGTAGGACGGCGCCCAGTCAATGCCCATCGCGCCGCGCGTGACGCCCTCGGCGTAGGCGACGCCGGCGTTGACGCCCTTCTCCGCGAACACGCGCTCGCCGCTCGGGGCGCTGACGCGACCCCGCTCGCCGCTTGGCTGGTTGTGGAACAGGAAGTTGCGCGTCGTGTCGTTGGCGACGAAGATGTCCGGCCAGCCGTCCTCGTCGGCGTCGCAGACGATCACGCCCAGCGATTTGCCGACCGGCAGCCGCCGCGCACTGGCGTCGGTGCCCTGCTGTTCAAAAACCTGCACGCCGGATTCCTTCGAGACATCCTTGAGCTTGCCGCCGCCCTCGTTGTGGTAAAGCAAGCACAGGGCGCCATCGAACTGCTTGGGCTGGCCGTAGGTCCGGCCCTTGCCGGTGAGCGAGGATTCAATGCTGAGATCGTAGGCCGGCGACCAACGGACGTAATTGCACACGAACAGATCGAGCTTGCCGTCGCCGTCGTAGTCGAGGAACGACGCCGAGCTGGAGAAGCAGAGCGGGTTGGTCCACTGAAAGAAGCTGCCGAAGAGCGTGTTCGGCCAGCCGCCGGGACCGCCGACGCCGGCCGTCGCCGTTACGTCCGTGAACTT
>Ga0335075_10006783_pt1 | contig 17676 bp, 12 predicted proteins | sample Lox_Sample_24_FD_206723 | JGI IMG/M metagenome (GOLD analysis project Ga0335075, IMG submission 206723) | Soil microbial communities from Loxahatchee National Wildlife Refuge, Florida, United States - Lox_Sample_2.4 | ecosystem: Environmental > Terrestrial > Soil > Wetlands | place: USA...
AGTAATGCTTCGAGGCTTTCGGCGTCGGCGATGTGCTGGCCGGCGGTGCGCAGCATGCGAGCGTGGACGCAGACCAGGAAGCGCCGGTAGAGCTCGAACTGAAAATGGCCGCCGAAGACCTGCGAAGCGCTGATTTGTAACGTATTCAGATACGAATCGAGCTGAGAACGCAGCTCTGTGCTGACGGGCAGCTGCTGGGCGGAGGTGGTGAGGAGGTCGATGGCGAGCTGCAGGCGATGGTCGTAATAAGCGAGCAGGCGGGATTTCGCGTCGCGAATGGCTTCTCTCGTAACATCGGGAGTTACAAATGGGTTGCCATCGCGGTCGCCGCCGATCCAGGAGCCGAAGCCAAGCAGCAGGGGCAGCTCGGAGATGTCGATGTCGAGGTTGTACTCGCTCTTGAGGGCATCGGAGACTTCCTGGTAAAGGCCGGGGAGGGTTTCAAAGATGGAGACCTCGTAATAGTCGAGGCCCATCTTGATTTCATCGGCGACCTTGGGGCGGCTGCTGCGGACCTCGTCGGTCTGCCAGAGCGCGGTGATCTCGGCGACCAGGGACTCTTCGAGGGCGGCGAGCTGCTCGTCGGGGATGGGGATGCGATCGAGGCGCTCGAGGAATTCGCCGATGCGGCGGCGCTTTGTCAGAACCGACCGGCGGGCGATCTCAGTGGGGTGGGCGGTGAAGACGGGCACAATGAAGATCTGCTGTAACCAGTGCAGCGCTTCTTCGGCGGTAATGCCGACGCGATGCATGGCGCGCAGGGTTCCGCGGAGGGAGCCTCGCTGTGCCGCCATTCCGCTGAGCTGGAGGGAGAGCCGGCGGCGCTTGCGGTGGTTGGTCTCGGCGAGGTTGATGAGCTCGAAATAGAAGGCGAAGGCGCGGCTGAGCTGATAGGCCTGGTCGACGGGCATGGTGTTGACGCCAAGAACCGCGAGTTGAAGCAGATCTTCCGCCTCTTTTATTGATCCTTCGGCCAAAGCTTCGCGGCGGCGGATGGCGGAGAGGCGCAGCTCTTCAACCTTTTCAAAGAGCGCGTCGCCGGCCTGTTCGCGGAGCACTTCGCCCAGCAGCATGCCGAGCGAGCGCACGTCACGGCGTAGAGGGACTTCTTTGAGCTCTCCGGTGCGCGCTTCAAGTTCGGCAAGGCGCTCGGACCAGTTGTCGGGCTTCCAGAGGGGTGGCATCACTTCGATTATGACGTAAGAACGGATGCCTCCGGCGGCCGTCCTAGCAAGACGGGCAGACACGCCTTCGGCGCGGAAGCGTCGCGGCGTTGTCTACAGATCAGGAGGTGAACAGCTTCTCGATGGTTTTCATAGGAATGAAGAGCCTGTCCGGGTACGAAGGAAAGGGGATGAATTCGTGTTTTAAATAAAATTCCCGAGCACCCTCCTTGGCGTCGACCACCACGGCCCAGGAGGCGACCTGCTGTGAGCCGAGCCATGCTCGTTCGAGTGCGTGCATAAGAAGGAACTCGCCCAGACGCTGACCTTGCAGCGCCTGCGATACGGCCATCCGGCCGAGAAGGGTGACCGGCAGCGGGAGGCGGGGAAGCTTCTTTGCCAAGCCCTCAGGCAAAGCGGCCGCCTGGATCGAATGCGCTGAGAGGGTGTAAAAGCCGGCGATGTTTTTGCCATCTGACGTGAGGATGAAGACGGCTGCGAGATTGCGCTCCATGTCTTGTCTGGCCCGCTCGTGGAGATAAGCGTCGAGCGTTGGATTGCCACAGGAAAAGCCGGCGCGGTCATGCTGCTTGCCGAGCGGCTCGATTCGGTATGCCAGTTCAGGATGCTTTGAGATCACGAGCTGCGCAGACGATCCTTGTAGCGGCGAGCCGCGGCCTTCAAGCGCCGGCCAGGCTCAGGGGGATGAATCAGGGCCTGGACAAAGAGGTCGCGATCCTGGTTTTCAAGAGTCCAGGTGGTGTACTGCTGGATGGTCCGGATGGCAGCCTCGTCGGCATTCTGCACTATGAAGTCAGAAAACGAGAGCCCCTTGATGCGGGCAGCCCGTTCGATGCGCTTCTTCTGCTCGGGAAGAAGACGCGCTTCAGTTCGTTCTGTGCGACGGCTAGCGACGGCCATAAATTTAGTGTACGGGAGAGTGCCGTACAAGGCAAGATATGAATATCATGCCCGTACCTAGAAGGGCTCGCTTGTTTCGATCCACTCGTCACGTCGAACTCCAAGTTCCCATTTGGCCTGATGAAATGCTTCATCGAGAGTTGAGTGCCACGCATCGGTGCATTGCCTATTCTCAGATACATGCATGAAGTAGTAGCCGGGATCTCGGGGATAAACGGTAATTGCAAGGGACTTGAAAGGTGGAAATTCTGTTTGAACACCACCGTTCACGTCATAGTGTCGTGTACGCCCCGGAGAGAAATGGTGATTCTGAAGCGTGACCTTCCGGATTACCTTCATCTTGCTCATCAAGCATTATGGTAAAGCCTCTGCAGTCGAGAATCGTTCAACTCGCTTCAAGCTGAAGGCTCAGCTCTTCCCATTCGTTAGTTAGTGCGGAGTGCCTTTCCCGTAGTTCTTCGAGTTCTCGGGAGGCACGAGCGGTTTCTTCGGCGCTGATGAAGATGCCCAGCGACTGCTCGGCGTTGCCGATGGAGGCTTCGACGCGGGGAATCTCTTCTTCGACGAATTTGAGGCGGTCCTGCATCTGCTTCAACTTGATCGGATTCACGCGGCGGGCTGGTTCTTTCGGGGGAGCGGGTTCGGGAGCGTGGCCGTTCGGAGTCGAGACAATCGGAGCAGGCGTTTCTGCGGCGACGGTGGCTGCGGCGAGCTCGGCGGCTCCGCCTTCCTTGCGCCAGAGGTAGTCCTCGTAATTGCCCGGGTAGACGTTGACCTTGCCATCGGCGACTTCGAAGACGCGCGTAGCGAGTCGGTCGATGAAATAGCGGTCGTGCGAGACGAAGATGACGGTTCCGGTGAAGGACTTGATGGCTTCCAACAAAACATCTTTGGCCCGCAGGTCGAGGTGGTTGGTCGGCTCGTCGAGCAGCAGGAAGTTTGCCGGACTAACGAGGATCTTGGCCAGGGCATAGCGGTTGCGCTCGCCGCCGGAGAGCACGCCGAGGGTCTTGAAGACATCATCTCCGGAGAAGAGGAAGCATCCGAGGAGGCTGCGGAGCTCGGCTTCGGGGACTTTGCGGGCGATGGCTCCGATGTCGGCGAGCATGCGCGCGCCGGGGTCGAGGACTTTGTACTGGTCCTGCGCAAAGTATTCGGCGAGGACGTTGTGGCCGAGCTTGAGGGTGCCGCTGGTGGGAGCGTCCTGGCCGGAGAGCAGGCGGATCAGGGTAGATTTGCCGGCTCCGTTGACGCCGACGAGCGCGATGCGGTCGCCGCGGTCGATGGTGAAGCTGACGTCGTTGAGGACTTCCTTCGGGCCGTAACTTTTCGAGAGGCCGGAGACTTCGACAACGGTGCGGCCTGAGGGCGGCGGCTGCGGGAAGGTGAAGTGGATGATCGGTTCTTCGTTGGGGATCTCGATGCGCTCGATCTTTTCGAGCTCCTTGATGCGGCTCTGCACCTGCTTGGCCTTGGTGGCCTGGTAGCGGAAGCGGTTGATGAAGGCTTCGAGCTGCTCGATGCGCTCGCGCTGGTTGCGGTAGGCAGCTTCGATCTGGGCGCGGCGTTCGGCTTTCTGCTGCAGGTACTTCTCGTAGTTGCCGTGGTAGACGTGCAGGCCCTTGTTCCAGATCTCGATGATCTTGTCGACGGTGACGTCGAGGAAGTAACGATCGTGGGAGATGAGGATGTATCCGTTGGGATAGGTGCGCAGATAGTCTTCGAGCCAGTTGCGGGTTTCGAGGTCGAGGTGGTTGGTGGGCTCGTCGAGCAGCAGCAGGCTGGGTTTCTGGAGCAGCAGCTTGGCGAGCGAGATACGCATCTGCCATCCGCCGGAAAATTCTTCGGTGCGGCGACGCCAGTCTTCTTTCGAGAAGCCGAGGCCGGTGAGAACGGTGCCGACCTGCGCGTCCAATGCGTAACCGTCATGGGCACGAAATCGGGAGTCGATCTCGGAGAAGCGGTCGGCCGCGGCGGCGTAGGCGGCGCTTTCTGGGTCGAGTTCAGAGAGCGCGGCGGCGACCGTCTCCATCTCTTTTTCTAGGCCGAGGAGCTCGTCAAAGACCGACAGGCATTCGTCGAAGACGGTGCGTCCGGAAAGCGCGAGGCCGTCTTGGGGGAGATATCCGATGCTCATACCGCGGGTGCGCTGCACCTGGCCGTAGTCGAGTCCGTCGATCCCGGCGAGGACCTTCATGAGCGTGGATTTGCCGGTGCCGTTGGCGCCGACCAGAGCGGTCTTCTCGTTCGGGGTGATCAGCCAGTTGGCGTTCTGGAAAAGGAGTTTCGGGCCAAATCGCTTGCCCGCGTCGGCGAGTTGCAGCATGAATCTATTTTAGCGGGGGACTACGCGTCCAGCGATCCGCGCCTTCGGCGCCATAAAAGAGGGCGCCCGTTGGTATCGGAGAAGCGTTTTCGAACGGCATGCCGCTAAGTCGCTGACTTGCTTGCCTGCGGATTCGATTGTTTTTTCGTCAGCCCGATCGTCGCAGCGGGCACGGTTTTCTTGGCCTGCTTCTTCGCAGGCTTGTTTGGTTTTACCGGCGCTCTCTTTTTTACCGGAACCTTACGGGCGACCTTCAGTTCTTCCCAGTCTTTCTCGGTCTGGTCGGCGTAGGCGTCGGCGAAGGCGGTGATGGCCTCGGCGAAGCGCTTGCCGTTGCCGATGTAGCCGGCCAGGACGCAGGGGTCTCCGGAGCGGGCGTGGCCGCGGGCGAGCAGTTCACCGCAGATCTCGGCGTATTCGACGAGGCCTTCGCCGGCGAGGTCTTCGATTTCGATGCTGCCCTTGTGGTCGTTGAGCTGGCGCACTTCGTACTGGCGATTGGCGATGGTGGTCCAGCCGAGGAAAGGGTCGGACTGGAATTGCATGGCGCGCTGTCCGTTGACGACGCGCTGGCCTTCGTGCGTGGAAGAGCTGTCGGGGACGGTATAGGGCGCGTAGGCCGAGCCGGGCTGCTCCTTGATCTGCAGGAAGAGCGGATCGCCGGGTCCGTTGCCTTCGAAATAGACGACGTAGTCACGCAGACCGACGGAGCCGGTACCGACGACTTTGAAGGCCACGTCGATGGGGTAATACTGCGCGAGGAAGTGGCGGCGCTCGGGCTGAAGGGCCTGGTTATATTCGACCAGCGACGCGAGGACGGCACGGCGCTGGGCGGCATTGACGCGCGTCAGGAGCGGTTTCTGGTCCTTGAATCTACGCTTGTCGGCCGGGGCGTTTGGCGGGGTGGTCAGCTGCTCCAGATTGTGCACGGGAGTGGCGCGCTCGGCTTTGAGCAGGGCTTTTGAAACGGGAGCAATCCGCTGCAGACGGTGCACCTGGTAGCGGGCCATTTCGGTTACCGGCATGCGGGCGAAGGTGTCGATGAAGGTGCGGTAGCGCTGGATGAAGGCCAGCACGGCGGCTTCACAGGCGGATTTCTTGGCAAGCTGGGCTCGTCCGGCGAGGGTGAGGCTGGTGGCGAGCCGCTTCAGGTCCCACTCGAAGGGAGCGCGGGTGGTCTCGTCGAAGTCGTTGATGTCGAAAACGAGGCGGCCGTCGGGCGCGGCGAAGGCTCCGAGATTGCGGACGTGGGCATCACCGCAGATCTGGTTGACGATGCCGGTGTTGGGGAGGGTAGAGAGATCGGCGGCCATGACGGGAACGGCTCCGCGAAAGTAGCCGAAGGGAGACTCGAGCATGCGCTCGTACTTGAGGGTGACCAGTTGCGGCACACGGCCGCGCATGGATTCCTGCATGAGATCGAGAGGGCCACGGCGGCGGCTCTCCGGTTTCCACTGCGAATGTTCCTGGCGGGCAAGCTGCTTGCGGCGGGCGCGCCCCAGCGCGCGGCGTTCCTGAGGAGTGGGGAAATGATTCATTTATTTTGGCGACGATACATTTTTCACGGCGTCATGACAAGCCGGGGCGACTTGCTGCGTCCGCAATCTGGGCGGTCACGGCGGCCAGCGTCGCGGGATCGAGAGGAGGCATGGCGCCACGTTGTGAGGCGACCCATCCGCCCCAGCGATTGCCGGCCTCGTTCATTCCGGCGAGTGAAGCGCCGGCCAGGTATGCCTGCACAAGAGCCGCCGTGAAGGCGTCGCCTGCGCCGACCGTGTCGGCGACAGCGATGGGGACACCGTGGTGGCGATGGTGGGCGTCGCGCATGGCGAGGATGCTGCCTTCGTCTCCCATGGTGACGGCGACCAGCTTGACGGGATATTTCCGGAGGATGCTGCGTGCGGCTGCGAGCAGGCCGGCCTCACTTTTGCCGGTCTCACCGTTACCGGCGGCCCGGGCATCGGGGGGCAGCAGGCCAAGCATGGCCAGGACCTCCGGCATTTCGACCTCGTTGAGCTTGAAGATGGTGGCCGAAGCGAGCGAAGCGCCGATGACGTCCACGCTGAAAAAGGGCGGGCGCAGGTTTACGTCGAAGACGCGCACGCAGCCGGGACGGGTTGCGGAGAGAAATTCGCGGATGGTTGCGCGGGAGGCGGGGTTTCTCTGGGCAAGTGACCCGAAGCAGACGGCATCGGCGGATTGCGCGAGAGCACGCCATTCCGACGTCCACTCCATGAAGTCCCATGCAGCGGGCTCGTGGATGATGTAGTGGGGCTCTTCTCCGCGTATTTCGACGCCGACGGTGCCGGTGGGATGGATGGTGTCGCTCTGCAGGAGAGAGAGGTCGGCGGGGAAGGCTTTCAAAACCTGGCGCGCCTCGCCGGCAAGGGAGTCGCTGCCCAGACGGCTGGCGATGACTCCGCGATTGCCCAGCCGGGAGCTCATCACGGTGAAATTTGCGGGCGCGCCGCCGAGGCGCTTGCCGGAGGGCAGCATGTCCCAGAGCAACTCGCCCAGGCCGACGATCACTTTCTGCATAGGCGGGGCCTTTCCAAGATCCGTCGCCTGCATGGTAAACCAACGGAGCGGCGTAAAATCGCGTCTAATCTCAATTACCTAGCAGGCAACTGGGGAGGGGAAGAGTAAGTGGCTGAAACATCTGACGCAGCGGTCCAGCCACGCCGATCGCGCGGGGTCCGGGTCATGGTGTGGATTGCCTTTATCTTGTTTCTGGTTGCGGCTGGATTATTTACTGTTGCCGCTATTTATTTCAGGCGTGCGGCGCCCATCATGCGGGCGCGCGTGATTGAGACGCTTTCGACGCGCTTTGACAGTCGGGTGGAACTGGCGAATTTCGATGTGTCGGTTTTTCACGGATTCGAAGTGAGCGGAGGGGGATTGAAGCTCTATCCCCGGCATCTGGATATGCAGCAGCCGCTCTTTTCTGTCGACAAGTTTTCTTTCCGGACCGGCTGGCGCGACCTGCTGCGCACGCCGATGCATATCGGCCAGGTGCGGATATCGGGGTTGGACATCAATATGCCACCGAAGGAGGAGCGGCACGATATACCGAAGCTCAATGGAGGAGGCTCGGGGCCGGGAAAGATTCAGATCCTGGTGGATGAGCTGTTAATCGATAATGCCACTCTGATTCTCGAGACAAGCAAGCCCGGAAAGGTGCCGCTGGACTTCGAGATCAGCAAACTGCAGATGACATCGGTGGGAGCGAATCAGCCGATGCACTTCCACGCGATCCTGACGAATCCAAAACCGGTTGGGAATATTGATTCAACGGGCTATTTCGGCCCGTATGTGACGCACAGCCCGGGCGACACACCGGTGCGGGGCCAATACAGCTTCAACCATGCGGATCTGAGCACGCTCAAGGGAATCGGCGGAATCCTCTCCTCGACCGGGATATACCAGGGGACGCTGAACAACATCGTGGTGGATGGAGAGACGGATACGCCGGACTTCCGGCTGACAACAGCCAACTTCCCGATGCCGCTGCATACGAAGTTTCATGCCATTGTCGACGGGACGAATGGCGATACGCATCTGCTGCCGGTCGATGCGATGCTCGCGCATTCGCACATCGTGGCTTCCGGGGATGTGGTGCGCGCGCAGGGGGTTCCGGGCCACGACATTACGCTCGATGTGACGGTCGCGCCGGCGCGGATCGACGACATGCTGAAGCTGGGCGTCAAAACACAACCCCCGGTGATGACGGGCGATCTGACGATGCACACGAAGTTCCATCTGCCGCCAGGAGAGGGGACTGTCCTTGACCGGCTTCACCTCAAGGGAAATTTCGAGATCACGAATGTCCACTTCACGAGCGACAAGATTCAGGACAAGGTCGACGAGCTGAGCCTGCGCGGGCAAGGGAAGCCGAAGGAGGTCAAGGAAGACCACCCCGACGTTGCATCGCAAATGCAGGGAAACTTTGAGCTTGGCGCGCAGAAGATTACGATCAGCGATCTCGACTACAAGGTTCCAGGCGCTGAAGTGGCGATGAACGGCGTGTACACGCTGGATGGCGAAACCTTTAACTTCCATGGCGTGGCCAGGATGCAGGCGAAGGTGTCAGAGATGGTCACGGGATGGAAGTCGTGGGCACTGAAGCTCGCCGACCCGCTTTTCATGAAGCATGGTGCGGGGACCGAAGTGCCGATTGAGGTGACGGGGACGCGCTCCGAGCCCCACTTTGGCGTGGAGCTAGGCAAGGTCTTCGGGCACAAGGATAAAGACAAGGACAACGGGACTCCGGATCAAGATCACACGCCCCCGCAGCCCCAGCCATAGAGCTCGATTGTTGCCGCCCTCCCGATTTTCCCGTAGCCCAGCCCCATGGAAGTGCATTTAGCTCCTGAGACTGAGCAGAAGCTCAAGAACCTGGCCGCGCAGAGCGGGCGTGGAACGGCCGACGAGCATAGCGATCATCCACGGACGGCGTAGTCCGGGTGATGGCCGCGATTCTCAGAGAAAGAGAATAGGCCCGGACAGGCCCGTGGTAGCCCACGCTGCGGGCAGCCCGGGTTTATACTTATTCAAAGAATGTCGAAACAAAAAGCTTCCTCGGCCGCCGAGTCTGGCGGCAATTTCGTCTCCGCTCAAGCTGATCAGGCCCGCTCACCGCGAATCCGCTCGACCACGGTGCTGTGCGTGCGCCGCAACGGGAGCGTTGTCATGGCTGCCGACGGGCAGGTCACACTCGGCGAATCGGTGATCAAGCACTCGGCGCGCAAGATCCGCCGCCTCTACCAGGACAAGATCCTTGCCGGTTTTGCAGGGTCAACGGCAGATGCGTTTTCTCTGTTCAGCCGCTTTGAGGGCAAGCTGGAGCAGTATGCGGGCAACCTGGGGCGCTCCGCGGTCGAACTGGCAAAGGACTGGCGCACCGACAAGATGCTGCGCAACCTGGAAGCGCTGCTGATCGTTTCCGATCCGAATCAGACCTTTCTCATCAGCGGCTCGGGCGATGTGATCGAGCCGGATGAGGGGATTGCCGCGATCGGTAGCGGCGGATCGTACGCGCTGGCTTCGGCGCGCGCCCTGATGGAGAATACCGAGTTGCCGGCACGCGCCATCGCTGAGAAGTCGCTGCGCATCGCCGGACAAATCTGTATTTACACGAACGACCAGATCACGATAGAAGAGCTGCACGCCTGAGGGCGGCAGCAGACGAAGGCCCGCCCGGAAGGAACAGGCACGCATGGCTATTTATTTACCCGGAACCGCTGAAGACCAGGAGCTCGCGCTGGAGGATCTGACTCCCCGCGAGATTGTTGCTGAGCTCGACAAATACGTTGTTGGACAGAACGCCGCCAAGCGCGCCGTTGCCATTGCGCTGCGCAACCGGATGCGCCGGCAGAAGCTGCCGCCCGATCTCGCCGACGAGATCATGCCCAAGAACATCATCATGATCGGGCCCACCGGGGTGGGCAAGACGGAGATCGCCCGGCGGCTGGCGAAGCTGACCAACTCGCCCTTCCTCAAGGTTGAGGCCTCGAAGTTTACCGAAGTCGGTTACGTGGGCCGCGATGTGGAGTCTATCGTGCGCGACCTAGTCGAGATTGCCATCGACATGGTGCGCGAAGAAAAGCTCGAAGAGGTAGAGGACAAAGCCGAGCTGAATGCCGAAGAGCGGCTGCTCGATCTGCTGCTGCCTCCGCCGGCGCCCGCGCCGGCTTCCTCGTCCGCTTCGGCGTCGCACCAGAGTCCGCAGGGTCCGCAAGTCATCGAGGGCAATACGCTGAGTTTCCCGGTGACGAACGGCGATTCGCAGCAGGGCTCGCATGGCCGCACGCGGGAGAAGCTGCGGCAGCAGTTCCGCGAGGGCAAGCTTGACGACCGGATGGTGGAGATCGATGTTCGTGAGAGGAACACGCCGTCGTTTGAGATTATCTCCAACCAAGGCGTCGAGGAGATGGACATCAACCTGAAGGATGTCCTGCCAAACATCTTCGGACAGCGCACCAAGAAGCGGAAGATGAAGGTTTCCGACGCATTTGAGTACCTGGTGCAGGAAGAAGAAGGCCGCCTGATCGATATGGACCAGGTGACGCGCCTGGCGGTCGACCGGGTGGAGAACTCGGGCATTGTCTTTCTCGATGAGATTGACAAGATCGCAGGCCGCGAGGGTGGGCATGGGCCGGATGTTTCCCGCGAAGGCGTGCAGAGGGACATTCTGCCGATCGTTGAAGGAACCACGGTGAATACGCGCTACGGCATGGTGCGGACGGATTTCATTCTGTTCATCGCCGCCGGCGCCTTCCACGTCTCCAAGCCGAGCGACCTGATTCCGGAGCTTCAAGGGCGTTTCCCGATCCGCGTGGAGCTGCACTCGCTAACCGTTGAGGACTTCATCCGGATTCTTACCGAACCCAAGTCGTCGCTGACCAAGCAGTCGACAGCGCTGCTCGAAACCGAAGGGCTGAAGCTGGAGTTCACGCGCGAGGCTCTGGAGGAGATGGCGCAGTTTGCTTTCCGGGTGAACGAGACGACGGAAAATATCGGAGCGCGGCGTCTGCATACCATCATGGAGCGAGTGCTCGACGAGATCAGCTTCCTGGCGCCCGATCTGATCAAGGCCCAGCCGCAGAGCGAAGGCAATGTGCTGCAGCTGGCAGCGGCGACGGATTTCGGCGCGACGGTGCCTTTGCCGATCAGCGAGCGGCCGGCGGCGGATGGCGGTACGGAAAAGGTTGTGGTGATCGATCCGGAATATGTGCGCCAGATGGTGGCGTCGATTGTGAAGGATCAGGATCTGTCGCGCTACATTCTGTAGAAGACAGGTCGGTAAGCGGAAATCAGCGGCCCTGCTTTTGCTCGTTCAAGGCAGGGCGCTTTCTTTTGTGGGAGACGCATTCTCCTACATCACGTGCAGAGGCGCACCCATGCGGTCCAGTTCTCCCCTTACCTTGGTAAGGCCGTACATATAGCTCTCGAATTCTTCGGCAAGGCGCGCGAAGAAGGGCGCTTCATTCTGGTATTCGAAGAGATTGAACTGGGAGACGATGTAATAGCTTTCCTTGCCGGTACGCACCATCTCGAGAAAGCTGGCGTCGCCGGCGAATTTTGAGCGCTGTACGGCTTCCGGATACATTCCGGTCGAGAAGAGGGCGTAGTCGCCGATGTGCTTGCGCACCTTGCGCTCGGCGTCGAAGGAGGGCGCACTTCCGTGCACGGGATCGGAGGCGGCCAGCATCTCGGCTACATCCTTCACCGGCTTGCCCTCCGCATCGCGGATGCAGTAGAGGTTTTCGACGACACAGAATTCGGTAAGCAGATCGGCCACATAGCTTGTCACTTCCCGATCGTAGATGCCGAGGTGTTCGGCATAGCAATCCAAGACTGTGCGATGGAAGAGCTGCCGGAGCGCGTGTTCCTCAGGAATCATACTGCCCTCTCAGGTGCGTCCAGAATTCCGATCTTGCGATCCTGTACCGCCGGATGCTTAAGACGTCGGCAGAGTGAACCTCCGTCTTTAACATCTTTGTGACAAATGTACGGAATTTGTTACCGCTGACAAGTCACCATTTGTGTTACAGGCTGACATTTTCTGGCAATCTGCGGCGATGAGTGCGAGCAGACGGCAGCAAATTGTTGAAATTGGCCTCAGATGAACAGGAATTCATTTCATCCTGCTGGTTGCGGCGCTATGCTCGTCTTGATTTGCGAGGGCTATTTTGCCGGCGAGCTCAGGTGGTCGCCGGAGAATCCTGAGAGGACCCATGGCAAAAGTTTCTCCTTCCGGCGTCAAGTCCAAGAAGAAGTCTGCTCCCAAATACGGCGAAGTGGATCCGTCGAGCCCGCAGCCGGTATTTGCGCAACCCTTGCCGTCTCCGGATCCCACCGGCTTCAAGAATCCAGTTACCGACCAGAGCGACAAGGAGCTTACGAATCTTGAGCCGGTTCCGCACCCGACCGGCGGAGCGGTTGAGCCGGTTTTGACGCTAGCGCAGGTTTACGGAAGCGCGGGCGCGGCGATGTCGGCGGCGATTCAGGCCAGCGGACAGATTGTTTTTCATGCCGTCGGAGACACGGGCAGCGTCGAGGGACCTTCGACGCAGTCACTGGTTGCCGACAAGATGGTCTCCGATTTCAGCGAAGCAAACCAGGCGGATATGCCGTCGTTCTTCTATCACCTGGGAGACGTTGTTTACTACTTTGGTGAGGCGGCCTATTACTACGACCAGTTTTATGAGCCGTATCGCAATTACCCGGCGCCGATCCTAGGCATTCCGGGCAATCATGACGGGGTGGTTTATGCGAGCGATCCGGAGCCGACGCTGGATGCCTTTCTGCGCAATTTCTGCTCCGCCGAGCCGGTGGTGACTGCCGATGCCGGTGGACTGGTGCGCACGGCGATGATCCAGCCGGGGGTGTACTACACCTTCGACGCTCCCTTCGTGCGCATTCTGGGCGTGTACAGCAATGTGCTTGAGGATCCGGGAGTGATCTCGGACGAAAACGGCTCAAACACGGTGCTCGACAGCCGGCAGGTCGACTTTCTCACCGCCGCACTGAAGCGCGTCAAGAGCGAGAAATATGCGGGCGCAGTGTTGATCGCCGTGCATCACCCACCCTTCAGCGGCGACTCGACGCATGGGGGAAGCCCGCAGATGCTCGCCGACATCGATAGCGCATGTACGGCAGCCGGTGTCTGGCCGCACGCTGTGCTCTCCGGCCACGTGCACAACTATGAGCGCTTCACGCGGACGGTGAACAAGATACAGATCCCGTATGTTGTTGCCGGTTGCGGCGGGCATACTCCGCTTTCGACGATGCGGGACACCTTCCGTACTCCATACAAGATCGACAGCACGCTTACGCTGGAAAGCTACGACGATACGGACTTTGGCTACCTGCGTATCGTTGTGAACGCAACGACCCTGACCATCGAATTCCATCCTGAAGCCGACGGCGGTGTGACCAAGACGCCGGATGACACGGTCACGGTGAATCTGGCGACGCGGGCGATCAGCTAAGCGAACCCGAAGCTGAAGCGGGAGTATTCGTCCCGCAGCTACAGCTTTTCGTCACCTTCCTATTGTCTTCCCATAGGTATTTGTGCCATAGTCCTATGGCATAGCAATAGGAGGGTGACGTGGGCAACAAGGCGGATGTCTGGCAGGGCACGCTGGCGCTGATGGTTCTGAAGACGCTGGAAACGATGGGGCCGCTGCACGGCTACGGCATCGCGCGGCGCATCGAGCAGACCAGCGGCGATTTGCTCTCACTGAATTATGGAACGCTCTATCCGGCGCTGCTCAAGCTCGAGCAGGAGGAGTATATCACCTCGCAATGGGGCGCGTCGGAGAATAATCGCCGGGCGAAGTATTACGAGCTGACGAAGGCCGGGCGGCAGCAGGTAAAGAAGGAAACGGCGGACTGGGAGCAAACGACGGCTATCCTGGCGCGCTTTCTTTCGCCTGCGGAGGAGGGCTGATGCGCCGGCTGAGAGCGTTGTGGCTCCGGCTGCACGGTGTATTTGGCTCCGAGCGGGCAGAACAGAATTTCGCCGCGGAGCTCGAGAGCCATCTGGCCATGGACATCGAGGACGGCGTGCGCTCGGGATTGAGCCGCGAAGAGGCGCGCCGGCGGGCGCTGATACGGTTGGGCGGCCTGGAGCAGACGCGGCAGGTCTACAGGGAGCGCGGCACTCTGCCCGTTCTGGAGAATCTTCTTTACGATCTTCGTTATGGCTTGCGCCTGATTGCGCGGAATCCGGGTTTTGCGGCGGTGGCGATTCTGACGCTGGCGTTGGGGATCGGCACGACTGTCACAACCTTTCAGTGGACCGATGCGGTGATCCTGAGGCCGCTGGGAGGCGTGGCTCATCCTGAGCAGCTGGTGGCGCTGGCGTCGGTGACGCCGAATGGCGAGCTGGTGCCAACGTCATTCATGGATTACAGGGATTTTCGCGATCACCTGAAATTGTTGTCGGGATTTGCGATGTTTCGTCCCGCGGCCTTCAGCGTGGGGATGGAAGATCACGCGGAGCGGGTGTGGGGCGAGTACGTCTCAGGCGATTATTTCGCGGTTCTCGGCGTGAAGCCGGAAGTGGGCCGCGTCTTCGCGCCTGAGGAGTATGGCGACAAGCCGGGAGCCTTCCCGGTGGTTGTGGTGAGCGACCGGTACTGGCGCAGCCATCTGGGGGCGGACCCCAATATTGCGGGAAAGACGATCCGCGTGAATCAGCATGAGCTGACGGTCGTAGGCGTTGCGGCTCCGGAGTTTCACGGCTCGACGGCCGCGGTGGCCTTCGATTTGTGGGTGCCTTACATGCAGCGCTCGGTGCTGAGCGGCGTGCAGCCATGGATGCTGCTGAATCGCCAGGATCGCTCCCTGATGGGGATTGCACGGCTCAGTCCGGGGGTTACGGCAGATCAGGCTCGCGCTGAGCTTGCGGCGCTGGCCGAGCGGATGGCGATAGCGAATGCAGATGTGAGTGAAGGCATGAGCGCGACGATTGTGCCGCTGTGGAAGTCTCCCTTTGGTCCGCAGGGGCTGCTGGCCAGCCCACTGATGATCCTGATGGGAGTCTGCCTGCTGCTGCTGGCAATTGTCTGCGTGAATGTGGCGAACCTCCTGCTGGCCAGAGCGACGGTGCGGGAAAAGGAGTTCAGCACGCGGCTGGCCCTGGGCGCGAGACGTCTGCGCCTGGCACAGCAGGTGCTGACGGAAAGCCTGCTCTTAACGGGCACAGGCGCGGTGCTTGGGCTTCTGATGACGCCGTGGATGAGCCGCGCTCTCAAGCTGCTTCTTCCTCCCGGGCAGCTCTCCCTATCGATGCCGAATGCACTGAGTGCGCGTGCGGTAGTGTTCACCGCAGGGCTTTGCCTGATGGTGACGATGGCGGCGGGTCTGGTCCCGGCGCTGCAGTCGAGCCGGACGGAGCTGAGTGCGAAACTCAATGAAGGCGGGCGCACGGGAGCGGCAGGGCGCGGACGCAATAAGCTCCGGTCGGTACTGGTTTCTTCGGAAGTGGCGCTGGCCCTGGTGGCCCTGGTCTGCGCAGGCCTCTTCGTTCGCGCATTCGAGCAGACGCGGCAGATCGATCCCGGCTTCAACCCCGATCATGTCCTGCTCTCGCAGTTTTATCTCGCGACCAACGGCCTGGACCTTGCGCAGCGAAAGGAATTCTGCCGGCGCCTGCGCGAGAAGATGGAGGCCGTGCCGGGGGTGGTGGATGTGGCTTATTCCGACGGCGTGCCTCTGGGGTTTGAGCCGAGCTGGTGGGAAGACCTGAAGGTTGAGGGCTTCGTGCCGAATGCGGGAGAGAACATGAAGATCTTCCGGAATGTTGTGTCTCCCGGCTATCTGGAGTTGATGAAGATTCCTCTTGTCGAGGGGCGAGATTTTACCGAGCACGATGATGAGGATTCGCAGCCGGTGATGATTGTGAACCAGACCTTCGCCCGGCGCTTCTTCAGAGGAGCGAATCCCATTGGCCACCGCGTTCACGGATGGGGCAAATGGTTCATGGTGGTGGGCGAGGCGCGCGACAGCAAGTATCACTATCTGGGCGAAAGCGCAGTGCCGTATTTCTACGTGCCGTTCCGGCAGATTTATCGCGAGGATATGAACCTGGCGTTTTACGTGCGGATGCGGGGCAATCCGCTGGTGGCCGCGCCGGCGTTGCGCGCCAGGGTGCGGGAAATCGATCCGAATGTGACCGTCTTCGACGCTGTGCCGCTGGCTGAGTATATTGAGGCGTCGATTTATCCGCAGAAGGTTGCGGCAAGCCTGCTGATCGTACTGGGCGGCCTCTCGATGCTGCTGGCCGGGGTCGGCCTCTACAGCGTCATGGCTTACTCGGTGGCGCAGCGGACCCAGGAGATCGGTATCCGCATGGCACTGGGGGCGCGGCCGGCCGATGTGCTCGGGATGGTGGTGCGGCAGGGAATGGTGCTGGCGGGATTCGGTCTGGCCGCGGGAGCGATTCTGTCATTCGCGGTGACACGCTGGCTGGCATCGCTCTCCTTCACCAATTCGGCGATGGGCGCCGGATCGAAGCTACTCACAGGAAGCACTTCGGAGCCACTGATCTACCTCGGCATGGCGGTCTTTCTCTGCGCGGTTGCCGCGCTCGCAGCGTATGTGCCTGCCCGGCGCGCGGCGGCAATTGATCCCATGCGGGCGCTGCGCACGGAATAAGGAGAGAGATGCATAAGCTGAGAGCTTTGTGGCTGCGGTTATGCGGGATGTTCGGCTCCGGGCGGGCGGAGAGGGATTTTGCGGCGGAGCTGGACAGCCATCTGGCGATGGACATCGAGGAAGGCGTGCGCACAGGGCTGAGCCGCGAAGAGGCGCGGCGGCGCGCAATGATCCGGCTGGGAGGGCTGGAGCAGGCGAAGATTGCACAGCGCGAGCGGCGCGGCCTGCCGTTCCTTGAGACGCTGGGGCAGGATGTGCTCTATGGCCTGCGGGTCCTTCGGAAGAATCCCGGATTCACGCTGATCGCGATCTCGACGCTGGCGCTGGGCATCGGCGCAAATACGGCATTGTTTTCCATCGTGAATGGAGTGCTGTTGAATCCGCTGCCTTACCCGAAGCCGGGCGAGCTTGTCACAGTGCATGCCGGCAAGCCCAATTTCGACACGGGCTCGATCTCCTATCCCAATTTCCGCAACTGGCAACGGGATAACAAGACGCTGTCGGCGCTGGCCATCTACAGACGTTACGGTTTTATTCTCACAGGAACCGGCGATGCGGAAAGCGTTCCCGCGGAGTTTGTGTCCTCCGATTTCTTTCCGATCTTTGGCGTGAAGCCTGTGCTGGGCCGGCTTTTCGCTCCTGGCGAGGACGAGATCGGCCGCAGTCCCGTCGTGCTGATCAGCGCCGGGTTGTGGGCACGCAAGTTCGGATCGAATCCTGAAGTTCTGGGCAAGACGATTACACTCGACGGGCGCGATTTTGCGATCGTCGGCGTGATTCCCGGGGATTTTGACCTCACCGTCGGCAGCTTTCGCCCCAGCGAGATCTACGCACCGATCGGCCAGTGGACGAACACCGCGTTGAAAGATCGCGGAGCCGGGCTGGGCATTCATGGAATTGCCCGTCTGAGGCCGGGAGTGACGCTGGCGCAGGCACAGGCTGACATGATCAACGTTTCCGATCACCTGGCTGCCGAGTTTCCGAAAGAAGATCACGGTATTCGTGCCAAGCTGCTGCCGTTTCGCCAATCGGTGGTGGGCGACGTGCAGCCGATACTTCTGGCTCTGCTTGCGGCGGTGGGTTTCGTTCTGCTGATTGCCT
>Ga0335075_10006784_pt1 | contig 17673 bp, 21 predicted proteins | sample Lox_Sample_24_FD_206723 | JGI IMG/M metagenome (GOLD analysis project Ga0335075, IMG submission 206723) | Soil microbial communities from Loxahatchee National Wildlife Refuge, Florida, United States - Lox_Sample_2.4 | ecosystem: Environmental > Terrestrial > Soil > Wetlands | place: USA...
CGGCCGTCGGCAGGTAGTACCGGCTGGTGACAGCGACCGGCCGCAATCCGAGCAGCAGGTCGCGGACGATCCCGCCGCCCAAGCCCATGACCACGGCGAGCAGCAGTGCTCCGATGAGGTCAAACCGTTCCCTGGCGGCGATGCCCGCGCCCGCGAGGGCACCGACCACCACCGCCGTCAGGTCGATCCACAGCGGCACCTGAAGGGGATGGATCAGGGCGGCCCGGGCCATCGCGTCGGCCATGGCTAAGCGGACCTGACGCACGTTGCGTCGGCGGTACGCCGCGATGGCCGCGGCGGCTCCCGCGCCAGCGATCAGCCCAAGCGTCAGCGCGACACTCTCCGAGGTCGCGTCCCTGATGTCGTTGAACCCCTGAACCTGGGGGTTGCCGGCCAGGGCGGTAAGCCCGCGCAGGGCCACCGCGCCCACGGTGAGCGCGAAGAACCCGGCTAGGATCGTTACGCCGCGCGGTGGGAGGTCGCGGAACTGCTCAAGGACTCCAGCGGCAAACGCCAGGATCGTGGCCGCGACGAACACCGCGGCCGTCGCGCCCGTCTCGCCCTCCTGCGGCACCACGAGCGAATGGGCGAGGACAAGTTCCTGAGCTCCCCAGGCGAGGTAGACCAGCAGCAGCATCCACGGCACGTCCCGCATCCTCGCGTTGAACGTCAGGGCGAGGCCAACGGTGAACGGCAGCCACGCCACAGCGATCAGCCAGTCGGGCAGCGAGTGCGCGGGGGCCGCGGGCTGCGACAAGACCCTGAGTCCGGCACCGGTCAGTTCGGCCGCGATGATCACGCCAGCCGCCAGCTGGACGAGCGTGACCGCGGCCTGCGCGAGGCGCACGGCACCGGGGGTGAACTCACCAACCGCGATCTCCGCGGTCGCCGCGCAGAGCAGGTCACCCGGGATCAGGATGAACAGCCCAGGGATCATCAGCAGCACCGCCCCGCCCGGAGCGTCCTGCGCGTGCAGCACCTCGAAGGCGATGACCGCCACCACCAGCGTCGCGACGATGGGCAGCAGCACGCGCAGGCCGCCCGCCCAGTCCGCCGCGACGAACAGCACGCCCATGACCGCGCCGAGGATGGCGGCGGCCGCCACCTCGCGCCATGTTTGCTGCACCCCCGGAGCGAAGCCGGCCGAGAACAGGATCACGCCGATGATGCGAAGCCACCACGCGTACGGTTCACCGCTCGATTCGAACCCGGCGAGTTCCCCGGATGCGGCGGCCGCGCTCAGCTCGCCCGCCAGAATCCGGTTGACCAGGAACTTCGCCTTGGAAACAAGATCCAGCCTGGTCAGCTCGGGCGCGACCCGCACGGTGTCGTGGTACGTCGGCCCGACCGGGTGCCTGATGGTCAGCACCGCACCCTCAACGACCACCAAGACCTCGGCGCGCACCCCATAGGCACGACCCACCGCGCGCACGGTATCCCGCAGCTCGAACGCGCCCTCCGCGCTGTGCAGCAGCAGAAACCGAGTCAGCCCGCTCAGCAGCTGGTCAACACCATCCACATCCAGGCTGCGGTCGGCCCCCGTACCCGTCATCGGTGCAGGTATACCCGCCGAACTCTGAGTGACAACCAACTACGCTGAGCGATCAGCGCGCGGCCAGCACCCGCGGCGGCCCGCAGGGCAGACCCACATGGAGGCGCTCAGCGCGGGGTGAGCACGCAGAACTCGTTGCCCTCCGGATCGGCCAGGCACGTCCACGACACGCCGGTCCCCTGGCCGAGGTCGATGTCGGCGGCGCCGAGCGCCCGCAGCCGTGCCACCTCTGCCGCTTGATCGTCACCGGGGTAGGGCGCCAGGTCGAAATGGATGCGGTTCTTCACGGTCTTCGCGTCCGGCCTGCGGAGGAACTCCAGGTACGGGCCGACGCCCTGGGCCGAGCGCAGCACGGCATGATCGTCGGTTACGTCGTGCAGCTTCCAGTCCATCGCCTCGTTCCAGAACCTGGCCATGGCCCGGGGGTCCGCGCAGTCGCAGACCACCGCGGCGATCGGCCCGGTGTCCCGGTAGACCGATCGAGGCTCAAGCACGCAGAACTCGTTGCCCTCCGGGTCGGCCAGGACCGTCCAGGGGACGTCACCCTGACCCACGTCGGCTGGTGTCGCGCCGAGCTCCCGCAGGCGCGCGATCAGGTCCGCCTGATGAGCCGCGGAGGTGGTGGCGAGATCGATGTGCACCCGGTTCTTCACCGTCTTGGGTTCCGGGACGACAATGATGTCGATGTAGACGGCCGCCGCGTTGGGATAGGCGAAGCCCTCGGGTTCGAGGTTGGTCACGCCGGGTCCCTCGCTGGAAAGGCCCCAGCCGAGCGCCTCCGCCCAGAACCGGCCAAGCGCCGAGTCATCACGGGCATTCATCGCAATCTGCACCAGCCGCGTCGCCACACCGCCGATCCTATGCCCGGCCGGATCAGTACCCGATGAATTTCCTGGAAGCGGGGCGTCAACCGTTAACGCACCCGCGTTTAAATGGTGCCGGAACGACGGAGGCTGGAACGATGACCACAGAGCAGCATTTCCCCTTGCGGGTAACCGAGGTTTCCCCCGGCGGAGACCGCGTGCTGCGCGTATATGACACCGGCTCCGCGGAAGCGGGCACCCACGGAACGCGGGATGCCCGGCTGCCGGTGTTCTGGCTGCATGGCACCCCGATGATCGGCACCCCGCCGACGCCGCTGTTTCCCGCGGCCGCCGAGCAGGGCGTGCGCTGGGTGTCCTATGACCGCCCGGGGTACGGCGGCTCCTCGCCCGTGCCGGACCGGGACGTCGCGTCGGGTGCCGCGGACGTGGCCGCGATCGCCGACGCGCTTGGCTTGGACCGGTTCGGGGTGCTCGGGCAATCCGGCGGCGGGCCGTATGCCCTGGCCTGCGCCGCGCTGCTACCGCGCCGCGTGGTCGGTGCGGTCTCGATGTCCGGCCGCGCGCCCTACCCAGCCGACGGCCTGGACTGGCTGGCCGGCATGCGCCCAGGTTCGGCGGCAGAACTCGACGCCACGCTGGCGGGCAGGGACGCGCTGGCGGCTCTTCTCGCCGCCGAAGACGACTTCGACCAGGAGATGTTCACCCCGGCCGATCACGCGGCGCTCGCCGGGGACTGGAAGTGGATCAGCACCGTGGTCGACCCGGCGCTCGAACAAGGACTTGACGGCCTGATCGCCGATGCCCTCGCCTCGGTTCGGCCATGGGGATTCGACCCCGCCGACATCACCGCGCCGGTCCTGCTGGTGCACGGCACCGCGGATCGCGTGATGCCGAGCGGGCACAGCGAGTGGCTCGCGCGCCGCATCGGCGACAGCGCCGAACTGGTTCTGGTGAAAGACGCGGGGCACGTATCCGTCTTCCGCGGCGCCCCCGACGCCCTCGCGTGGCTAGCGAGGCTGGGCGGCCAGGCGAGCATGTCTTGACACCTGACGGGCCAGTCGGCGCCCGTTTCCCGTGTCGCCGCTCAGGGGACGACCTTGCCCACTAGCGCGATGGATGGCTCTCAGCCACGAGTGGGGATCTATGCGCACGGGCACGGTGCGCACCACACGACCACGCACATCCACGTCGCGGTCAACGACCCGACCACCAACCTGGTCCGGTACTAGAGCGCCGGCCGGGACCCACCGCAGCCCACCGGCGCGGCCCCGGCTCAGAAGAGGTCCCCTCCGGTCAGCACGTACAAGAACGGCACGAACGGGATCAGCCCGAAGATGGCCCAGACCACCTTGCTCCCGGTGGACAGGTCGGTCCGCGTCGCCAGGTTGACCCACATGAGCACCACCGCGACTGGGTGCAAAAAGCAGAGCAGCAATTCCACGAGCTTTTTCATGACACCTCCGGGACCGGGCTGTACAGGCAACTCTCTGCCCGGGCCGCTAGCGGGTAAACGGCTTCCGGTGCCCCTCGGAGACGACCTCGACGGTGCCGTCGGTCACCTTGATGGCGGCCCGATCGTCAAGCGCATACCCGGGCGCCGGCGGCGGGACGCGCCGCGACTCGATCGTGATCGCGCCGTTACCTTATTCCGGCCTCATGTTTGTTAAGGCAGGGTTGAGGGCGAGGCATCCGGGGCTTGCTAGCGAGCAGGTGATGAACATGCTGGCGTGGAGGATACGCGCGGTCGCGTCGATCTCCATCTTCCCACTGCTGCTCGTGGCGGCGTGCAGTCACGCCGCCAAGCCAGTTCCTCCGCCGGTGACGCTGGGCTTCTGCGGCAGCAACCTGCAGGCGACACCGGACGTAGTGCTGGTTGTCTGCGATACCGATGACATTACGGCGAGAAACTTGGTGTGGTCGGACTGGGGAGGGCCGACCGCTACCGCAAAGGGCTCGGCCATCGTGGACTTGTGCGCCTACGTTGATTGCGCCAGCGGCGACTATTCCTCTATCCCGATCGAGGTGACCGCTTCAAGGATCGTGTACTGCTCGAAAAATGCGCGCGCCTACTCGGTGCTGCGGTATAAATTCCCGCAAGGCTCACCATTCGAGAGCGTGCCCGCCGACGTGCGAGACTCTTCCGAGCTGGGCCAGCCCGTCCCGCCGGTGAACCAGACGGTGAGCCTCACCTGCTGACGGCGGCCGGGAGTGCCCGCGGTTGCCACGCCAGTCCTTCCCAGTCACCGAGTCGGCCAGCGAGCATGGCCCGCCGCGGCGTCCGCCGGCCCGGCCCGGCCCGGCCCGGCCCGGCATACCGGGCATTTCACCATATGCGGCCCGCGGATTAACAGGTAAATTCTGTTCGCCATGTAAATTTTGTCCAAGATGTAAATAAAGCTCTCGTCACGCGAGCTTTTCCTTCATGATAAAAAAAGTTTACACGTTAAACGGAATTTACCGGTTAAACGGAGGCGGATAAAACGGGCGGAGCGCAGCAGCAGTCACGCCCGCACGCCTGAATAACCCGCGTGATGGAATCGCCGGCCTCGCATCGAGGAGCGGGCGCTCGCGGGCAACGCGAGCCCGCTGCGCATGGCGCCGGCCGGGGGCTCATGGCACCACAGTTGGTTAGTGGGTGGCGCACAGCGGGCGGTAGTGCGCCATGTCGGCGGACCAGGCCTGGCCGGTCTGCGAGTTGACCTGCTGGTTGGGGTCGAGCCCGTCGTAGCCCCAGTGGGTGGATGGCTCGCCGCACACGACGCACGGGGTGACCTTCTGGCCCGCGCCGCCCTCGGGTTCGGTCCGCCGGACCCGAATCCAGATCATGATCGCGAGCACGATGACGTGAAGCAGCGTCCCCAAAATGATGATGAGCGTCAGGTTGTCGCGCACTTGCCTCTCCCCTCCGCCCTGGCACAACCCTTGCCGCCGACAATTTCCTCCAGCCCGCGGGGCGATCTACGTCACAAGCCGCACCGCCCACTTGCGCGGCTCTGTGCTGGAGGAAGACGATCACGAACATGGCAACGGACTTCAACCGCAGGCACCCGGTTGCCGTGATAGTCATCCGCGTGCTTGTCACGGTCTGGCTGCTCGCCCTGACCGGCATCTTGCTTGCCGACGGCCGGTGGGGCTGGGCGCTGGTGACCGTCGCGGGCGCGGTAGCCAACGGCGTGCTGGCCTACCGCGTTGCCCGGACGCAGGGACGGTAAGCCGATCACAGCGGGGTCAGCTGACCTCGCGGCGGATGATCCGGATCGCGCCGACGGCCAGCGGTAGCGCGATCCACAGGGCGGCGGACGCGGCGACCTGAGCGGCGTGTCCTGACCACTGGCCCGCGAGCATCCAGCCGAAAGTCTCTCCGGTGTTGATCCACTGCCCGGCGCGCTCCAGCGCGGGGATCATCAGCAGGCTCGCGGCGGCGGCGACCGCGAAGTAGGTCACGATGGCGGCGGCGGTGTTGTGCAGCGCGGCGCCGACCGCGATGCCGATGGCGCTGGTCGCCATGATGAACAAGGCGAAGCCGAGCAGTTCGGTCCAGTCCTGGCCGCCGGCGACGTGTCGGGAGACGCCCGCCGTGACCTCGGCGACGGCGAACGCGAACAGCCCGCACGCCGCGGTGATGATGAGTCCGGCCGCGACCTTGGCGATCAGGACCCGGCCGCGGCGTGGCTCAAGGGTGAACGTGGTCAGCGCGGTGCGCTGGCTCCACTCCGCGGTCATCGCCATGAGCAGCACGATCGGCAGCAGCCGCGACAAGCCGAGGGCCGCCCACGTCAGATAGGACGCCCGGTCCTGCGTTACGTCGTGGGTGAAGATCAGCGGAACGGCCTCCGCGGCCACGGTAAGCCCCAGTGCGGCGGCGAGCAGCGCCTTGGCGGCCCGGGTGCTGACGGTCTTGCGGAGTTCCGCGGCGAGGAGGTTACGAAACGGGATCATCGGTTCCTGGCTCCCTCGTGCCCGGCGGCGCTGGTGATGGCGAGGAACATCTCTTCGAGGGTCTGGCCGGCGGCCGCGAGCAGGCTCGCGGTGCTTCCCGCGGCGGCGATCCGGCCACCGGCGATGATGACGAGGTGATCGGCCGTCGCCTGGACCTCGGGCAGCAGGTGACTGGACAGCAAGACCGTTCCGCCCCGGTCGGCGAAGCCGCGGAGCAGGCCGCGAATCCAGGCGATGCCCTCTGGGTCCAGGCCGTTGGCGGGCTCGTCGAGGATCAGCACGCTGGGTTCGCCGATCAGGGCCAGGGCCAGGCCCAGCCGCTGCCGCATGCCGAGCGAGTAAGTGCCGACGCGGCGGCCGGCCGCCCCGGACAGGCCCACGGCCTCGAGCAGTTCGTCGGCGCGCCGGGCCGGTACGCCCGTCACGGTGGCCGCGATACGCAGCGTGGCGCGGGCCGTGCGGCCGGTGTTCATCGCCGAGGCGTCAAGCAGCGTGCCCACCACCCGGGCCGGGTTAGGCAGGCGGGCGAACGGCCGGCCGGCGATCGTCGCCGTGCCGGAATCGGGACGGGCCAGGCCGGTGATCATGCGCAGCGTGGTCGACTTGCCCGCGCCGTTGGGGCCGAGGAAGCCGGTGATGGTTCCCTGATGGCAGCGGAAGGAGGCGTCGTCCACCGCGGTCACCGGGCCGTAGCGCTTGGTGAGGCTGGTTGCCGTGATCATGCGTCCACCCTGGCGTCCGCGGCTTGGCGGGCGCATCGGCGGAGCTGCTACCGCGGTCCGTCCGGATGGCGGCGCCGCCCCGCGCCTCCCTCCTACTTTCGTCTATTCACCGCTGGCCGTTTGACGACTCCGGCCGGCCAAGCCCGCCATCTAGGATGACTGCTATGAATCGCCGCGAACTGGCGGCCGACGCGGCCCTCGCGGGCCTCGCGGCCCTCGGCGGGCTGCTGTTGCTTATCACCAAGATCGGCGTGCACCCGGCCGGGTCCTGGCGGGCATACGGACCCGGATTCGCCGTCGACCTGGCGCTCGGAGTGGTCTCCTGCGCGGCGGTCTTCTCCCGCCGCCGGTGGCCGGTGCCGTTCGCGCTGCTGACGGCCGTCACCGGGGTGGTCTCGCTGTCGTCGGGCGTCGCGGCGTTCATCGCGGTCGGTAACGCCGGCGTCCGCTGCCGCCCGGTCGTGGCGGTCGCCCTCGCCGCCGCGCACCAGTGCGCCATGATCGGTTACTACTTCCTGTGGCATGTGCCGTACCCGTTCTGGCTGTTCTGGTCGGTGTCGATGTCCGAGTACGTCGCGGTCCTCGTCTTCGGCATGTACCTGCGGGCCCGCCGTCAACTGGTCGGCTCGCTGCGCGAGCGGGTCGCCGAGGCGGTCGCGGCCCAGCGGGCCATGGCGGACCAGGTCAGGCTGGCGGAGCGGACCCGGATCGCGACCGAGATGCACGACGTCCTGGCGCACCGGGTGTCGCTCATCGCCATGCACGCCGGGGCGCTGGAGATACGGCCGGACCTGTCGCCTGACGAGGTGCTGCGGACCGCCGGCTTGATCCGGTCGACCGCGCGGCAGGCGCTGAATGAACTGCGTGACGTGATCGGCGTGCTGCGCGACCCCGGCGACGGGACCGGCCCGGTGGCGCCGCTCGAGCCGCAGCCCACGCTCGGCACCATCGCCCGCCTGGTGGCCGAGTACCGGCGGGCCGGCCTTAACGTCGGCCTCGACATGCGCGTCACGACACCCGACGCGGCGCCGGGATCGCTTGGCCGTGACGCGTACCGGATCGTGCGCGAGGGGCTGGCCAACGTCACCAAGCACGCGGCCGGGACGGTGGCGACCGTGACCGTGGAGGGCGGCCCCGGCCACGGGCTGAGCGTCACCGTCCGCAACAGGCTGCCGCTCAACTACGCGAGCCCGGCCCTGCCGGGCTCTGGCCTTGGTCTCGTCGGGCTCGCCGAGCGGGTCGCGGTGGCCGGCGGAGCCCTGTCCCACGGTCCCGATCCTGCCGGCGACTTCGTGCTGCGGGCGGCGCTGCGCTGGGGGGCGGAAGGATGACGCTCGATGTGCTCTTGGTCGACGACGACGCGCTGGTCAGGGCGGGGCTCCAGACGATCTTGGCGGCCGCGGGCGACCTGCGGGTGGTGGCGGAGGCGGAGAACGGAGCGAAAGCGGTTTCCGCCGTCGCCGGCGCCCGGCCCGACGTCGTGCTGATGGACATCAGGATGCCCGACATGGACGGCATCGAGGCGACCGGCCGGATCCGCGCGCTGCCGGATCCGCCCCAGGTCATCGTGCTGACCACCTTCCAGCTCGACGAGTACGTGTTCGGCGCGCTGCGGGCGGGCGCGGGCGGTTTCCTGCTGAAGGACACGGCTCCCGCCGACATCATTCGCGCGGTACGGCTCGTGGCCACCGGAGAGGCGATGCTGTCGCCGTCGGTCACCCGGACGCTCATCGAGCGGTTCGGCGCCGATACCGCGGCCGACAGGAAGGCGGCCGCCGCCGCGTCGCTGCGGGAACTGACCGGCCGCGAGCTTGAGGTCGCGGCCGAGGTCGCCCGCGGGCACTCGAACGCCGACATCGCCGCGCGGCTTTACCTGAGCGAGGCGACGGTCAAGGCGAACGTGTCCAGGGTGCTGGCGAAGCTCGGCGCCGCCAACCGCGTTCAGATCGCCATCGCCGTCCGCGACGCGGGCCTGTCGTGACGGCACGTCGGGACACCGCACTGACAGCGACAGAAGGGAGCCATCGGTAACTCATGGCAAAGCTTCACCTTTATTACGGCACCGTGAAAACCGCGGACAGCGGACAGCACTTCATGGCCTGGGCCAATTCCCGGGAACAGGCCCTTGACCTGGTAGAAGAGGCGCTCACGGCGGCCGGGCCGGTAGTCGGTTCCGTCGTCGGCCCGCTCGCCAGCCTCCCCGCCGACGTTATGCCGCCCGGCGTCTTCGTTGAGGTGCGCCCGCTCGGAAGGACACCCCAAGGGCCGACGGCCAAGTAAGCTGAACCCCAACATGGGCCGCATGTGGGCGGCACCCGGCAGCATGTTCCACAACATACAAAAAAGTGGGCTCAATTTTTTACTATGCGAACTCCCCGTGCAATGAAAAGCGTTCGCGTACGTGCCGTTCTGGTGATCGTTGGAATCGCGATCATCACGGCCGCGTGCAGCAATAGCCCCAGCGCTAAGACCGCTAACGGGCCCTGGAGCTCCTCGGGAGCGTCCGCTGGCGGGTCGTCCGCCGACGCTGCCGGGCTGGGTATCTACGACGGCGACTCCAAGCCCGGCGGCATTGAGACCGCCGCGAGCTGGCTGGGCTCGTCAAGCTCGATCAAGTACGCCATGGACTTCATCGACGCCACTGACTGGTCGAATATCAGCAATCCGTGGCAGCTTCCGCAATGGAAGGGCAGCCCGTTCACGATGGTGTGGGGCGTCCCCATGGTGCCGTGCGGCGGCCCGTCGACCCAGTGCCAGACGAACGTGTCCGACTACAACTTGGTCGCGGACGGCGGCGCGGACGGCTACTTCAAGACCCTGGCGCAGAACCTGGTGTCCGCTGGCTTCGGCTCTTCTTACATTCGGCTCGGCTGGGAATTCAATGCCAGCTGGATGGGCTGGAGCATTTGCAACTCGCAGGGGTCGGCACTGGACAGTTGGGCGAATGATTTCGTTCCCGCTTATCGGAACATCGTGACCAGCATGCGCAGCGTCAGCGGGGCGAACTTCAAGTTCATCTGGAACCCGCTCGTGAGCAGCAACGTCAGTTGCCCCGGCGGTAACCTGGAAAAGTTCTATCCCGGCGACAGCTACGTGAACGTGGTCGCGCTCGACGTGTACGACGGGGTCGGCCAAACGGTCAGCGACGCCGCGCGCTGGACTGACCTGGTGAACGGGGTCAACGGGGGCGGCTGGACTTCGACCAAGCCCGACCCCATCAACGGGCAGAAGTTCGCCGGCTACGGGCTGACCTGGCTCGCCGCCTTCGGCAAGGAACACAACAAGGAAATCGGGCTACCCGAGTGGGGACTCGAATCCCCGAGCCAGCAGTCGGGCGGCGGCGACGACGCGTACTTCATGACCCACATCGCGGACTGGATCAAGGCCAATGCCACCGGCCCGGCCATCTTCTGGAACTACGGCGATGGCACGTTGCCGCTGAACATACCGAACTACACAAACGGCGGTACCCCCAACGCGACCGCGGCCTTCAAGGCCGCGTTCAGCGTCGACGGTTAGCTGCTGACCTGGCGCGGGCGGCTTACACCCGCGCCAGGTGCTCCGTCAGCGCGGCCATGAACCGATCCGCCTGGTCGAGGTGCGGGCCGTGCCCGGGGTCCTCGATGACCGCCTCGCGGTACCGGCCGCCCGCCGCCGCGTAGCCGTCGAGCAGGGCCCGCGTCTGCGCCACCATCGGCTGCGGTGGCCAGGCTTCGACCGCCGGACGGGTCGCAGAGCGCGCCGTCCAGCCCGTAGGTGCCGCCGAAGCCGAACGGTGAGACCGGCGCGACCACAGCGACCGAGGCGGCCGCGTGCTGTCCCGGCCGCTCGGCGAGGTACTGCAGCACCGCTCCCCCGCCCATGCTCCAGCCCACGAGGTGCACGGGCTCAAGCGCCAGCGCATCGATGAGGGCAGCTACGAACAGCACCGGCTGGCCTGCGCGTCCGGCCACCGAGAGCACGGTCATGGCCGCGACGTGAGGGGCACCTTGCGCCTGCGGCAGCACGCCTCCCGGGTCGTGGCGACGCCTCCTGCTGGCGAAACCGGCACCCCGCTTGTGCCAGCTTAATGGGAATGATTATCATAACGGTATTCATTTTCAACTGTTGCCGCACCGCGGCTCTCCCCCTTGGAGTACGTAGGTCATGCGAATCCGCCCCGGCCTGTTCGTGGCCGCCCTGCCCTTGACGGCGGCGCTGGTTGTCAGCGCGTGCGCGTCATCCCCCGCGTCATCGAGCGCGGCAGGCGGCGGCTCGACGGCAGCCCCCGCGTCATCCACCAAGATCACGGCCATCGGGGCCGAGAACGAGTACGCCGACGTGATCTCGCAGGTCGGCGGCAAGTACGTGCAGGCCTCGTCGATCATGAGCAACCCGAACACCGACCCGCACACGTTCGAGGCCAGCCCGGCCGTCGCCCGGGAGATCAGCGGCGCCAAGCTGGTCGTGCAGAACGGCGTCGGCTACGACGACTGGGCGACCACGATCGAGAACGCCGCGCCCGGTGACGGCCGGATGGTCATCAACGTCCAGCAACTGCTCGGCCTGCCGAACAGCACGCCCAACCCGCACCTGTGGTACAAGCCGACCACGATGCCCGCCGTCGCGAACGCGATCGCGTCCGACCTCGGGCAGATCGACCCCGCGCACGCGTCGTACTACAAGGCCAACGCGGCCTCGTTCGTCTCCAGCCTGACGGCGTGGAACCAGGCCATCGCGACCTTCAAGGCCGCGCACCCGGACATCCCGGTCGCGACGACGGAGCCGGTCGCCGACTACATGCTCCAGGCCGTGGGCGCGGACAACCTGACCCCCTGGGCGTTCCAGGCCGACATCATGAACGGCACGGACCCGTCGCCGCAGGACGTCGCGCTGCAGAACTCGCTGTTCACCCAGCACAAGGTCAAGGTGTTCCTCTACAACCAGCAGGTCACCGACTCGCTGACCGAGTCGTTCATCAAGCTGGCGCAGGAGAACGGCATCCCGGTCGTCGGCGTCTACGAGACCATGCCGACCCCCGGCTACACCTACCAGTCCTGGATGCTCGCCGAGGTCAACGCCCTGAACAAGGCCGTGACGACCAAGGTCTCGACGGAACACCTCTGATGCCAGCGCAAGCGAGGACCGAAGGGGCGGGGCAGGAACTCCTGCGGCTTGAGGGAGTCGGCGTCCGGCCGGGTCCTGCTCAACGGCGAGCCCCGGCCGCGGCGCGGCGGGCGGCTGATCGGGTACGTGCCGCAGAAGCTGTCCATCGACCAGGACATGCCGCTGCGCGCGCGGGACGTGGTCGCGCTTGGCCTCGACGGGCACCGGCTCGGGCTGGCGCTGCCCTCGGCCGCGCGGCGCGGACTGGTGGACGACACGCTGGGCGCGGTCGGCGCGCAGGCCGACGCCGACGCGCGGGTCGGCGAGCTGTCCGGCGGTGAGCAGCAGCGGGTCATGATCGCGCACGCCGTGATCGGCCGGCCCCGGCTGCTCCTGCTCGACGAGCCGCTCGCCAACCTCGACCTGCGCAGGTGCTCGCCGAGCTGTACGGGAGCCACGTGGACGTGCTGCGCGTGCAGGGCCGGGTGCTGGTGGTCGCGGGCGACGCGGCGCCGGCGGGTGACCCGCTCGGGGCCGGGGAGGTAAGGGAGGAGCGGGCGTGTTCTCCGGCCTAATGCTCAACACGTGGATCACGGCCAGCATCGTGGCGGTGATCGGCGCATTGAAACGGTAACCAGGAAACCGTTCGGGATAATCGCCTTTAGTCTTTGCGACTTTGCGCCTGACGTTCGGCCAGGGCGGCGTGCACCGCCTCCGGCGCGCTGGCGGCGAAGAAAAGGCGCAAGTCGCGGCGGTCTTGCTGTGAGACCTGGTGGACGTCGGGCTCGTTCGCCCTTGGGGCGATGAGAAGCTGGGCGTAGCCGCGCTTGGCGCAGTGCGCCTTCTCCCTGAAGCCGCGGACCGGGAGCACTTCGCCCGCCGCCGTGAGGACGCCGGTCACGGCCACCTCGGTGCGGACGAGGCGACCGGAAAGCAGGGAGGCGACCGCGACCGCGATGGCCAGGCCGGCGCTTGCCGCGCCCTGGGTCGTCGCGTCCGCGGTGACGTCGCCGTACGGCTCGGCGATGTGCAGGTCGTGCCGCGCGAGCCAGCCCGGGTCCTGGTCCGGCGCGAACTCGGCCGCCCGGCCGCGCACGCACTCCACGGCGGCCGCCGCGTGCTCGCCGATGAGCTTGTCCAGGCGGCCCTTGACCGCGACGCGGCCCCTGCCCGGCCTGGCGACCACCTCAAGGGGCAGCAGGTCGCTGCCGAGCGGGGTCCACACCAGGCCAATCCGCTGGTCGTGCCGGTGGGCCAGGCGCTCCGCGTCGGCCATCCAGTGCATTTCCGCGGCCAGGTCTGCCTCGTAGTCCACGACCACGCGGGCCGTGTTCGTCGGGTCGTACCAGACGGGGACGGTGCTCCCCAGGTACTTCAGCGTGTGGACGCGGGTCATGGCCGTCGCCTCGAACGGCGGCTCGCCGTGCTGCTCGGGTACGACGCGCAGCCGCATCAGGCAGTCGATCCAGCCGCTGCTGAGGTCCTCGTCCGGCGCCCACAGCGCGCGGAGGGAACTGCCCTCGCCGACGGTTTTGATCGAGACGATCTCGGCCGTCGCGCGACGACCGTTCTTGCGCAACTCCGTGAGGAGGTGCTTGTGTTTGAAAAGCATTGTTACTTCTCCTCGCGCAGGCCTCGCCAGGTAACTTCGGGCAACTATGACACGAGCGCAGGTGAAGCGGGAAGCCAGTGCTTAAAACGTTGCGATTCGGCGCCGACGGTGCCGCCGCGATGAGGCCGGCACCCGCCTATTCGCCGGCTCCGTTCTATGCTCATTCTTATGGCGAGAAAGAACGGGGTGCTTTCTGTTGTCGTGTCGGGCGCGGCGCCGGCCGCGGACGTGGGGTCGCTGGTCAAACAGGCGGTGGCGCGGGGCTGGGCCGTCCAGGTAGTCGCCACGCCGTCGGCGCTCGCGTTCTTCGACCCCGCCGAGATCGAGGGGCTTACCGGGTCCGCGGTGCGCAGCCAGCACCGGGCGCCAGGCACGCCGCGGTCGCGGGTGCCCGACGCCATTGTCGTCGCGCCGGCGACGTTCAACCTGCTCAACCAGTGGGCGCTCGGCATCGCCGACTCGTACGCGCTCGCGGTGCTCGCCGAGCAGACCGGGATGGGGCTGCCGATCGTCGTGCTGCCCGCGGTCAGCGCTCCGCTCGCGTCCCGCCCCCAGTTCGCGCGGTCGCTGAAGGTGCTGCGCGGCGAGGGCGTGTCGGTGCTGCTCGGGCCGGGCGGGACCGCGCCGCACAGTGCTCCCAGTGACCACAGTGCTCCCAGTGACCACAGTGCTCCCAGTGACCACGGTGCTCCCGGTGACGGTGCCACCGAGGAGTCGTTCCCCTGGCACCTGGCGCTGGACGAGGCGTTCTCAATGACCGGCTTCGGCGGCTAAAAACCAGGCGACGGCGCCGGCCCGGGCGGGTAGGGTCACGCGGGTGGACCAGCTTTCCGACCGGGAACGGTTGCGGCGGACGTTCAACGGGGTCGCCGGCGACTACCAGGAGGCGCGGCCCGAGTACCCCGACGCCCTGTACGACGCGCTCATCGCGCTGACCGGGGTGCGGCCGGAGACGGACGCGCTGTGCGAGGTCGGCAGCGCTTCCGGCAAGGCGACGCTGCCGCTGGCTCGCCGGGGGTTCGCGATCACGTGCGTGGAGCTTGGGGCGGCCCTCGCCGCCGAGGCGCGGCGGAACCTGGCCGGGTTCGAGCGGGTGACGGTGGTCAACGCCGACTTCGAGGGCTGGCAGCCGCCGGCCGGCGCGACGTTCGGGCTCGTGTTCGCGGCGACGGCCTGGCACTGGATCGACCCCGCGGTGAAGTACGTGAAGGCGGCGTCGCTGCTCGCGCCGGGCGGGCACCTGGCATTCTGGGAGGCGGCGCACGTCATTCCTGATGACGGCGACCCCTTCTTCCGTGAGATCCAGGACGTGTACGACGAGATCGGCCAGGGAATGCCGGGCGAGTGGGTGTCACCGACCGTGCAGACGCTGCCGTCGCACGAGGCGGAGCTCGCGGCGACGGGACTGTTCACCGACATCGTGGAACGGCGGTTCCAGTGGGAGCTGCGGTACTCGGCGGAGGACTACATCCGGCTGCTTGAGACCTTCTCCGGCCACATCGCGATGGAGCCATGGCAGCGGGACCGGCTCTACGGCGAGGTCCGGCGCCGGCTGGCGCGGCGGCCCGGCGGGCTGGTGCGGCGGCACTGGGGCGGAGTGCTCCAGGTGGCGCGCAGACGGTAGTCCACGTGGCGCGCAGGCGGTCGGGGGCTGTGCGGGGTAGCGTTGGCGGCATGACATCGGCTAAGCGCAAGCGGCGGCTCGCGATCACCGCTGTGGTCGTCGCCGGCTACGTCGTGGGGACGATCATCGCCACCCGGCAGGGCTACTCATTTGGCAAGAACGCCATCGTGCGGTGCCGCCAGGGGCACCTGTTCTCGACCATCTGGATTCCCGGCGCCTCGGTTAAGTCGGTGCGGCTCGGGTTCTGGCGGATCCAGTGGTGCCCGGTGGGCCGCCACCTCGACCTGGTTCGCCCGGTCAAGACGGCCGACCTCACCGAGGCCGAGCGCTCGTTCGCGCTGTCGCACCACGACGCGCCGGTCCCCTAAGGCCCGCGGGCGGGACCGCCGACTTTGTCGGTGAAACGCATCATTGTCGGTGAACCGCACCCCCAAAACGGGGCGAAGCGGGCGGGAAAGTGGACATTTCATCGACAAAGTGGGCTGGAGAGGCCAGTGGGGCCGGAGCGAGCGGCCAACGGGACCGGGGAGCGTGGTCGGGGCCCCAGCTTCCGGCCCTGGCCAAAAGGCCTGAGCGGCGTGTCGGATTGGCGGTGGCCGCGTTCGTGGGAGAGGTGTAGGGGGTCGCTAAGCGGGCGCCCGCGACGAGAAGGAGACTCGCGTGAAGTACGTGCTGTTGCTGCTTGACACGCCGAACGAGCCGAAGTCGGACACCGCCGAGTACGGCGCCTGGTACGCCGAGATCGGCGCCTGGTACGAGAAGTGGGGCGCCACGGGCAGGCTCGACGGCGGGCACCAGCTCCGGGGGGCGGAGACGGCGAAGACGATCAGGTCCGGCTCGGTCACCGACGGGCCGTTCATCGAGACCAAGGAGGTCGTTGGCGGCTACTCGGTCATCGAGGCCGGCACGATCGACGAGGCCGTCGATATCGCCAAGACCTGGCCGGGCGTCGACCGGGGCTGGATCACCGTGGAGGTCAGGCCGGTCCTAGAGATGGGCTGACGTCGATCAGATGCTGAGGCCGCGGGTGAGCAGTTCGCGCTCGGCCGGGTTCGCGGCCAGCACGAGGGCTCGCTCGCGGACCTCCTCGGCCTCGGCGTCGCGGCCAAGCGCGGCCAGCAGGGCCGCGCGCAGCGCGTGGAACAAGTGATAGCCGTCGAGATCGACGGACAGGGGCTCGATTTCGGCCAGGGCCTGTTCCGCGCCGATGGCGTAGCGGGTCGCGACCGCCCGGTTCAGCAGCACGACCGGGGAAGGGGCCAGTTGCTGCAGCCGGGTGTAGAGGAGGCGGATCTGCCGCCAGTCGGTCTCCTCGTAGCAGGGGGCCACGGCGTGCAGCGCGGCGATCGCCGCCTGGACCTGGTAAGGGCCCGCCCGGCGCAGCGCGATGGCCCGGTCGAGGTGGGCGGCGGCCTCCTGCGCCAGTTCACCGTCCCACCGGGCGCGGTCCTGGTCCTTGAGGCGGATAAGGCGGCCCCAGCCGTCGAAGCGCGCCTTCGCCCGTGACTCGTGCAGCAGCAGCAGCGCGAGCAGGCCGAGCACCTCGGGCTCGCGCGGCATCAGCCGGTGCAGCGTCCTGGTCAGCGCGATCGCCTGGGCGGCCAGGTCACGGCGGGCGGGCTCGCGGCCGGAGCTTGCCAGGTAGCCCTCGTTGAACACGAGGTAGACGACGGCGAGCACCTGGGCCAGGCGGTCGGCCAGGTCGTCGGGATCGGGGATGGTGACCGGCGCGTTCAGCCCGCTGAGCGTCTTGCGCGCGCGGAGCAGCCGCTGGGCCATCGTCGGCTCGCTGACAAGGAACGCGGCGGCGATCTGGCCGGTCGTCAGCCCGCAGACGGCGCGCAGGGTCAGCGCGACCTGGGCCTCGGTGGTCAGGGCGGGGTGGCAGCAGGCGAACGCCAGGCTCAGCAACTCATCGTCGGCGCGCCTGTCCGCTCCCCCGTCTCCCCCGTCTCCCCCCTCCTCCGTGGCCGCCGCGCCGGCCGCCCGGCCGGCGTCGTCCGGGCAGGCCCACGCCTCGGTCGCGGCCAGCAGCGCGAGCTTGTCCGCGCCGACCCGGTCGCGGCGGAGCCGGTCGAGCGCCTTGCGCCGGGCCGTGGTGGCCAGCCAGCCGCCCGGGCTGGCGGGCACCCCGGCGCGCTGCCAGTGCTCGATCGCCTCGATGAACGCGTCCTGCACCGCGTCCTCGGCCAGGCCGACATCCCCGGTGCGCGCGGCCAGGGCGGCCCTGATCCTGGTCGCCTCGTCCCAGTAGGCGCGTTCAAGCGGTTCGCGTCCGGCGTCCACGGGCCCAGTGTTCCATGCGCTCGGGGCCG
>Ga0335075_10006785_pt1 | contig 17672 bp, 15 predicted proteins | sample Lox_Sample_24_FD_206723 | JGI IMG/M metagenome (GOLD analysis project Ga0335075, IMG submission 206723) | Soil microbial communities from Loxahatchee National Wildlife Refuge, Florida, United States - Lox_Sample_2.4 | ecosystem: Environmental > Terrestrial > Soil > Wetlands | place: USA...
GGCTCCACGGGGGGTGGTGAGGTGAGTCCGCTCGCCGAGGCGCCGATGCAGCGCGAACGCGCGACGACGATCTACGAGAAGTCGAAGGCGGGGCGGCGCGCGGCGGTGCTCCCCGACGCCGGCGTCCCCGAGGCGCCGATCGAGGACCTGATCCCGGTCAACCTCCTGCGCGCCGAGCCGCCGAACCTGCCCGAGGTCGCCGAGCCGGAGATCGTCCGCCACTACAACCGCCTCAGCCGCCGCAACTTCGACCTCGACTCGGGCTTCTACCCGCTCGGCTCCTGCACGATGAAGCACAACCCGCGGCTGAACGAGCGGGTCGCGGCGCTGCCCGGCCACGCCCGCCTCCACCCGGCGCAGGACCCGCGCCGCGCCCAGGGCGCGCTGGAGCTGATGTACCTGCTGCAGGAGAGCCTGTCGGAGGTCTGCGGCCTGCCCGGCGTCAGCCTGCAGCCGTCCGCCGGGTCCCATGGCGAGCTCGCCGGCCTGCTGCTGACCCGCGCCTACCACGCCGACCGCGGCGAGGTGCGGACCAAGGTGCTCGCCCCGGACACCTCCCACGGGACCAACCCGGCCTCGGTGACGATGGCCGGCTACGAGGTGGTCAAGGTCGCCACCAACGAGCGCGGCGGCGTCGACATGGACGACCTGCGGGCGAAGATCGCCGAGGACCCGTCGCAGATCGCCTGCCTGATGCTGACCAATCCGAACACGCTGGGGCTCTTCGACGAGAACATCGAGGAGATCGCGGCGCTGATCCACGCGGCGGGCGGGACGCTCTACTACGACGGGGCGAACCTGAACGCGATCATGGGGCGGACGCGGCCCGGCGACATGGGCTTCGACATCGTCCACCTGAACCTGCACAAGTCCTTCAGCCAGCCGCACGGCGGCGGCGGGCCGGGGGCGGGGCCGATCGCGGTGAGCGAGCGGATCGAGCCGTTCCTGCCGCGCCCCCAGGTGGTCCGCCGCGAGGGCGCCAACGGGCACGGCCCGAGCTTCGACCTCGACTTCGAGCGGCCGAAGTCGATCGGGCGCCTGCGCGGCTTCCAGGGGAATTTCGGCGTCTTCGTGCGCTCTTACGCCTACATCCTCAGCCTCGGCGCCGACGGGCTCACCGAGGCCTCGGAGACGGCGGTGCTGAACGCCAACTACCTGAAGGCGCGGCTCGCCGCCGGGCGGGCGGGGGAGAAGCTGCCGGTCGCCTTCGACCGCCACTGCATGCACGAGTTCGTCCTCTCCGGCCGGCCGATGAAGAACGAGCTCGGTCTCGCCACCCTCGACCTGGCGAAGCGCCTGCTCGACTTCGGCTTCCACCCGCCGACCGTCTACTTCCCGCTGCTGGTCGACGAGGCGCTGATGGTCGAGCCGACCGAGACCGAGACGAAGGAGTCGCTCGACGCCTTCGCCGACGCGATCGAGGAGATCCTCGCCGAGGCCGAGACCGACCCCGAGGTGGCCAAGAACGCCCCGTACTCGACCCCGGTGCGCCGCCTGGACGAGGTGCGCGCGACCCGCCGACCGGTCGTGCGCCAGGCCTTCGGCGCCTAGGGCTCCGGCAGCTCCTGTTCCAGCTCGAGCACCGGCGCGAACAGGTCGCCGTGCCGCTCGACCCGGTCGATCACCGCGTCGGCGGCGAAGACCAGCTTCTTGCCGTCACCGGAGTCGGCGACCGCGGCGACCTCGTCCCAGGTCAGCGGGGTGGAGGCGGTCTGGCGTTCGCGGGCGCGCAGGCTGTAGACGGCGACGGTCGTTTTGCTCGGGTGGTTCTGCGACCAGTCGACGAACACCTTGCCCTCCCGTTCGACCTTCTTCATCTTCGAGAGCACCTGGTCCGGGGTCTGCTTTTCGAGCAGCTGGGCGATCGCTTTGGCGAACGGTTTGGTCAGGTCGTAGCTCACCTTTTTCGAGTTGAGCGGGACGTAGACCTGCATCCCCTTCGAGCCCGAGGTCTTGGGGAAGCACTCGACCCCGAAGTGGCCGAAGAGGTCGCGCAGGCGCAGCGCCACGCGGCAGCAGTCGACGACGTCGGCGGGCGGGCCCGGGTCGAGGTCGAAGGCGAGCACGGTTGGCCGTTTCGGCGCCCGCGCCCTGGAGAGGGAGGGGTGGAACTCGACCGTCGCCAGCTGCGCCATCCAGATCAGCGTCGGCAGGCCGTCGCAGACGCAGAAGTCGATCTTCCCCGCGTCGGGGCCGGCGGCGACGCGGGCCGTCTTCACCCATTTGGGACGGTGTTTGGGGCAGCGCTTCTCGAAGAAGGCGGAGTCGGTGTCTTCGACCCCTTCCGGGAAGCGGCGCAAGGTGACCGCGCGGCCGCTCAGGTGGGGGATCATCACCGGCGCCACCTTGGCGTAGTAGTCGATCATCTCGCCCTTGGTGAACCCGCTCTTCGGGTAGAGCACCTTGTCGAGGTTGGTGAGCTTCAGCTCCCGACCTTCGACCTCGACCTGGCGGCTGGTCGGCACCGGCAGGGCCTATTTCGATTTGGCTTTCGCCCGTTTTTTCGCGGGCGATTTTTTGGCTTTCGAAGGGGCTTTTTTGCGAGTTTTCTTGGCCGGTTTCTGGGCTTTGCCGCCCTGCGCCGCGGCGATCGACTCTTCCAGCGCCGCCATCAGGTCGGGGGCTTTGGTCGCCTTCGGAGCCTCCGCCTCGGCGGCGACGATCTCTTTCCCTTCCGCCTTGCGTTCGATCAGTTTCAGCAGTTGCTCGCGGTACTCGTCGCGATAGGCGTCCGGGTCGAATTCGGTGGAGAGCGAGTCGATCAGCTGCTCGGCCATCTCCTGCTCGCGTTTCGCCGGTTTCTGCGCTTTCTCGGGGACGATCTCGAGCTCTTTCGCCGGCACCACCTCGTCGGCGAAGCGCATCGTCGTCAGCGTCAGCACCTCGCCGTTGCTGCGGATCGCCGCCAGGTGCTCTTTGTTGCGCAGCACGAAGCGGGCGATCGCCACCTTGCCCGAGGCCCCCATCGCCCGCGCCAGCAGCGCGTAGGCCTTCTCGGCGCCGTCGGCGGGCCCGAGGTAATAGGGGCTGTCGAAGTACATCGGGTCGATCTCGTCGAGGTCGACGAAGTCGGAGACGTCGATCGCCCGCGTTTTTTCCGGCGCCAGCGCTTCCATCTCCTCCTTGCTCAGCGGGACGTACTGGCCGGGGGTCAGCTCGTAGGCTTTGATGATCTCGTCGTAGGGGACCTCCTCGTCGGTGCCCTCGGCGAAGCGCCGGTGTTTGATCCGGGCGGAGTCGGATTCGCGGATCTCGCGCAGGGCGATGTTGCGCCGCGCCACGGCGCTGTACATGCGCACCGGGACGTTCAGCAGCCCGAAGCTGATCGAGCCGGACCAGATCGCTCTCGCCATTACGACATCACCTACCCGCGATTGTTCCGGGTCACTCGGGAGAATGGGAGGTCGATCGGCGCGCGGCAGCGGATCTTGCGCGGGCAGCACCAGCCGCCCACGGTCGGCAACGGCGCCCTCGCTGCCTCGCGGAACGCGGCGGTGACGCCGGTCATCGCCCTGCCCGCGGCGGCGCCGGGCGGCACGAGGAGCCACTCGTCGAAGCTCGGCCAGGTGACCAGCAGGCGGCCGCTGCCGCGGGGCGCCGAGGAGACTTCGGTCAGCCGGCCACGCGCTCATACGCACGGGCCCGCCCCGGAGGCCCCGCTTCCTAGACTCGGGTCGTGTCTCGGCGGCAGCGCCTCACCCTGGTCGCGACGATCCTCGGCTCGACCGTCGTCTTCCTCGACGCGACGATCGTCAACGTCGCGCTGCCCTCGATCGGGCGGGAGCTGAACGCGGGCCTGGCCGGGCAGCAGTGGGTGGTCGAGGCCTACATGCTGACGATGGTCTCGCTGCTCCTGGTCGGCGGCAGCCTCGGCGACCAGTTCGGGCGGCGGCGCCTGTTCGTGATCGGGCTGGTCGCCTTCGGGGTCACCTCGATCCTCTGCGCGCTGGCCCCGAGCGAGGAGTTCCTGGTCGGGGCGCGGGCGCTGCAGGGGATCGCCGGGGCGCTGCTGGTGCCCGGATCGCTGGCGATCGTCGCCGCCACCTTCGCGGGCGAGGAACGCGGCAAGGCGGTCGGCACCTGGACCGCCTGGACCGGGATCGCGACCGTGTTCGGGCCGGCGGGCGGCGGCGCGCTGGTCGGGCTGATCTCCTGGCGGGCGATCTTCTGGGTCAACATCCCGCTGATCGCGGTCACGGTGGCGCTGGCGCTGCGGGCGATCGAGGAGTCGAGCGACCCGCAGGCCTCACGGGGAGTCGACCTGCCCGGCGTGCTGCTCTCGGCGGCGGGGCTGGCGGGCCCGGTCTTCGCCCTGATCGAGCAGCCGACCCACGGCTGGGGCGACCCGCTGGTCTGGCTGCCGCTGGTCGCCGGGGCCGCCTGCTTCGCCGCCTTCGTCGCCTGGGAGGCGGTGGCGGCGCGGCCGATGCTCGACCTCTCCCTGTTCCGCATCCGCAACTTCGCCGTCGCCAACCTGACCACGCTGAGCGTCTACGCCGGCCTCGCCGCCGGGCTTCTCTTCGTCGGCCTCTACCTGCAGCAGGTGGTCGGCTACAGCGCCTTCGAGGCGGGCCTGGCGACGACGCCGATCTCGCTCTGCCTCTTCCTGCTCTCGCCCCGCTGGGGGAAGCTCGCCTCGGGGGTCGGGCCGCGGCTGCCGATGACGCTCGGGCCGATCGTCGCCGGCGCCGGGACGCTGCTCTTCATGCGGGTCGACGCGGGGGCGAGCTACGTCGCCGAGGTGCTGCCCGCGGTGCTCGTCTTCGGCCTCGGCCTCGCGGCGACGGTGGCGCCGCTGACCGCCACCGTGCTCGACTCGGTGGCCGAGCGCCGCGTCGGGATCGCCTCCGGCGTCAACAACGGGGTCTCGCGGGTCGCCGGGCTGCTGGCGATCGCGGTGCTCGGCGCGGTGATCTCGGCCCACTTCGGGGCGCGGCTCGACGCCGAGCTGTCCTCGCGGCCGATGGCGCCGAGCGCCGCCTCGGCCCGGACCCCGGCGGCGGAAGGCGCGATCGCCGAAGCCAAGGAACAGCCGCTCGGCGTCCCCGACACGAGCGGGCTCGGGCCGCTCGAGGCGCGCCGTGTCGTCGCCGCGTCGACCGACGCCTCGACCGCGGCCTTCCACCTCGGCGCCTTGCTGGCCGGCCTGCTGATGATCCTCGGCGGGATCGTCGCCGGGGTCGGCATCGAGAACCCGCGCCGCGGCGCGCAGGACGCCGACGCCGCCGAGAAATTAGATTTGACGGCCGATGGCTGACCAGCGCCCGATCATCTTCTCCGGCATCCAACCGACCGGCCGCAAGCACCTCGGCAACTACATCGGCGCGATCCGCCAGTACGTCGAGGGCCAGGACCGCGGCGATCCGGCGATCTACTGCGTCGTCGACCTGCACTCGATCTCGGTCCCCTACGACCCCGCCGACCTGCGCGAGCGGGTACTGGACACCGCAGCGATCCTGCTCGCCGCCGGGCTCGACCCGGAGCGCTGCATCTTCTTCCGCCAGTCCGACGTGCGCGAGCACACCGAGCTGACCTGGCTGCTCTCGGCGGTCACCTCGCACGGCGATCTCGATCGCATGACCCAGTTCAAGGAGAAGTCGGGGAAAGCGCGCGAGCTGGCCTCGGCGGCGCTCTTCTACTACCCGGTGCTGATGGCCGCCGACGTGCTCGCCTACCGGGCCACCGAGGTGCCGGTGGGCGACGACCAGCGCCAGCACGTCGAGCTGATGCGGGAGATCGCGCGCCGCTTCAACGCCCGCTTCGGCGAGGCGCTGGTGGTGCCGGACCTGGTCGTGCCGGAGGTCGGCGCGCGGATCATGGACCTGCAGGAGCCGGGGACGAAGATGTCGACGACCGGCGGGACCGAGCAGGGGACGGTGTTGGTGCTCGACGACGAGAAGACGATCCGCAAGAAGGTCGGCTCGGCGGTGACCGACTCCGGGCGCGAGGTGCGCGCCGCGCCGGACAAGCCGGGGGTGACGAACCTGATCGACATCCTCGCGGTGGCGCGGGGGACCGGGCGGGCCGAGGTCGAGGCGGACTTCGACGGAGCCGGCTACGGCGACTTCAAGAAGGCGGTGGCCGATGGGGTGGTCGGGCTGCTCGCCCCGGTGCGCGAGCGCTACGAGGAGCTGCGGCCCGACGAGGCGGCGCTGGAGGCGACGCTGGCGGCGGGGGCCGAGAAGGCGCGCGAGATCGCGGCCGTGACGCTCGCCGACGTGCGGGCCCGGATGGGCTTCGGTTAGCGCGGTCGAGCCGGCGCCACCCGGCTGCGGCGGCGATGAGTTCGCAGAAATCACCGGATAGCGGTGAGAAGTGCGAACTCATCGGGGGGGGGTGCGGGGATGGCTGAGTTCGTTGCGTCGCCGTCGACGTCTCCCTCGCAAATAGCGCGTAAATGCCCGTGGGACGTCTCGCCGCGTCTTTAGGCTGATCCGATGCCGGTCGCCGATCTGGATCTCGACCTCGACGTCTTCGCGGGGCCCTTCGACCTGCTCCTCGCCGTCGTCCTGCGCGAGGAGGTCAGCCTGCTCGAGCTGCAGCTCGGCGAGGTCGTCGTCGCCTACGTCGACCACCTGGAGGAGTCGGGCCAGCTCGACCTCGAGGTGGCGACCGAATTCCTCGTCCTGATCGCCTCGCTGCTGGAGCTGAAGTCGCGGCTGATGCTGCCGCGCGAGGAGGAGGGCCTCGAGCCGCTGAAGCCCGAGGAGGCGGTCGAGGAGCTGCTCGCCCGGATGCTCGAGTACCGCCGCTACCGCGACGCCTCCGCCGTCCTGGTCGAGCGCTTCGAGGCCGAGCGCGGCTACCTCTACCGCGCCGCGCCCTTGCCCGCCAACCTGCGCCGGGTCGCCGTCGACGCCGCCGTCGCCGTCTACGACCCCGACCGCCTCGGCCGGGCGATCGGCGACCTCCTGCGCGAGCCGGAGGAAGTCGACGTCTCCCACATCCGCCCGACCGTCTCCCTGCAGCGCCGCCTGCGCGTCGTCCGCGACGCCCTCCTCGCCCGCCCGAGCTTCGACTTCGACGAGGAGTTCGGCAAGGAGGACCGGCTGACCCAGGCGGTGACGATCTTCGCCCTGCTCGACCTCTACGGCCGCGGCGAGGTGACCTGGGAGCAGAAGGAGAACTTCGGCCCGATCCGGGTGCTGCGCGGCAGCGGCGAGGCGGCGGCGTGACCGACCTCGCGCGCACCGTCGAAGCGCTGCTCTTCCTCTCCCCGGACCCGGTCAGCGTCGCCGACCTCGCCGAGGCGACGGAGGCGACCGAGGGCCAGGTCGCCGAGGCGATCGAGCTGCTGAGCGAAGACCTCGGCGAGGGCCGGCGGGGGATCGTGCTGCGGGTGATCGGCGGCGGCTTCGCGCTCGCCTCGGACCCCGCCGCCGAGGGCGCCGCCCGCCGCCTGCTGGCCAAGCCGCGCACCCCGCCGCTGACCCCGGCCCAGGCCGAGACCCTCGCCATCGTCGCCTACCTGCAGCCCGTCTCCCGCCCGGAGATCGCCCGCATCCGCGGCGTCAGCTCCGAGTCGGCGGTGCAGACCTTGGCCGACCGCGGCCTGATCGAGGAGTCGGGACGCTCCCAGTTCGGCGCCGCGATCTTCAAGACCTCGGAGCTCTTCGAACGCCTCTTCGGCCTCGCCGGGGTCGACCAGCTGCCCGACCCCTCGCAGTTCGACCCGACCCCCGAGGACGAACGCGACCTGCGCGAGCGCCTCCTGAAAGCCGGCGAACAGCGCGCCGAGTGAGGCTGGCGAAATACCTCGCGCACGGCGGCGTGGCCTCGCGGCGCAAGGCCGAGGAGCTGATCGCCAAGGGGCTGGTGACGGTCGGCGGCGAGGTGGTGACCGATCCGGCGCGCGACGTCTCCCAAGGCGACGACGTGCGCGTCAACGGGGCGCCCGTCGACACCGAGGTGCGCGAGGTCTGGGCCGTCAACAAGCCGACCGGCGTGGTCTCGACCGCGCGCGAGCCGGGGGCACGGCGGGCGGTGGTCGACCTCGTCGAGTCCGAGGCGCGGCTCTACCCGGTGGGCCGGCTCGACGCCGACTCGACCGGCCTCCTCCTGCTCACCAACGACGGCGCCCTGGCCAACCTCCTCACCCACCCGCGCTACGAAGTCGCGAAGACCTACCGGGCGCGCCTGGAGAAGGCGCCGGGACGGCGGGAGCTGCGGCGGCTGCGCGAGGGCGTCGAGCTGGAGGACGGCCCGACCGCGCCCGCCCAGGTGCGCCAGATCGGCGAGCGGGAGGTCGAGATCGTCCTCCGCGAAGGCCGCAACCGCCAGGTGCGCCGCATGGTCGACGCGGTGGGCAACCGAGTCGTCGCGCTCCGGCGGGTCGGCTTCGGGCCGCTGCGGCTGGGCGGCCTGACCGAGGGCAAGGCCCGGCGGCTCACCGCGGGCGAGATCGAGCAGCTTCGCGCCGCGGGCGGCGGGGACGAGGAGCGCTGAGCGCTCGGCGGCGGACGCGGAGCGATCGGCACCGGCCTCCGAGCGGCCCCACCTGGCCCACCTAGCCGGCACTCAGGTGGGCAAGGTGGGGCCGCGCTTCGCCGCGCGGGTTGAGGGGCGCTCACGGGACGGGACCGGGGTGCGGTCGGCGAGTTCCTGGCGGATCACCGCGAAGACGGCCTCGGCTTCATGTTCGACTTCGCGCCAGGTGACGCGGAGGGGGCGGTAGCGGGCGGCGAGGAGTTCGCGGTCGCGGCGGCGGTCGCGCTCGAAGGCGACCGCGATGCCGTGGTGCTTGCGGCTGTCGGCCTCGACGACGAAGCGCTCCCGCTCCCAGAGGAGGTCGACCTCGAGGACGCGGTCGGCGGTGCGGACCGGGGCGTTGGGACGCGGGAGGGGCAGGCCGGCCTTCGCGACGAGCGGCAGCAACTTGGCCTCGAAGAGGCTCCGCACGGTGGCGTGCTTCGCAGTCTCGCCCACCGGCCTCCAATCCGCGATCACCCGGCGCAGGCAGGGAGCCCCGCGGCGTCTCGGCCCGCTCTCCAGGACCGCCTCGATCGCCGCGACGTCGAGGACGCCCTCCGTCGCCGCCCGCTCGGCAGTTTCGCTCAACTCCATCTCCCCGTAGACCCCGGCGAGGTCGACGAACGTCCGCGCCACGCTCGTCACCGGGATCCCATGCGCGTGGCCCCACACGTCCCGGCCGGGGAACGGCACCCGATGCGCCCGGATCCCATCGATGGCCCGGCCCCGTTGCCCGACCGCAATCAGGTCGACGACGACCGGCGCCGCCTTGCCGAATCCCAGAAGATTGGCGGCGCTCCGATGCGAGATCACCGCGCCAGGACAGGCGAGCGCCGCCGCACGCATCCGTGCCCGCGGCCCGATCGCGGCAGGCCCCACCGCGAAGACGCCACGGAAGACGGGGAGCAGGCCGCCGCCCCGGACCAGCCCGTCGATCTGGCGCCGCGTCACCCCGAGCGCCAAGAGTTGCCGCCGCGAAATGACGCCCTCCTGCCGCCTGGCTACCGACGCCACCGTCGGCCGCGTCGCTGCGTGGTCGGAAATCCCCCTCACAGGTGGACAAGTCGCCGCGCAAGGGATCTCTCCCCCACGGCACGGCGTAAGCCGCGCGTTATGCGGCTCTGGGATGATGCGCGGCTCATGGAGGTCGGCAGCTACCAAGGTCCTCGGCGGCGGCTCTTCGCGCTGCGTGGCGCGGTGCAGGCGGAGGCGAACGAGCGGGAGGCGATCCTCGAGGCGACCGCGGAGCTGATGCGGACGCTGATCGAGCGGAACGCCTTGGAGGCCGAGGCGATGGTCAGTTGCCTCTTCACCACCACAGCCGACCTCGACGCGGAGTTCCCCGCGGTCGCGGCGCGGCAGCTCGGGCTGGACACGGTGCCGCTGCTCTGCTGTCGCGAGATCCCGGTGCCGGGCTCGATGGAGCGGGTGATCCGGGTGATGCTCCACTACTACGCCTCCGAGGACGCCGTCCCCGAGCACGTCTACATCGGCGAGACGCAGAAGCTGCGCGGCGATCTGAACGCCGCGCAGTAGGGCGAGTCGCCACAATTGCGCCGATGACGGTCACCTACGCCGAGAAGCTGTCGCGGATGCCGGGCTACCAGGCGGGCGTGCCGACCGGGCAGGCGCCGGAGGCGATCGCCGCCGGGACGATCGCCCAGCTCGCCTCCAACGAGTCGCCGCGGCCGCCGCACCCGAAGGTGGTCGAGGCGATCGCCCGCGCCGCGACCTCGATGAACCGCTACCCGGACCCCGACGCGACCCTGCTGCGCCGCCGGCTCGCCGACCGCTACGACGAGCAGCCGGGGAGGATCGCGGTCGGCAACGGCTCCTGCGACCTGCTGCTCGCCGCCGCCGCGGCGCTCTGCGAGCCGGGCGACGAGATCCTCTACGCCTGGCCGAGCTTCTCGATGTACCCGTACCTGCCGGCGCTCACCGGGGCGCGGGAGATCCGGGTGCCGCTCGGCGAGGGCGACGCGCTCGACCTCGACGCGATGGCCGCCGAGGTGACGGCGGCGACCCAGCTGCTGATCGTCTGCAACCCGAACAACCCGACGGCGACCCATCACCCGGCCGCCGCGATCGCCGCCTTCCTGGAGAAGGTGCCCGCGCGGGTGACGGTGATCCTCGACGAGGCCTACGTCGAGTTCCAGACCGACGACGATCCCGACGCCACGCTCGACCTGCTCAAGGACTTCCCGAACCTGGTGGTGCTGAGGACCTTCAGCAAGTGCTACGGGCTGGCCGGGCTGCGGGTCGGCTACGCGATCGGCTCCTCGAACTTCCGCGCCGCGGTCGACGCGGTGCGCCAGCCGTTCAGCGTCAACGCGCTCGCCCAGGCGGCCGGGGCGGAGGCGATCCTCCACCAGGACGACGTGCTGGAGCGGGTCGAAGCCACCGTGGTCGAGCGGATCCGGGTGCAGGAGGGGGTGCGGCAGCTGGGCCTCTGGGCCTCGGAGTCGCAGGCGAACTTCTCCTGGATCGACCTCGGCGACCGCGACGAAGCGGCGGTCCTCGCGGGCCTCGCCGCCGCCGACATCGCGGTGCGCGCCGGCGCCCCGCTCGGCGATCCCGGCCACATCCGGGTCAGCTACGGCACCGCGGACGAGGACGGCCGCTTCCTCGACGCACTTGCGCAACTGCCGCGCTGAGTGGTACAAACCTTCAACCGTGAAGTGGATTGCCACCCCCGTCTCTGAACTCGATCGCGCCTTCGACGCGACATTCGGCCGTGGCACCTTCACCGCTTATCACTGGCGATTTACCTAGGCGTCCGGCCCGGCGGCCCGCAGCCGCCCCGAGACAGTCTTCGGCCGGGCGCCGCCCACGCGGGTGCGCGACGACGCACCCATCCGAGTCCGCTTCCGGACCAGGGGAAGTTACGATTGCACCGTTTTGGAGAAAGGCGAAGGGAAAATGATCATCGGGATGCAGGGCGCCAAACGTGATGGCGTCCGTGAACAGCGGATCGCAAAAGTGGTCGAGCTGACCCCACCGGGCAAGGTCATCGAGGAGCTGCCCCTGGGCGAGGCGCGCACCAAGGCGGTCATCCGCGGCCGCCAGGAAGTCGTCGACGTCCTCCACGGCCGCGACCCGCGGCTGATGGTCGTGGTCGGCCCGTGCAGCGTGCACGACCCGAAGGCGGCGCTCGACTACGCCAACCGGCTCGCCGCCCAGGCGCGCCTGCTCAAAGACGACCTGCTGGTCGTGATGCGCGTCTACTTCGAGAAGCCGCGGACGACCACCGGCTGGAAGGGCCTGATCAACGACCCGCACCTCGACGGCTCCGCCGACGTCAACGCCGGCCTGCGGATCGCCCGCAAGCTGCTGCTCGAGGTGGTCGACCTCGGCCTGCCGGTCGGCTGCGAGTTCCTCGACCCGATCACCCCGCAGTACATCGCCGACGCGGTCGCCTGGGGCGCGATCGGGGCGCGCACCTCGGAGAGCCAGACCCACCGCCAGCTCGGCTCCGGCCTCTCGATGCCGATCGGCTTCAAGAACCGCACCGACGGCAACGTCCAGGTGGCGGTCGACGCGGTCCGCGCCGCCGCCGCCCAGCACGCCTTCGCCGGCATCGACGACACCGGCGCCCCGGCGATCCTCCACACCACCGGCAACCCCGACTGCCACATCATCCTGCGCGGCGGCCACGGGATGCCGAACTACCACGTGCCCGAGGTCGAGGACGCGCTGGTCACGCTCGGCGTCGCCGGGCTGCCGGAGCGCCTGGTGATCGACGCCTCCCACGACAACAGCGGCAAGGACCCGGAGAAACAGTTCTTCGCCGCGGGCGAAATCGCCGACCAGGTGGCCGACGGCAACAAGGCGATCACCGGGGTGATGCTGGAGTCCTTCCTGGTCGAGGGACGGCAGGATCTGCGCCCGGGCGAGCCGCTCGTCTACGGCCAGTCGATCACCGATCCCTGTCTCGACTGGGAGGACACCGTCCAGGCGCTCGACCGGCTCGCCTCCGCGGTCCAGGCCCGGCGCGCCTGAGGGAGCCCCTCGCCGGATGGACGATCGCTCGGCGGCGCGGGTCGCCGTCCTCGGCGTCGGCCTGATCGGCGGCTCGATCGGGCGCGCGGCGCGGGCGCGCCTCGGCGCCGTCGTGACAGGGTACGACCCTGACCCGGGGACGCGCGAGGCGGCGCTCGCCACGGGCGCCGCCGACACCGCCGCCGACTCGGTGGCGGCCGCCTGCGAGGGCGCCGAGGTGGTCTTCTGCGCGGCGCCGGTCGGCAGGCTGCCGGAGCTCGCCGCGGCGGCGCTCGCGGCGGCCGGGCCGCAGGCCGCGATCACCGACGTCGGCTCGACCAAGCGCGGGATCGTCGCCGCGGTCGGCGCCGACGAGCGCTTCGTCGGCGGCCACCCGCTGGCGGGCGCGGAGACCGCCGGCGTCGCCAACGCGCGCGCCGACCTCTTCGAGGGCGCCACCTGGTACCTGACCCCGACAGCGGGCTCCGACGGCGTCCTCTACGACCGCCTGCAGCGCACGATCGCCGGGCTCGGCGCCCGGCCCCAGGCGATCGACGCCGCGGGCCACGACCGGCTGATGGCGACGGTGAGCGGGATGCCGCACGCGGTCGCCAACGCCCTCGTCGCCGCGGCGGCCGCCGACCTGGCGAGCGGCGAGCGCGTGCCCGAGGTCGGGCCGAGCTTCCGCGACGCGACCCGTGTCGCCGGCTCCAACCCGGCGATCTGGGCCGACATCTTCGCCGCCAACGCGGAGGCGGTCGCCGACTCGATCGAGGCGGTGGCGGGCCGCCTCGCCGAGGCCGCGGCGCTGATCCGCTCCGCCGACACCGATGCGATCGCCGCCTGGCAGGCCGCCGCCGGCGAGGACCGACGTCGCCTGCTGGAAGCCGAGCGCCCCGGCGGCCCGCTGCACGAGCTCCGCCTGATCGTCGCCAACAAGCCGGGGACGATGGCGACCCTGGCCTTGGCGCTGGGCGAGGCCGGCGTCAACATCGAGGACATGGCGCTCCACCCGGCCCCGGACATGACCTCGGGCGCGGTCTCGCTCTGGGTCGCCGGGTCCGAGCAGGCCGAGCGCGGCGCCGCCCTGGTGCGGCAGCTGGGCCACTCGGTGACCGTCGTCGGCACGGGCGGATAGCGTCGCGGCGATGAGCGACCGAACCCACTTCGAGCCGCTGGGCCGGCTGCGCGGCTCGCTCCGCCCGCCCGCCGACAAGTCGATCTCCCACCGGGCGGCGATGATCGCCGCGATGGGCGAGGGGGAGACCGACATCGTCGGCTACCTCGACGCCGCCGACACCCGCTCGACCCTCGCCGCCGTGCAGGCGGTAGGGGCGCGGCTGGTCGACGAGGTCGCCACAGAATCGATCGACCGCGACGACGGGCTCGGCGCGGCGCGGCTGCGGATCGCCGGGGTCGGGCTGCGCGGGGCGCGCCCGGCGGCGATCGACGTCGGCAACGCGGGGACGCTGCTGCGCCTGCTGCCGGGCTGGCTCGCCGGGCAGCCCGAGGGCTCCTGGACGCTCGACGGCGACGAGTCGATCCGGCGCCGCCCGGTCGACCGCGTGGCGGGGCCGCTGCGCGAGATGGGGGCGAAGCTCGCCGCCCGCGAGGATCGCCTGCCCCCGCTCGAGGTCGTGGGCGCGCCGCTCCACGGCATCGCCTACGAGCTGCCCGTCGCCAGCGCCCAGGTGAAGTCCTGCCTGCTCTTCGCCGGCCTCCTCGCCGCGGGTGAGACCCGCGTGGTCGAGCCGCTGCCGACCCGCGACCACTCCGAGCGCATGCTCGCCGCCGCCGGCGCCGCCGTGCGCCGCGAGGGCGACACCGTGGTGATCGCCCCGGCCGAGCGCCTCGAGCCGGGCCGCATCGTCGTCCCCGCCGACTTCTCCTCGGCCGCCTTCTTCATCGTCGCCGCCACGGTCATCCCCGGCAGCGACGTGCTCCTGCACCAGGTGGGCCTCAACCCGACCCGCACCGGGCTGCTGGAGATCCTGCGCCGCATGGGCGCCACCGGGATCGAGATCTCCGGGCGCGGCGAGGACGGCGGCGAGCCGATCGGCGACGTCCGCGTCGGCCACTCGGAGCTGCGCGGCTGCGAGGTGGGCGGCGCCGACGTGCCGCTGGCGATCGACGAGCTGCCGCTGGTCGCCCTCGCCGCCTGCTTTGCCGCGGGGACGACGACGATCCGCGACGCCGCCGAGCTGCGCCGCAAGGAGTCCGACCGGATCGCCACCGTCGCCGACGCCCTGCGGGCGCTCGGGGGCCAGGTCGAGGCGACCGCGGACGGGATGGTGATCGAGGGCACCGGCGGCCTGCGCGGCGGCGCGATCGACTCCCACGGCGACCACCGCATCGCGATGCTCGGCGCCGTGGCGGGGGCGGCCTCCGAAGCGGGCGTCGAGGTGGCGAACATGGCGGCGGCGGAGGTCAGCTACCCGGGCTTCGAGGCCGACCTCGCCTCGCTGCAGCAGAGCCCGCCGCTCCGCGACCCGGTCCACTGAGCGGCCGGCGCCGAGTGGGTGCGTTCGCACGGCTCCAGGGGCCGGCGGGGCGCCAGGATGCCTGCGGGCGCCCGCAGGGCCGGGCGGAGCGATCGCTCCGACCCGTACGCTCCCGGCCATGGTGATCGCGATCGACGGCCCGGCCGGGGCCGGCAAGTCAACCGTGGCCCGCGCCGTCGCGGCCGCGCTCGGCTTCACCTACCTCGATTCGGGGGCGATGTACCGCAGCGTCGCGCTGGCCGCCCGGGAGGCCGGGGTGGACGCCGGCGACGGCGCCGCGCTCGGGCCGCTCGCGGCGGGCCTGGCGATCGACTTCGACGGACGCCGCGTGCTGCTCGGGGGGCGCGACGTCAGCGACGAGATCCGCCGTCCCGAGGTGACCGCCGACGCCTCCCGCGTCTCCGTCCACCCGGCGGTGCGCGAGGCGATGGTGGCCCGCCAGCGGGAGCTGATCGCGGCGGACGACTACGTCGCCGAGGGCCGCGACATCGGCACCGTGGTCAGCCCCGACTCGCCGCTGAAGGTCTTCCTCACCGCCTCCGACGAGGAGCGCGCCCGCCGTCGCGCCGCCGAGACCGGTGAGGACGTCGCCTCCGTGCTCGCGGCCCAGCGCCGCCGCGACGCCCGCGACACCGAGCGCCAACACGGCGCCCTGCGCGCCGCCGCCGACGCAATCGAGATCGACACCACGGGGCTCTCCCTGGAAGAAGTCGTGAGCCGCATAGTCGCGCTCGCCCACGAGCGGAACCTCGCCAAGCGCTCGCAGGGAGGATCGGGGGACCCTGAACGAACCTCCCCGCAGTTCGTGAGTGAAGGGTCCCCCGATCCTCCCGCCTCGAAAGGCAAGCGATGAGCGCCACGGTCGCCGTCGTCGGCTTCCCCAACGTCGGCAAGAGCACCCTCGTGAACCGCCTGGTGGGAGGGACCGAGGCGGTCACTTCGCCCGGGCCCGGTGTGACCCGCGATCGCAAGAGGCTCGCGACCGAATGGAACGGTGTGCGCTTCGAGCTGGTTGACACCGGCGGCATAGACCTTGAGGACGAGGCCGAGATGGCTCGCGACATTCAGGCCCAGGCGCGCGTGGCGATGGCGGAAGCCGACGCGATTCTGCTCGTCGTCGACGGGCGCGCCGGGCTGCGGGCCGGGGACGCCGAGCTCGCCCGCACCCTGCGCGGCGCCGAGGTCCCGGTGCTCGTCGTCGTCAACAAAGCCGACCGCCCCAACGACTACGCCGCTACCGCCGAGTTCCACGCGCTCGGGCTGGGCGAGCCGCTCGCCGTCTCCGCCACCCACGGGCTCGGCACCGGCGACCTGCTCGACGCGATCACCGACGCACTCGGCGACGACCCCGGCAACGACGAGGAGGACGACGCGGTCCGGGTCGCGATCATCGGCCGGCCCAACGTCGGCAAGTCCTCACTGGTCAACGCCTTCCTCGGCTCCGACCGGGTGATCGTCTCGGACCGGGCAGGGACGACGCGCGACGCGATCGACACCGAACTCGAGGTCGAGGGCCGCCGGGTGATCCTGGTCGACACGGCGGGCCTGCGCCGCCGCGCCAAGGTCGCCGGGACCGTCGACTACTACGCCCAGCTGCGCTCCGAACGGGCGGTCGAGCGGGCCGACGTGGCGATCGTCGTCTGCGACGCCGCCGAGGGGGTCACCTCGGAGGACCTGCGGGTCGCCGAGATGGCGATGCGGGCGGGCTGCGCGACCCTGCTCGTGATGAACAAGTGGGACGTCGGCGAGACCGACATCGATGACGCGCGGATCCGCGTCTCGCGCAAGCTGCGCCTGCGCCCGGCGGTGATCACCGCCAGCGCCACCCGCGGGCGCAACGTCGGCACGCTGCTGCCGAAGGCGCTCGAGCTGGCCGACCGCGCCGCCTCGCGCATCCCCACCCCGGAGCTGAACAAGTTCGTCGCCGAAGTCGTCGGCAAGACCCCGCCGCCCGCCAGACGCGGCCGCCGGTTGCGCCTCTATTACGCGGCGCAGGTGGGGGAGAGCCCGCCGCGGATCGCGATCCAGGTGAACGACCGCAAGCTGATCAGCCGCGACTGGGCCTACCACCTGGAGAACCGGATGCGCGAGGCCTACGGGCTCGAGGGCGTGCCGCTGGTGATCGACTTTGTGCCGCACACGGGCGGGCGCGGGCGCCCGCAGTAGCCCGGGGGCGCGCCGTCCGCCTCCCACGTTGGTGCGCGGACCTTTCCTTTACCCTTCGCGGATGCCGACTTCCAAGCCACTCGCCGAGGGCGAGCACCTGTTCACGTCCGAGTCCGTCACCGAGGGGCACCCCGACAAGGTCGCGGACCAGATCTCCGACGGCGTCCTCGACGCGATCCTCGCCGAGGACCCGGGCGGCCGGGTCGCCTGCGAGACCCTGGTCAACACCGGCATGGCGGTGGTCTCCGGCGAGATCTCGACCACGGTGCACCTCGACGTGCCGGAGATCGTGCGGGAGACGGTGCGCGGGATCGGCTACGACGCGGACTACGGCTACGACTGCGACCACATCTCGGTGCTGGTCTCGGTCGACAAACAGAGCCCCGACATCGCCCAGGGCGTCGACCACGCCTACGAGACCCGGACCGACCCCTCCGACGACGACGAGCTCGACGTCGCCGGCGCCGGCGACCAGGGGATGATGTTCGGCTACGCCTCGAACGAGACCGAGGCGCTGATGCCGATGCCGATCCACCTCGCGCATCGGTTCGCCGAGCG
>Ga0335075_10006786_pt1 | contig 17671 bp, 11 predicted proteins | sample Lox_Sample_24_FD_206723 | JGI IMG/M metagenome (GOLD analysis project Ga0335075, IMG submission 206723) | Soil microbial communities from Loxahatchee National Wildlife Refuge, Florida, United States - Lox_Sample_2.4 | ecosystem: Environmental > Terrestrial > Soil > Wetlands | place: USA...
GGAACCTCTGTGGAACATTCCGGGTGCCTGGCAACCGAAATGTTCCACAGAGGTTCCTGATCGATCGTCTCCGGGATCTCGGTGACCACCTCGTCCCCCGCTGCCTCCGTCACGATCCACGCGGCCCACGCCCGCTGCGCGCCCGGACCCTTGCCGGCACAGCCGGGCCGGACCGTGGCGGGTGGACCCTCGAGAGGTGCCCGTGAGGAGAGGCGGACCCTCGAGAGGTGCCCGTGAGGAGAGGCGGACTCTCGAGGGCCCCCGTGGGTGATGGCGGAGTTACGAGGGGCGCCCGTGAGGGACGCGGGGCGCCTCGGCGCGCCTTCGGCACGAAGGCGCGCACCTTTTTTCCGTCACGAAGACGTGAGGGCACCCTGTGTACGCCAGGGCGACCTCGGGTTCCCGAAGGAGGATCTGACCGGTGGAGCCGTCACCGGGGTCCGCCGTTCCCGGCCGCCGGGGCCCGGAGCCTCGCCCGTCCCCGGCCCCTCCCCCCTTTTTGCGTTCGCACTTTTCACCGCATAGCGGTGAAAAGTGCGAACGCACCCTCGGGGGTTGGCGGCGGGCGCGTCGGGGTCCCTGTCCTCGGTCGGCCGCCCGCCCGCCTCGGCGCTCCCTCTACGAGGACCCGGGCCCGGGGACGACGCGGAGGTTCGCCGAGGTCAGCGCCAGCACGTCCTCGGTGGTCTGGCCGGTCCAGCAGATCTCGGACGGGGGGGTGATCTTGTTGTCCTCCATCGCGATCTCGATGCCGATGCCGTGGGCGGCGCTGGGGAAGGCGGAGAAGGCGTGCTCGGGGTCGACGTCGAGGATCAGGCCGAGGGCGGCGTCGATCAGGTGGAACTCGAGGATCTGCTTGGCCGCGAGGCCGTCGCCGCGACGGAGGGCGTCGAGCAGCTTGGTGTCGGCGGCGATGAAGTCGGTGGCCGTGCGCGGCCGCGACATGTAGGAGCGCTGGGCCCAGACGATGCGGCGGTAGACCTGCATGACGAAGGCGTCGATGGCCTCGCCGTAGCGGGCGCTGGCGACGCGGTGGAAGGCAAGATGGTTCTCCTGGAACTCTTTGCTGCGATCGGGATGGAGCTCCAACTCGCCGAGGCTCTTCTCCATCTCGTCGATCTCGGCGTCGCTGAAGTTGCCGGCGAGCGACATCAGAAGGGGGGGCTCGACCAGCAGCCGCAGCGCGTAGAGCTCCTCGGTCGCGCCCAGCTCGATCCGTGAGACGGTGACGCCGCGATTCGCCACCGAGACCAGGAAGCCGTCGGCCTGCAGCATGCGAAGCGCCTCGCGGAGCGGCGTCCTGCCCACCCCGAGGACTTCGGTCAGCTCCCCCTGGGTGAGCCGGTGGCCGGGATGGTAGGTCCCGTCGAGGATCAGGTCTCGGAGTTTCTCGTAGGCACCGATGACCATGTCACCGGGGCGCTCGGCTGGGGTCGCGGTATCCACGCGCAAGATCCTAACTGGGTGGTACGGATGCCTCCAATATGGTCGGCAAAGTTGGACATAGAATTGGATCCTGCTCTGCAGCGGCGAGAGCATCCTCCTCGACCCGATGCAGTTGGAGATCCTCGTCGGCCAGGAGCCGGAGAAGTTCAACGACCTGTTCGCCCGCCGCCTCGGTTCCGCCGACGATCAGCAGTGAGGCGGGATCGACGCGCTCGCCAGATCCGAACGCCAAGCCCCTAGGCGCACCCGCCGAAGGTCGGCCCCACCGCCTCGTGACGCCCGAACGAGTAGCTCCGTGGTGAGTAAGGCCGCGGCGGCCCCTGACGAACGTGCCCACGCCGGGCGGCCCAGCAGGCACCGGCGCCCCGCCTGACGATCACCTCGGCGTAGGAGTTGCTCCCCGGGTCGGGTTCGTAGGAGCAGAGCCACAGCTCTCGGACCCGGTGCTCGCAGCTGACCTTGCCGGCGGTGCCGAGCTTCGCTTCGACCCCCTTCGCCAACGCCGAGTCGAAGGACGCGGTCGACGAGCAGGCGGACGTCCCGGCGATCATCACCAACGCGAACGCGCCGGCCGCGACGACCCTGGACCAGAAACCTCTCATCCAGACGGGATCGTAGTCGTCGGATCCGTGCCCGGCGAGCTTCCGCTCCAGCCGGCTTCGATCGTCGCCGCCCGCGCCTCAGCCGTTACCGGGCGGCGCCTCGCGAGGCGCTTAGACGTCCGATTCCTTCGCGAGAGTGCACGCGCATGAGCCAAACTGCTCTACCTGTCGCGCGAGTTGCCGACGCGTCTGATCCAGGGCCCTTCTTGCGCTGGGCGGGTGGCAAGACGCGCCTTCTCCGTCACCTTTTGCCGTACGTCCCGGAGCGGTTTGACGGCTATTTCGAGCCCTTCCTGGGCGGCGGCGCCGTATTTTTCGCGACCCGTCAGCGGGCCGGCGGGCCGATCGTCCTCTCTGACCTGAACGAAGAGCTGGTCAACATATGGAGGACCGTGCGCGACGAGCCGGATGGGTTCCTGGAGGCGCTGGTCTTCTATGAGGGGAAAAACGACGAGGCCTCCTACTACGAGGTTCGCGAAGCCGACGCACCGGCCGAGCCGATCCAGCGGGCTGCCCGCTTCGCCTATCTGAACCAGACCGCCTGGAACGGGTTGTGGCGGGTCAATCGCTGGGGTCGGTTCAACGTGCCGTGGGGGAATCGGCCGTTTCGCGGATACGAAGCCGAGGCGATAGGCGATCTGAGCGCCGTCCTGCAAGAGGTGGAGATCGAGCTCGCCGACTTTCGCGACATCCTCGGACAGCCGAAGCGGGGGGATTTCGTCTACCTCGATCCCCCTTATCTCCCCGTCAGCGACACCAGCAAGTTCTCGGGCTACACCGAAAAGCGGTTTCGGGCGGCGGATCTGGAGGAGCTTGCGTCGATCTGCCGCGAGCTGACCAAGAACGGAGTCGCCTGGGTGCTGTCGAATCGCGATACTCCGCTCGTGCGGGAACTCTTCGCCGATCACGAGATCGTCCGGATGACCACCCGGCGCTCCGTCGCCGCGCAGAACCGACGCGATATCGAGCCCTCGCAATCTCCCGAGGCGATCGTCGTGGGCAGGGTATGAATGGCTCCGCAGCCGGTCGAGGCGGTCTTCTTCTTTCGCTGGGACAAGCAGACCTCCCAGGCGACGTACCAGCGGATCTCTAAAAGCAGTCGGTACACGAAGAACTACCTCCAGGTCAGCGGCCCGCCCGGCGATGTCCTCGACGAAGTGTTCGGCCGCGTCGGCGACGAGGAGGTGGCGCTGAGGTGGCGCTGGCCCGGCGACCACGGAGGGCAGACGGGCAAGCTGCGCCTCCATAAAGGAGAGCCAGGCTCGGCGAAGCGAGTCCACCTGACCTGGGACAGCGCCGGCAAAGCGCCGAAGACCTGGAAGCTCGGCGACCCTGGCGATCCGCTGGTCTCGATCCCCGGCGATCCGGACGGCAAGGACGAGGCCGAAGCCGACGCGGCGCTGCAGGAGGTGACCGACGCGGACATCCGCCCCTGGTTCGTGGCGGTAAAGCTCGAGGGCGAGGACGACGAGCTCCACGCCAGGGCGTATCTGGAGAACCCTCCTCCCGGCCTCGAGCGGGCCGACCTCGCGAGGCTCCCCGCCGGCCTGCTCGGCGCGATCAACGCGACCGAAACCCAGAGCGGCTTCTTTCGTCCCGTCCACTCCCCGCCGCCCCCGGCGAGGGCGCCGAAGATCCTCGCCGCCGTCCAGGAGGCGCTCGCGAAGGATCCGAACGTATTGCTCGTCGGCCCGCCGGGGACCGGCAAGACCGTCGCTCTGGAAGACCTCAGGGCGATGGTCGAGCACGCCGACGCCCCGCTCAGCTTCGACCCCGAGCTGATCGACGACGCCTTCGGCGCCGACGCCGAGAACGCGGGCAAGGTCATCAGCCTCGTCTTCCACTCCTCCTACTCGTACGAGAACTTCGTCGCCGGGCTCGTCCCCCGCAGCGAGAACGGCGAGCTGGGGCTGGAGGCCCGGCCGGGGCCGCTCCTGAACCTCGCCACCTGGGCGGCGCGCTCGGACCGCCGCGCCCTGCTCCTGCTCGACGAGTTCAACCGCGGCCCCACCGCCGCGATCTTCGGCGACACGCTGGCGCTCCTCGACGGCTCCAAGCGCGCCGGGGTCGGCGGGGGCGGCGCCCACATCGCGCGGCCGTTCGCCGACCAGGAGATGACCGTGCCCCGCGAGTACGCCAACGAGGAGGGTTCGGTCGAGGTCTCCCCCGAGCTTCGGCTGCCGAAAAACCTCCACATCGTCGCGGCGCTGAACAGCTCCGACCGCTCGGTCGCCCCGCTCGACGCGGCGCTGCGTCGCCGCTTCGCCATCGTCCGGGTGGACCCCGACCTGGAGCTCCTCGCCGACCACTTCGGCGTCGCGCTCGCCACCGAGCCGCCGTCGACGCTCGACGCCCCGGCGGAGGCCTGGACCGACGACGAGGTCAAGACGCTCGCGCTCTGTCTGCTGGCCGCGCTGAACGAGCGCATCGGCTTCGTCCTCGGCGACGACTTCCTGCTCGGCCACGCGCTGCTCTGGCCGGTCGGTGAGAGCGAGGATCCGCAGGTCGCCCTGCTCGAGGCTTTCGACCAGCGGATCGTCGGGAGTCTGCGCCTGGCCTTCGCCGACCAGGACGACCTGCTCGCCGCGATCCTCGGGGTCGGCAGCCCTCAGTCGCCGGCCCCGGCGGGCAGCGCGGTCGCGGTCTGGAGGCAGCCGCCGCCCGAGGTCGAGGCCTTCGCGCTGCCTCACCTCGAGGTCCACCCGGTGGCGGCGATGGATTGGCCCGACGCTGCCGCGGCGCTGCTGCGCGTCGCCCGCCGGCAGACGTGAGCGCGCTCACCTGCGTCGAGGGCGTCCCGTTCGATCTGGAGCGCCCCCTGCACGAGCCCCTGCGACGAGCCGTCGCCGAGGCGAGGCAGCTGATCGGCCCCACCACCTCGCCGCTGACCCAATCCGGCACGAGCTTCACCATCTCCGGCGTCATCGGCAGCCTCGAACTCCGTCCCGGCCTGCTGCTGGAGGTCGTCCCCAAGACCGAGCCCGAGGACGACTGGGTGACCGCGGCGCTGGACCTGCTGCTGCCGGAGACGCGGGTCTCGGTGGCGGGCGATCGGCGCGGAGGCCTCGCCGTGTCCCGTCAGCCGCTGGACGTGCTCGCGGCGATCTATGCCGAGCGGCTCGCCCGCGCCTTGCGCCGCGACGGCCCGCTGCTGGTGATGGAGCGCCAGAGCGACGTCCGGCAGCTGCTGGTCGGCAAGCTCGACGTCACCCGGTGGAGCCGCAGCGCCGGCTGGCGGCCCCAGGATCTGCCGACCTCCTTCCAGACCCTCAGCGCCGACAACCACTTCACCCGGGCGATGTCCCGCGTCGCCGAGGTCCTCGCGTTCGCCTGCTCCAGCCCGCAGGTGCGGGGCCGGCTGCTGCGCCTGTCGCGGGAGCTGCGCCCCGGCGCGCCGCTCGATTTCGCCCTCGACCCCGCCGTCGCCCGCCGGGCGCTGCCGCCGCAATGGGCGGTCTACGGGGGCGCCTGGGACATCGCCGTCTCGGTCCTTTCGCGCCGCAGTCTCCTCGGTTCCAAGGGGCGGCGCCAAGGGGTCTCGCTCGCGATCGAGGCCTGGCCGCTGCTGGAGACGCTGCTCACCCGCGCCCTCCAGCAGACCGTCCGGTTAGGCCGTGAGCATGGGCGGACGATGCGCGCTCCCTCGAAGTACGGCTCGGAGTTGATCCGGCCCGGCCCCGGCAGCCCCGGCAGGTCTCGCGGCGCCGAACCCGACGGCCGCCTGCTCGAAGCGGAGTCGACGATCGCGGTCTTCGAGGCCAAGTACTCGCGCGGCCAAGGGCTCGATCCACCGCGCGCGCACGTCTTCCAGGCGCTGGCCACGGCGGCGGCCTGCGGCGCTCCTCTCGCGGTGCTCGTCTATCCGGACGAATTCGAGCCGGTCGGCTGGACGACGTCCGCCTTCGGCGATCGCCCCAGAAGGCTTGTCTCGATCGGCCTCGGGCTCTTCGGCTACAAGCGTGGCGAGGGAGACCGACAGCGGGGCCGGCGACTGTTCGAACTTCTCGACGGTCTCGCCGAGGGCTCCGAGGCGACCCTCGCCCCGGTAGCTGGATGAGCGCCTGGCGTCAGGTGCACGAGGCAGCCCTCCGGCTCGCCGCCGGGAGGGAGGCGGTACGTCTCGCCAACCTCGCGATCGCCGCGAGCGCGGCCGCCGAGGATCCGCTCGACGGAAGACGGCTGCGCCCCGCGGTCCGGCGGCTGGCGGTCGCCGGCAGCCTGGAGTGCGAGGGCGGTGCCGCGGGGTGGCGCGGACTGGCCGCGGCGGCCCGGGCGGCGGCGCCGTCCCTGGTCGGGGCCGACGGTCACGACGACTGGGTCCAGGCCTTCCAGGAAGCCGACGCGGCCCGTAAGAGTCGCGGTGCCTACGCCACCCCTCGAGCCCTGGCCGAGCCGATGGCCCGGCTGCTGCTGCGCCGCAACGGGTCGGTGCCCGCGCGGATCCTCGATCCCAGCGCCGGCGGCGGCGGGCTCTTGCTGGCCGTCTTTCGGCGCCTGGTGGGTGCGGGCGCCGAGGATCGTGACCTCGCCGCCGCCGCCGCGCGGCTGCATGGCGTCGAGCTGGACCCGGTGGCGCGTGAGCTCTGCTGCCTGCAGATCTGGCTCGCCTGCCGGGGCTCGGAAGACATCGCCTCGATCGCCTCCCGGATCCACCGCGACAACGCCATCACCAGGGATTGGTCTCTCGACGAGCCCTATGACGCGCTGATCATGAACCCCCCGTGGGAGTCGCTCCGGCACCCCGGGATCGCCGATCAGGAGGATCGACGGGCGACGGTCGAACGACTGCGTCGCCCCGTCCTCGACCAAGGCAGTGGATTGCCGCCCCTCTTCAGCTGCCATGGGCGTGGCGACCGCAACCTCTACAAGGCGTTCCTCGAGCTGGCCCCGCACCTGGTGCGTCGCGGGGCGCCGATCGTCGCCCTCGTCCCCGGCGCCTGGTCCTCCGACCTGGGGACCCAGGAGCTGCGCGAACTCTATCTCTCGCATACCGCGGTCGAGCAGTGGACGAGCTTCGAGAATCGACGGGGCTACTTTCCGATCGACGGGCGTTACAAGTTCGGCGTGTTGCGGGCGCGCCGCGATCCGGCCGGGACCCGCTCGCTCCGGGTGTTGGGGATGGCCGACGAGGCGCGCCGGCTCTCCGCGCGCCACGTGCGGATCCCCGCCGGGGCGCTCGACTCGATCGGCGGCCGTTCGCTGCTCATCCCCGACCTCGTGTCCGACCACGAGGCGCGCCTCCTGCACCGGATCGCCACCGCGGGGTCGGGCATCTTCGACGGCGACTCCGCCTTGGGCCGGGTCGCCTACGAGCGCGAACTCGATCTCACGGAGGATCGGAAGCGGGGGAAGTTCGTTCCCTCGACCGCGGCCCGCCGGGTGGCGCCCGACCGCTGGGTCGACGCGGAGGGACGCTCGCTGCACCCGCTGGTCGAGGGCCGGATGGTCGGCCAGTACGACTTCCTCGAGAAGTCCTGGGTCGGCGGTGCCGGGCGTACGGCGCGCTGGACCTACAACAACGGCCACGCGTTGGCCGACTGCAGGCCGCAGTTCCTCGCCCCGGCGGCGGCGAGCCACCGCGATCGGCTGGCGATCTGCGACATCACCTCGGCCACCAACAGGCGCACCGTCCACGCCGCCTGGCTCCCGCCGGCCTGGCGTTGCGGCAACACCGCCCCGGTGCTGGTCTTCGACGATGACGTCCGGGCCCTGGCCGCGCTCGCCGTGCTCAACAGCATGGTCTTCGACTGGCAGGCGCGGCGGACCGTGTCCGGCCTGCATCTCAACCGCTTCTACCTCGAGGCGATGCACTGGCCCCGGCTCGATCCGGAGGCCGTCTCCCTGCTCGCCGCCCGTGCCCTCGCGCTGCTCAGCCTCGGTCGACGCTTTCGCGAGATCGCCCCAGGCCTCGCGATCCCGCCGACCGAGATCGACTACGTCGATGCCCATGCCGAAATCGAGGGTCTCGTCGCGGCCGGCTTCGGCATGACCGAGGCCGATCTGCTCACCGTCTTCGACCCCAGCGAATCCAACCGGCGAGGGTTCTGGCGCGTGTATCGCAGCGATCCGAACGCGAAAGCGATAGTCGAGCGGGTCCTGGAGACCGGGGCGCGGGTGGCGGCCGGCGGCTAGACCGCGGGGGCGAAGGCCCGCCTTCCTCCCCGGGGTGCGGTCTGCCGGCGCCCGGAAGAAATGCGCGGACGCGCCCGTTCCTAACCTGTGAGGCGGCGAGCGGGGGCAACCGCAAAGACGATGGCTGCATTGGCGCTGGCCGGTGCGCTGTTCGCGATCGTGCTCGCGCACGCGGAGGCGAGCGGCAGCCTGATCGGCGGGCTGCCGGAAGACCGCTACTTCAGCCCCGACGGGGACGGGCAGGAAGACCAGATCGGGATCGGCTACGAACTCTCGGCGGCGGCGCACGTCAGCGTGATCGTGCGCAACGCGCAGGGCGGCCGGGTGCGGCTGCTCGAATCGAACGCGTCCCACCCGGCGGGCGGCCAGTACTTCAGCTGGGACGGCCACGACGACGGCGGCGCCACCGTCCCCGACGGCGTCTACACCTACACGATCACCGCCGCAGGACCGGGCGGCGCCACCGACTCCGCCGAAGGGAGGATCGGGGTCGACACCCGACCCCCGGCCCACCTGGTGGCGCCCGCCGAAGGCGCCTCGCTGACCGGGCCCTTCACGGTCGAGGTGGCGCCGACCTCGGGGATCACCCTGACCGGCCTCTACGCCCGGGCGACCAGTTGCCCCGGCTACTACGCCGAATGCCAGGCCTCCGGCCAGGCCGGCCCCGACGGCGACTGGTCGGCCGAACTGGACGCCGGCCACCTCTACGCCGGCCAGGACACGTTGCTGGCCGAAGTCGGCTGGGAAGACCCCTTCGGCGCCATGCACTACTACCGGCTGCCGACGACGACCGTCCAGGTGCCGCGCGAACCGCAGGTCGAAGCGCTCTCCGAAGACCGCTACTTCAGCCCCGACGAAGACGGCCAGGAAGACCAGATCGGGGTCTCCTTCTCGCTCACCGCCCCGGCCACCACGACGATCACGATCGCCGACGACCACGGCGAGGTGGTGCGCACGATCGAGGCGGGGGCCGAACGCTCCCAGGGCGGCCAGTACTTCAGCTGGGACGGCCACGACGACGGCGGCGCCACCGTCCCCGACGGCGTCTACACCTACACGATCACCGCCGCAGGACCGGGCGGCGCCACCGACTCCGCCGAAGGGAGGATCGGGGTCGACACCCGACCGATCGGCGCGATCACCGCCCCGCAGCCCGGCGACACGCTGGCCGGCATCGCCCAGCTCGTCTACACGCCGCAGCCCGGCCGCACGATCGAAGGGGTCACCTTCTGCTTCTCCGACTCGTACGAATGCCGGTCCGTCTACGGCGCCTCCGCCGACGGCTCCTGGCAGACGAGCCGCGACACCCTGCAGCTGCCCGAAGGGCAGGCCGAGGTCTACGCGTACGCCTACTACAAAGACGCCTTCGGGCAGTCGCACGACGTCCGCGCCACGGTGCCGGTGACGATCGACAACACGACGCCTTCGGTCGACCTCGACGTCACCCCGGCGAGCGGCATCGCCCCGCTGACCGTGGAAGGCTCGATCGACGCCTTCCAGCCGCGCGAAGCCGAACTCCACTACCAGCTCGACTTCGGCGACGAAACCCCACAGCAGACGGGGAACATCGCCAGCCCCTACGAACCGGTGCACTTCTCGCACGAATTCGCCACGGTCGGGCCGCACCGGATCCGCGTCGTGGTCAGCGACGGCCACGGCCACTCGGCCGAACGCTCGACCGAAGTCACGGTGCGCAGCGGCGGCGACGAAACGCCCCCGGCGGTCGTCTTCCAGGGCGGCCCGGCGGGAGCCACCAAGAGCACCGACGCGCGCTTCACCTTCCGCTCGACCGAGGAAGGCTCGATCTTCTTCTGCTCGCTCGACGGCGCCGCCTTCACCTCCTGCACCAGCCCGTTCGCCGAAGAAGGGCTGGCCGAGGGGCACCACACCTTCGCGGTCAAGGCGCGCGACGCGGCCGGCAACCTGGGCCTGGCGGCGACCCGCAGCTGGACCGTCGACACGACCCCGCCGCAGACGTCGATCGACGCGGGCCCGACCGGGCACACCGAAGACGGCTCGCCGTCGTTCTCCTTCTCCGCCGGCGAGCCGAGCTCGTTCCGCTGCTCGCTCGACGGCGCGCCCTCGGTCCCCTGCACGAGCCCGAAGCGCTACCCGGCGCTCGCCGAGGGCCCGCACACCTTCACCGTCACCGCCACCGACGCCGCCGGCAACGTCGATCCGACCCCGGCGGTCGCCGAATTCGTCGTCGACCCGCCCGCCACGCCGAACGAACCGCCGAGCTTCCAGCTGGAAGCCGAGGCGACGACCGGCAAGGCGCCGCTGCACCTGCGGGCGCGGATCGAAGCGAGCGACCCCGACGGCGACGCGCTCGAATACGAAGCCGACTACGGCGACGGCTCGCCGATCGCCCAGGGCCCGGTCTCCGGCGCGGCGCTCGAACACGTCTACGCGCGGCCCGGCACCTACGTCCTCGACGTCAGGGTCAGCGACGGCCGCGCCGTGGTCGAGCGCACGGCGACGATCGTCGTCGGCGCCGACGAACCGCTGCGCGCCGACCCCGGCGACAACCGCCGCGCGGTGGTCGGCGAAGCGGTCTCCTTCGACGGCGGCAACTCGCGGCCGGGCGGCCTGATCGACGGTTACTCATGGAACTTCGGCGACGGCGAAACCGGCAGCGGCCCGGCCCCGTCCCACACCTGGTCCGCCCCCGGCACCTACGAAGTGAAGCTGACCGTCACCGAGGCCGGCGAAACCGCCACCGCCGCGACCACGGTGGTGGTCGAAGCGCCGCCGGCGAGCGCCGGCTACGCCGTCCACGTCACCGGTGGCGGCTCGCCGCTGGAAGGGGCGACGGTCACCTACATCAGCCCCGACGGCAGCCGCCTCAGCGCCGCCTCCGACGGCTCCGGCACCGCCCACCTGGACGGCATGCCGGACGGTGCCGCCACGATCTACGTCTCCCACCCCGGGTTCCGGGCGACGGCGGCGAGCGCCGAAGTGACGGGCGGCGAAGGGTCGACCACGGTCGACCTCGAGCCGGGCGAAATGGGGGCGTCGACGCTGGAATCGAAACGGCTCACCTATCCGGAAATCCTCGAAAAGGGGATCGACGTCGCCGACCCGGAAAACAGTCACGTCTACGAAGCGAAAATCCACCTCTTCTTCGTCCCCGACGAACCGGAACAGAAGACGGTCACGGTGATCATCACCCCGGAAGGGGTCGAGTGCGTCGGCAACTGCACCGGGCCCACCGGAGAACCGGGCGGTGGCAGTGGACCTGGAGGAGGTCCCGGCGGCGTCCCCGGCGGCGGCATCACCTTCGGCGGCGACCAGTACATCCCGCGGGTGCAGTACGTGGGCGGCGAACCGGTGATCCAGTGGCTGGTCCTGCCGATCCGCGCCTCCTTCCTGAAGGAGTTCTTCGAAGTGAAGATGGTGATCGAGAACCTCACCACCGGGATCGACTTCTCGCCGGGGACGGCGACGCTCGAGCTACCGTCGGGGCTCTCGTTGGCGCCGACCGCGCAGCGGCAGAGTGCGACCCAGGGCGTGCCGCTGGTCCACGGTGGTGAAAGCCGCACGATCAACTGGGTGGTGCGCGGCGACACCGAAGGCGAATACGACCTCGAAGCCGGCTACTCGGCGCAGGCGCCGGCGGTCCAGGAATCGGTCTACCTGCGGGCGCGGACGCAGACCCCGCTCGTGGTGTGGGGCGCCAAGGCGCTGAAGACGCGCATCCTGGTCGACGAAAAAGCGACCCGCTGGGGTCCCTATGCCTTCGACGTCGAAATCGCCAACGTCTCCGACGTCCCCGTCTACAACATGCAGGTCGAGATGCTCGACCGCGAACCCGGCGCCTCCGACGAAGAAGCGCTGTTCGTCTACGCGCCGTTCCCGCCGCAGGTCCAGGGCACCGCCGAAATCCCCCCGAAGGGGGTCTGGGTAGCCCACTACGTCGTCTTCCCCGGGCTGGGCAACGCGGAAGTGAACCGGCTGCGCGTGGTGCTCGAAAAATCGTTCGTCGAGCGCACCGGCGGCGACGTCGACCTCGAACCGGAACTGGCGATCCGCAACGGGCCGAGCCTCGGCCCGGACGCCGGCCCGGTGAACGTGAAGGTCGAACAGGGCAGCCACGGCGAAGACCAGGCGGTCCTCAGGTGGCAGCGTCCGGCCGCCCCGGACGGGCTCCACGTCCTCGGCTACCAGATCTCCACCCGGCAGTCGCTGCAGGGCGGCCCCTGGGAACCGCTGGTCGAAGTCCCCTCGAAGGCGGACGGCCAGGAGAGCTACTCGATCCCGGCCTCGAGCCGCGCCGTCGGCCGCTACTACGCGGTAGGCACGATCTACTCCGACCACACCGTCCACTACCTCCACCAGATCGGGGTCGGCCCGGCCCGCTACGTCTCGCTCGGCGACTCCTACTCGTCCGGCGAGGGCGTGCCCGATTTCGAACCGGGGACCGCGGCGGACGTCTCCCCGGTGCCGCCGTCGCAGAAGGAGCTCTTCCCCTACGACAACGAATGCCACCGCTCCGACCGCGGCTCCTACGCCAAACGGCTGGTCGCCGACTCCAGCCTCAGCGCCAACCTCGAACCGGCGGTGTTCGCCGCCTGCTCGGGCGCGGTGGTCGAGGACCTGCTCAAGGCCAACCCGAAGAACGAGGGCGAGCCGGCACAGACCGAAATCGAACACCTGAACGAATTCACCGACCTGGTGACGCTGACGATCGGCGGCAACGACATCGGCTTCCGCGACATCGCGTCCGTCTGCGTGGCGATCGACTGCACCGACTACCTGAAGGGTCTCGGCGCGGTCGGGAGCAACCACTGGACCGACGCGTTCGCCAGCCTCTGGGAACAAGGCTTCTTCCTCTACCAACACCTCGCCACGATCGCCAACGACGTCAAGTGCCTCAGCCCGGAGGGTCTGGCGGAGGCGTTCATGTGCCCGTACAAACTGCACAAGGCCTACCAGGCGGCGAAGGAGATCGTCGACCACGACCCCAACCGGGTCGCCAACATCCGCAACCTCTTCAACGGGACGCTCGGCACCCGGCTCCTGAACGGCTACCTGGCGATCGCGGCGCAGGCGCCGAACGCCCGGGTGCTGATCCAGGAATACCCCCAGATCACCGGTGGCGATGCCTATCGCAACCTCTGCCACCTCTACGGTGACCTGCCGCTGGGATTGTTCTCCCTGGGTGGCGCCGAGAGCGACGAGCTCGGCACGATCATCACCGACCTGAACAGCGAAATCAGGCAGGCCGCCACCTACGCGAACAACACGGTGGAGGCGGAGGGCCGGGGCAAGCAGTTCTTCACCGTCGCGGCGAGCGGGTTCGGCGGCCACGAGCTCTGCGAAAACGGCAACATCAACCCGCAGAGCTACTTCAACTCATTGGTGATCCCCTACGCGAACGACAACGGCTACGAGCCGGTCTCCTACTCCTTCCACCCCAACGCGCAGGGCCAGCAGGCGTTCGCCGACGACCTCGCGCCGGAAATCGAGAACGGGCTGCAGGCCAAGGTGCTGACGGTGAAGCAGCAGCAGACCAGCGACGCCGGCTCGGCGTTCGTCCCCTTCGGCGGTCGCTCGCTGCGCGCCGACGCCTCCTGGCCGGGGAGCACGGTGACGCTCTCGCTGGTCAGCCCGGGAGGCACGGTCTACGACGCCTCCTCGTCGGGGGTCGCCGGCGGCCGCACGCCGACCAGCGAATGGCTGGAAATCGCCCACCCCGAACCGGGCACCTGGCGGGTGCGGGTCCACGGCGTGCAGGTCGACCCCGAAGGTGAGCCGACCGAGGTCTCCGCCTACGCCGAAGGCCCGGCATCGGCGGCGACCCCGGAAGTCCAGCTCAGCTCGGCGCCCGTCTCCGGCGCGTCGGAAACCTTCGACCTGACCGCCTCGGGCCCCGACGGCACCTACTCCTGGGCCTTCTCCGACGGCACCGCCGGCACCGGCAAGACGATCCGCCACCAGTTCCAGGGCGAAGGGCGCCGCTCGGCGATCGTCCACGTCGTCACCGCCGCCGGCGGCGAAGGCTATTTCCCGCTCGAACTGGGCGCGCCGGCGGTCGACCACACGCCGCCGACGCTGGCCGGGGTGCCGACGGAACTGCACCTCGACGCCGGCGGCGCCTCCGGCACCGCGGTCGAATTCCACCCCGCGGCGCTCGACGACGTCGACGGCGAAGTGCCGGTGACCTGCTCGCCGCCGAGCGGTTCGACCTTCCCGGTCGGGAAGACCGAGGTCGAATGCGAAGCGGTCGACAGCAGCGGCAACAAGTCGACCGCCTCCTTCGAGGTCACCGTCGACGGAGGGTCTCCTCCCGCCACGCCGCCGGACACGCGCATCGATTCCGGCCCCGCCGAGGGCGAGACGGTGTCGGCCCCGGTCACCTTCACCTACTCAGGGACGCCCGCCGACGCCGCCGCCCGATTCGAATGCCGCCTCGATGCCGCGGCCTTCTCCTCCTGCCCGACCGGCGGGATCACCTACGCCTCCCTCGAACCGGGCCATCACCAGTTCGCGGTCCGCGCGATCGATGCCGCCGGCGACGCCGACCAGACCCCGGCGACCCGCGGCTTCCTCGTCGCCGCTTCCTCGAAGAACGAAGAACCACGGCCCTCCGGCGGCGACGAACACCCTGCGGCGGAACCCGGGGCGAGCGGTCCGCCGGCCGGCGGCGCGCCGGCATCCCCGGCCGCGCCGCCGAGCTCGAAGCACGCCGGCACCGCGAAGCCCGCGCCCCGGTGCCACAAGGGATTCAAGAAGCGCACCGTCCACGGCAAGAGGAAGTGCGTGAAGGTCCACAAGCATCGCCACCGGAAGGCATAGCCGGCGCGGGTCGGCCCCCGGCGAATAGCATCAGTCGCCTATCAAGTCGAGCGATCGGGGGGATGACAGTGGCTGAGTCGACGCGGATCACATCCTACGAGCGGGGCGGGTTGACCTTCGACGTGATCGACGAGGGACCGCTCGACGGCTCGCCGGTGGTGCTCCTGCACGGGTTCCCGCAACGGGCCACCTCGTGGGCGAAGGTGACCCCGCTGCTGGGCGAGGCGGGTTTCCGCACCTACGCGCCCGATCAGCGGGGCTACTCGCCCGGGGCGCGGCCGCGCGGCCGGCGCGCGTACAGGGCCACCGAGCTGGTCGACGACGTCGTCGCCCTGATCGATCGGATCGGCGCGCCGATCCACCTGGTCGGACACGACTGGGGGGCGGCGATCGCCTGGGGCGTCGCGGCCCGCCACGCCGACCGGCTGTCGTCGTTGACCGCGGTGAGCGTCGGCCACTCGCAGGCGTTCCTGCGCTCCCTGCGCACCGTCGACCAGGCGCGCCGCTCCTGGTACATGGGCCTGTTCCAGCTCCCCCTCGTGCCCGAGCGGCTGCTGTCGGGCAGGTGGTTCGTCAGCAAGTTCCTCGGCGGCACCGGCATGACCGAGGAGATGCTCGCCACCTACCGCGCCGAGATGGTCGCCGGAGGCGCCCTCACGGGCGGCCTCAACTGGTACCGGGCGATCCCGTTCGAGCTGAGCGAGGACATCCCGGCGGTCAGCGTGCCGACCGCCTTCGTCTGGAGCGACGGCGACAAGGCGCTCGGCCGGCGGATGGCCGAGCTGACCGCGGAGTACGTCGACGGCCCCTACGAGTTCGTCGAACTCACCGGGGCCTCGCACTGGATCCCCGACGAGCGCCCGGCCGAGCTCGCCGAGGCGATCATCGGCCGAGCCCGCTCGGCGAGCGCCCCGGCGGCGACCAGCGACTAGGGAGGACCGACCGCGGCGCTCGCGTCGGGTCGCCTAATGGACCATCGTTTTCAGGCGCGCGCCTTCGCAGAGCACGCCCCCGCCGAGGCTCTTCGACATGACGTAGATATCGACCGTGAAGTGCAGGTGGGGAGGCGCGTTTTCGAAGTCGGCGTGGTAGGAGAACCGCCCGGAGCCGTCGGTGTAGACGTTGCCGAGGGGGATCGGCGCGCCGCCCGGGAACATCTCGCCGCGGACCAGGCGGTGCCCCAGGCAGGCCGCCTTCGGCGAGGCGATCTTGCCTTCCACCGCTTCGTCGCCGCGGGCCACCGAGGCGACGGTCGTCTTGTAGCTCTTGCCGCCGGCCGCCACCGCGGGCACCGCCGCGACGGCGCCGAGCGCGAGGACCAGTGCCAGGACCGAGAACCGTAGCTTCATCACTTCGTCTCCCCCCATGAGTTGACCGATGCGGATTGGCAAGGTAGGGGGCGAGGTGGCGGTCCGCAACCCGGCGCACGAGAGAGCTACGCGGTTCCGCGTACGCGCCTCGGCTCCCTCCCTGCGTGACACCGTGGGCGGCCTCTCCAGGGTCGGCCGACCGATCACAAAGTGATTGGTCCCGTTTCTCCAGCGTGGACGGTCTGTCTCTGGGGTCGGGTCGATCGAGACCCTAATTTGCAAGCCACCAGGTCCGTTTGTCTCTTCGGGGAGGTTTCGATGAAGCGCGCTGCACTTGTGGTCGGCGGTGGCACCGGCGTCGGCGCCGCGACCGCCCGCCGCCTTGCCGCCGATGGCGTCGCCGTGACGATCGCCGGGCGCCGGCGCGAGCCGCTGGAGGCGGTCGCCGGGGAGATTCGCGCGGCCGGCGGCGAGATCGAGCCGATCCCGGCCGACCTCGGCGAGGAGGCTTCGGTCCGCAGCTTGGTCGAGCAGACGGTCGAGCGGCTCGGCGGCATCGACACGGTGGTGGCGGCGGCGGGGATCCTGGAGGATGCCGACGAAGTCCCGAAGCTCACGCTCGAGACCTGGCAGCGCTATCTCGACGTCAACCTGACCGGGGTGTTCCTGCTGGCCCGTGAATCGCTCCCGCACCTGGTCCGGCGCCGAGGCTCGATCGTCACCGTCGGCTCGGTCAGCTCGGTCGTCGGTGGGCCGATCAGTGCGCCATACTGCGCCACCAAGGCCGGGGTGATGATGCTGACCCAATGCTTGGCGGTGGACCACGCGCCACAAGGGGTCCGCGCGAACTGCGTTCTCCCGGGCTGGATCGAAACCGACATGGGTGACGCCGAGATGGACTGGATCGCGGGGCGCGAGGGGATCAGCCGCCAGGAGGCCTACGAGCTGGCCAACGAGAACGTGCCGATGAAGCGCGCCGCGCGGCCCGAGGAGGTCGCCGAGGTGATCGCCTTCCTCGCCGGCCCGACGGCTTCCTACGTGACCGGGGCGGCGGTGCCGGTCGACGGCGGTTCGCTGGCCGTCTGGGCCGGGGTGGCCACCTACATGCCGAAGGGCTGAGGATGAGCAGGCCCGTCGACCCGACCCGCAAACCGGAGCTGCTCGAGGAGATCGTCGACTACCTCGGCGAGCACGGCGTGGCGACGATGACGATGCGGAACCTCGCCGACGGGATCGGCGTCAGCACGACCGTCCTCACCTACCACTTCGGCGGCAAGAAGAAGCTCCTGCAGGAGAGCGTCGCGGCGGCCGAGAAGGGGATGCTGGAGTCGATGCGCGAAGGGATCGCGGCGGGCGGTGTCCCCGAGGGCATCTGTCGCTTCT
>Ga0335075_10006787_pt1 | contig 17668 bp, 18 predicted proteins | sample Lox_Sample_24_FD_206723 | JGI IMG/M metagenome (GOLD analysis project Ga0335075, IMG submission 206723) | Soil microbial communities from Loxahatchee National Wildlife Refuge, Florida, United States - Lox_Sample_2.4 | ecosystem: Environmental > Terrestrial > Soil > Wetlands | place: USA...
CCGCAGGTGGCGGAGCCTCGGGCAAAAAACCGCGCTTTTTTGCCCGAGGCGCGCTGGGCCGGGCAGGAGCCCGGATCCAGCGCCTTAGGCAAGAATACTGCGACCCACCTGACGCCATACCGTCGCCGATCTGGTACAGTCCGCAGCCCTGATGCCCCGTCGCGTGCTGAAGAAGCTCCTTCCCTCCCCGGTCCAGATCCAGGGGCACTGGCTGCTGCGGCATTTCGGGGAGCGGCTGCTCGATCCGCGGCTGTGGGCGCTGCACCGCCGGGCCATTACCGGCGCCTTCGGCGTGGGTATTGCCATCTGCTTCATCCCGCTGCCGGTGCACCTCGTGGTCGCGGTCCTGATCGCGATCGTCTGGCGGCTCAACGTACCGGCAATTTACGGGACGACCCTCCTGGTCAACCCCCTCACCGTGATGCCGCTGTATTACCTGGCATACCGAGTGGGGGCGGCGCTGCTCGGGATCGCGCCGGAGACCTTCTCCTTCCATTTGAGCTGGGACTGGCTGGAAAGCGGCCTGGGTCCCATGTGGCAGCCCTTCCTCATCGGCTGCCTGGCCTGCGCCGCAGTTCTCGGCGTCCTGGGCTGGGGGTGTCTGGAGCTCGTCTGGCGCTGGCGAGTCACGTCCCGGTATAGGGCTCGCCACGTCGCAACGGCGGCGTGAGGCGCTCCGAGAGGCTGCCTTTCTCGATCTCGTAGACCCGTTCCATCCGGTCCGCCAGGCGGGTGTCGTGAGTCACCACGACCAGGCTCGTGCCGAGTTCACGATTGAGCTCTAGCATCAGTGCGAACACTGACTCCGCGTTGGCGCCGTCCAGGTTCCCCGTCGGCTCGTCGGCGAGAATAATTTTCGGTTGCGTCACCAACGCGCGGGCGACCGCGGCGCGCTGCCGCTCGCCGCCCGAAAGCTGATGCGGCCGATGATCGAGGCGCTGGCCGAGGCCGACCCGCTCGAGCAGACGGCGTGCCGCCACGCGGGCCTCGGCCACCGGTGTACGGCGCACGAGGAGCGGCATGGCGACGTTCTCGAGGGCGGAGAACTCCGGCAGCAGGTGGTGGAACTGATACACGAACCCGAGTGCCCGGTTGCGCAGCGCCCCCCGCTCCTTCTCGGTCAGTCGGTGAATGTCGCGCCCATCGACCATCACCTGGCCGCGGGTCGGTTGATCCAGCCCGCCCAGGATCTGCAGCAGTGTCGTCTTGCCGGAGCCGGAGGCGCCGACGATCGCCACACGCTCGGCGGCCGCGACCGAGAGCGCGGCGCCCCGCAGCACCTCGAGGATTACCGGTCCCTGGCGAAAGCTCTTCGAGACCTCGCGCGCCTCGAGGACCGCCGGCAATTCATTGCTCGGCCCTTCCTGGGCCTCGCCCCCGCTATCGCGGGGGCCGACACGCTCGTGCGTGTCGTCATAAATCGTTCCAGACGATTCATTCATGACGCAGCGCCTGCGCCGGAGCGGTGCGGCCGGCGCGCCAGGCGGGATAAACCGTCGCCAGCGCGCATAGGAGGAACGCCACGCCGCAGACCCGCAACACGTCGAGCCCCTCCACGTAGGCCGGAAGATCACTCATGTAGTACACCCGCGGATCGAGGAACTGAGTATGCAACAGCCGCTCGAGACCGCCGACGAGCGCCTGCAGGTTGTCGGAGACCAGCGTGCCGAGCCCGGCCCCGAGCAGCGTGCCGGCGAGGCCGATGATGACACCCTGGATGGCGAATATGCTCAGCACGTTGCGCGGCCCGGCGCCCAAGGTGCGCAGGATCGCGATGTCGGTCTGCTTCTCCTTGACGATCATGACGAGCGTCGCCACGATGTTGAATGCCGCCACGGCGACGATCATCGAGAGCATGACGAACATCATCGACTTGGTCGTCTCGATGGAGCGGAAGAAGTTGGCGTGGTTGTCCGTCCAGTCGCTGACGTAATAACCCGGGCCGCCGAGGTCGTACGCGACCCGCCGCACCACCTTCGGCGCCTGCCAGGGGTCATCGAGCGACAGCCGCAAACCGGTGACCTCATCCGGTGCGAGGCCGAAGAGCCGGCCGGCATCCGTCAGGCTCACGAGCGCGAGCCCACGGTCGTACTCATACATACCGGAATGAAAGAGCCCCGTCACCTCGAACCGGCGCATGCGGGGCACGACTCCGGTCGGGGTCGCCACACCTTCCGGCGCGATCAACACGACCGAGTCTCCGACACGCGCGTGCAGCGCCTGCGCCAGCGCATCACCCAGGATGACGCGGTAGCGCCCGGGCTGCAGCTCCCCCAGGCTGCCGGCAGTCAGGCGCTGCGCCAGCCCGGTCGCGCGCCGCTCCTCCTGCGGCAGAATGCCGCGCACCGAGGCGCCGGTGATCTGCTGGCCGTGTGTCAGCATCGCCTGCTCCTCCACATAGGGCACGGCGATACGCACACCAGGCTCGCTCTCCACCCGCTTCTGCATCGCCTGCCAGTCGGGGAGCGTGCCGTGCAGGCCCATGAGAGTCGCATCCGAGGTGACGCTGAGGATTCGGGTCCGCAGCTCCCGGCCGAAGCCGTTCATCACCGAAAGGACGACGAGCAGCGTGGCGACGCCCAGCGCGAGCCCGCAGACGGACATGAGCGAGACGAACGACACGAAGCCGCGCCGGTGGGTGGAGCGCAGATAGCGGGTGCCGACCAGCCATTCGTACGGCGAGCTCATGGCCGGCTACTCGTAACGCAGCGCTTCGGCGGGAGCCGTGCGCGAGGCGCGCACGGCCGGGTAGACGGTCGCGGCGGCCGTGAGGAGCAGTGCCGCGACGCTGATCGCCGCTACGTTGCTCCACCTGACGATGGAGGGAATGGTGGTGATGTAATAGACACTGGAGCTGAAGATCTGGAAGCCGAAGGTTTTCTGCAGGAAGGGCACTATGGTGCCGACGTTGAAGGCGAGCAGCAGTCCCAGCGCCACCCCGAGCGCAACGCCGAGCCAGCCGATGACCAGTCCCTGAGTGAGGAAGACACCCATCACGCGCCGGGGCGATGCGCCGAAAGTGCGCAGGATGGCGATGTCGGTGCGCTTGTCGGTGACCACCATGACGAGCATCGCGACGATGTTGAACGCCGCCACGGCGACGATGAGCAGCAGGATGAGCGACATCATGGTCTTCTCGATGCGGATGGCGCGGAAATAGTCCGCGTTGTCCTGCGTCCAGTCGATCACCTGCAGCCCGCGCGGCAGCCTGGTCCGCAACGCGGCGGAGATGACGGGCGCATCCAGCGCGTCGCGGTAGCGAACCCTGAGACCCTGATCCCCCTGGGCGGAAGGACCGAGCGCCCGTACGTCGCCGATGTTGGCGAACACCAGCATGGCGTCTTCGTCAGAAAGGCCGACTTCGAACACGCCTGCCACCCTGAACTGCCGCAGCCGCGGCGTCGGCACGCCGCCCGCGGTGATGGTCGGTATGAGAAGCGTCAGGGAATCGCCGGGCGCGAGGCCGAGCTCCTCGGCGATCACCTCGCCGATGATGACATTGTCGGAGCCGGCCGTCAGGTCAGCGAGCTTGCCTGCGGTGATCGCCCCGACCAGTTGCGTGACGGCGGGCTCGGCCTTGGGATCGATGCCCCGCAGCTCCACCGGCAGCATCTCCGGCGTGCGCACGGCGAGCGCCTGGATCTGGGCGTAGGGGGCGACGCCGACGACACCGGGAGAGCCGGCTATGGCCTCGGCGGCCAGCCGCCACTGCTCGGGACTTGGCGGCGCGCGACTCTGAGTCTCGGCCGGCACCACCCGCGCATCGGCATCCAGAGAAAGGAGCCGCTGTCTGAGATCGCCCTCGAAGCCGTTCATCACCGAGAGAATGACGATGAGGGCCGCGACGCCCACGCAGACGCCGGCCAGGGAGGTCCAGGTGATGAACGAAACGAAGAACTTGTGGGACCGGGCGCGCACGTAGCGCAGCCCCACGAAGAGCGACAGTGGGTGGAACATCCCGTTCATTTAACCATATCGGGGTCGAGGGCCGCCGGATCTTGACGGGCTTCACAGATCGGCGGCGGACCCCGGCCTCTCGGTTTTGACAGATTCCGGCAGGGTGTATAGTCGCCTGGGATCGGTGGAGGTTCCGTATGCGCTCGACAAAACTCCTGGCACTGCTGATCGGCTGCGCAATCGCGGGAGGCGCGGCTGCGGAGACGCTGGTGGTCGACGGGCAGGTGCAGCTCGCGCAGTCCTCGATCGCACGGCCGGGGCGCGGGACCACCATGCATGATGTGGAGGCCAGGTTCGGCACGCCGCAGAAGCGTTACCCCGCCGTGGGCAAGCCGCCGATCACCCGCTGGGACTATCCTTCCTTTTCAGTCTATTTCGAGTACAGCCGCGTAGTGCACTCGGTCGTGCACGGCTGATATTCATTTTTTCGCGGCGCTGATCTCGTCCAGATAATCGGGCGAGCCGTTGACGCACATCGGCAAGTCGACCAACGTGTTGTAGGTCACCGGCTGGAACCGTAGTGGTGACAGCATCGTGTTGGTCATCCGGACGCGCTGCACGCCACTGCCGCGGTCGCGCCGCAGGCGCAAGGCGCCAAAGGCGCCGCGACCCGGGCGAGGAAAGAGCCTATCGACGGACGGGATGCGCTTGACATATGGCGGTTCCAAAACATCTTCGCCGACGGTAATATCGCGGCTCCACGTTCGCCAGCGCACATGCCGCACGGAGCGAAGCGCTCGGCGATTGTCGTCCCGTGCCATCGAGCGCGACGGCCGCGGCGCCCGCTGCACTGACCTGCGGGGCGCCCGGCGACCTATGGTAACCTTCTATTTTCACAGAAAAATATTGGGGATAGACCTTGTCCGTCGATGAGTCTCTGAAGACACACATCGAGGAGCTGGTGCGTGCGGGGGCCGTGCGCCGCAAGCTCGCAGCCGCGCAACTGGAGGCGGAGATCCGGCGGCGTGAGGATGTCCTGCGCCATACCTTTCGCCGCTATCTGTCGCCGCGGCTCGCAGACAAGATCCTCGAGGATGCGCAGCTTCGCGACACTCTGCTGTCCACGCAGGACCTGCGAGCGCACGCCGTCGTGCTCTTTGCGGACCTGCGCGGGTTCACGACCATCTCGGAGCGGCTCGAGCCGAGCCAGGTGGTGCCGCTCCTCAACGAGTTCTTCTCGCTCCTCACCGAGATCACGTTCCGCCACGACGGCACGGTCTTTCACATGGCGGGAGACTGCCTGATGCTCGGCTTCGGAGTGCCGGCCGAGCAGTCGGACAGCCCCTGCCGGGCCGTGCGCGCGGCGCGGGAGATGCTCGAGAACTTCAAGGAGCTCGCGCATTCCTGGAAAGCGCGCTACGGGGTCGATGCCGGCCTCGGCATCGGCATCAACGAAGGCGCCGTGGTCGCGGGCAACATCGGATCGAGCTCGTACATGAGCTACACGCTCATCGGCGATACGGTCAACGTCGCGGCCCGGCTCTGTCAGCGCGCCCGCGCCGGCGAGATGCTCTTCTCGCGCACCGTCAAGCAGTCGCTCGACTCGCGCGGACTCGACATCGGCGCGACGGCGCTGCCGCCCATGCAGGTGCGGGGCCGCTCCGGCTCGATAGATATCTTCTGCGTGCCCGTCGAAGAGCGCTTGCAGGTCACGGGAATCCCCGTCGCGATTTGAGAATCCTCGATCCGCACGTACCCGGCGCCGGCCGGCGGCATCTGCGCTGGCACCAGCTCCATGGCAGCGCGCCGGCCCTTGCGCTCGCCGAGGCCACGCATGGCGACCAGCGGTTGTATGTCGTCGTGGTCGATGCCGCCCGCGAGCTCGACCGGCTGGCGGCGGAGCTGCGCTTCTTCGCGGGTGAGCGCCTGACGCTCCTGGCGTTCCCCGATTGGGAAGTGCTGCCGTACGATCTCTTCTCGCCTCATCCGGACATCATCTCGGAGCGGCTGCGGACACTCTTCGAGCTGCCTCAAACCCGGCACGGATGTCTGATCGTCGCCGCGGACACGCTCATGCAGCGACTGCCGGCGAAGCAATACGTCCAGAGCCGCGCTTTCGAGCTCGTCCGCGGGCAGGGCCTTGCGCTCGAGCCCTTCCGCCAAAGGCTGACGAACGCGGGCTATGCGAGCGTCAGTCAGGTCACGAGCCCCGGGGAGTTCGCGGTGCGCGGCTCGCTGTTCGATGTCTTCCCGATGGGCGGGGCGACACCGCTGCGCATCGATCTGTTCGACGAGGAGATCGAGGCCATCCGCCGCTTCGATCCGGAAACGCAGCGCTCGCTCGATGCTCTCGACAGCGTCCGCCTCCTGCCCGCGCGCGAGATGCCGCTGGATGCGGAGGCGGTGAAGGAGTTCAGACGGCGCTTCCGTACGCGCTTCGAAGGAGATCCAAACCGAACCACGATCTACCGTGGTGTCAGCGAGGGCCTGGCGCCGGCGGGTATCGAGTTCTACCTGCCGCTCTTCTTCGATGAGACGGCAACGCTGCTCGACTACCTTCCCGCCAACGCGGTCATGGTGCACGACGCCGCCCTGCCGGCGGCGCTGGACAAGGCCTGGAGCGGGATCACTACTCGCTACGAGGATCGCCGGCACGACATCGAGCGGCCGGTGCTCGCTCCCGTGGAGGTCTTCGTCGAGCCGCGCGAGCTCGAAGCGAAGCTCGACGGCTTCTCCTCCATCACCCTCGAGGCGTTCAAGGCCGATACCACCCTCGGCACGGCAGTCCCCGAGGTGCGCAACTTCCCCACGCTCGAGCCGCGCGACCTGCGAGTCGACGCGCGGGCGGAACGCCCGCTCGCCGCTCTCGACAGTTTTCTTGCCGAATTCGATGGACGAGTGCTGATCGCCGCTGACTCGCCCGGCAGGCGGGAGGTGCTCCAGGACATGCTGCGCGGGCATGGACTCGCAGTCGATACGGTGCCCGGCTGGGAAGGATTCGCGGCCGGCACCGCGCCTCTGGCCTTGACGGTCGCGGCGGATATCGGTGGCCTGACACTCACGCAACCGCGGATCGCGATCATCTCCGAGGCGCAGCTCTTCGGCGCCCGTGCGCGGCAGGAGCGCCGGCGAAAGCGTGCGGCGGTCGATCCGGAAGCCATCCTGCGCGACCTTCAGGACCTCAACCCCGGTGCGCCGGTGGTACACGAAGAATACGGCGTCGGGCGCTACGTCGGCCTGCAGTCGATGGAGGTCGCAGGACAGCCGGGCGAATTTCTGATCCTCGAGTATCTCGACGGCGATCGGGTGTATGTGCCGGTGCAGGCACTGCACCTCGTCACCCGCTATACCGGCGCCGCGCCCGAAAGCGCTCCGCTGCACAAGCTGGGGACGGACCAGTGGGCGAAGGCGCGCAAGCGCGCCGCCGACCAGATCCGCGACGTCGCGGCGGAGCTCCTCGATCTCTATGCGCGGCGCAAAGCGCAGCAAGGTCTCAAGCTGACGCTGAACGAGAGCGACTACCAGACCTTCGCCGACGCCTTCCCTTTCGAGGAAACGGCGGACCAGAGCGAGGCCATAGCCAAGGTGCTCGGCGATCTGCAGAGCGACCGCCCGATGGACCGCATCGTCTGCGGCGATGTGGGCTTCGGCAAGACGGAGGTCGCCATGCGCGCAGCCTTCGTCGCGAGCCAGGCCGGCAAGCAGGTTGCGGTGCTGGCGCCGACCACCCTGTTGGTGCAGCAGCATCTCACCAACTTCCGCGACCGCTTCGCCGACTGGCCGGTGCGCATCGAGGGGCTGTCGCGCTTCGGCAACGCCAAGGAGACCCAGGCCACGATCGAGGGCATCGAGCGCGGCTCGGTCGACATCGTGGTGGCCACGCACCGGCTGCTGCACACCCACGCCCGGTTCAAGGATCTGGGGCTGCTCATCGTCGATGAGGAGCACCGCTTCGGGGTGCGTGACAAGGAGCGGCTGCAGGCGCTGCGGGCGAACGTGCACGTGCTCACGCTCACCGCCACGCCCATCCCGCGCACCCTCAACATGGCGCTCGGCGGACTACGTGATCTCTCGCTCATCACGACGCCGCCCGCGGAGCGGCTCGCGATCAAGACCTTCGTGATCGAGTGGCACGGGCCCACGCTGCGGGAGGCGGTGCTGCGCGAGCTGCGCCGCGGCGGCCAGATCTACTTCGTGCACAACGAGATCCGCACCATCGACAAAATCGCCGCCGAGGTGCAGGGCCTGGTGCCCGAGGCGAGCGTCAGGATCGGCCACGGCCAGATGCGCGAGCGCGATCTCGAGCAGCTCATGGTGGACTTCTATCACCGCCGCTTCGATCTGCTGGCGTGCACCACCATCATCGAGAGCGGCATCGACGTTCCCACCGCCAACACCATCGTCATCAATCGGGCCGACCACATGGGCCTCGCGCAGCTCCATCAGCTGCGCGGCCGCGTCGGACGCTCGCACCATCGCGCTTACGCGTACCTCGTCGCTCCGCCGCGCAGAGCGCTCGCGGGCGATGCGGCCAAGCGGCTCGAGGCCATCGAGTCGATGGAGGAGCTCGGCGCCGGCTTCGTGCTGGCGACCCACGACCTCGAGATCCGCGGCGCCGGTGAGCTGCTCGGCGAGCAGCAGAGCGGCCAGATGACGGAGATCGGGCTCGCCATGTACCTCGATCTGCTCGAGCACGCGGTGAAAGCGCTGAAGGAAGGTCGCGAGCCCGCGCTCGACAAGCCGCTCGCGGCGGCGACGGAAGTCGAATTGCGCCTGCCGGCGTTCCTGCCGGAGACGTTCATCGGCGACGTGCACGTGCGCCTCGGCCTGTACAAGCGCATCGCCGCAGCCGAGAGCGCCGAGGCGCTCGATGACCTCACCGCGGAGGTTCACGACCGCTTCGGCGCGCTGCCCCCTCCGGCGCAGAGCCTCATCCGCATCGCGAAATTGAAGCTCACGGCACGGGCGCTCGGTATCCGGCGGCTCGATCTCGGGCCGCAGGGCGGATCGGTCACGTTCGAGGAGCGCAATGCGATCGAGCCGGCGACGGTCGTGCGCCTGATGCAGCAGGCGCCGCGCGAGTATCGGCTGGAAGGGCCGTTGCGACTGCGCATCGCGCGCGCCATGCCGGCGGAGGAAGCCCGCTTCGAGTTCGGGGCGAGCCTGATGAAGCGCCTGGCGGCGCGCTCCCGTTAGGTCGGGTAGACTGATGGATATGACACTCCGAAGCATTGCCTGCCGGCTTGCCATCGTCGGCATTGCGCTCGCCGCCTCCCTGCCGGCATTCGCGCAGACCGCGGGCACTCGAGCGCCACCGCAGGCGAGCCCCTCTTCCCGAGCAGCCTCACCGCAGGCAGCCGCCGCTCAAACGGCGACGTCCCAGCCAGCCCCAACCCAGGCCGCGCCGTCTCAGACTGCTCCCACCGCGGTGTACAGCGGGCCGGCATATGACATCGAGATCGTCATCTTCCGCGCCAGAGTCGCGCTCGGCCAGCCTGAGAACTGGGCGGCCGAGACCCCTGCCAGCAGCGCGACGGTGGCCGGCGGCGAGGCCTCGAGCGGCTCTGGCCCGGCCGGCAGACTGTTGACGGTCCTGCCGGCTTCCGACTACCGCCTGGGCGCCATCGAGTCGAGATTGCGCACCAGCGGCACGTATCTGCCCGTCGCGCACGCCGCCTGGGTACAGACCGCAAGCGCCTGGGGAACTCGCGAGGGCTTTCCTCTGGAGTCCCTCGGAATCAACGTGCCCGGCCTCACGGGCATGGTATTCCTGGAGCGGGGCGAGTTCCTGCACCTAGGGATGACGCTCGACTACACCATGCAGGACCCGCCGGCCGGGTTGAACGCTCCTCCCGGTACGACGTTCGTGATGAACGAGACCCGGCGCGTGCGCTTCTATCAGCGCAATTACTACGACCATCCGGCGTTCGGCGTCATTGCCCTCATCACGCCCGCGCGAGGTCCCCGCCCGCCGGGCCGGTGATCCGGCGCGCCGGCGTAGATTTGTTCACGAGCACGCAACGGCTTCCATCCTGTCCTGGGTATCTTTACTTGGCTGACAGCAGCTCCCTGACGAGCGCCAGCAGCTTGTGCGACCGGATCGGCTTGCTGGCGACGCGCAGCCGCTCGGTGGCCTCCACGCCGCTGAGAGTCGAGGAGATGTCCCCGCTCACCAGCACCGCCGGCAGGTGCTCGCCCGCGACCTGCCGCGCCGCCGCGATCACCTCGATCCCGGTCTCGCCCTTCTGCAGGTGATAGTCGGAGATCACGAGATCGAGCTGCGGATTCTCGCGCAACGCCGCGCTGGCTTCCGCGAGAGATGCGGCGCACTGCACCTCGAAACCTTCGCCCCTGAGCAGCATTGCCGTCGCGTCGCGCACCCCGGTGTGGTCATCCACGAGCAAGATGCGGGCGGACGCCGCGAGCGCCGCAGGCGGGTCCGCAGTGGGGGCCTCCGCCGGTAGCCGAATCGAGAACGACGCGCCGCGCGGAACGTTGGGGTGATAGGCCAGGACACCACCGTGAGCGCGCACGACGGTGTGGCTGATCGCCAGACCGAGCCCCGTCCCTTCCGGTTTGGTGGAGAAAAACGGATCGAACATTCGCTCGACGGCCTGGGGCGCGAGGCCGGGGCCATTGTCGAGCAGGGCGATCTCCACATCGCCGCCCGAGGCGAGACTGGTGCGCAGCAACAGCTCCCGTACCTCCACGCCGGGCACGGCCGGCGCCTCGAGGCCGTTGCGCACCAGATTCAGGATCACGTGTTGGATCTGAGCCGCGTCGATCGAGACCGCCGGCAGGCCGGCGGCGAGCGCGAATCGCACCCGGGCGCGATGTACGCGTCCGTCCGCCACAATGATCTCGCGGATGGCTTCGATCGTTGCGTTGAGATCCGCGCGCTCGCGGCGGATGGGCTGCGATTGGGCGAGGCTGCGCAAGCGGCGCAGGATCTCGCCCGCGCGCACGGCCTGCGCCGCAATCTCCCGCATGGCGGTCCGTAAGTCGTCGAGGTCGGGCTCAGGCCGACCGAGGAGGCGGTCGCAGGCCTGTGCATAGTTCGCGATGGCGGTCAGCGGCTGATTGAGCTCATGCGCGACACCGGTCGCCGTCTCGCCCAGAGTGGCAAAGCGCGAAACCTGCAGCATGCGTCCGGTCATTTCGGAGGATTCCGCATCCCGGAAGGGTTCCGGTGCGGGTACCGGGGGCTCGGGAGCTGGGCCGCTGGAGCGCGTCATGGGGCCATTATCGTCCGCAATCGAGTCCTCGCAAGAAATGCGGGTTACGGCACGGCAGCCGTGCACTGCGTCACAGTATCGGGGCCTCCGTGCGCAGCTGTGATCCAGGCACGCCGCCGTTGCGGTGAGTACCGATTCGACCTCGACCCGCCTCGCCTAGATGGGCTGTAGTCCTGCGCGCATCGTGGCTTCTCGTGAAAACCGTTATTCCCCTTGACTCGCGGCGCCACCTGAAATAAATTACTTACACGTATCTATTGGAGCTTAACGCTGCCGCCTACCGGTGAACGTCTGCTCGCCATGCTGGGAGCGCTGGCCAATCCGCATCGGTTGCGCATCATCGCGCTGCTGAACGCGAAGGGCCGCCAGTACGTGAGTCAGCTTGCACGCGAGATCGGCATCAGCCGGCCCTTGCTGCACCTGCACTTGCAGAAACTGGAGGGCGCGGGCCTGGTCAGCAGCAAGCTCGAGCTGTCCGCGGACGGCAAGGCGCTGAATTACTTCGAAGTGACGCGATTCGCGATCGACATAACGCCAGCCACGATCACCAAAGCCGCCGCGACGCTCCCCGAGCCATCGGCAGAATCAGACTGAAAGGTCCCGTATGACGGCCATCGATTATCCAGACATGGTTTACGCGGCGCTCCTCGCCATCGTCCTGGTGTTCGCAGCGAAGTACTTCTCGGCGATATTCCAGGCCTGGGCGCAGAAGTCCAGTGACAGGCAATACCGCATTCTCGCCGAGAAAGTCACCGCCGCTCAGGCGGAAACCCAAGCGGCCATGGCCGCCATCCAGGCGGATCTTTCCAGGATCGCGACCACTCTGGCTGCCGTGGAAAAGATCCTGCAGCAGGTCGAGTGAACACATCCATCATCGAAGCAGGCGGCGAATCATGAACACGATATCCACATTCCGGCTGTACCTCTTGCGGGCGGGTTATCTGGTGCTGGTCATCGGGTTGGGAATGGAGATGTGGCCGGCGATCGTCGGCCAGGTCTACTCGATGAGAATGGATTCGAGCCTGGTGACCTGCATGCTGTGGGCCCTGTCCGTCCTCTCGATCCTCGGACTGCGATACCCGCTGCAGATGCTACCCCTGCTGCTGTTCGAGATCACCTGGAAAGCCGCGTGGCTGCTCACCGTGGCTTTGCCGCATTGGACCCGGGGGCAGTGGAATCAGGATCTCGCGTCCACGACGTTCGCGGTCTCGCTCGTCGTCATCTTTCTGCCGTTGGTGCCCTGGCCGTACGTCTTCACGCATTACGTCAGAAAGACCGGAGACCGTTGGGGACGTAGCGCCGCGGCCGCCATCAGCCCCATGCCCTCACCCTGAACAGAACCCGGGGCCGTAAGCTCAGGCGAAATCGCTCGCCTCGGCGGTAACGATACTGTTCTTGCCGGTCGATTTGGCGCGCTTCAGAGCTGCGCGGCAGCCCTTGAGCAGCGCCTCGAGCGGCATGTCGCGCTCCGGCACGAGGCTCGCCACGCCGGCGCTGATCGTGACATAGCGCCCCGAGCCGTTGCGGGGATGATGAATGAGGAGGTCCCGTACGCGCTGCGCGACGACTTGCGCATATTGTGGCGCCTTCTGCGCCGCATCCCCTTGGGTGAGCGCCGCGAGCGCGCCTCCTTCCCAGCGACCGACGAGATCGCCGCCGCGCCGGTACGATGCGCCGACGACGCGCGCGACACGCCGGATACAAGCATCGCCGGCGCTCTTGTCGAAAGTGTCGTTGTAGGTGGCGAGATCGTCGATGTCGAAGATCGTCAGCGCGATCTCGTGCGAGTCGCGCTGCGCGAGCAGCCAATCACGCAGCAGCAGCTCCTCGAAATAGGCGCGCGAGTGCAGACCCGTCAGCCGGTCTTCCCGCAGCCAGGAAGGCAGGCCCTGAGCGTTCTTGTCCTCCCCTTTGAGTCTCTCGCTGGCGTCGCGGTAGTAGGCGACGAAATGAGTCAGCTCACCGGAAGGGTTGCGAACCGGCTGGAGCACCACCTCGTTCCAGAAGAGCGACCCGTCCGGACGATAGTTGCGCATGAGCACGCGCGCGGCCTCGCCCCGCTCCACCGCCTCGCGCAGGCGATGGCGCCCGTCCTGATCGCGATCGCTGCCCTGGAGGATGCGCAGGTTCTTGCCCAACACGGCTTCGATTGCGTGGCCGCTCATGGCGGTGAAGGCGCGGTTGGCGTAGATGACCGGATAGTCGGCTGCCACGGCGTCGCAAACCACGACGCCCTCGGGCGAGCTGTCGAGGACCTTGCGCCAGGCGTCGGCCGACCAGTTGTTCATTGCTCTTCCGCTCGTCATCGTCCCGAATCAAGTTTCAACGATGGAGCTGCCGCGCAACGCTGCAGCCACTCCTGCGCGCGCTGCCACTCCGGCCGACTCTTGAGGTTCTCCGGACTCAAGTCGCCGCGTCCATGGAGTCTCACCAGACGCAGGCCCGAGGCCGGCTCGGGATCCACGCTCAGGTGCTCGAGCAGGTCCACCACCGAGGGGCGATGGTTGCAGACCGGCAGCATGTCGCAACCCGCCGACAGCGCTCGCGTAGCCCGGGTCACGACGTCCCCGAAGGCCGCCGCGGCTCCTCCCATCGACAGGTCGTCGGTGAACACTACCCCCTGGAAACGCATCTCTCCGCGTAATACGTCGCGAATCCAGCGCGCCGACAGACTGGATGGGGCGTCATCCACCGCCGGAAAGAGGATGTGGGCCACCATGACGGCCGGCAGTCCGTTGGCGATCAGCCGGCGGTAGGGAGCCAAGTCACCCGTCATGTCAGCCAGCTCCCGCCTGTCCACCGGCAGCGTCAGATGGGAGTCGGCAACGACAGCCCCGTGGCCCGGGAAGTGCTTCGCGGTAGCGGCCATGCCGGCATCCCGCATGCCGTGTGCATAGGCCGTCGCCAGCGCGCCCACCGCATCGGGACTGCCGTGGAATGCGCGATCTGTGATGAAACTCACCCCGTAGTCGATGTCGACGCAGGGGGCGAACGACAGATCGACCCCGTATGCGCGCAGCTCCGCGGCCATGAGCCAGCCCATGCTCCGCGCCAACTCGAGCCCGGCGCGGGCATTGGAGTCGTACTCATGGCCGATCCGCCGCGGTGCCGGCAGCGCGGAGAAGCCGGCGCGGAACCGCTGAACCCGCCCACCCTCGTGATCGACCGCCACGATGAGCGGCGGGCTGCGGGCGGCATGGATGTCCGCCACCAGCCCCGAGAGCTGCTCGGGATCGGTGTAGTTGCGTGTGAACAGGATCACACCGCCCACGAGGGGGTGGCGGAGCATCTCCCGCTCCTCGCCCGTGATGGCGGTCCCCTCCAGATCGATCATGAGGGGCCCGAGGGTCATGGCCGCCCGAGGAGCGCCATCGATTCGACGTGTGCGGTGTGGGGGAACATGTCGACGACTCCGGCTGATTCGACGATGAAACCGTGCTCGTGTACCAGGACTGCCAGATCTCTCGCCAGACTGCCCGGATGGCATGAGACGTACAACACGCGCTCGGGGGCGAGCCTGGCAATGGCGGCGAGCATCTCGGGCGCGGCACCGACCCGCGGCGGATCGAGGAGAACGTGGCTATACGACCCACGGAGCCATCCGGTTGGCGGCTCTGCGGGCTTGGATAAATCACCCACGTGAAATTCCACGTTGCCAATCCCATTCCGGCCCGCGTTATTGCGCGCCCGCTCGACCAGACCGGACTCGCCCTCCACTCCCACGACGTAGCCGGCGGACCTGGCGAGCGCCAACGTGAAGTTGCCGAGCCCGCAGTACAGGTCGAGCACTCTCGATTGCGGGCTTGGCCGCAGAAGCTCCAGCGCGCGCGCGACCAGCGCCTGATTCACCGTGCCGTTCACCTGCACGAAGTCGGTCGGCGCGAAGTCGAGCGTGAGATCGAATGCCGGCAGCGCGTAGTTGAGCGATACCGCGCCTGCCGCCGGACGGGATGCCTCACCCGTTGATTCGGCGCTCGCCAACTCCTCGACGGAGTCCAGTCCGCCGCTCTGCAGAAAGAGCCGTACCGCATGCCGCACGGCAAAGTCGCGCAGCTTTGCCCGGTCCTGCCCGGTCGGCGTCTTCAACACTCGCAGCACCAATGCCGTGGCGTTGTCCGCCACCGCCACCTCGATCTGCGGCACATGCTGGCGTATATCGAGCTGCCCGAGAAGCTCCGCGAGCGGCTGGACCAACGCGCCCACGGGCGGTGCCAGCACGTCGCAGTGCATGACGTCAGCAACATAGGGCGCCAAACGCTCGCGAAATCCGACGACTACCTTCCCCTTCTTCGGCACGTACTTCGCTCCCAGCCGTGCGCGCCTGCGGTAACCCCACACCGGCCCGCGCAACGGCGGCAGCCAGGCCCGGCACTCCACGCGGGCGAGGCGCGCCAGGCTGTCCTGCAGCTCTTTCTCCTTCAGGCTCAACTGCGCTTGCGGCGCAAGATGTTGCAGAGCACACCCGCCGCAGACCCCAAAATGCGCGCAGCGTGGCCTCACCCGCTCCGCCGCTGGGCGCAGCACCTCCAACAACCTGCCGTCATCGTGCTGCCGATGCTTGCGTACGCGCTCGAAGCTCACGGTCTCGCCCGGGAGCGCGCCCGCCACGAAGACCGTCTTGCCGGCGCGAACGATCCCTTCGCCCGCGTGCGTCAGGCCCACGACATCCGCCGTCTCCCGCGCGCCGCGCCCGGCGACGGCCCGCGCGGCCGCTCCGTCGCTCAAGCGCCACCTTCCCACACGCGCAGGAATTCCGCGAAATGCGGTTCCTTGCCGGCGCGCAGCAGCCCCTTCACCCTCTCGAGCTCCTCCGCGTAGCGCTCCCGCGTCAGCCGGCCCCGCAGCAGCTCGAAGCGCAGATACACGAGATAGGTGTTGAGCACGTCCGTCTCGCAGTAGCGCCTGATCCCGACGAGATTGCCCTCCAGGTAGGCGTCCCAGACCTGCGCGCCCGAGAAGCCGAGCTTGCCCGGCAGCCCGAGCAGGCAAGCCACGTTTGCCAGCGACACCCTGCCCCGCACCTGGAAGCCCGAGAGCACGTCCATCAGGTCGATGTGCCGCCAATGGAAGCGGCCGAGGTAATTGTTGTGACGGAACGCCTGATCGTCATCGCCCGTCTCCCAGTAGCGCGGTGCCTGCACGCCCGCGAGCAGCCCGCGATAGTTGAGTACGGGCAGGTCGAACCCGGCCCCGTTCCATGACACGAGGTCGGGCGAGAACTTCTCGACGCCGTCGAAGAAGCGCTCGATGAGCTCCGCCTCCGAGGAGCTCACATCCCCGAGGCTCCACACCTTGAGCCCATCGCGGCTGCGCAGCACGCACGAGATCGCAACGACCCGATGCTGCTCCAGCGGCAGGAACTCTGCGCCCGAGCCCTGCCGCCGCAACGCGAACATCGCCTTGGCGACCTCGGCATCCGGCAACCCCTCGAGCCCATACAGCCGCCGTCCCAGCGCCACATCCGGAACGGTCTCGATATCAAACACCAGACAGTTCATGAGCACCTGATGACCCATCACCGCGACTCGGCTTTCATGAGCACGGCCACCGCCACGACGAGCCCCGCCTCATCCGTCAGCGTCACGTGTCCCTCGCCGACTCCCAGCCCCTTCCTCACCCTCTCTCCCCGCTCCGAGAACACCACCTCCGGCTTCCCCCAGGCGTTCTGCACCACGCCGACATCCCTGATCCAGACCCCGTGCGCAAACCCCGTCCCCATCGCCTTGACGATCGCCTCCTTGGCCGCGAAACGCATCGCGATGAACCGCTCCCGCCGCTGCGTCCGGGCCAGCTGCGCCCGCTCCTCCGGCATCAGCAGACGCTCGATGAAATGCTCCCCGAAGCGCTGCAGCGTCTCCCCGATCCGCTTCACCTCGAGGACGTCCACCCCGATCCCGAAGATCATGAGCGGACCGCCGTCATCAGCGCCTTCATGTCCCGCACCGCCGTCGCCAGCCCGTCGAACACCGCCCGCGAGATGATCGCGTGCCCGATGTTGAGCTCCACGATCTCCCGGATCGCCGCCACCGGCTGCACGTTGTGGTAATTCAACCCATGTCCCGCATGCACCTCGAGCCCGAGTCCCGCCCCCAGCCGCGCACACCTCACCAGCCGCTCGAGCTCCGTCGCCTGCGCCGCGCCCGTCGCCTCGGCATAGGCGCCCGTATGCAGCTCGATCGCGGGCGCCCCGATCCGCGCCGCCGCCTCCACCTGCCGCGGCTCCGGATCGATGAAGAGCGACACCCGAACCCCCAGCTCCACGAGCCTCGCCGTCGCCTCCTTCATGCGAGCCTCCTGCCCCGTCACATCCAGCCCCCCCTCCGTCGTCACCTCCTGGCGCTTCTCCGGCACGAAGCAACAATCCTCCGGCCGCACTTCCGAGGCGATCCCCAGCATCTCCTGCGTGACCGCCATCTCCAGATTCATGCGCGTCTGCAGCAGTCCCCTGAAAGTCCTGACATCGAGGTCCTGGATGTGCCGGCGATCCTCCCGCAGGTGCAGCGTGATGCTGTCCGCCCCCGCCATCTCCGCGACCA
>Ga0335075_10006788_pt1 | contig 17668 bp, 14 predicted proteins | sample Lox_Sample_24_FD_206723 | JGI IMG/M metagenome (GOLD analysis project Ga0335075, IMG submission 206723) | Soil microbial communities from Loxahatchee National Wildlife Refuge, Florida, United States - Lox_Sample_2.4 | ecosystem: Environmental > Terrestrial > Soil > Wetlands | place: USA...
GCCTCCCGCGCCGCAGCAGGCCGAGGCCTCCGCATTCAACACCGAACAGCTCGATGCGCTGCTGGCGCCGATCGCCCTCTATCCGGATCCCTTGCTCAGCCAGGTGCTGATGGCGGCGACATATCCCCTGCAGATCGTCGAAGCGTCGCGCTGGCTGGAGCAGGACGGCAACGCGCAACTGCACGGCGATGCGCTGACCACGGCGCTGGAAAGCCAGAACTGGGACCCGAGCGTGAAATCGCTCGTTCCGTTCCCCGACGTGCTGGCGATGATGAACGGCAAGCTGGATTGGACCCAGCAGGTGGGATACGCGTTCGCCACCCAGCAGGCGGACGTGATGAACTCGATTCAGCGTCTGCGTGCCCAGGCGCAGGCAGCCGGATCCCTGAAGAGCACTCCGCAACAGACGGTCGCTTCCGAGCAGGGTTCGATCGTGATCCAGCCGGCCGATCCGCAGACGGTCTATGTGCCGGTCTATAATCCGACGGTGGTCTACGGCACCTGGCCCTATCCGGCCGTGCCGCCGGTCTATTTCCCGCCGCCCGGCTATCTGGCCGCCAATGCATTCGTTTCGGGGCTTGCCTTCGCCACTGGCGTCGCAGTGGTCGGCTCGTTGTGGGGCTGGGCGCGCCCGGCCTGGGGCGCCGGCAACGTCAACGTCAACGTGAACCGCTGGAACAACATCAACGTCAACCGCACCGCCATCCAGTCCAATGTCTGGCGGCCGCCGGCGGCGGGAGGCGTGGGCGGAAGGCCGCTTCGTCCGCCCACCGGGCCGGTCGGGACTCCGGGGCGCCTGAACGGCGGGCTGCCGGCCAATGCGATCGGCCGCCAGTCGGTGCAGGTTCCCTCCTCGCTGGTCAATCGTCCGGCGCCCGGCACCGGCGGTCTCGGCCAGAATGCCAACCGCCCTGGCGGCCCGGTCGGCGGACAGGGAAACCTGGCGCAACGCACGCCGAACCGGCCGGTTGGAACACCCGGCGGCGGTATCGCGGCGCCGCGCCCCGCAACGCCCCCGCAACGGCCGGCAACGCCGCCTCAGCGCCCCCCGGTCGCCGCAAGACCAACCCCCACCCCGAGCGGCGGAGGAGCCTTCGGCGGCCTGAGCCAAGGCTCGCGAGCCACCCAATATGGCGCCCGCGGCGCGCAAAGCCGGAGCTTCCAGCAGGGCGCGCGCACTGGCGGCGTGCGCCCGGCCATGAGCCGCGGCGGCGGAGGCCGGAGATGAATCCGCTTCGCATCATGCTCGCCCAGGCGTTCTCCAGTCGCACCTTGCGCGGCCTCGCCGTCCCGCTTCTCCTGGCGCTTTCCCTGCTCGCTCCGCCGGCCGTCATCGAGGCCGCAACGCCGCAGCAGAGCTTCCCCACCGCCCGGCAGGCCGTTGATGCCCTGGTCGCGGCATTGCGGGCGAACGACACCACAGCGCTTGCCACCATTCTCGGCCCGGGCAGCGCGAAGCTCCTCTCCTCGGGCGACGCGGTCGCCGACGCCGACGCCAGGCAACGCTTCGTTTCGGCCTACGACGAACGGCACAAGCTGATCTCGGGCGGCGCCGACCGGATGCTGATCGAGGTCGGCGACGACGACTGGCAGATGCCGATCCCGATCGTCGAGGCGGCCGGGCAGTGGCACTTCGATTCGGTTGCCGGCGCCCAGGAGCTGGTCGATCGGCGGATCGGCCGCAACGAAATTCTCGCCATCCGCACGCTGCTTGCCGTGGTTGATGCGCAGAAGGAATATTTCGCGCTGACCGCGCAGCAGGGTCACGGGGAATATGCGCAACGGCTGGTCAGCACGGCGGGCAAGCGGGACGGGCTCTACTGGCCGGCAGCGACCAGCGCAGACGAAAGCCCGCTCGGACCACTGGTCGCGACCGCGATATCCGAGGGCTATCCCGGCCAGCTCGTGGCCGGCAAGCCAACGCCCTATCAGGGCTACTATTTCCGGATCCTGACAGCGCAGGGGCCGGACGCTTCCGGCGGGGCCAAATCCTACCTGGAAGACGGCCGCATGACCGGAGGCTTCGCCGTGCTCGCCTGGCCTGCCTCATTCGGCGCCTCCGGCATCATGACCTTCATCGTCGATCACGACGGCACCGTCTTCCAGAAGAATCTCGGGCCGGACACCGCGGCCGCCGCCGCCGCCATCACCACCTTCAACCCCGACCTGAGCTGGACCCGCATCGAGGTGGTGACCCACTAAAGAGCCTTCTTTTTCTGAAGAAAAAGAAGCAAAAAGACTTTTCTCGTTTTTCGTTCTGAATCCGAGTCCGGAAAACGGAAACGTGCTGGCGCCTTCTGCCGGTTCTTGCGCAAGCGTATGATCCCGCCGTCACCGCAAGCAACTGGTAATCGATGCGGGTGCCACGGCCTCCCCGTCCGACCGGCCGTGCCGGCAGCCTCTCACCCGAGGCGATCGCGCACCGGGTCGGCTGCTCGCACGCCGCACTCGCCGCCGCCGGGCCGCGCGACACGGTGGGGAACATCGCGTTCCGTTCGGGCTTCGACAATCCGGTTTATTTCGCGCACCTCTTTTACCAGCGCTTCGGCATGCGCCCGAGCGATGTGTCCCGGCTTGACCGGAAAGAGAGCGGGGGCCGATCAGCCGCTGATTCCCTGCCGATCTCGGATCGATTACCTGCGACCGCTAGAGCCAGATGCCCGCGGCGCGGGCTTGCGGTCGGCGGCTGGAGCCGGAGACGCAAACTGAAGACACCGGAGACGGAATCGCTAACGGGTCCGGCGCACGATCGGATAGCACGCGCCGCTGCCGATGGGCGCGCGGCTCTCGGCAATATCGAAGCACCTCAGGGGGTGAGCTGGACGCCACCGAGTAGACCGCTGAGGGCGGGAGTTAAGGTGGGAGAGGCGTGGATCGCGCCCCTGCCGGATTTTCGGAACAGGAGTGACCAATGAGCTACACCAAGGAGGAGTGGCAGAGCAAGACGCGCTCGGGGGCGGTGTATAACACCCACGCGGCGGATCCGATCGATGGGCTGCCAAAGGCGGTTAACACAGATGCCAAAGCGTGCTCCAACACAGCCAAACTGCTGGAGATCATGCGAGGTCAACTCGAACTCATCGCCAAAAACGTCAATACGACAACGGGCAATGTTGCCGGTCTGGTCGCCTTCTTCGCCGAGGGCACGAAGCACGCGCTACTGGATCTTTATGCGTATTCCGGTTCGGCCAAGTTGCACCCCGACACGGCTTTCGGCAAGCTGAATCTGGTCGGCAAGGCTCCCGAAACGGCCGGGGAGTTTTCGACACAAGCAAACGAGCAATTGCGCAACCACACCGAACCCAAGCTGGTGCAGGATTTTGCCGATAAGTACCTCTACGAAGAGTCGGTCTATACCAAAGCGCTAAAATGGGTCTCCGTCGTCACGGATCGGCCGTGCTGCACGAATTGCCGAAAGGGGACCATCGATCCGTTCGACGCATGGTGCAAAAAGCACGGCATCCAGCTCTACGTTTACAATCTCGAGCAGAGCTTGTCGACGGCGACCCTAACCGTCAAGCAGGAGAGCACGGCCTCCAGCAGCAGTGCAAGCAGCAGTTCTACCAAGATGGACACAACCTGACAGAGGAACCAATGAACGCACAATCCGCGGTGAGTCCACCGCACCTGCGCCGCACCGAAATGTGGGGCCATCGACTGGAGGCTGCCCGATGGCGGTGCAGCAGTTCAGCGGAAACGTCGCCGATCACGCACTCGGACTGATTGCGACGTCCAAACACCAGCCCGGCAACTGGTTGGGGCAGCACAAGCCGAAAATGGACTGGGTTTCCGATCCGGCCGAACTTGGGCCGGATGAGGGCGGCCCGGAGTTTCAGACCTATCTGCAAACCCAGCTCGGCTTCGACACTTATCGCTGGCAACGTGGTTCACCGCAATTCACCGGCCATACCGCGTTGTTCGTCCGGTACAAAGGCAACGCAAACTGGGCAAAAGGATGGGTCCAGCAGCCGGGACTGAACTCGTACTATCAAGCGCTCTGGGCGGGCGGAGAGTGTCCGGGGATGTGGCGCGACGATCTTTTCATGATCAGTGACCCGACCTGTGTCAGCGTTGAGTTCAAGGCAGGACCGGATCGCCTCGCCGATTTCATCAACTACTGGAAGACCGCAAAGGACGATTACACGCACTATTCGTTCCAGGTCGGCGAAGCTGGTCACTGCAATTGCGTTTGGGCGGCGGTCGGCGTTCTCCGCAAGTACGCAATCGCCCGAGGGCTCCCATTCGCAGATCGCCTTCGCAAAGTGCAGGACCCCAAGCAGGGCCACATGATGCAGATGATCCTCGGCGGCGAATTGCTGATGGATTGAACGCAGGAAGCTTCGGTGTGGAATCGCGGAGCGATTCGCCAAAGCCACGCAATCGATCGAGAAAATGAAGAGCGGGTTGATCAAAAATCATCCCCCTCTTGAGCCTGTTATGAACCTTCCGAGACCCTTCGTGCGATGAATCATAAAGGTTGTTCTCTTTTGAAAAAGGGAACCAGAGAACTTTTATCCTTTCGTTCGGAGCCCCGCGGGCGGCACCGGATCCGGAAAACGGAGGGAAGTCTTTTTGCTTCTTTTTCTTCAGAAAAAGAAGGCTCTTCCTTCTCATTACGTCATCAGGGTTCATGACCCCCTCTGGATGAGCCCGGGCGGGGGTGCATGACCTCCCGCCCCGCCTGCTACAAGGCGGCATGCTCATCACGCTCGTCATCCTGCTCGCGGCAACCGCGGTTGCCGTCACCCTGACCCGCCGCCTCCGGCTCGGTTCCATCCTCGGCTATCTGCTGGGCGGGGTCGCCGTGGGCCCCTCCGGGTTCGGCCTCGTCACCGACATCCGTCAGATCAGGAGCGTCTCGGAACTCGGCATCATCATGCTGCTGTTCCTGATCGGGCTGGAGCTGCGGCCGCACCGGCTTTGGGTCATGCGCAAGGCGCTGCTCGGGCTCGGCCCCGCCCAGCTCATCCCGACTGCGCTCCTCATCGGCGCGCTGGCCAAGGCAGGCGGCTTGGCCTGGCCCGACATCGCCGTGCTCGGCGCCGGTCTTGCCCTGTCCTCGACCGCGATCGCGCTCCCGATGTTGCAGGAGAAGAACCTCCTTCCCTCCATCGGCGGGCGCGACGCCTTCGCCGTGCTTCTGTTCCAGGACATCGCCTTCGTGCCCCTCGTCGCACTGGTGCCGCTCCTCGCGAGCGGGCATCTGCCGACGCATGTGCCCTGGCTTCTCGTGCTGCGGGCGCTGGCCGCGGTGGCCGTGATCCTCGTTGGCGGCAGCCTCCTGCTCCGCCCGGTCTTCCAGGCCGTGGGCGGCGCGAAGACCCAGGAGCTTTTCTCCGCAACCGCGCTTCTGGTGGTGCTCGGCACCGCCGAGATCGCCGCCTGGGCCGGCCTCTCCGCCTCGCTCGGCGCCTTCATCGCCGGCGTCCTGCTCGCCGATTCCGAATACCGGAACGAGCTGAAGGCCGATATCGAGCCGTTCCAGGGGCTGCTGCTCGGGTTCTTCTTCATCTCGGTCGGCATGTCGGCGGACATCGGGCTCGCCACCACGCATCCGATCGCCGTCGCCCTCGCCGTCGTGGGCCTTCTCGCCGTCAAAACCGCGCTCGCCTTCGGGCTCGGCTTCGCCAAGCGCGATTCGCTCGCCGCGGCGCTCCGCTTCTCCCTGGCACTCGCGCCGGGAAGCGAACTCTGCTTCGTCTTTTTTGCCGCCGCCCGGGAGTTCGGCGCGCTCTCGCCGCACGTCGCCGCATTTGCCACCCTCGCCGTCGCGCTCTCGATGGTCGCCACGCCAATCCTGTTTGCGCTTTCGGAAAATCTCCTCATCCCGCGGCTGGAACGGGCAAAGCCGCCGGCCCCCGAAGCCTTTCCCGAAACCACGCCCCCGGTCCTGATCTGCGGTTTCGGGCGCATGGGCCAGATCGTCGGGCGCGTGCTCAACATGCGGCACCTTCCCTTCACCGCGCTCGACCGCAGCCCGGCCCAGATCTCGGTGGTCCGGCGCTTCGGCGGCAAGGTCTATTTCGGCGACCCGGCACGAGCCGAAGTGCTGCGCGCGGCCGGCGCGGAGGAGGCCCGCGTGCTGGTGGTGACCGCAGACGACGAAGCCGGGGTGCTCGCCATCGTGGACACTGCGAAGCGCCACTTCCCCCACCTCAAAATCCTCGCCCGCGCCCGCAACCGACGCTCGGTGCACCACCTGATGGACCGCGGGATCACGCGCATCATCCGCGAGACCTATTTCTCCAGCCTCAGGCTGGCGGAATGGGTGCTCGAAGATCTCGACGTCACCAAGGAAGAGGCGCGGCGCACGATTGCGCTCTTCACGGACTATGACCAGCGCCTGCTCGAAGAGACCCATGCGATCTATACCGACGAAAAGCAGCTCATTCAGACGACCCAGCAGGCCGCCGACGAACTCGCCATCCTGCTCGATGCCGACCGGGCAAGGAACTAGCCCGCCGCGCCGCCCGGCCGAGTCTGGCCGATCGCGCACCAGCCATGCTACGGCCCTGGCATGCGTGCCCCCCGGCAGGTCCGCGGCGTACTGAAGCGTCTCGCAAAGGCACCGGCCACGCAGCTTCTGCTGGCCCGCCTCGTCTTTCTCTACACCCGCCTCGCCTACGCCACGATCCGCTGGCGTCTCGAAGGCGCGGAGCATGTGCGCCCGCATTTCACCGGCGAACCGGTCATCGTCGCCTTCTGGCACGAGCACCAGGCACTGATGCCCATGCTCTGGATGCTCGCCCGCCAGAACGGCGGCAAGGCCAACGTGCACGTCCTGACCAGCCATCATCGCGACGGTCGGTTCGTGGCAGCGGTCATGGAAGGCTTCGGGATGCGGAATGTGGCGGGCTCGACCTCGCGCGGGGGCGTGGCCGGCCTTCGCATCCTGTGCGAACTGCTTGCCGCCGGCGACCATATCGCGATCACCCCGGATGGACCGCGCGGCCCGCCGCGCGTGGCCGCACCCGGCGTGGCGCAGATCGCCGCCCTGTCACGAGCCCCCGTGCTCCCCTGTGCCGCCCAGGTTACCCGCCGCTTCCGCCTCTCCACCTGGGACCGGATGGTGATGCCACTGCCGTTCGGGCGCGCCGTGATCGTCTGCGAACCGACCATCGAGGTCTCCCGTGATGGCTGGGAGAAGGCTCTGCCCGAGATCGCGGCCGCCATGACCAGAGCCGCCGACCGGGCCGACCGGGAGTGCGCGGCATGAAGCGCGGCGCCCTCACGGCAAAACTATGGACGATCGGTGCGAGCCTTGCCGCGCCGGGCCTTCGCCTCTGGCTCCGCCGCCGGCTGGCCCGTGGCAAGGAGCGCCAAGGCCGGCTGGCCGAGCGGCGGGGTGTCGATCCCACGCCCCGCCCGGCCGGCCGGCTGCTGTGGCTGCACGCGGCAAGCGTGGGTGAGACGGTCTCCGTCCTGCCCCTCCTCGCCGCGTTGGGGCGGAAGGATCCCGAACTCAACTTCCTCGTGACCACCGGAACCGTGACCTCCGCCGCTCTCCTCCAGGAACGGCTGCCCGGCCTCGAACTCGGACTTCGGGCGCGCCACCGCTTCGTCCCCCTCGACGTTCCGCGCTGGGTCGGCCGCTTTTTCGAGCACTGGCGCCCGGATGGCGGGGCCATCGTCGAGAGCGAGCTGTGGCCAAACCTGATCGCCGCCGCCAAGGCGCGGAGCATCCCGTTGGCACTCCTCAATGGCCGGCTCTCCCCCCGAAGCTACGCTCGCTGGCGGTGGCTCGCCCCCGGTCTCGCGCGGCGGATGCTCGGAAGCTTCTGCATGATCGCCGCCCGCTCGGAACCTGACGCAGCGCGTCTCGCCCGGCTCGGCGCCGCTCGGGTCGAGACGCCGGGCGATCTGAAGCTTGCCGCCTCGCCCCTGCCGGCAGACGAAACCGAACTTCGCCGGCTCGGCTCCCTGATCGGCGATCGGCCGCGATGGCTGGCCGCGAGCACCCACCCCGGCGAGGAGACGATCGCCGCCGCCGTGCATCAGCGCCTCGTCCGGGAGTTTCCGGGCCTCGTCACCATCATCGCCCCGCGCCATCCGGAGCGGGGTAGCGACATCGCCGCGGCGCTTGTCCATTCCGCGCCCAGGCGCCGCGCCCTGGGCGAGGATCCCCCACCCGGCGGGATTTGGATCGCTGATACCTTGGGTGAACTCGGCCTTCTCTATCGCTTGGCTCCAGTGGCTTTCATCGGCAAGAGCCTGACCCAGCACGGCGGGCAGAACCCGCTCGAGGCGGCCCGCCTCGGGGTCTCGATCGCCGGCGGTCCGCATATGGAGAACTTCGCCACCGCCGCCGCCGCGCTTGAAGAGGCCGGAGCCCTGGCCCGTGTCGCCGACGAGGACGCGCTGGCGCGCTGGGTCGGCGCCATGCTCCGCGATCCGGCGGCGGCCCGCGCCAAGGGCGCGGCCGGGCTCGCCAATACCGCCATCAGCGCCGACCTGCCCGAGCGGCTCGCCGCCTCCCTGCTGGCGCTGCTGCCCCGGCAAAGGGACTCCTGAAAGACCGTGCCGCGGCCGCCTCGCTTCTGGGAGAATAGCCGAGGATCCATTGGAAACATATTGTTTCCATTGATTCTTTCTCCCTTCTCCGCCATCGCAGCGGGCCTCACCGCACGGCGTGTGGCGCGGCCCGGATTCACCGCACCCGTGCCCGTCATCTGCTGCGGGAACGTCACGCTCGGCGGGGCCGGCAAGACCACGCTGGCGCTCGACCTCGCCCAGCACCTCGAGCGCGCCGGCATCGCCGTGCACTTCTTGACCCGCGGCTACGGGGGAAGGCTCGCCGGCCCATTGCGGGTGGAAGACGCCCACGACGCAGCGGCGGTCGGCGACGAGGCGCTGCTGCTCGCCGCCACCGCGCCGACCTGGATCGGCGCCGATCGCGCCGCCTCTGCCCGCGCGGCGATCAAAGCCGGGGCCGAGGCCCTCGTGATGGATGACGGGATGCAGAATCCGACCCTCCATAAATCATTTACATTCATGATTATAGATGGTGAATTCGGATTCGGGAACGGGCACGTGCTGCCGGCGGGGCCGCTCCGCGAACCGGTTCAGGCCGCGGCGCGGCGAGCGCAGGCCGCGGTGCTGATCGGGCCGGACCGGCACGGTGCCCGCCGCCTCCTGCCGCCCGCGCTCCCGCTGCTCACCGCGCGGCTGGCGGCGGGGCCGGAGGCAGCGATGCTCAGTGGACGGCGCGTCGTCGCCTTCGCCGGTATCGCGCGGCCGGAGAAGTTTTTTGCGAGCCTCGAGGAGGTTCGGGCCGTGCTGGTTGCCCGCCACTCATATCCCGATCATCACCGGTATCGACCCGCCGAGGTCGCGCGCCTGATCGGCGAGGCCGAACGGCTGGACGCACTCCCCGTCACCACCGCCAAGGACACGGTCCGGCTTCCCGCCGCGCTCCGCCAGCGCGTCTCCGTGCTGTCGGTCTCGCTCGCCTGGGATGACCCGGCCGCGCTTTCGGCCCTGCTCTCGCCCCTCTTCCCCACGATGTCCCGCGCATGACCTTGCGCCAGCGGATCGAGGCCGCCGTCGTCCGGGCCATCTTCGGATTGCTCGGGGCGATGCCGCCCGCCCATGCGGCCCGCCTTGCAGGCGGCATCGCACGCGCCATCGGGCCACTGCTCCCGGTTTCGCAGATCGCCCGGACCAATCTTCGCCTGGCCTTGCCCGAGAAGGACCGCGCCGTGCAACGGCGCATCGTGCGCGGGCTCTGGTGGAATCTCGGCTGCACCCTGGGCGAGATGCCGCATTTGCCCGAGTTCCGCCTGAACGGCGCGGTGCCGGGCTACGAGATGACCGGTGTGGACATTCTGCGTGGGCTTATCGCGAAGGGCGGGCCTGCGATCTTCTTTTCCGGGCATCTCGGCAACTGGGAGCTGTTGGCCCCCTGCGCCGCCGCGTACGGGGTGCGCCTGGCGGTGTTTTACCGCGCCGCCGACAATCCGGCCGTCGATGCGATCATCGCGAAATTCCGCCGCCTTTCGGTGGGCGGGGACCTGACCATGCTGCCCAAGGGCGCCTTGGGCGCGCGCGGCGCGATCGCCCATCTCGCGGCTGGAGGTTTCCTCGCCATCCTCGCCGATCAGAAAATGAATGACGGGATCGAGGTGCCCCTGTTCGGCCATCCTGCGATGACCGCACCGGCATTGGCCGGGCTCGCGCTCCGCTTTCGCTGCCCGGTCATTCCCGCCCATGTGGAGCGGCTTGGACCTGCCCATCTCCGGGTGATCCTCGAGCCGCCCCTCGAGCTTCCCGACAGCGGCGATCGCAGCACCGACATCGCCGCCCTGACGCGCGCCGTGAACGCCTGCCTCGAGCGCTGGATCCGGGCCCGGCCGGACGGTTGGCTCTGGCTGCACCGGCGCTTCGCCAAGGAGATCTACCGCCGGCCCTAGAGAATGTTATGAACCTTCGGAGGCCTCTCGCACGATGACCCATAAAGAGTGTTCTCTTTTGAAAAAGAGAGCCAGAAAACTTTCATCCTTTCGTTCGGAGGCCCCGAGGGCGGCGCCGGGTCCGGAAAACGAGGGGAAGTCTTTTTTGCTTCTTTTTCTCCAGAAAAAGAAGAGTCTTTGACCCTCAGGTCTGCTTGACCTCGGCCACTTTGCCGCCGCTCAGGCGGAGCAACTCGGCCGCGCTGGTGCGGAACACGTGCGCGGACGACCCGGCCGCTGCCCAGATGGGATCGAGCGCGAAGAGATCGGCATCGAGCAGCATGAGCGGCGGCGTGGTGTGCCCCACCGGGGAGACGCCGCCGATCGCAAATCCGGTCGTCTCCCGCACGAAGTCCGCATCGGCCCGCGTCAGCGCGACGCCGAGGGCCGCGCCTGCCTTGGCCGGATCGACCCGGTTGACGCCGGAGGTGATCACCACCGCCGCCCGCGCGCCGGCGCGAAACACGATCGACTTCGCGATCTGCGCGACGGTGCAGCCGACGGCGGAAGCGGCCTCGGCGGCGGTACGCGTGCCGGCCGGAAAGACCGTGATGGTGTCCGGGTGCCCCGCTGCCTGGAGCGCCGCGCGCACACGATCCACCGACCCCTGCCCGCTCATGAAGTCGCCTTCTCTCCGAGACATCTTGCATCGAGCGGCCTCGGGCGCCGAGATGCGTCCGTGATGGACCCGCTCGCGCTTTATATCCACTGGCCGTTCTGTCTCGCCAAGTGCCCCTATTGCGATTTCAACAGCCATGTCCGGGAGGAGATCCCGCAGGAACGGTTCCGCGACGCGCTCCTTCGGGAACTCGCGTGGGAAGCGAGCCGCCTCGGTCCGCGACCGCTCGGCTCGATCTTCTTCGGCGGCGGCACGCCGAGCCTGATGGCGCCGGAGACCGTTTTCAGCCTGATTGAGGCGGCAGGAAGCCATTTTCCTGCGCTGCCGGACATCGAGATCACGCTCGAGGCCAATCCGACCAGCGTGGAGCGAGGAAAGCTCGCGTCGTTCCGCGCGGCCGGCGTCAACCGCCTGTCGCTCGGCGTGCAGAGCCTCGATGATCGGGCGCTGCATTTTCTGGGCCGGCACCATTCGGCGGCGGAGGCGCGCACCGCGCTCGCCACGGCACGAAACGCATTTCCCCGCGTCTCGTTCGATCTCATCTATGCCCGTCCCGGCCAGGAAATCGCCGCCTGGCGGGCCGAGCTTGCCGAGGCGTTGGCTTTCGGCCCCGACCATCTTTCGCTCTACCAATTGACGATCGAGCCGGGCACACCCTTCGCAGCCCGGCACGCTCAAGGGAAGCTGGCGCTTCCGAGCGCCGAGACCGCCGCCGCGCTCTACGAGATCACCGCCGAAGAGGCCGCACGATTCGGACTTGAGCCTTACGAGATCTCGAATTACGCGCGCCCGGGCGCGGAGTGCCGGCACAATCTGGCCTATTGGCGCTATGCGGACTACGCGGGAATCGGTCCCGGCGCGCACGGACGGGTGACGATCCGTGATTCGCTCTTTGCCACGCGACGGCGCCGCGCGCCCGAGGCGTGGGCCGCACGGGTCGGGATCTGCGGACACGGCACCGATGCGGAGGAGGAACTCACGCCCGTTCAGCGCTCGCAGGAGATGCTGTTGATGGGGCTCCGGCTCGCCGAGGGGATCGACCCGGAGCGTTTCCGCGCCCGCGCGGGCCTTGCTTTCTCCGAGGCGATCGACCAGCGCGCGCTCGAAGATCTGCTGGCCGCCGGCTATCTCATCTGGCACGCGGGAAAGCTCGCTGCCACCGCAGCCGGGCGGCTCAGGCTCGATGCGCTCCTGCCGCGGCTTATGCTCTGAACCGCGACTGGTTTTCTCCGTGGACCGTCGCAACGGACAGCACCCTGCTGCGCTCGGTGATCGAATTCCCACAGCGCCTTCAACAAGTAATCCTTGCGCTGCCCCGCGAGGTGCGCGACATTGTCCACGCCTTCGTAGCGGCTGCGTACGCCCGTGACTCACGCTGATCTCGCGACGAGCACAACGGACAGCGTGCATAACCAGGCAAAACGATACAGCTTACCGCCTCGTCGACTGTCTCGATGGGATAATCGGATGACACCGGGCATCAGCGGTAAAGGTTACGGAATTCGTTGCATATCTTCGGAACTGCCTGCATTTGTTGCACCGGACTGCAAGGAAGACCCACCGCACCGCAGATCCTGCACATTGATACTGCAATCAATGCAATTGTGCCGCAGAAGAAGAAATTGACATCGTCTGCTTCTATTACTTAACTAGAACCATTCCTCCACAAGTTCGCACAACCTTCGTTCCCGCCGTGCGGCTATCGCGGGGCGGGAATTTTCTTGGGAGGTACGGTCACGCGCGGTCGTCGCCTTCTCGACGCGGCGATTCCTTTCGACTCGGGAGTTCCCGGCATGACCGATCAGTAAGAGCAATCGCTGATGGCAAACCGCTGCGCCGCGAACCGGAGCACATCAGGAAAGAGAGTGAGGTCGAGATGTTCTACATCGTGATAGTGCTTGCGTTGGGAAATCCTTCGTACACATTCGCCCGAATCGAGATACCAACCGCAATGACAGAGGTGCAGTGCGCGACGATGGCGCCGAACTACATTGATAGTGAGGAGCGTATTCGAGCGATGCGCCGGCGGGGCTGGCGGGTCATCATGTGGGACTGCAGCAAGAGCATCGGACTATAGCCGAGACTAAGTGCGACGTAGTAAGGGGGGATGCTCATGGCCACGGATTGCATGTACACTTGAGCGCGAGTCGATATGCCTGAGCAGCCTCCCGCCGCCCTGGATGCCGTAAGCTTTGTTCCAACCGCTGACCCGGTGGCGGCGGGGCGTGCGCCTGTGACCCGACCGCCTCTGTTCCTGCATACAGGCTGGCGCACCGCAGGCACATTCATCTGGAGCCGTTTCCGGATGCTCACGGGCGTTGCCGGCTATTACGAGCCGCTGCACGAATCCCTTGGCAGCATGACGGCGGCGACACTTCCCCGCTCCGGCCCGCACGCCTGGGCATCGGGCCATCCGGAGCTCGAGCGGCCCTATTTCGATGAGTTCGCGCCCCTTCTCCGCTCCGACGCGCCCGGCGTGCGCTTCTACCGAAACGCTTTCGCGACCGACGACTTCTTCGCCGCGTCGGACGCCCCCCTGCCGTCACTCAAATCCTATCTCGAGTTCCTGATCGCTGCCGCACACGAAAGGGGCAAGCAGCCCGTCCTCAAATTCTGCCGCTCACTGGGACGCGTGGGATGGATGGCAAGGAGCTTCCCCTCGGCCGTGCACATCGCCGTGATACGAAATCCGGTCTCGCAATTCATTGCCGCCAAGCACCAGTTCGTCGCGCACGAGAATCCCTATTTCCTGCTCATGCCTTTTCGCGTGCTTGCCCGTAACCAAGCGCACGCGCCGGTCGCAGAGGTCATTGCACGTTTTGCAGTGTCCCTGCCGCTTGGGGCGGCGGATGAGGACGGGACAAGAGCACGTACGGTGCTTGCTCTGCATCTCAGCCGAACCGAGCCGGAAATATGGTACCGCGGATTTCTCGCTTTCTGGCTGCTCACGCTGCTTGGGATTCCCGCGACGGTCGACGCGATTATCGATGCCGACCTGTTCGCTGCACTCCCCGATTATCGGGCCGAGTGCACGGCCAAGCTCGCGGGCCTCGCCGGTATCGAGGTCGCTCTCGACGGCGCGCGGAGACCGTCCTGCTGCGCGGGACGAGTCACGGGCCGGCTTGGCTTCACCCGCGCCGCTCTCTGGCGGCACCACGCAACGGTGAGCGCCTTCCTCGCAGAGCGACACGGCCCGGATTGGATGGAGCACGGCCCGCTCGTGCACACCGCCGCCCTGCTCGCTCGCGCAACGTTGCTCGGCGTGGGCCACGACCAGCCGCTTCGTGCCCGCACCCTCACGAGCGAACTGGACACCCTCGCAGCCTATGCCGAGCGCCTCGGCACTGATCTCCGCCGCAGCATAGGCCGTGCCGAACGAGCCGAACGCGAACTTGCCGCCGTCTACCGGTCCAGTTCGTGGAAAATCACCGCCCCCTTGCGCTTCCTTGGCACATACTTGCGCCTCCTTCGCCGCTCGCTCGTGCGGTTGATGACCCGTTGCAGCGCGGAATGGGACCAGAACGCGGCAGACGCTGGCGCGACCTGTACTGCGATGGTACCCGGTCCGGAATGGGTTTCCGAGGGGTCCGCGAGGGAGGTTTTGCAGTGTGTCGCAGGCCAAATCGGAAGCGAGCGGTCCGCGCCCTAGAGCGAGTCGCGCTTGACTGGAATCGCGCAGCAATTTCAGGAGCGCCTAAATCCGCTCTGGCAGATAAAAGAGAGCGTGTTCAGTCAAGCTGAACACCTTCTAGCAGCCTGTCGGATTGTGGATTCCCCGGCACGATTATGTCTGGCTAGAATCAGGCATGTCGAATTTCATTCCGTTCAACCGCGATCAGTCGTTCCTGTTGCCGCCTGACCTGAAGGAATGGCTACCAGCCGACGATGTTGCGCACTTCATCGTCGCAGCGGTGGAGCGGGTTTCCATGACGTCGTTTCAAGTGCCGGACCGGACTGGCGGCAAACCGCAATACCACCCGCGCTTGATGCTGGCGTTGCTGATCTACGGCTACGCCAACGGCATCTTCTCGTCGCGGCGGATGGAGCGGGCGACCTATCGCGACATCGCAGTACGCTTCGTTGCCGCCAACCTGCACCCTGACCACGACACCATTGCGGTGTTCCGGCGCAGCAACCAAGCTGCGTTCGAGGCAGCCTTCCTGCAGGTCCTGCTGCTGGCGCGGGAGAGCGGCCGGCTGCGTCTCGGCATGGTGTCGATCGACGGCACCAAGATCGATGCCAACGCCTCGAAGATCCGTTCGGTGCGTGACGACCGGGCGCAGGAACTACGCGCCAAGCTTGCCGCCGACATCGCCGCCCTGACCACCCAGGCCGAGGCGGCCGATGCCGCCGACCAGGACCCCCAGGCACTGCCGGCAGAACTGGCCCGGCGCGAGGCGCTGAGGGCGAAGCTCGACGCCGCCTGCACGCGCCTGGAGGCCGAGGCGCGTGCCGAGGCGGAGGCTGCCCGTTGCGAATACGAAGCGAAAAAGGCTATCTACGATGCCAAGACTGGGCGGCCTGGCCGGCCTCCCAAGCCGCCCGACGAGACACCGCCGCCCGAGAGGCAGAGCAACCTGACCGATCCGGACAGCGCGTTGATGCGCCGTTCCGATGCGCATGAATACCGCCAGGCCTACAACGCGCAGGCCGTCGTCTGTGCCGATGGATCGCAACTGATCCTGGCCACCAACCTGGTCGCGACCACAGCCGATGCCCCCAGCTTTGCCGCCACCGTGCTGGGGATGGCGGACACGATCGGGCTGCCCAAGACGGTCCTGGCCGATACCGGCTTTGCCTCCGGCCCCGCTGTCGCGGCGCTGCAAGCCGAAGAGATCGAGCCACTGGTTGCGATCGGCCGCACCCAGCCGCACCGTCCCTACGACTTCCGTCCACCGCCCAAGGAGAAGACCGCGCGGCGCATCACAGAGCCATGGCGGCTGGAAATGAAAACCAAGTTGGAGACCGAGGATGGAAAGAACCGATACAAAAAACGCAAGCAGACTGTTGAACCGGTATTCGGCATCATCAAGAGCGCGATGGTCTTCATCCGCTTCCATCTACGCGGTCTCGGCAATGTCGCAAACGAGTGGCGCTTGATCGCTCTCGCTTACAACTGCCGGAGGCTTGCCCGCCTCCGGTTAGCCTGACACAGTCAGATCAGCACGATCTGCTATCAAAGTCTCATGCAGAAGCCCAATCCGACAGGCTGCTAGTACCCCGAATCAAACTTGAGCGGCCGGCTCTTCGGCCTTGAGCACCCGGGCTGCTCCGCCAAAATATAGTGCGACAAAGTGGCTACGGTTGTTGATCCGCAAAATTGTTGCAGCCACACAGCACGACGCGAGTCGGAGAGGTTCTCGCCGGGCAGGAGACTCGATGACGGACGGACCACTCTGGCCGAGCGACATGCGGATGCGGCAGCGTCGGCCGCTGCTGCCGGCGGAGAGGCGAGGCATCTCGCGGGTCGATGACCCGCGAACGACCAGCGGCATCATCCATGTTCCGCGGGCTGATCGCCCATAGCACCACGCAGCAGCGAATACGGCCCGCAGTAGACCCTCCGCAATTTCTTTGTCCGCGGGGTCACCAAGGCAGCTTGGGGTCGTGCATCTGATGGGCTTGCGGCCAATGGCGGCCCGACGCCCGATGGGTTGCATAAAATCCGTGCTCACCCTATCTGCGCGCAAGCAGGCCTCGAAGGCCCTCGAGCGATCGCGTGTTCAGGATGTCCGCCGCACCAAGCCAGCCGCGCCTGGCCTGGTCCACGCCATAGCGCATCAGCGCGAAGTCCCCGGGCGCGTGTGCGTCGGTCGAGATCGCAAGCTTGACGCCAAGCTCCTTGGCGAGCCGGCAATGATGAGGATCGAGATCCAGCCGCTCCGGCTGCGCATTGACCTCCAAATGACAACCGCGTTCGAGAGCGCCCCGCATCACGCGCTCCATGTCGATGGCATAAGGCGCGCGCTTGTTGATCAGCCGGCCGGTCGGGTGGCCGATGATGTTGAGAAGCCGGTTGTCCATCGCCCGCAATAGCCGCTCGGTCTGCTGCTTCTCGGAAAGCTCGAAATGCGTGTGGATCGAGCCAACCACGAGATCGAGCCGGCTCAGGATCGAATCCGGCAGGTCGAGAGAGCCGTCTTCCAGGATATCGACCTCGATTCCAGCCAGCACGGTGATGCCGGAGAGCGTCGCGTTCAGCTTTTCGATCACTGTGACCTGCTCCGAAAGGCGGCGCGCATCGAGCCCGTGCGCCATCGTCATGCGCCGACTATGGTCGGTGACGGCGATGTAGGCATAGCCTCGCGCCTTCGCCGCCCGAACCATCTCGTCGAGCGTCGCATGGCCGTCCGTGGCATCGGTGTGCAGGTGGAGATCGCCCCTGATGTCCTCGATCCCGATGAGGCTTGGCAGGTGGCCGGAGCGCGCGGCTTCGATCTCTCCTTCGGCCTCTCGCAACTCCGGTGGAATGAAGCGAAGACCAAGCCGCTCGTAGATTTCCCCCTCGGTCTCGGCGCCCAGCCGCCGTGCTCCCTTGAAGAGGCCGTACTCGTTGAGCTTCCAACCGCGATCGAGCGCGATCTGCCGGAGCTGGATCGTG
>Ga0335075_10006789_pt1 | contig 17668 bp, 19 predicted proteins | sample Lox_Sample_24_FD_206723 | JGI IMG/M metagenome (GOLD analysis project Ga0335075, IMG submission 206723) | Soil microbial communities from Loxahatchee National Wildlife Refuge, Florida, United States - Lox_Sample_2.4 | ecosystem: Environmental > Terrestrial > Soil > Wetlands | place: USA...
CGGTCATCGTGGGGTTCAGCGAGGTCAGCGGATCCTGGAAGATCATGCCGATCTCGTTGCCGCGGATCTTCCGCATCTGCTCGTCCGAGAGCCCGGTGAGGTCCTGGCCGTTGAGCTTGATGCTGCCGCCGGCGATGTGGCCGCCCGGCGGGAGCAGATTCATGATCGACAAAGCGGTCATGGTCTTGCCGCAGCCGGACTCGCCCACGATGCCTAGCGTCTCTCCCGGCTCGAGCTGGAATGAGACACCATCGACCGCGTGCACGACACCCTCGCGCAGCTTGATCTGAGTACGGAGGTCGCTGACTTCAAGTAGCGGCGCCACTAGTCACCTTTCCTACCGGCGCTGCAGCCGGGTCTCGAAGGCGTCGCGGAGTGCGTCGCCGATGAAGTTGAAGGCCACAACTGTCGCAATGATGATCAGGCCGGCCGGGTAGATGAGCCACCAGTAGCCCACGTTGATGAACTGCAGGCCGCTGGACAGCATGGAGCCCCAGTCGGTGGATGGCGGGGCGATGCCGAAGCCGAGGAAGCCCAGGCCGGACAGGATCAGGATGGAGTCTGCGACCGCGAAGGTGGCCTGGACGATGATGACGCCGATGGCGTTGGGCATGACGTGCCGGAATACCGCACGGGTGTTCCGCCCGCCTGCCACCTTGACCGCGGCGACGTATTCGCGGGTGCGCAGCGACAGGGTCTCGCCGCGGACCAGGCGGGCAGGGCCGGGCCAGTAGGTCAGCGCGATGAACCCGATCAGGGTGAGCGCGTTGGGGCGGATCAGCACGGCCAGGATGATCAGCACGAAGATGAACGGGATCGACAAGATCGCATCGACGATCCGCATCATGAACGCGTCCACGATGCCGCCGGCGAAGCCGGAGATCGCGCCGTAGATGGAGCCGAACAAGCAGGCCACGAACGCGGCCGCCAGGCCGACCTCGAGGGAGTTCTGACCACCGACCATGAGCCGGCCGACGACGTCGTAGCCGAGTTCGTCGCAGCCCAGCAGGTGCGCGCCGCTGGGGTGGCAGGCGTAGTCGGCGATCGGTGCGGTCACCTGCGGGGTCACGTAGATGTGCGGCCCGACGAAGCTGAACAGCAAGATGAAGACCACGAAGCCGAGGCCGATCAGGGCCAGCTTGTTCTCGGCGAACACTTCCCAGCCGCGCCTGAACATGCTGCGCGATTTGGCCTGGATCTGGCCTGCCGCCGGGGCGGCCGGGGGTGCTTCGGGGCTCAGCGTGCCCGGCCCGGCCGGGTCAGCGTGTGGCATCATCGCCATCAGGTGTACCTCACCCTCGGGTCGAGCATCGCGTAGCCAATGTCGGCCAGCAGGTTGCCCAGGATCGTGACCAGCGTGGTCAGCACGGTGATCGCCAGCATGAGCTGGATGTCATCGCCGGTGGCGGCGTTAAAGAACAACAGGCCCATGCCCGGATAGTTGAACACGACCTCGATGAAGATCGCGCCGCCGATGATCACCGGCAGCTGCAGGCCCAGCAGCGTCACGATGGAAATCAGCGAGTTGCGGAAGATGTGGCCCCACAACACCCGCCGTTCGCTGGCGCCCTTGGACCGCGCGGTCCTGACGTAGTCCTGGACGATGTTGTCCATGACCGACGACCGCATGAACCGGCTCCACAGCGCGAACGCGACGAACGCGTACGTGGCCACCGGCAGCACCAGGTTCATCGGCTCAGCGAGGATGCCGCCGATCGAAGTTGCCTGCGGCGCGGCGGGCGGGAAGATGTGCAGGTCGATGGCGAACCACTGGATCAGCAGCAGTCCGATGAAGAAGGTCGGCGACCCGTAGCCGACAAAGGCGAACGCGGTCACGACCTGGTCGATAACCGAGTAGCGGCGGACCGCCTGGAAGATGCCCAGCGGGACGCCGATCAGCAATCCCACCGCGGTGCCGATCGCCGCCAGCACGATCGTCCGCGGCAGCGCCGCCCAGATGAGCGTCGAGACCGGGGCGTTCTGCTTCAGGTCGAAGCCGAAGTTCCCGTGCAACAACTGCCACAGCCACTTGCCGTACTGGACATACAACGGCTGGTCGAAACCCCACGCCTTGGAGTCGATCGCGATCTCCCGCGCCGTCGCGCGGACCCCGAGCACCGCCCGCACCTCGCCGCCCGGCACCAGATGCAGCAGAACGAATGTAATGATTGTCACAATCAGCGTGACGAATATGGTCTGCAGGACCCGCCTGATCAGGTAACCGGTCACTGCGTCCACCCCATTCCGCGCCGCCGCCAGGCCAGCCAGGCCTCTATGGCGACGATCCCCAGCACCTGCCACGAAGGGCTACCCGCCCGCCCGTGACCTGCACTGGCAAGCTCGCCGACCGATTGCATCGGGCTCCCTCCATAGTGCGCCGACCAGCTTCTGCTCACAACACCCCAGATTCCGGTCCGGTCGCCGCGCTGACATCACCGTCAGCGCGGCGACCGGCGCCGGATCTTGTCCTGCTACCGCGTGACTGGTGTTAGCAAGTCGACTTGCTGCACGACCAGTACTGCGGGTACCAGGTCAGGAACGGGCTCCAGTGTGCGTTGTGGAGATCGTTGCTGACCGCGGTGACTGAGGTCTGCCATGGCAGCCACAGCGCCGGGACCTGCTGTGCGGTGTAGTTGGCGTAGTTGTGGAACACGTTCAGACTCGCGCTGGTCTGCGTTTCCTTGATCAACTTGTCCATGGTCGGGTCGCTGTAGCTGCCGGAGTTGTTCGGCGAGCTGGACAGGTACAGCGGCTCACCGGTCGGCAGGAAGCCAGGACCGTTGAACAGCCAGCCGCCCAGGTAGAGGAACGTCCACTTGCAACGGCTCTCGGTCGGCTTGCACGGCACCGTGTCAGTCAGCAGGTTGTCGAACGTCTCCGGGGTCAGGGTGAGCTGGATGCCCGCCTGGGACAGCCCGGACTTGAGGATCTCGGCCTGGTCCTGCTGGACCGACACGCCCGAGGTGTACTGCATCGCGAACTTAGCCTGCGTGCCCTTGGCAATGCCGGTGCCACAGCTGCCTTCACAGGTCAGCACGCCGCCCGTGACCTTCCAGCCGTGCGACTTCAGCAGCGCCTCAGCCTTCGACGGGTTGTACGGGTACGGGCCCTGACCGCCGTTCGCGCTCAGTACCGGCGTGTTCGAGAAGGCGCTGACTGGCTGTGCCGGGACACCCGAGGTGGTCGGGTAGGCATAGCCACGGCCGACGGTGCTGGACATTTCCTTCTGGTTGTTCAGCATCATCAGGGCCTGCCTGAAGTACAACTGCTTGAACACCGGACCGTAGGTCGGGTTGTTGAAGTTGATGTAGGCGTAGCCGATGCCGTACGAGTACGCCGGCGTGAGGCTGTAACCCGACGACGCCAGCGGGTTGACCGGCGGCACGAAGCCCTTGCCGGCCGGCTGCAGGTCCGTTGACGGCACCGCGATGTTCGGGCCGTCACTGGCCAGCGCGCCGGTCTTCAGCGCGGTGTACACCGCCGTGTCGCTGGTGTACTCCTTGAACTGCAGCGTGACCGACGCCTTCTGCGGGCCCGAGTACTTCGGGTTCGGCACGAAGGTGAAGTTGCCGTTCACGTTGTACGCCGTCAGGTGGTACGGGCCATCGACAACCTTCCACAGCGGGCTGGTCGCGAACGTCGAGGTCTGCTTGTTCTGCGCGTTCAGGAACGTGTACACGGCCTTGCACTTGGCCCATCCGTCAGCCGCGCTGTCCTTGGCGCAACCGCCACTGCCGGCAGCACCGGTCAGGCTCGTGGTGTCCCACGCCAGCGGCATCGGAGTCAGCGTCGCGAGCTGGTTGTAGGTGAACCAGTTCGAGCCATACGCCTGCTTGAGGTTCAGCGTCACCTGGTCCGGACCGGTCGCCGAGTACGACGTCATGTTGTCCGGCAGCAGGCCCGGTGAGTAACCGGCGAAGTTAGCCTTCTCTGCCTCGAGCATGTTGAGGAAGAAGATCAGGTTTTGGGCGTCGACGGTCGAGCCGTCGGACCACTTCCAGCCCTTGAAGTTAATGACGACGGTCTTGCCGCCGTTCTTGTAGACCGGCGGGTCGATCGGCGACAGCGGGAAGTTCGCCGTGACGTTGGTGTTGCTGTTACCGCCGAACGCGACCAGCGGGAGGACCATCTGGTACTGGAAGTCCTCGTAGTTAGCCACGCTGTAGCACTGCGTTCCCTCGAACGGGAAGATGCAGTTCGCCCCGGTGCCGGTGACGATCGGCAGCGTCGCCACCGCGTTCTTCACCGAGCCCGTAGTCGAGCCCGAGCCTGAACTGCCGCTGGAACCGCACCCTGCGGCCAGCAACGCGGTCGCGGCTACCGCAGCGACCCCCGCGACGCCTATTTTGCGTCTGCGTTGAAACATGTGCACTCCTTCGTTGCGGCGCTAGTAGCACGCCATCTTTGCGGCGCTAGTAGCACGCCCGAGCCGGTTCGTAACCCAGGCGCCGTGACTCTCCGTGCGCACGGCATACCAACCCGCCACTATGACAAGATACATAAGACTTGGTAATCAGGCCTTACGCCTTGCTTCACACAGTTTGGGTCGGTTCTACGCCGCCGGTTTGTCCACTGGCGTCCGAAACCGGTCAAGGTCAGGGACCGTCGGACAGGTCACACCGTGCCAGCGGAGCCCGTGCCCTTGGCCGGCTACGGCTCGCAGCAGCGTAGTTGGGGCGCGGTGTCGATGTGATGCACGATATGTCACAAGTTCCTATCGATGTAGGGTCAAGCTCACTCGGCAGCAATCGGGCACAGAGTACTAAAGCGTGATAGCCACTCAGACAGAAGGGTCCAACCTTGGCAGCAAGCGGAGCGTCTTAGCTCCTGATCGGGCTGCAATCCCGGCGCAAGCCCGCCCCCCTCCGCTAAGGAACTAGGCATGATCCCCTCGTCGATCTGTCCCCCGCGCCACCGTGCCGCCGTCGCCCTGGCCAGCACCTGCGGGGTGATCGCGGCCTGCGGGTTCATCGCTGCCTGCGGCAGTGCCGCGGCCCCGCCCGCCGCTCCGGCGCAGTCTGCGGCCAGCAGCCCTCGCTCCGCTGCCAGCGCTCCTGCGGCGACTACCTCCGCGGCGGACACCGGCGCGACTACCACTCCGGCCGCGCAGAGCCAGACCGCCGGCTGCCTGGCCTCAGACCTGCAGGCCGAGATGGGAGCGTCTCAGGGCACCGCCGGGACGATCTACCAGGTGATCGTGCTGACGAACACCTCAGCGGCCAGTTGCACGTTGTACGGATACCCCGGTGTGTCCTTCGTCACATCGCAGGGCGGCAGCCAGGTCGGCGCGGCCGCGACGAGGAATGCGGCTGTCAACGCAACCCAGCTGACGCTTGCTCCCGGCAGCAAGGCGAACGCGCTGCTCGCCATTCACGACGCCGGGGCCTACCCCGGCTGTCGGCTGACGAGCGCCGACTGGCTGCGGATCTACCCGCCCGGCGATTACGGCAGCCTCTATGTCCAGTACAAGGCCCAGACCTGCGCGAACACCCGTAAGAAGATCTTGACCGTGACAGCGGTCAGCGCCGGGGCGGGCAGCGCGTCCTAGCCGCCGCGGGGACTGCGATGTGGTGCGGCTGCCGGGCGTGAGAACATTGCTGCTGCCCAGCTAGGTAAGGTCGGTCATCATGCCGGGAGCACCCACATCCGCACGGACGCCGAAGTCCGCGCCGACGCGATCGTCGGCGCTGGCGTCGCACGGCCGCCGGCTGTCCCGGATCGTGCGGGCCGCTCGGACCGTCAGGGCTTCCAGGGCCGCCTTGACGGGAGCCGGGAGCCTGATCGCAGTTCTCGGCACCTGCCTGGCCGCCGGCTGCTCAGTACCGCCCGCCCAGGCCGGCCCGGTGATCAAGCTCAGTTCCGCGCAAGTGACCGAGCCGGGCGCCAGCCGCATCACCGACATCTACGTCGACGTGCAGAACGACGGCCCGCAGACCAAGCTCATCTCCGCCCGGATCAGTGTGGGCGGGCGAGTGACGTTGCGCTCGCCGGTGCAGTCGGGGCAGGTCGAGATGCACAGTGTGCCGTTCATCACGATCCCGGCCAAGAGCTTCGTCGGCCTCGATCCGAACGGCTCTCATCTGCTGGTCACCGACGCGGGCCGGATGCGGCCAGGCACCGAGATCACCCTGACTCTGGTGTTCGCCCGCGCAGGGGCATTCTCGGTGCCTGCCATGGTGACTAACCCGCAGTCCGGCGGCGCCAGCTACTTCCTGAACTAGCGCCTGTCCGCCGAGCCTTCTTATGCACGCCAGGCAACCGGCGCGCAATCGCGGGCGCTGGACTGGCGGAGGAGTACCTGCTGCTGCGGGACACCTTCGGGCACAGCGACGCAGCCATCGCCGAGGTGGCGCGCGCTGGAGTGCGCGCGTCCTTCGCGCCGGCGGACGTCAAGGCGCAGATCCTGTCCGAGATCGACGCCTGGCTCGCCTGATTTACCTGGCCACAGAGGTGAGGGTGCCTGAGATGGTACTGCTAGCGGACCGTAACCTAACGCTCACTCGCCGTCTCTTCATGGATCCCTGTAGGGCGAAGCAGGACAAATTACCCCACGTTTTGCGTGTAATCCATGAAGTGTGAGCTTGTAATCCATGAAGTGTGAGACGACCGGCCCGCTCACGGGGGAGCGACGGTGTTGGAGGTCATCAGCGTCGTGCCGAGCATCGCGTTGATCGCCACGTCGGACTCCGACGTGACGGGCACCGTCGTCGCGGTGAAACTCGCCGAGCTCTGCCCGGCCGGGGTCGGTGCCGTAACCGGCACGGTCACGATGCCGTTAGTGGACTGAACTTCGACAGCGGCATCGGGCGGCCGACCAGGGTTGCGGCCTGCCTGCTCGCGATATATCGTTTCACAATCAAGCTGCTCGCTAGGGGCACGGAGGGCAGATGGCTACGCAGCCGAGCTTGCGCATCGGGGACCGGGAGCGCGACGCTGTCGCCGCCGAGCTGCAGGAGCATTACGCACACGGACGGCTGACGCTCGAGGAGTTCAACCAGCGGCTCGACGCTGTATTCGCCGCGAAGACACAAGCCGATCTCAGCCGGCTCACCGCCGATCTGCCGCATATCCGCTCTGGCGGCGCGCCGTTGCCAAGCTCCCGGACGGGCCGGTCACCAAGCCTCGCCAGCGGACCGCCGGCACCCGGCTGGGCTGCCGGGCGGGGCTGGTCAGGCCGCGTGCCGGCGAGCGCCGTCAGCGGTGGCGGCGACTGGCCTGTCGGCGGCTGGTCGGATGGCAACTGGCACGGCGGCCACAGCCGGCGCCGCGGCGGATTCGCCGCGTTCTCCACCCTGCTCGCCGCCGTCGCGAGCTGGCTGCTCGTCTACCACGTCCTGCTAGTCGGCGTGAATTTCGCATGGCCTGGCCGCGTCGGACTGCTAGTCGCGATCTTCACGATCATCCGCGGCTTGCTCCGGCGCATCTTCCGTGGCGGGCGCCGCTGACAGCAAGCAGGCACCGCGCGACGGCACACCGGCCGGCACTCCGAGTCCGGTCAGCCGGCCGACGGAGTCCGTAGCGGAACGACCAGGTACCGGAAGCCGGGCCGATCGTCGGGCTGCGCGTCCCCCGGACCGGAGATGTCACCACGTGCCTGGTGCTCAGCGTCGGATGCATCGCCGGCAGCCCAGGTGATGAGCGCGGGCTTGGCCGGGCTCGTGAACTGCAGCCTGATCCGGCCCGGCGCGGCCGGTCCGGCGTCGCCGTTCCCGGCAGTCTGGCCATGGCCGGTGAGCCCGGCAGCCGCGAGCCCGTCGAGCAGGTAGTGCGGGTTGAACGAGATGACCCCGTCGGCGCCGGCGAAGCCGACCGGCACCGACTCCACTGCCCGCGCCCGCCCGTCGGACTGCGCCTCGATCACCACGACATCACGACGGAACGCCAACTGCACTGGCGTCGTGCGGTCAGCCACTAGCGACACTCTGCGAACGGCCTCGGTGAACGACTCGGCCGGCAACTCGGCGCTGGCGTCAAAGCTCTTCGGGAACCGCGATGCGTATCTGATGAACTCGGCACCTATCAGCCGGGCGACCAGGCGTCGCCCGCCGCCTTCGAAACTGATCAGGCCATCGGCCGGCCGGCCCGCGTCCGGATCGGGCTGGCCGAAAGCGATCGTCACTGGCCTTCCGGCACTCATCGTCCTGGCGACGTCGGCAAGTGTTCTGGCCGGCACCAGCGCGGACGCATGGATCGACGGGTCGGCAGGCTCCCAGCCAACCGTGGCGACCGCGAGCCGGTACCGATCGGTAGCTGCCAGCGTTAGTTCTGCCCCAACGAAATCTAGGCAGACGCCCGTCAGCATCGGCAGCGTGTCATCACGGCTGGCTGACGGCACGACTTGAGCTGCTGCTATCGCTAGCGCGCCGCCGTCAATGCTGCCGGCCGCGGGTGGCAGTTCGGGCAGCTTCGGATAGTCCTCAAGCGGCAGCGAAACGAGCGCGAACTCGGCACTGCCACACGTGACGACCAGCATGTCGGCCGCGCTTGCGATCTCGACCTCAGCCGGCGGCAGGCTCTTGGTGATCTCGGCGAGCAGCCGGCCAGGCACCAGCGCGACACCAGGCTCGCCAACCTCGGCAGGTATCCGCGCACGCGCGGATACCTCGTAGTCGAAACACGAAAGCGTCAGTTCATCCCCGTCAGCTTCCAGCAACAACCCGGACAGCACGGGGACGACCGGCCTGGTTGGTAGCGCGCGCGCCACCCACGACACGGCTTCGCCCAGTACTTCACGCTCGACCCTGAACTTCACCGCATCCTCCAGCCCGACCCAGCTACGCCTTCGATCGTGGCACGCCCTGCCGACAGTTCAAACTCGAAGCTGCCTGCGAAGCAGAAGGATTCGGCGTCGCCACCATGCGGCGCTCACGCCGCAGCCTGGCCGGGCGGTAGATTGGTCAGGAGATCAGCGCAGCGGGCACCGACGCGAGCGCAGCCTCGATCGCGGCTGCAAGCGAGCGCGCCGACTCAGCCGTCAGCTCAACTGCCACCCGCGCGGACGGCCCGCCAGCCGGGTTGCGGAAGTCAATGTTGAGCGTGTGCTCCGCCATCGCGTGCACCGGATGGTCGAAGTACACCGTCGCGTCGCTCAGCGAGAACCACCCGCTGGCTCCCTTGCCGCTGCCGGTGATCGCGATGTTCTCGGTGTTGTAAGTGCACATGCGAGCTCCTTAGCCTGCCAGGTAGCGGCCGTAGAAATCCCAGATCTTCTGCCAGCCGTCGTTCGCTGCTTCCGGCCGGTACGCGGGCCTGTCCACGGCAAAGAACGCGTGTCCCGCGCCTTCGTAGGTGTGGAACTCGTGCGCCTTCCCGTATTCGTCCAGCGCCTCGGCCAGCTTCGCGGTCTCCTCCGGGGCCGGGTACTTGTCATCGGCACCGAACAGGCCGAGCAACGGGCAGGACAGGTCAGGCGCGAGGTTCACGATGGGACTGACCTTGAGCGGCATGCCCTCTGGCGGCGGGTTCACGATGCACGCGCCGTAGCAGTCGACCGCGGCGTCGAGTTGCAGGCTGCACGCGGCCAGAAAGGACTGGCGTCCGCCAGAGCAGTAGCCGATGACGCCGACCTTGCCGTTCGAGCCCTGCAGCGCGCGCAGGTAATCGGCCGCTCCGGAAACATCGCCGACCAGCCGCCCGTCGGGCACTCCGCCGTTGGCGCGCGCCGTCGCCGCCGCATCGTCGGGGCTGGCGCCTGGCGCCTCGCGGAAGTAGAGGTTCGGCATCAGCGCGGCGTAGCCGTTCGCTGCGAACTTCCTGACGATCTCCTTGGACGAGGTGTCGTAACCGGGCATGTGGTGTATCACAACCACGCTGCCTCGCGACGCCGCACCATCGTCGGGAACGCCCAGGTAGGCCTCGATCTCGTCGCCATCGAACCCGGTGATGCGGATCGTCTGGGCGGTTAGTTCCTCGGTCATCCGGATGCTTGCTCCTTTGCAATCGTTCTGGTCCGGCTACTACATCCTGCCAGCGCCGCCTCACGGCGTTTCCGCTGGAGTCGCATTCGGTAATGAGGGATTATCGATGCAGGCAGGGGGAGCCGCAGGAAGAAAGACCTGGCTATGACCGCGGTAGTGATCGGCGCAATAGTCATCTTCCTCGTCATCGGATCCGTGCTTGGGTGGCATGGCCACACCACGTACGCGGCGCATGGCGACATCAAGGTGGCGAAGACCAGGCTCCGCGGCGGCCGGAAGACCAGGTGGCGCAGCGGAGTGTGGGTATTCGCCATCGCTGTCGTCATCGTGCTGGCAGCGTGGGACGCAGTGATGCACGCGCACTGACCGTGCGCGCGGCTGCCGCGGCTACTAGTTACGCGCAGAGCATGGCGCCGGCCCGGTGTGCTGAGGGCATCGCGCAGTAGCTAGCGTCTGTGTTCGTGCCATCCACCGCTTCGGAGGGGTTCGCGTGCCTGGTAACGAGCTACTGATCGACGGCTTCGGCCGGATCCGCGAGATCGTGCACGACGTACTTGACGGCCTGAGTCAGGATGCCCTCGATTTCCGCGTCGGCGGGTCGGCCAACTCAATCGGCTGGCTGGTCTGGCACCTGACCAGGATCCAGGACGACCACATAGCCGGGGCCGGCGACCTCGAGCAAGTGTGGCTCGCGGAAGGCTGGGCGGAGCGGTGCGGGCTGCCGCTGGATCCGGCGGATACCGGATACGGGCACAGCTCGACCCAGGTCGCGTCGGTAAGGCTCAGCCGCGACCTGCTGGCTGGCTATCACGACGCCACCTATGAGCAGACCATCTCGTTCGTCAGCGGCCTGACCGATGCCGACATGAGCACGATCGTGGACCCCCGCTGGGACCCGCCGGTGACCATGGGGGTCCGGCTGATTAGCGTGCTGGCTGACGATCTGCAGCACGCCGGGCAAGCTGCCTACGTCAAGGGCCTGGCCCGCGACTGACGGACGGTCTCAGTACTCACCTCGGCCGGGCCGCGCAGGCGGGCCGGCCGGGGTGTGGTCGCGGGGACTGACGAGCCCGGTCTGGTAGGCGAAGACGACGAGCTGGGCGCGGTCCCTCGCGCCGAGTTTGGTCATTGCCCGGCTGACGTGCGTCTTGACAGTGGTGGGACTGAGCACCATCGTCGCGGCGATTTCGTCGTTGCTCATCCCGCGTGCGACGAGAGCAACGACTTCGCGTTCGCGGTTGGTGAGTGCTTCCATCCCGGCGGTGCCGAGGTCATCTGGCGGGCGCGCGATGAACTCGCTGACGAGGCGCCTGGTGACCGCGGGAGACAACAGCGCGTCGCCACGCATCACGACTCTCAGCGCCTGGAGCAGCTCAGCGGGCTCGGTGTCTTTGAGCAGGAAGCCGCTGGCGCCGGCCCGCAATGCGCGGAAGATGTACTCGTCCAGGCCGTAGTTGGTGAGGATGACGACGTGAACGCCGGCCAGCCGCTCGTCTGCCACGATGTGCCGCGTTGCGCCGATGCCGTCGAGTACCGGCATCTGCACATCGACCAGGGCTATGTCAGGGCGGTGCTGTCTGGCCAGTGCCACTCCCTGCTCCCCGTCGGCCGCTTCGGCCACCACCTCGATGTCGTCTTCGGCTTCGAGCAAAGAGCGGATGCCGCTGCGGATCAGCGCCTGGTCATCGACCAGCAAGACCCTGATCATGCGCGCTCGGGGAACGGGAGCTCGGCCCGCACCTGGAAGCCGCCACCGCCCCGCGGGCCGGCGTGGAGCTGACCGCCGAGCGCGGCAACGCGTTCGCGCATCCCGATCAGGCCGAGCCCTGGCGGTGACGGCTGGGCGCTAGTGCCTTGGCCATCGTCGTCGACCTGCACCGTCAGCGCACCTGTCTGGTACCGGATAAGCACGAAGGCACGGGCCTGGCCGGCATGACGGGCGACGTTGGTCAGCGCCTCCTGAACGATGCGGTAGGCGGCCTGGTCGACACCGGAGGGCAACCGGCACTCGGTGCCGTTCACGGTCACGGTGACCGGCAGCCCGGCTCCGCGAGCACGCGCCACCAGACTGGGGAGCTGACCCAAGCCGCTGCCGTCCTGGTCCTCCTCGCGGCGGAGCACGCTGAGAGTTGCCCGCAGTTCCCGTGCGGCGTCCGTGCCTGCCTCCTGAATCGCGGCAAGCGCGGTCGGCACCTCCTCGCCCCGCTTGCGTGCCAGGTGCACCGCGACGCCGGCCTGCACCTGGATTACCGAGATGCTGTGGGTCAGCGAATCATGCAACTCGCGGGCGATCCGCAGCCGTTCCTCCATGGCCTTCCGCCGGGCGACTTCGTCCCTGGTGCGCTCGGCCTCCTCAGCCCGGTGCTCAACCTCGCGGAGGTGAAGCTTCCACATGCGGGCGGCCGCGAGCCCGATGCCAGCGGAGATGAGCCAGCCGGCCGCGTAGAACCTGCTCCATGCCCGATCGGTGCGCATCTTCTGAGCCTATGAGGCCGGCAGCAGATTGCATCATCCCTGCGGACCTATCGCCGGCTACTCCGCCGGCAGTAGCGCGACAGCCCGCAACGTCCCAGGCGATCAGGCACAAGACACATCGCAGGCGCGACGACGCCGCCACGCGGAGCCGGCATCATCGTTGGCATGGCAACAAACCTTCTCGGTTCAGCGGCGACCGTTGCGACGTCCAGCAAGACCATCACCGTTCACGCGCCTGGCGCGCAGCTAGCCGCCAGATACTTGAGTTTCACAAAGATTGACAGCCTCAACTGAGCTGAGTAACGTTTGAACTGCTCAACTATTCAGCTACTCATCTTTGATCTGGAGTACCTGCCCGTGCCAGCGACATCCGCGCCCGACCACAGCGCAGACCAGCAGACCTCAGAAATCGCTGACTGCTTCTTCGAGTTGATCGGGAACATCGTCGCGCAGGCCGAGCAGCTTGCTCACCGGCTAAGTGTCCCGGCGCCGTTCATCAAGGCGCTGCACACCCTCGACTGCCCGATGGCCATGAAGGAACTCGGCAAGCGCATGCATTGCGACCCGTCCTTCGTCACCCTGCTGACGGACATGCTGGAGAAGCGCGGGCTGGCCAGGCGAGAGCCGCACCCAGCCGACCGGCGAGTCAAGAACATCGTGCTGACCAGCGAGGGCGAAGCGCTGAAGGAGCGGGTAGAGGCCGAGATAACCGCCCGGATGCCGTGGAACCGGGCGCTGAACGAGTCCGAGCGCGCGCAGCTGCTTGCCCTGATCCGCAAGATGCTGAGCGCCGATGAGAACGGCGCGGACGCCGGGGCGTCCGCGAAGGAAGCCTTGCGGGGACTCTTCGCCAGCGCGCTTCAGGACAGCGGCACGCTCGGCGCCAAGCAGACTAGCTCCCCGGCTGCAACGGGGAGGTGACAGCGTCGTGAGCCAGACCTCGGCCAGCTGAGACCGGGTCCCCGCCACGCGGCAGCTCACGCCGCGATCCGCCGGGAACAGCAAGCAGAACGCGACCCGGCACCATCCACAGGCACCTGACCTTAGTCTCGCGCGGCCTCAAGCCGACGAACCCGATCCCGCCCGTCCAAGCAGCCGGCAAGTCCGCGGCATCGCACGAACTTCGGCGCGATACCGGACAGCAGTCCGCCGGACTGACTAGCAGTGCCCGTACTGAACACGGACCGTAACCAAGGAGTCACATCAATCATGCCTGCCAAATCACCGGGCCTCGCCAAGCAGCGGGACAGCACTGCCGCTCCTGGCGGAACGCCCGCCCACGCGGCCGGTACTCCGGCCCACCGGCACCTCGGCCTGGCACTTGTCGTCATCGCCGCCGCCCAGCTGATGGTCGTGCTGGACGCCACCATCGTGAACGTCGCCCTGCCGACCATCCGGACCGCCCTCGGCTTCTCTGACAACGGCCTGGAGTGGGTGGTCAACGCCTACGCCCTGACCTTCGGCGGGTTCCTGCTGCTGGGCGGCCGGGCAGGCGACCTACTCGGCCGCCGCCGTGTCTTCATCAGCGGCATACTCCTGTTCGCCCTGGCCTCCCTGCTCGGCGGCCTCGCCACCGGCCAGGCCTGGCTCTTGACCGCCCGTGCCGTCCAGGGCATCGGTGCCGCGGTCGTCGCGCCAACCGCGCTCTCCCTCATCACCACGACCTTCCCGGAGGGGCCGCGCCGGAACAGGGCAATGGGCGTCTATGCCGCCATGAGCATCGGCGGGGCCGCCATCGGACTGCTGGCCGGCGGCGTCCTCACCACCTATGCCTCATGGCGCTGGGTCTTCTTCGTGAACGTGCCGATCGCCATCGTGGCAGCCCTGCTGGCGCCACGCGTGCTCGCCGAGTCCGAGCGCCGCACCGGCCGCTTCGACCTGCCCGGCGCGATCACCGGCACTGGTGGCCTGGCGGCGCTTGTCTATGGCCTGTCCAGCGCGGCCTCCTCCTCCAACGGAGTCTCGCACTGGGGCGACACCAAGGTGCTGGCCTCGCTGGCGGCAGCGGTCGTCCTGCTCGCCTCGTTCGTGGTCATCGAGTCCCGCAGCAAGCATGCGCTGCTCCCGCTGCGGATCTTCCGCAACCGCGACCGCACCGGCGCGAACCTGATCATGCTCTGCGTCGGCACCGCGATGTTCGGCATGTTCTTCTTCCTCACGATCTTCGTGCAGACCGTCTGGGGTTACAGCGCGATCAAGACCGGTGTCGCGTACCTGCCCATGGTCGCCGCGATCATGGCCATGGCCGGCGTCAGCGCCCAGCTGGTCGGCCGGATCGGAGCCAGGCCGATCCTGATCGCCGGCTCGGTGTTCGCGGCGGGCGGCATGTTCTGGCTGTCCCGGATCACCGAGCACAGCACCTACGCCGGCGGCCTGCTCGGCCCGATGCTGGTCACCGCGGCCGGCCTCGGCATGCTGTTCATGCCCCTCACCCTGGTCGCCCTGTCCAGGGTCAGCGAGCAAGACGCGGGCGTGGCCTCCAGCCTGGTCAACACTGGACAGCAGGTCGGCGGCTCGATCGGCTTGGCCATCCTCGGCACTGTCGCCTGGACGGTCGTCGCCAGCACCGCACGGCACTCCGCCGCCGTGGCGAAGGCAGCAGCAGCCAAAGCGGCCGCCGCAGGCCACGCGATCCACTCCACCGCGGCTCAGACCGCCGCGTTCCAGAAGGCCGTCACCGATCACTCGCTTGCCGTCGGCTTCTCCCGCGGCTTCGAGGTCTCCGCTGGCATCGCCGTCCTCGCCCTCATCATCACCTTGATCATGATCCGGGTGACGAGGAAGGACCTGGAAGGCGTCCAGCAGCCGATGATGGGATAACCAATCCAACCGGGAACGTGGCCGGCTCGGGGCCAGCCACCCTCCCCTACCGCAGTGGCCGGGCCGGATGAGGGACGCTCACCCCGCCCGGCCCATTGCCCACGAAGAGCGAACTTCGCTAACTTCGCAGACGGCAGCTCGCACGGCGATGATCCGAACCCGTTCAGCCATCGCCGATGGCGGTGCGAGGAACTCGACCAGAGCGTCTTGGATCGGGCCGGCGTTCTTGCGGACCATGTCGACAGCCTCCGGGGCGTCTGGATAGGCAGGCACCCGGCCGCTGCCTGTGCCACTCTCGCCGCGCGGAAGGAGCATCCGCATAAAAAGGTGCCAGGCAGCACCGAGCGGTCCCCAAGCATATGCCGCGACAACTGCGGCCGTCATGAACGCTGAATAGGGGGATGCGCTCGGATGGTCGGATAGTGACGGGTCACCGGTCCGATGGCCAGATCGGCGTTTGCGCAGGTCAGGAAGACTCCCAGGGATGGTCTCAGGGGAGGGTCAGGTAGGCGGCGCTCTGGAGGCGCCTTAGTCGTCATGGACATATCGCCGGTCAGCGTCTTAGCGTCGGCCGCTGCAACGTCGGGTGCGCGATGCGGAGCCGATCGTGCGAAGAATGACGAAGGCGTGGCCGACCGTGTTCATTCGGCCACGCCTTTGGACCTAGGGGCGCAGCAGGTCTCGAATCTGACCTCAGCAGAGACCTACGAGCTCTTGCGGCATGACGGACACAGTCTCAGATTGCGGGTTGAATACGTCGAAGTACTCGAACGTAACGTCCTGCACAGTGCTGGCTGGCGCAGTGGCTGGCGGCTGGCGGCGCTGGAGCTCGCGGCCGACTAGCCGACGGATCCAAGTGCTGACGGTAACTCCGTCGAGGCTGGCGAAGTGCTTGACGGCTGCGATCATCTCCGGTGAGAAGCGGACTGGGGTCATGGCGCTCTTCATCGGACGGTGACGCTGCTGGCCGCGCCCTGCCGCCGCTAGGTGCTCTGGGTTGGCGTAGAACTCATGCGCCTTTGCTTCTTCGCTCATGTGGTCACCCTGTGTCTTCTCGGTATTGACTGTCAAGGGCCCTAGGTGCTGGACAGACACCTATTGGCCTGCACTTCTCGGGTCGTTTGCCGGGACAGAGCGGTACGGTCAGCACCTGGTTACCCGGAACTTCTCCGACAAGAAGCCAGTGCGCGGGCAGGTATTCCGCGGGATAGAACCGCGGGTTGTCTGCCCATACCTCGTAAGCATCATCCAGCCCCAAGTCCGCGTGCTTGAACAGGTGAGCCAGACTGGCGGTCGACCTCGAACGGGTCTTCGTCGTCGAGCAATTCGAAGTCGAATCGCCCTTCCGGTGGTTCGCTCGTCACGTAATACAGTGTATTACATTGAACTCAGCACTGCGATGCTCGCTGATGGCGCTCAGTCAATTGGGGGCAAGCTCTACATACTCGGCGGTCAGTGGGATCGGCTCTTCGTGGCCAGCTTCCCTGCCACACACCCGGCGATGGCCTTGGTGACAGTGATCAAGCTTGAGTACACCGAGGCACCTCAGACCTATCAGCTCAGCGTCGAATTGACCCTTGATGGACAAGCGCTCGGGCCGAAGGCCGGCGGGTCGATGATGGCAGGACACTCTCCGGGCACAGTGCACGGCGCTCCGCAGTTCGTGCCTCTCGCAATACCCTTCTATAACCTTCAGTTCGCCGGACCAGGGCGATACGAGTGGGTCATCAGGGTCAATGAGCGAGAGATGGGGCGCGTGCCGCTCGAGGTTGTCCAGGGCCTCGCTCTCGCGCCGCAACAGCAGCCGCCTCGGCCCAACGCTGAGCCACCCCACCAGTCGTAGTGCCGCTGATATCTGACGTGATGGCTGCACGCGGCGTCGGCTAGCTGGTGTTGGAGGGGCCGGCTTCATGCAGGCCCCGGCTGTTGTGGCGGCGGCTGCAGTTGCTGCTGTGTCAGAGCGCGAGTAACGGACACCGCAGTCAGACGGCCGGGTGCTGTTCTGCGTCTCTGCACTTGTCGCACCGCGGGTTGCCGGTTGACCCGTTCGGAGTGCAAACGTTGCCTGAGTCGGGTCTCACGTCTGGCACGTCACTGGCACGAAATGAGGAAGGCCCGGCGGACACCGGGCCTGACCTGGGGAAACTATGCTCCCGCGATAGGACTCGAACCTATAACCCTTCGGTTAACAGCCGAATGCTCTGCCAATTGAGCTACGCGGGACCGACTCGCGCTGCTCCCGGCCAGTCCTGCCGGTTGATCAACGCTGCGGACATAAGGGTAGCGTACCGGCGCAGCAGGCGGAGCAGCGCGGACTGCGCAATGCGTAAGTTGCCTGTCAGCTGGGCATATCCGGCGCTCCGCTGGGCATGACCTGCTTACCAGCGGCGCGCGCCCGAGGGCGCGCGCATGATGCGGGCTAGCCGGGGAAGGCAGCGTGACATCGCCTGCATTCT